>Ga0182024_10016866_pt1 | contig 13792 bp, 10 predicted proteins | sample P32metaG_FD_120480 | JGI IMG/M metagenome (GOLD analysis project Ga0182024, IMG submission 120480) | Permafrost microbial communities from Stordalen Mire, Sweden - P3-2 metaG (Illumina Assembly) | ecosystem: Environmental > Terrestrial > Soil > Wetlands > Permafrost | place: Sweden: Stordalen... | reverse complement strand
TGCGACGTGCTCATCCCCGCCGCCACCGAGAACACCATTGACACCGCGGTCGCCTCGCACATCCGGGCCCGGATTGTCTGCGAGGGTGCCAACGGCCCGACCACCCCCGGCGCCGACGAGATCCTCCGCGACAACGGCGTCACCGTCCTCCCCGATATCCTCGCCAACGCTGGCGGCGTCACCGTCAGCTACTTCGAATGGGTGCAAGGCCTGGAAAACTTCTTCTGGGACGGCAAGCGCGTCCAGGACGAATTGCAGCGGGTGATGGACAAGGCGTTCGACGAGGTGAACGCCAAGGCCGACGCCGCTGACTGCGACTACCGTACCGCCGCTTACACGATCGCGATCAGCCGAGTTGTCGAGGCGTCCAGGTTGAAGGGGTTGTTCCCGTGATGTGCGGTGCAGGGGATAAATGAACGCCAAGACGCCAAGAACGCCAAGGAAGAGGGAGGAGAAAAGCTCAAAGGTCACCAGGTGTCGATGTGGAGGTTTCCAGGCATTTTTCTTCTCTTCTTGGAGTTTCTTTCTTGGCGTCCTTGGCGTCTTGGCGTTCATTTTATCTTTGTCCCAGATTCGCAGTTACCAAAGCTCAAGCTGATCACCCGGCCGGCGAAAGCTTGCCGTTGAAAGCTGTGGGAACTTTCCGGTGATTCCGGCGGCTTTCTTGCCGAACTCGAAGATCGATTTCAGTTGGTCGGCCCAGATGCCCTCGCCGCGCATGCGGGAGCCGAAGCGGGGGTCATTCAGTTTGCCGCCGCGCATGGAGCGGATGCGGTTGAGCACTTTGTCTTTGCGGTCCGGGAAATGGTGGCCGAGCCAATCCTCGAACAATCCGGCGATGGCCAGCGCCAGGCGAATGGGCGTATACCCGGCACAGCTCGCGCCAGCTTCCGCCGCGGCTTTGAGGATGGCCGGCACCTCGTGGTCGTTGATGCCGGGGATCAGCGGCGCCGTCATGACGCCGGCGGGGATGCCCGCAGCGGTCAGCTCGCGGATGGCATCCAGCCGCCGTCGCGGCGCGCTGGTGCGCGGCTCCATCTTGGCGGCCAGGCCTGCATCAAGCGTGGTGATCGAGACGAGCACCACCGCTGCCTTCTTGGCCGCCAGCCTGGCCAGCAGATCGATGTCGCGCGTGACCAGGTGGTTCTTGGTGATGATTGAAACCGGGTTGCCGAATTCGGCGAGCACTTCGAGGCACCCGCGGGTAATGCGGAACTTCTTCTCCGCCGGCTGGTAGCAGTCCGTCACGCCGGACATGGTCAACGCCACCGGCTCATAACGCGGCGACAGAAGCGCCTGCCGGAGCAACTCGGGGGCCAACTCTTTCACCATGATCTTCGATTCGAAGTCGAGCCCGGCGCTGAACCCCAAATACTCGTGCGAGATCCTCGCAAAGCAGTAGCAGCAGCCGTGAGAGCAGCCGCGGTAGGGATTGATGCTGTGTGTAAAACCCACGTCCGGCGAATCATTGGTCGCAATGATCGTCTTCGACGAATCGAGCAGGTACTCCGTCGGCACCTTCGTCAGGCTCGCCGCGAATTCCTCGTCGCCGTCGAAGTGTTCGAAATCGTCCTCGACGTGGAGCCGCTCGAAGCGGTTCTTGGGGTTGGAGTTGACCCCGCGGCCTTTGAGGATGGGGAGTTCCTGAGGCATTTGGGGGATTATAGCGGAAGTTCGGAGAATGTTCGAGTGACCGTCATCCCTTCAACTTCGCATCCAACCGCTCGCCCACCAGCTTGGCGTTGAAGCCCCTGCCCCTTTTCATGATCGCCCCGATGAGTGACCCCCGCGCCTGCTGCCTGCCGGCCCTGTAGTCCTGCAACGATTTGGGGTTCTCGGCGATCAGCGCATCGATGGCCGCGTCGATGGCCCCGGTATCGCTCACCTGGATCAACCCCAGGTCCGCAGCCGCCTGCTCGGCAGGCCGGTCGGCCTCAGCAATCGCGGCAATCAACGCCTTGGCGGTCTCCTTGCCCGCGGCAATCTTGCCGGCGGTCACCAGGGCGGCGATTTCCGCCACCCGGGCCGGGAGGGCACCGAGTTCCAGCATGGGGACCGAGCGCTCGTTGCTCATCTCACGGAGGGCCTCCATCAGAGACGCCGCCCGCCGCGGCTCGCCGCCTGCGGTCAAAACGGCGTCGAAGAAATCGCCTTCGGCGCGGTCGGCGGCCAGTACGCCGGCCGCCTGCTCGGCGCGGGCGTCGCCGCCCAGCAGTGCAGCGTAGCGCTTGCGCCGCGCCAACGGCAGCTCGCCGATCTGGCCTTTTAATTCCGTTAACCAGGCGTCGTCCACCTCGACCGGCACGAGGTCCGGGTCGGGGAAGTAGCGGTAATCGTTCTCGACTTCTTTGTCCCGCTGCCAGTACGTCGCCTGGGCGGCGTCGTCCCAGCCGTATGTGCTCTTTTTGCCCTTGGCTTTTTCCGGATCGGGCGTCTGCTCCCAATGGCTGATCTGCCGGCGGACTTCGTAAGCCGTCGCCCGTTCCAGCACGTTGAAACTGTTGAGGTTTTTGATCTCGGTGATGGCAGTCTTGTCGACCTTGCCATTTTCGTCGGTGATGTGGACGTTGATGTTCGGCTCGAAGCGCATGTGCCCCATCTGCATCTGCCCCTCGGAAACGCCAAGGTGCTGCACCAGTTTCTGCAGTTCCTGGGCGAATTGGGCGACCTGCTTCGGCGTGGAAAAATCGGGTTCGGTGACGATCTCCAACAGCGGCGTGCCCGCCCGGTTCAGGTCCACGATGCTCCAGCTTATCGGGAACCCGCCGGGCGCCTCGTGCAGGAGTTTGCCGGCGTCCTCTTCCAGGTGCGCCCTGCGGATACGGATGGCGTGCGGGCCCTCTTCGGTCTGGAGCTCGTACAGCCCTTCATAACAGAGCGGTAGATCATACTGGCTGATCTGGTAGTTCTTGGGCAGGTCCGGGTAGTAATAACTCTTGCGGTCCCACTTGGTATGGCGGGAGATCTTGCAGCCCAGGGCAAGTCCCACCTTCATCGCGTATTCGACGGCCTTCTTGTTCATGACCGGCAGTACGCCGGGCAGGCCGAGCACCTGCGCGTCGACCTGCGTGTTGGGCTCGCCGCCAAACCCGTTGGCAGCGCCGGTGAACATTTTAGATTGGGTGGCGAGCTGGACGTGGATCTCCATCCCGACCAGCACTCTGGCGGATTTGCAGGTACGATAAGTGGTCACTCGGCACTCCTTGAAGGATCTGCTCACTTACCGGTCACTTCCAGGCACACTGCTTCCTTCTGGCTGCGGGCGTAGATTCGCCCGTTGGCGACGATGGCGGCCGACCAGCACTTGCCGCCGATCGGCTGGACGTGGCCGACTTCCTTGTAGCCGTCGGGGCTGGCGTCGACCAGGGTGATGGTGCCGCCGTCGCTCTGGGCCAGGATGTGGTTGTCGACCAGGATGGTCCCGCCGCCCGAGCCGAAGCCGGGTTTGGACCACATTTCCTTGCCGGTGGCGATGTCGATGCAGGAAAGAGGGGCTGAGCCGAACTCCTTGAACCCGAAGATGCCGTAGAGATAGCCGCCGGAGGCGACCGGAGTGGACCAGTGGCTCATGGTCTTTTTTTCATGGCGCCAGATCTGGGTGGCGGAGAATCGGTTGCCTTGCTTTTCGATGCGGACGGCGCCTGCACCGACGTCATATCCGGCCGAGCAGTAGACAATATTGCCGTCCTTCCCGCCGACAACGGGGCTGGCGGCCGTAGAGGTGCTAAACTTGAACGGGTAATTCCAATGCGGCTGACCGGTATCGGCCGCCAGTGAGACCAGCCCGCCTTCCACGAAGAAAATCACCTGCTTGACGCCGTAGATCGTGCAGGGGACGGGTGAGGCGTGGGTCTGTGCCTCACTGCCGACGGCCCAGATGCCCCTGCCGGTCTTCTTGTTGAAAGCCATGAGCGATCCGCCGGGCAGGCCGCCGGAGACGTAGATCAGGTCCCCATCGAGGACAGGTGACGCGGCAGTGCCCCACATCTGGATGCTCTTGGGCTGCTTGTTGAGTTTGGGTGCGGCCCCCTCCCCGACGAGATCATCGCTCCAGACCACCTTCCCGTCGGCGGCGTTGAGGCAGACGAGCTTCATGTAAGTGCTCAGAAGGTAGACGCGGTCCCCATCGATAGTCGGTGTTGAGCGCGGGCAGGGGTCGCCCTGTGTGTTAGTGGTCGTCTTGTCGATCCGGACCGCCCAGAGTTCCTTGCCGGTGTCGGCATCGAGGTTGACGCAGTATTCGTCGCCCTCGCGGGCGACGAAGAGGTACGCGTGCTTGCCGGCCACGGCGAACGTGCCGAAACCTTCGCCGACGGGGACCTTCCAAAGGACTTTGGGCGCTGCCGCCTCCCAGGCTTTGGCAATCCCGGTTTCCGCCGATACGGCATCGTGATTCGCCCCGCGATATTGCGTCCAGTCATCCGCCAGGGTCGGCGCGGCGGTTGCGGCCAGAAGGCACGCGAGTGCCGTGCCCAAGCCGAGCTGGCTGAAACCATCGGGAGAGGGACGGACGGCTGAGGACGACATCGGTGCGGGTCCTTTCTGGGCTGATGGAAATAAAAATGTTCGACGACTATGACGTTGGCTCGCCTAGTGTACCGTCAAGAAGAACGGCACTCTAGTAGCGTTCTTCAACGCTCGATTCCCCTTTTTCTTCTCTCGCGGTACTCCGCGAGAGAACGGTTAGCATGTCACTGCAATGGGACTTTTCCACTCTCGCCGACCAACTTGCCCAGGCGGCACAAGCTGCCGAGGACGAGCTGCGCCTGGAGCAGGCGGTGTACGGGCTCGACGCCCGCGACGAGCGGGCCTTGCAGGGGCTGTTTGCCGAGCGGCTTTTGCCGCATTACGAGGTGGCCCGGGAGGTCCACTACCCGTCAACCCGCGGCCGCAAATTGACGCACCGGGCGCGGTGTGACCTGGTTTTGTCGCCCCGGGGCAAGCCCCTCCGACTGGACCGCGGGCCCGACCCGGAGCCGACGTTGTTCGACCCGCCGCCGGCGCCGCGCTGCGAACCTGGCGAGGCGTTGTGGCTGGAATTCAAGATCGCCTACCAGTTCCGCGAAGGCGGCGCACGCCATTGGGGGTACGGCTCGCAATGGCGGCAGGCGGTGGTCAGCGACTTGAAGAAGATGGAAGCCGAACCGCTCATCAGGGAGGCGGGGCTCGTCCTGGTCGTTTTCAACGAATCGCGGCAGATCCTGGACAAGGACCTGGAGCTGTTCGAGGACGTGCTGGCGATTAAGGAAGTGCTCGCCGGCTTCCGCCAGGTGCGCAGCATTCCGATCATCGAGCGGATCGGTCACCGGCTTTGTACCGTCGCGGTGTGGCCCACGCTCCAGCGTTGAACTATCGGTCACATTGCACCATCGCGCCCCGTTTCGCCGCTATCGCGCAGCGACGCGCTTTGTCAGCAACGACCGATAATCGCACCCGAAGCACGTCGCTGCGCGACTGCGGCGAAACGGGGGCGGTGTCGGGGCGGTGTCCATTTAGCGGCACGACCTTTGCAAGGTTCCTGATCGGGTCTGATCGCTACGACAGCCGGTTGGCTGTCACGGCAGCGAAGTGCTCAGCCGGCTGCGTCACCGACCCAAAAAGGAGATGTCCTATGCTCGGCTTGGCAATCCTCTTCTTCATTATCGCCCTGATCGCTTACGCCATCGGCGCCACCGGCGTCGCCGGCATGAGTGCCGGCATCGGGCGAATCCTGCTGTTCGTGTTTCTGGTCCTAATGCTCCTGTCGTTTGTCGGCTGGCTCGTGAACGGGCACCCGAACACGTTGTGGTTTTAAGGACTGACCCCGCCCCTCATGGGGCCTCTTGTATAGCCGCCTCGCTTGCCAGGCGTGGACCGTCCCTTCGTTCGGTACAATTCCAGCGGTCCGCGCCTCGCAAGTGCCAGTGGGGCCGCCAGGCGAGTAGTTCGAAGCTTCGCTTCGGAGGCTTCGGATCATGCAATGCGGTGGACTCCGCGAGCCTCGCCTGCTAGAAGGCGCTGATGGCCCGTGAAGAGCGATCTGCAGGTTTCATCGCATTCCATACGCCTGGCTCTCCAACGGGGGGTGCCACATCACCTCAGTATCTTCTGCTCGATCATGGGCGTCACTGGAGCTTTCCAAAGGGCCACCTCGAGAAGGGAGAGACTGACCTCGAGGCGGCCGTCCGCGAGTTGCGCGAGGAGACCGGCATCACCGCCCCCCAAGTCGTCCCCGCCTTCCGACACGAGATCCAGTATTTTTTCCGTCACCGCTCTCGCGGCCTGGTCCGCAAAACGGTCACGTATTTTCTCGCGCGCGTCTCCAGCCGAAAGACAACGCTCAGCAGCGAGCATCGCGGCGCCGAATTCCTGCCCTTCGAGCAGGCAATCCGGCGCGCGACCTTTGCCAGCGACAAGGAAGTGCTTCGGCAGGCTCATGCACATCTAAAGAATCTGGGAGTTGCATAACTCGCGCCAGGCAAAGCGAACACCGACAGAATGCCGCGGCGACGGACAAGAAACGTGACTCTCACGCGTCGCCCATTACCTTGGCTTTCACCGTTCGCCGGTCCAGGTTGAGCCGTCTGGCGGTTTCTTCATAGTTCCTGGTTTGCGAGTAGACTAGGGTGCAATAGCGCCGCAGCAGTTCGTCGGCGGTGAGCCGGCCGGCCGCGAGGTCCCGCGCCAGTTGCTCTGTCGTTGAGACGGCGGCAGCCCTGGGCGGCCGGTATTCGTGGCGGATCAGCACGTTGTTTACGCACTGTTCCAATTCACGGAAATTCCCGGGCCATGAATAGTCCCGGCCCAGGTGTTTGCCGATCCATGCCGCGACTTCATCGGCCAGCGCATTGGCCTCCTGTTCGTCAATCACGTGCCGGGCGATGAAATGGATCAGGCTGCGCAGCTCGTCGGGGTTGTCAATGAGCTGATCGTAAAGCGAGGGCGTCGAGATCAGGTCGGAGCAGATGCGGTAGTAGAAATCCTTGCGGAAGGTGCCGGCCGACATCTCGCGATCGAGCTCGCGATTGGTTGCGGCGATGATCTTGCCGCGGAACTGGCGGGTCTTGGTGTCGCCGAGGCGCTGGAAGCGGCGTGTCTGCAAGACGCGCAGGAGTTTCACCTGGATGGTCGGGTCGAGCTCGCCGATCTCGTCGAGGAAGACTGTCCCCAGCGGCGGGCAGGTCTCCAGCCAGCCGGCCCGGTCTTCCAAGGCGCCGGTGAAGGCGCCGCGACGGTGGCCGAACAACTCCGATTCGATCAGGGTTGGCGACAGTGCCGAAAGGTTGAGCGGGTAGAACGACTGAGCGTAGTCGCTCACAAGAGACTTGGATTTCGGGTCGAAGGGGATGTAGCGGGCCATCGCGATGGCGCGGGCCACCAGCTCCTTGCCGGTGCCCGACGGCCCGGTGATGAGCGTGGTCAGATCGCCCATGCGGTCGTACAAGACGCGGCGGTAACGGCGCAGGTCATGGGTGAAGATGGAGTGCCAGATTTCCGCCCGCAACCTGGCGGCGGGCATCGAGCGCCCTACGATGTTGTTGAAGATGTGGAAGAACGCGCGACGAACCTGGAAGAACAGCGCAAAAAGATGCTCCGGCTCGTACCGGGTGCCGAGCTTCAGCCCGGGGACGTTCAGGAAGTGATCGCAAGCCAGGACGAAGTCGTCGTAGACGGCTGCCAAATCCTGCTTCGGGCTGGCCATCTCCCCGGCGATCGCCTGCCGGAAGCCGTCGTGGACGCGGTAGTACAAGAGGTATATGGCGACGTCTTCATAGAGCCCGAGTTCTTTGGCAGTGGCGTCGGCTTTTTCGACAAGGCGCTGTCGCAGGTCCGCCGCCGTCCGCTCGACCCGCTCGCGCAGTTTATGGATGTTGGGCCGGCTCCCGTCCCAATCCTGGGCGACATTCCACACCAGGTCGGCATCGACGAACTCACTGCCCAGGGCCACCCGCTCCTGCTCGATCCGCTCCGGGACGAAGGGATTGCAGTAGGCCAACCGCGAGACCGCCGCGGCAAATTCGGCTTGGGCATCAGAGGCGAATAGCATCGGTCGCTCCGACAATCGATACGCTCAACCTGATTTAGAACGGTCCCGAACAAACTCAAGTAACAGCGGTTCAATCGCGCGGCGCAGTTCCGAATTGGCGTACGCCACCCACGATATCCCCGTCGTTGTGTCCAGTGGCCCGTCGAGTGGCCCGCCGGTGGCGTCAGTCAGCACGACGCCGGCTTCCTGAGCGATCAGCATCGTGGCGCAGTCGTACGGATGGCAGCACAAACCTTCAGGTTGCCCCTGCATCCGGTAAAAGGCGGGCCGCAGGTCGGCGTTGAAGCGGTCGTGGCCGACGATCAGTTCGTGCCATTGCCCGCCGGTGGAGATGTACTGGTCTTCGAAGACGGTTGCCTTGGTGACGTCGGCCGGGCCGATCAGGCGCCGCGCGAGGTGCTCCATCAGTTCGGAAGCAAGCACCTTGGTTCCCGGAAAGAAATTCGCGATCGATGCAAAGCCGTGATCGATTCTGTCGGCCCGCGACGGCGCGAATGCCAGCGGCGCCGCGCTCCCCGTCTTGAGGTCGACGCGGCTCGCTGAAGCGCCCTGCCCCCGGACGGCCCAGAGCACGTCGGCCCAGCCCATCTTGCTGGTGGGCAGTTCGGTCATGACGGCGACCTCGATGTCGCGAAGCCGGGTGCCCGCTCCCTTGTTGGGCGCCACGCTGGCCAGGGCCCACGCCGGGCGTTTGTCGTACATGATGCCGCGCGTGCCGTCGATGGGGTCGACAATCAGCCGCACGGCGGCCTCCCGCTCGTCAGCGCCACTCGGGAAGACGCGGAAATCGACTTCCCGGCCCGTTTCGTCCTCCAACCCCTCGGCTACCAGCACGAGCGGCCCCTGTTCGCCGGCCCATTGGTCGCAGAACGCTTCGAGCAACGGCTCCACGGCGGTGTCGATGCGGTAGATGGTGTCGGCGGCGGAGGAGCGGGTCACATCATGCAGCGTTTGTGAAGCGCCCCGCGAGCCAATGAGCAGATCGCGCACGCCAGCCTGGAACGTTTTGAGTCTTTCGACGACGGTCTGGGGGTTGTCAATTGGCATGGTTGCCGCAGTCAGCGTGAAGGCCGCGACGGGGGGCCGGCAAGCCGCGCCGTCGCGTCGTCGTGGACCTTTTGGAGCTGTGAGCGATACAGTTTGTCCAGGGCGACGAGGTTCATTGTGTTCAGTGCATCGTTGGCCAGTTGCAGGGCGTCGCGCGGCGAGGAAGGTGGCTTGGGTTGACCGGGCTGAGGCTCTTGCGGGTCCAGCAGGTCCTGGGCGCGGGTCACCAGCCGGGCGGCGACAATTCGTTGCTGTTCCGGGTTGCGGGCGATCGTCGTGTCGGCGAATTTTGCCGCTTCTGCATACTTCTTGCCGTCCAGCAACGCATCCATCAACTCTTGGATCAGCTTGACCGTCTCGACGCCTCGCGCGTTGTTTTGCAGCCAGTAGTCCAACGCCTGTTGGAAGTAGGGGACAGCCTTCTCGGGTTGGTGAAGCTGCACGTAGGCATCCCCGATATTCTCGCGCTGGGCCGCCAAGTCGGCCAGATCAGCGTTCTTCTGGTCGCGGTCCGCCTGCTCCAGCAAGACCGCCAGCCGGCGATTCATGGCCTGGTCGCGTTCCTGCGGGTCTTGGGTCGCATTAGCGGATTTTCGGAACAGCTCTGCATAGTCGCGTAACTGGTCGAGCGAAGCCATGGGGAGCAGCTTCTGGAACACCTCCCAGGCTTTCTCACGCACCGAGGCGTCCGGCTCCTCCGTCGGCTTGGTCAGGTTGTAAAGCCTTTCGCTGTAATCGAAGTTCCCGACCCGAGTGAACGCGTCGAGCGCGGCTAGCCTCACGCTTTCGTCTTTATCGGTTGTCAGATTAAACACATTGTTGGCTACGCGGCGATCACCCAACTCTTTGAGCCCGGCTAACGCGGCACGCCGGACGGCAGGTGTCTCCCTGTCAGCAGGCAAGAGGTTCGTGAACAACCCGAGCATGCTTGGGTCGGCCAATGGAACCAGGGCTTCCACTCCGGCGGCTTTGACCTCTCCTTCGTTTCCCTTGTCGTTGATGAAGTCTTGCAAAGCCCCGATAACCCGTTTGCCAAGGACGTTATCCGGCTTGATTGCCGCCCCCAGCGAGCGCAAACCATTGGCGGCAGCGATCCTGACACGTTCGGAGGGATCTTTCAACAATTGGAGCAGTTGGGGCACGACCCGGATGTCGTGCATCCCCGTGGCCAGGGCGTGGATGATCTCCACCTTGACCGCCGGCTCGGTTTCCTGGGCGAGTTGGGTCATCAGGGCTTCGGCGGTCTCTTTCTTGTTCAAGATGCCCAGCGTCCTGGCGACCTGCTGGCGCACCGCCGCCGAGGTATCGCCGATCAGGTTGCTCACCAGCGGGAGGCTCGCCGCCAGTTGGCCTGCTCCATCCTGCTCAAACAGATGGGTGCCGACGATCCTCACCCCGGGCTGAGGGTCTTTGAGCATGTTGTTCACGGCCGCCACCCTTTGGCCGGTTTTTTCCGCGGGTATTTGCTGAAACAGCCTTTCCAGCAGGTCCCTGGTCTCGGCAGACATCGGCTGTTGGCGGCGCCTAAGCAGGTCCACCAGGTGGTCCCGAAACTTGGGATTGTCCTTATCCGGGCCGGCCTCCTGGTCCAGCCATTTCTTCCAGGCAGCCGGTTCCCGGCCGTTGCGGGTCAGACCGGTCATCTCGACCAGCGCGTCGCAGGCAGCGCTTCTCAAAAACGGGGGGTATTTGTCGGCCAGCAAAGTCCCCAGCGCCCGGGCTGCCCGGATGTCCGCCGCGGCGCCCAGTCCTCGCGCGGCGGCGGCGGCGGCGGCGTGTATCGGAATGTGGGCGGTCGAGTCGCTAATGTAATTGAGCAGCGGCGGCAATGCTTCATCACTATTATTGGCCGCCGCCAAGGCGCGGGCGGCGGCGACGGTCGTTTCCTCATCCAAGCCGAGCAAGTTCTTCAGCAGGTTGATCGAGGCCGCATCCAGGGCGGGGTCGTCTTTCAAGGCCCGTGCCACCGCCAGACGAGCCCCGGGGTTGACTGCCGATTCGAGCAGCAGTTTGTGTGAGTCGGGCGTCTGATGTGATAGGAGCCGGCTCGCCGCTTCGTCGCGGTCGGGTTGCGGCAGGGCCTGATTGACGACGGCGTTGCGCTCCCGGGCCAAAACGGCTCGAATGTCCGCGGCAAGGTCCACCGGCCGGGTGACAGGAGCGGTTGTCTGGCCTTTTAGCGCATGCGGGCAGGCCGCACTCGCCAGCGTGGCGGCGAGCGCCGCGGTTCGGATCGATCGCTTCAAGGAGACACCGGACACCGTCACGCCTTTTCACTCAAGATCAGATGGGACAACGGCTTCGAGCACCGCCGCAACCACCTCGGGATCGCGGCTCGACATCGGACCCGGTCGACCGCTCAGCGGCAGGTGCGCTTCTTCTCCACATCGGGGCTGGTTCGACCCCGCAGCGGTGCGCTTCGCCGCGTCGGCTCACGAAGGGGAGTACTGCGACCTCTGCCGGAACCGAGGAACCCGTCGAATCCGGCGAAGCCGCTCTTTCCCGGCATGCCGAACCAAACCGTACACCGACACCGCTGCCTGTGGCTGCATCGGCTTAGCCGTCGCTTGTCCCTCCGGATTATCGTCGCAGCACCAAGGTTACCGTATTTTATCTCGGCACAAAAGTCGCCCCCAAGGCATTGAATAACGCAAGGGCTGCGGGCCGTGCCGATGAGCAAACTGTTTCAATTCTGCTGTTTGGCCGCGACGCGCAGCGCGCTCATTTGCCCGGACGCACTTGCCAACGCGCCGAACGTACGATTAAATTAGATGGAACGGCAGACGAGCTGGGTCGCGGGTACAACCGACAACTCACATGAACGACTGGGACGACGCCGAACGACGGGTCGAAAAGGCGCAGGAACTATTCGAGCAGCATCGCTGGAGCGAAGCGCTGGAGGAACTGCGCGCCGCCACCAGCATCAACCCCTACAACGGGTCCTGGTTCTTCAACATCGGCCTCACCCTCGACGAAATGGGCCGCTTCGACGAGGCCATCGAGGCCTACCGCCAGGCCCTGGACATCGAGCCGCATGACCTCCAGGCCTTGAACCATCTCGGCATCGATCTGCACCGGGTCGGGAATTTTGACGAAGCGCTCAAGACCTTTGCCCGGATCGAATCGATCGACCCCTCTTTCGAGCCTTCCTATTGCCATCGCATCATCACCTACAGCGAGCAGGGCGATCACGAAAAAGCCGAGGAGATGTTTTATCTCGCCCGCCTCTACAAGGAGCATTGCCCGAACTGTTATTACAACATCGGCTGCTCGCTCTACGACCGCGGGCTTTTTGAGAAGGCGATCTACTGCTGGCAGAAGACGCTGGACCTGGACGACAGCCATCCGGCCGTCCAGGTCCGCATCGCCGAGGCGTTCTGGGGCAAGGGCGAACCGGAAGCGGCACGGCAGCACTACCTGATCGGTCTGCGCCAGGACCCCGGCAACACCGACATCCTGCTGGACCTGGGCGACCTGCTGATGGAAATGGGGCGCACCGAGGAGGCCGGGGAAAAGTTCCGCCGCGCCATCGAATTAGCTCCCGAAGAGCCTGCCGGCTACTTCTGTCACGGGCAGTGGCTGATGCGCCAACTGAGCCCGCAACGTGATGAGCAGGCCATGCTGGCGTTCACCAAGGTGCTGCAGCTTGACCCGACCTACCCTGCCGCCCACCTGCGGCTGGGAGAGCTGCACCATCGCCGCCACGAGCTCCAGCCGGCCCGCAAGCACCTCCGGGCGGAACTGGTCCTGCGACCCCAGGACCCCCAAGTCCTGCTGGAACTGTCCAACCTGCTGTTGGATACCGGCCAGACACGCGCGGCCGTGGCCTGTCTGAAACGGCTGGTGCAAGTCGATCCCGGGAACGTCGATGCCTGGCAGAACCTGGCGGTGGCACAGTTCATGGTCGGCCGATACGATGAAGGCATCGCCAGTTGCCAGGAGGCCCTGCAACGTGATCCGGCCAATGCGGCATTGCTTTATAACCTCGCGTTGGCCTTCGAGCATCTCAAGCGCTACGACGATGCCGCCCGATGGGTCCAGAAGGGCTTGGAGCGATGGCCGAACGACCTCTCATTGCAAAAGCTGGAGCTTCGCGTGCGGATGCTGAAGTGGAAGGACTGGGTGGTGCGGCTGGTTCGATCGCTCATCACCATCGGACGAACTTCACCGGCTGCGGGTCTGTACCACCTGAACAAGTTCCGCGGGGGCTAAAGCCCCCGAATGAGCCGGGCCGTGCCGGCCCGGGCTGGCCGACAGGCCAGTTTTCTTCCTTGGCCCATCGCGGTTGGTTTTCTTCTTTGGCCCATCGCGGCTGAGGATCCCTGCCACACCCTGACACCTGAACTTTTTGACATTGCCCAGAAATTACCCTTGACTGCAACCCCGTCAGTTAGTTACTCTCCGTCCTGCGGAGTTGTTGAAACCCCAATACAATTTTCCAACTCGACTCACTGCGGTGCGTTTTTACTGCTGCACAGCCATGGGTCCATTTATTTTGAATCTTTGCTTCGGCGGCGTTCGCCGGAGCGCTTTCTTTGCCGCGGCTGGTTCTTCCCGTTCCACCGGCGTCGAACTTCGACCCTTTCCTCCCGTACCCCCAACCATCAGGCGTACGACAGGTCTGGCGAGAGCTCAATCGGCCATCATTCATTTATCCGACCCGCTGGCGGTCGGAAGTCTCCTCACGCGGCAGGTCTCGGTTCGAAAGGAGCTTCATCA
>Ga0182024_10016865_pt1 | contig 13792 bp, 9 predicted proteins | sample P32metaG_FD_120480 | JGI IMG/M metagenome (GOLD analysis project Ga0182024, IMG submission 120480) | Permafrost microbial communities from Stordalen Mire, Sweden - P3-2 metaG (Illumina Assembly) | ecosystem: Environmental > Terrestrial > Soil > Wetlands > Permafrost | place: Sweden: Stordalen... | reverse complement strand
CTTATCGGCGCCGCGATGGATGGCTTCGTCGGGACGTTGGAACAGAAGGCGCTCGCAATTCTGAACCAGTTTGACGCTGGGATTCGGGTACTCCGGGTCCAGGCCGTTGAGGCCCTCGCGCGGCAGCACGACAGAGGCGGTGATATCGTCTTCCACCTGAACTTTCTCGGCGGGAGAAAAATCGGGCCGCAACTTGTATATACGCCAGGAACCGTCCGGGTCGTAACCGACGCGCAAATAGTTGCTCACCAGCTTCTGGTTATCGAACTTCAGCTCGTGGCCCAGAAATCCATTGATCCGATCGACTGTGAAATGCTCGCGCCAATTGTCGCCCCACTCCGGCCGATAGTAACGCTTGACGGTAAACAAGAGCTGGCGAATGGTTTGCGGAAGGGCACGTACCCAGCCGTTGTGCTTATCAGTAAACTCGGGCGACGGATTCAACAACTGGATCACCGAGCCGAGCGTGCGCTCGGTGCTGAGAATGGGCCGGCGGCTGCGTTCATCAGGCGTCCGATTGAGGTACACCGAGGAAAAGTCCATCTGGAAGATCTCGGCCACCCGGTCCATGTCGCGCTGATAATCGCGGACGAACACCGGACCCTTGAGGATCGCGATGGCGATCGATTTAGAAATTTCCGACTTACCTCCGCCGGAAACGGTGCAAGGCTTGTGACACAGCGTGCCGCGCGGCCGCGACCCCACCAGCCGCCAGGCGGTCCCGGCGATCTGTTTGTCGAGCTTAATGCGAAAGCCGGACGGCAGGAAATAAACCGCACCCGCCCGAAGAGTCAATCGTTCGGTGTTGGCCCCGCGCTGCCATGAAATGAATCCGTCGGCCACGTCGAAGAAGGCGTCTTCCGGGACGTAGTAGATGCCCGGGAAATTCCGGTCGATCGCATAACCTTCGGGGCGGACCTCCACACGATCGCCCAGCAGACGGATTGCATTCGAGAACGCCGCTTTTTTCAGGCTGACGGTGCGGTCGGCGTAAAACTCCTGGCCAAGCACGTAGGTAGCGAAGGCGATGGCGCCGCCGGCATGCTCTTCTTCGCACAGCCCGAACAGATTCGCGGCGTAACTGATCTGCGTCTTGACTTCTTTTTTGCAATAGCCGTAATAGTTGTCGGCGATGATGGTAACCATCACGCCGCGATGGTCGCGGCAGCAGATCTTAAACGCACCTCCGCCGTTGTAAAGCTCGTCGTCACGGGTCCAACACATGCCGTCACGGCGCTGGCGATCGGTGGCTTCGCTGGCGGGTGGGAGTCCAAGATCTTTTTTACGGATTCCAACCAGGTGCGGCGCGAGCACGACACAGCCGCTGTGTCCGGTCCAGTGCAGCGGATCGAGCGCGGCGTCGTTGTCGGGCAGATAGGGGTCGCCGCCGTTGCCGAAGATGCTTTCGACGAAATCCAGGTTGCTGACGAGGCTGCCCGGCGCCAGGAAACGTATCTCCATGGTCTTTTCGGGATCCGTCGCGGTGGCGGGACAGACCAGCGGGCGCAACAACAGCGAGACAAAGCAGCGAACCTGTTCCTCCTGGTCGGCCGTGAACGGCAGCGTCAACAGATCGGCTGGCGGCTGAAGAGCCGCGGCCCAAAGCGCCGCGAAGGCTCGTTTCGGTACGGCGATTTTGTCATCGGGTATCGGAAGTCCTCCCTCCACGATGTGGAAGATTCCTTGCGTGGTTCGCTTGTCGGTCTTGGGATTGTGGAGCACGCCTTGCGGAACGCGATACGAGTTTAAGCACGGTGACGAAAATTGATCGGAGCTGACCGGCAGAGACATGGCGCGCGCCATGCCTTCGCGATCGAGAACGAAGCTGGTGGCCGGAAGACGCGCTGCGCCTTGAGGGCACACCTCGGCGAGGTAGACGTTCAGGAATTCCTGAATGCGCGAATCGGCCGGGCAAAGCTGGCTGCCGAGCAGCAGGTCTTTCTGGAAATAGTTGCGAAGCAGGGGCCCGGCGATTTCCAGAAACTTAGGGTCGGCCGTACTGCGGCTGGTGGGCTGCCCGATCGCCGCCAGCTTCAGGTTGATGTAACGGACGAGTTCGTCGTTACCAATCCGAGACGATTGGGCGGGGGCAACGGCAGACATTCGAGTTCGACTCCAGCGAAAGGATTCAGCAGGGACAGGACGAGGTCCGCGGGGTCCACCGAGGGATCTCCCATTAGTTTAATACAGAGACCAGGGATTCGCCTCGCGTAAAGGGCCGACCTCGCCGAGATTTATTGTCACATCGGACAAAATGTTAGCTCAAGCGTTGGTGGCGGCCTGCTTCGGAACGCTATTGATGGTCTTCAAGATGCGTGAGACGATCTGGTAAGGGTCGCCTTCCGAGTTTGGCCGGCGATCTTCCAGATAGCCCTTGTAACCATTCCTGACGAAGTTCACAGGCATCCGGATCGAAGCGCCACGATCGGAGAGACCATAGCTGAATTTGTCGATGGCTTGCGTTTCGTGCAGACCGGTCAAACGCAGATGGTTATCCGGGCCATATACTGCGATGTGCTCGGGGATGTTTTGCTGGAACGCGTTCATGAGGGCTTCAAAGTATTCCTTGCCGCCGACCTCACGGAGGTATTTGAACGAGAAGTTGCAGTGCATGCCGGATCCATTCCAGTCACCCTTGATGGGCTTGCAATGCAATTCGAGATCGACTTCGTATTTCTCACAGAGACGCATCATCAAATAGCGAGCGGTCCAGGTGTCGTCAGCGGCTTTGGTAGAGCCTTTGGCGAAGATCTGGAATTCCCACTGACCTTTAGCGACTTCAGCGTTGATGCCTTCGTGATTGATACCGGCTGCCAGACAGAGGTCCAAGTGCTCTTCGACAATCTGACGGGCCACGCTGCCCATGTATTTGTAGCCGACACCGCAGTAGTAGGGGCCTTGGGGAGCGGTAGGGTAGCCATCTTTCGGGAAGCCAAGAGGACGACCGTCTTTATAAAGGAAGTATTCCTGCTCAAGACCGATCCATAAGTCGGGGTCATTCTCGATCGTAGCGCGTGCGTTGGTAGAATGCGGCGTACCATCGGGGTGCAGGACTTCGCTAAGAACGATATAACCGTTCGTGCGGGATGCATCCGGATACAGAGCCACAGGTTTGAGCACGCAGTCGGAGCTTTTTCCCTCGGCCTGCATCGTGGAACTGCCGTCAAAGCCCCAATTTGGTAGGTCGGCAAGGGTGGGCGGGTCCACAAATTCCTTGATTAGAGTTTTGCCGCGCAGGCCAGGAACGGGCTGTTTGCCGTCAAGCCAGATGTATTCGAGTTTGTATTTTTTCATAGCACTTTTATGATTCCCCAATGAACTTAGAAGTATGGATGATCGTATAGCCTTGCGGCAAGCGTTTTTTGCTTTCTTGGCGATAGCTTTTTTCTATGGGCTGGATCAGGACTAGGACTTACGACCTGACCTGCCCACCCGGTATCTGCCGCTGTACCGCTTTGCTGTGTCGCATCAGTGCCGCGCCCTCCGGGTCTTTTGCCGCCTAATGGCTCGAAGGCGCAGGTTGGACCCATTAGTTGCGCCTAGACCCATTTGCATGGTAGTAGGTGACGATGGCGCAACATCACGTTGAAGTCCTCGTGTCGCGCGAGAATTTCTTCCAGAACATTCAATATCTGCGGCGGCGGGTCGCTCCTTCAAAACTTTGCGTGGTCATGAAAGCCAATGCCTACGGTCATGGACTGGAGGCGCTGGTTCCTGTTGCTGTGGAGGCTGGCGCCGACATGCTCGGCATCTGCACCAATCCAGAAGCGGCGACGATCCGGCGGATCGGGCTAAAAGTTCCGCTGCTCCGGCTCAGAATGGCGCTCGATGCGGAAATGGAGGAGTCGGTCCGAGAACTCGACATTCAAGAACAGGTCGGCAGCCGGGAAGCAGCAGCATACTTATCAGCGGCCGGAGTGCGACGAGGTCGGCCCGTCGATGTCCATCTCGATATCGACACGGGAATGGGGAGAAGCGGATTCTTCCCGGAGCAGGTCGACACGATCCGTCAGGTAATGAGTTTGCCGGGGCTCCGCATCGCGGGCGTGATGACTCATTTCCCGACAGCGGACTCCAGCGATCTGGCGCAGACCAGCGCGCAGATCGAACGCTTGGAGCGCCTCTGCGCGGAACTGACGCTGCCCGAGAACACGCTCATTCACACGCACAACAGTGCGGCGACGGTGCGGCTCAACGGGCCGCAATCCGGGCAAAGACGCGCCATGGTGCGCGTCGGGGCAGCCTGCTATGGTGTACGCACGTCACGCGAGTTCGAGAATCCAGCCGAGCTCAGACCGGTGATGTCGTTTCGTACTTGGGTGGCCCAGTTGCGCGATGTCCCCAAGGGCCGGACCGTGGGGTACGGTGGTCTCTTCACCACGGCGCGAGACAGCAAGATCGCCTCCCTCCCGGTCGCCTTTGGAGAAGGTTACCCGCGAGCGCTGTTCAACAAGGGTGTGGTCCTGATCCAGGGCAAGCGCTGCCCGGTGATCGGACGGGTTTCATTGAACGTGCTCACGATCGATGTCACCGACCTGGATTCCGAGGTGCGCCTGGGCGACGAAGTCGTGTTAATCGGGTCGCAGGGCGGCCAGGAAATCACCTTCGAGGAGATGGCCGACAAGTTTTCGAGCGTACACACCGAGATCCATCTCATGGCGGGTAGCCTGAACACCATTTCCTACACCTGATGGGAAATGATCCGCGCGAGCCGAACATACCCGACGGCCTCCGTACTCTATCTCCTACCCCACTGCCGATTTGCTTGCTGGCCGCAATGCGCTTAGACTAGTTAGAGTCAGTTCCACTTTGAGGCAGTCTGCCCCCTCGTTCGCGCTGCAGCTAGCCGTAACCTCGTCGTTCGGCCCAAGGCAGGGATCTGTGCTGACCGATGCTTGAGGAAGACCACGCCATGAGTTCCGCTGCGAGCGCCAGGTCCGCCCATTACGTTTTGACGTTGGAGGAGATTGGCCATCTAGCCGCCGAAACCGGCAAGCCCGCCGAGACCCTCATGAATGTTGTCGCCCTGATTGCGCGCCGCTTTGAAACCGACGTTTGCTCGGCATATTTATTGGAGCCGGATCGCGCGAATCTGGTGCTCGCCGCCACGCTCGGGCTGCGGCCGCAGTGCATCGGCAATCTTCGGATGGGGCTCAACGAAGGGCTGGCGGGACTGGTAGCCGAGCAGGTCCGGCCGGTTGCTGTCGAGCAGGTCAAGACGCATCCGCGCTTCAAGTACTTCACCGAAGCGGGCGAAGATGCGTATCAGTCCTTCCTGGGCGTGCCGCTCATCGATCAGGGCGTTCTGCAAGGTGTGCTGGTGGTTCAGACCAAAGATGCCCGCGTCTTTGACGAAGACGAAGTTGCGATGCTGGTGGAAGCTGCGGCCGGGGTAGCGCCGGTGGTCAGCGAAGCGCGTACGCTGGACCGCTTTATCGCTCCCGTGCAAGAACGCCTGTGGTCGCTGGCCCGCAATCTGTGGTGGAGTTGGGACAACGATTCCAGAAGCTTGTTTCGCGACCTCGATCCGGTGCGCTGGCGGCAGCTCAATCACAATCCCATATCGCTGCTGTCGGAGATCCCGCTGACGAAACTGGAGCAACGCGCCGGCGAATTGGCGCTGCATGGGCGGATTAATTACGCCTACCGCCGGCAGCAAGAATATCTTCGGGCCGATCGAACCTGGGGCGCAACGCATGCCGGCGTTCTGCGGCCCCGTCCGGTGGCGTACTTTTCCGCCGAGTTCGGTATCCACGAATCCTTGCCGATTTACTCGGGCGGCTTAGGTGTTCTTTCGGGCGACCACATTAAGAGCGCGTCGGACCTGGATATTCCGCTGATCGGAATCGGACTGTTTTACGGCCAAGGATACTTCCGGCAACATCTGGACCGGGAGGGCTGGCAACAAGAAGAATATTTGCAGACCGACATCAGCCAGTTGCCCATGGAGCCGGCTATCGGGGCCAACGGACAGCCCGTGACCATAGAACTGGAAACGCGTGGGGGTCTCATCCGCGCCAAGGTGTGGCGGGTGAAGGTGGGCCGCCGCGATCTGCTTTTGCTCGACTCCGATGTGAGCGGAAATGCTCCCGAAGATCGCGAGCTCACCTCGCGTTTGTACGGCGGCGACGGGCGCATACGGATTCGTCAGGAGCTGCTGCTCGGCGTGGGTGGCTTCCGCGCGTTAAAAGCCATGGGAATCACGCCGGGAGTTCTCCACATGAACGAAGGCCACAGTGCGTTCGCGGCCTTGGAGGCGATTCGTTGCCGGATGGAGGAAGAGGGGACCTCATTCGACCAAGCCGTCCCGCGTGTCGCCCGCGAGGTGGTGTTCACCACGCACACGCCGGTGCCCGCCGGTCACGACCGTTTCAACTCGGCCTTGATTGAGGAGCATCTGGGCCCGCTGCGCGAGCGTTTAGGCCTTTCCCGGGAGGCGTTGATGGGCTTGGGGCGCGAAGATCCGGGCAACTATGGCGAAGAATTTTGCATGACGGTGCTGGCTTTGAAACTTTCGCGCCGCGCCAATGCCGTCTCCGCGCTGCATGGCGAAGTATCGCGCGCGATGTGGACTCGCCTTTATCCCGGCAAGACGGAAGACACCGTTCCCATCGGCCATATCACGAACGGCGTGCATGCTCCCACCTGGCTGGCGCCGCAAATGTTTCGGCTCTACGACCGACACCTAGGCACAGGCTGGCACGAACATAGCGGCGAGGCACATATTTGGGAAGGCATCGAAAATGTCGACGACGGCGAGCTTTGGGAAATGCATCTGTCGCTGAAGCTGCGGCTGCTCCAGTTCGTCCGGCAGCGCGCCATCGAACAGGCGGAGCGCCGTGGCGAGCCCGCTTCGGTTCAGCAGCATCTCAGCCGTGTTTTGAGTCCCGACGCCCTCACCATCGGATTTGCAAGGCGCTTCGCCACTTACAAGCGGGCCAACCTCATTTTGGCTGATATCGAGCTGCTGGCGTCCATGGTCAACGATCCCAAGCGGCCGGTGCAGTTCATTTTCGCCGGCAAGGCCCATCCGCGCGATGAACCCGGCAAGCGGGTGTTGCAGCAGATCGCCGAGCTGATGCGTGATCGCCAGTTCTCCGACAAGTTCGTCTTCGTCGAAGATTACGACATCAACGTCGGCCGGCTCCTGGTGCAGGGAGTCGATGTGTGGCTGAACAATCCGCGCCGGCCCCTGGAGGCCTCGGGTACCAGCGGGCAAAAGGTGGTGCTCAATGGCGGCCTCAACTTTTCCGTCCTGGACGGTTGGTGGGCCGAAGCCTACGACGGCTTGAATGGCTTCGGAATCGGGACCGGCAGAACTCATTCCAGCATGGGCGTGCACGACACGCGCGATGGCGAGGATTTGTACCGGGTGCTGCGCGAAGAAGTAATCCCGCTCTACTACCAGCGCGATCACGACGGTTTGCCGCGCGGTTGGATCAAGCGGATGAAGCGTACCATTCGAACCTTGGGCTGGCGGTTCAACGCCGACCGCATGGTGATGGATTACACCTCGAAATGCTACGTTCCAGCCGCCGGAGGCACATCCAGCAACATGCGGGTGTCGTTGTAAAGCTGACGGCGCAGAATTAGCTCAACGCGGTTGCACCGTAACGTTGTGCCGCCGAAGTGGTCTAATCAGCGTGGCGGCAATTCTTCAATCACTAACTGACGTATCCGTTCCCGGGGAAAAACGCGGAGATCGTTCGTATCACTGCCGCTGCGGCCGTGCCGTGTTCTTTCGCAATACCGTTTGCCTGGCGTGCAATACCCCGCTTGGATTCGAGCCGGCATCCGGCAAGGTGCATCCACTTTTGCCGGGCAAGGTAAATGAAACATGGCAACTAGCGGGTCACCCTAAGAAAGTCTATTGGCGCTGCGCCAATCTCGATTCCGCCGCCGGCTGTAACTGGCTGGTGGATGCAGCCGACGCATCCAATACGCGGAGATTGTGCATTGCCTGCCGGCTGAACAGAACCATTCCTGACCTTTCGCTAGAGGAAAACCGGCTTTTGTGGAGCCACATCGAAGTTGCGAAGCGGCGTCTGGTCGCGTGTCTTCTCATGCTGGAGCTTCCGGTAGCCTCACGCGTGGACGAAGATCCCACCGCTGGGTTGGCGTTCGATTTCCTTCGCGCTACGCCGGAGAGTCCACAGGTGTTGACCGGGCACGCCGGCGGGATCATTACGCTTAACATCCAGGAGGCCGACGACGTCAAGCGCGAGGAGATTCGCAAGACTATGCGCGAGCCGTATCGAACTTTGCTCGGGCACTTGCGCCATGAGGTCGGCCATTATTACTGGGATCGCTTAATCGCTGGTTCGGAACGCCTGGAGGACTTTCGCCAGCTCTTCGGCGATGAGCGGCAAGACTACGCTGCCGCGTTAAAGAGCAACTACGAGCATGGGCCGCCGCAGGATTGGCGCGACCAGTATGTTAGTGCTTACGCGAGCGCGCACCCCTGGGAAGATTGGGCGGAAACGTGGGCGCACTACCTGCACATGGTCGATACGATTGAGACTTCGCTTTCCTTCGGGCTGGAAGCCGGGAACCTTGAGCTGGGAATCGATCCGTTTCCCCGGGATGCCCTTTTTCGACCGGATGAGCCGGGAGCTGAGCGTTTCCTGTTTTTCCTGAACGCGTGGATTCAGCTCACCGCGGTGCTCAACGAAATGTCACGTGCGATGGGCCAGCCCGACTTGTATCCTTTTGCCATACCGCGCAGGGCAGTCAGCAAGCTGCAATTCATCCACATGGTGATTGCCGGCGCTGCGGTTCCTGCTCGAACGAGTGGGGAGTAGAACGTGGGAAGTTATTCTCGTGCTACGCCAGATTCGCGGGACCCGGTCGACTGCAAACTCGCCAGATTCGAGGTTTAGGCCAGAGCTTTTCCGTACAGCGCGAGCAAACGGCTCCAGGCCTTTTCCGCCTGTGGCTCGTTGTAGACCCCCGAATCCGGAGGGCACCAGCCATGCATGGCGCCAGTGTACACTTCGATTTCCGCGTGCAGGTTCGCCTTGGCGAACGTCTCTTTCAGAACGTTCTTCTCGTTGGGCTCCCGCATATCATCATTTGCCGCGATCGCGATAAGGAACTGCGCTTTGCTCCTCGCCGCCTCAAGATGCGGGCTGTTGGGCATGTCTGTCGCCAGCCCATTCCCGCCATGGAATGAGGCAACCGCTCCCACACGACCCGGCACGGCGGCCGCGGTACGAAACGCCATCGGGCCGCCCATGCAATAACCCTGCGTGCCGATCTTCCGATTCTTGGCAACCGACGATTGCTGGTCCAGCCACCCGATGAACGCCTTCGCATCCGTCATGTGCGTCGTTTCGTTTAGGCTTTGCGCGAGCGGCATCAGCTGCGGGATTGGGGTTGCGGCGCCGGCGTCTGCGGTCGGGGCTTTTTTGGTACGGTAGAACGGATTCACCACCAGCACTGAATAGCCCGATTCGGCGAGCCGTTTGCCCATCTGGCGGAAGGCCGGACGCAGCCCGAAGATGTCCGGCCACACCAGAACGCCCGGCGCCGTGCCGCTCGCCGGATGCACGAAGTAGCAATCTGCGGTACCGTCGGGCGTCATCACGTTCACGTCCGATTCGGTCACTGTAACCGCGTTCGCCACTTGCGGCAGCATCATGGCGATGCCAGCGCCCAGCATGACGCCGAATTGCTTGCGTGTTACCAAACCGAGAGCTTCGCCCTCTTGCCGGTCCTTCTCAAAATGATCCTGATCACACATATTCGCTCCTTATCGATGCCTGGTTGCGGCGTAGACCGCACGCGTAATGAATATTCTACATCCACTCGGTCCCCCGTGGGATGCCGTGGGTGCGCCGATCGAAATAGGGATGCGCCCAGCCCATGGATGGAGCGCAAGACGGTGGCAGGCTTGCGGGAAAGAATCGATTGTGGATACGCTGGTTCGTCGGTGAGTAAGGAGAAGACCATGCGGAATCGAAGAGATTTTATAAGAGGCCTGGCAGCGGCTGCTGGTGGAGCATTGGCCGGCTGCAACGCCCTCGGAGAAGCTGCTGCGCAAACGCCGAAGTCCGCCGCGTCTCCGGCAGCGCGGCGGGAAGTGCGCATTGGTGGCAAACGCGTCAAAGTGGTGGACGTGCACGCGCATGCCACCTTCCCAGAGGTCGCGGATCTAGTAAAGGATGGGCCGCTGGCACGGTTCGCGCGCGGGCGGGCGCTCGGTCCGGACCGCATCCAGGAACTGGACCAGCGGGGCATCGATGTGCAAGTGGTCGAAGTGAATACCTTTTGGTGGTATCAGGCAGACCGCGATCTAGCCGCTAAGATCGTCGAGACCCACGACCAGGGGCTCACGCAATGGTGCGCGGCTCACCGAGACCGCTTTGTAGCGTTCACTTCGCCGGCCCTGCAGTTTCCAGATTTGGCGGCCGACCAGCTCGATCATGCCGTGAAGCGGCTGGGCATGCGTGGAGCGGCCATCGGCGGACATGTCAATGGCGAGCCGCTGTCTAGCCGCAAGTACGATCCGTTCTGGGCCAAGGCGCAGGAGCTGAACATGCTGGTGTTCATGCACCCAAACAATGCGGAGAACATCGCTAAGCCCGGCGCATTAGAGGGCGCGGGCGATTTGGGGAACGTCGTGGGAAATCCGCTGGAGACGACACTATTTCTGTCGCACCTGATTTTCGACGGGACGTTGGACCGTTTCCCCGGTTTGAAGATTTGCGCAGCTCACGCCGGAGGGTATTTGCCTTCTTATCTGGGACGCACGGATGTGGCTTGCGACGTTCGCCAGAACGCCAAGTGCGTGAACAAGAAAAAGCCGCATGAATATCTCCGTGATCAGATCCTGGCGGATTCGATGGTTTTTTCTCAGGAAGGTATACGGCACCTGGTCGCGGAGATGGGGCCTAGCCAAGTAGTGTATGGCACAGACATGCCGTTCGTGTGGCCGGACACCGTGGACGCAGTTCTCGAAGCGGAGATCCCCAGCGCGGATAAGGAGGCGATCCTGGGCGGGAATTTGGTCAGGTTACTGCGCCTTTAAACGTGACGCCCAGTCTAGTTGATGGTGTCTGGAAAACTCTGGATGTAGCGGCCCAACGTAATGACTGCCAACCACAAGCACATCGAGCTAGCCGCGACAAGCTTGGCGGATAACGCTGCGTCTTCTCCGGCTTTCACGTGCTCGACCCCGCTGAAAGCGTCGGTCAGGTAGAACGCTGCCGCATTCAATCCAAGCAGCATGAGTGCCAAAATCTTGAGCCATAAAGCGGCGTCGTAGGTGTAATAGACAGGCATGCCTATGAAGACCAGCATTCCCGTTGTCACATTGATGCCCAATCCAGCCAGCGCCCACGGGACGAACTTATGCAAAGGTGCGATCGGCAATTGCTTTGCAAATCCCAGGATCCTTAAATCAAGAGCACCAATTATCCCAACGATCAGAGCCAGCCCGATAAAATGCAAGTCCATCAGAAACGCCGTTTCCCACTTACTGAAAACCATGGCGCGGGTAAACTTGTCGGGGTTTGGCTCAAAAACGTGCACGATCGACCCGATTGTTCCCTCTGTCACGGGCGCCTCCCGGCTCTCCCAGACTTCCGGATGGCGGATGTCACCACCGGTGTTCCCGGTTCTTGCCATGAGACCCACAGTCACAACCGAAAAAAGCAGGACGGCGAGTACGTTCCAGCGTGCAGGACGTGAGGTCCGATGAAACTGCCACAGCCCGACGATGGCCAACGCGCCCGTGATCTCCATGAACCAAAATGACAGCATCGCTGCGCCTTCGTGTCTTTCAATCAACGCTTTTGACACCTCCGGTTGCTTCGCGATGTTCGCCTGAGCGCCGAAGCCGCTCACAAATGTTGGAATCGTCAAGAAAGCGATCCCGGCAAAAATGATCAGGCTGCTTCGCCTCAGGTCATCGTTCTTTCCAAAAAAGGAAATAAGGAATAGGCAAACCGCAATGATGGTGCCGATGACCGGAATATGATTCAACAACAGATGCAGATGCGCAAAATTTATTTGAAATTCCATCGCTTAGGTTTCCTTACCCGGTACGGCCATAGAGCAGATATTTATATGTATAAGCCAACAAGCGGCCCGCTGAGACGGCTGCCAGCCACACGATGAAGGACCGGGCGGCCAGCGACCTGCCTCTGGCCAACTTGACTTCCTCACTCGCCTTCGTGTCATCAAAGACCACCTTCTCAATCCTGAGCGTGATCCAGATGCCGAGCCCAATCAGTGTCAACTTGACATAAAAGAGCGGGTTCGTCAGCGCTTTGGTGGGGTATGCGAGCAATAGAAACACTCCCGACACGCCACTGATCCATGCGCCCGTCCACAAAACGGTGAAGAATTTCTTCAGGGGCGCGAGTGGCAGATCGGGCGCGAAACCCAATAAACGCAAGCCGATTAACACGCTCGTACCAACCGCGAGCGACAGGCCGATGTTGTGGAGTAGAAGAATGAAATAGAACCCAAAGGGCGATTCCGTCTCGCGGATCCATGTGCTCAGGCCGCTCTCTTCAATCGTGTTTAGAAACATGGGTACGCTCAAATTTACCTCCGCAACCCTTCACTTTTTTAGCGAACCGTCGGCTCGATGTTCCTCTGGAGCGAACCATGCTCGATCTTCCGCACCCACGCTCATCGGCGCGACGATTGACAGCCAGGTAGTATATTCGCACACCACGCGTCACCATAGTTTAATATCGGATCGGAGAGGAGGAAATGTTCTTGACACGAACCTGTTTACTGGCCATGTCGATGCTTCCGGTAAGTATCTATGCGCAGACAGCCAACACGAGCGACTGGACCGGGTACTACATGCTGGCCCGCGGCCGAGACGCGGACGGACTCAACATTGTCAGTCCGAATCTCGGAAAAACAGTTGCTGAGCACTTGCAGCCTTGGGCCAAGCTAAAAATGCAGGAAACGAATGGCATCGCCGACGATACCGGAGCCGTTTGCCTGCCCTCCGGAATTCTCCGCGGTTACGGGATGCCCTTTTCCAGCAACTTTCTGTTCCTGCCGCACGGCGACAAGATCGTCATGCCTATATTTCAGAACGTGACTTCGGGTGTCCGGAGAATTTATTTAAACCGCGAGCATCCCAAGAATCTCATGCTGACTTGGAACGGCGACTCGATCGGGCACTGGGAGGGCGATACGCTGGTGGTCGATACGATCGGATTCAATGATAAGTCGTGGCTGAGCGCCGATATGGCGCCGCACACCGAAGAAACCCATCTAACCGAGCGCATGCGTCAGATCCAACATAACGGCAGCACGTATATCGAGATCGTGGGCAAAGTGGAAGACCGGCAAGCGCTCACCTCGGCATACGTGTACAGCCGCTACTACAAGAAGCAAACCCGGGAGATGCCAGTGGCCATTTGTGCGGATGACATTCAGATGTGGAAGGAATGGCGGAATGCCGCCCTCAAGAAGGTGGACCAGCAGGCGCGCGAGGTGAAATAGAACCATGCAACGATTTATGCCGCTTCTGGCCGCGCTTCTGGCAGCGTGGGTCGACTGCGCCCTGGCTCAGGGAACCCGCCCCAGCGCTTCACCCGATCTCGCTGGCGTCTACCAGGCCATTCCGAACGGGGCCACTCTCCCCGGCGGGCTCAAGAATTCAGGATCTCCAGGCGAGATCTCTTTGTTGCCCCAGGCCGCAGCGCAGGCCAAGGCGATTAATCTCAAAGACGATCCATTGCGGATGTGCCAGCCGATTGGCGAGTTTCGGATGCTGGCGCGAGACGGCGTAAAGATCGAATTGGCTCCGGCCACAGGGCTG
>Ga0182024_10016864_pt1 | contig 13793 bp, 18 predicted proteins | sample P32metaG_FD_120480 | JGI IMG/M metagenome (GOLD analysis project Ga0182024, IMG submission 120480) | Permafrost microbial communities from Stordalen Mire, Sweden - P3-2 metaG (Illumina Assembly) | ecosystem: Environmental > Terrestrial > Soil > Wetlands > Permafrost | place: Sweden: Stordalen... | reverse complement strand
CTGGCCATTCTGACCGGCATCGCGATGTCGCCCGCGGTAGTGAACCGATTTCAGTGGTACGCGAAGATTTTCGGGGGCAGGCAGGCGGCGCGCTCGATTCACTTCCTTACGATGCTTGGTTTCCTGGCGTTCCTCGTAGTGCATGTGACGTTGATCGTGATGACCGGCTTCGTGCGGAACATGAACCACATTGTGTTGGGCACCGACAATCAAGGCCGTCTGGGCATGCTGCTGGGCTTGGCAGGTATCGGCCTGGTGATCCTCTCGTGGGTCGTGGGCCACTACCTATCTTGGCTCCGCCCGCGCGCATTGCAACATGCGCTTAAGTCCGTGACCTATCCCATGCAGCTCCTCACGCTCAATCGTTTGGCTCCTCAAACGAAGTATGTCGAAGAAGAAATTTCGCCGTATTTATGGCCAAATGGAAAGATGCCGATACGGGACGACTGGAAGCGCCTGGCGGAAGGCGGATTCGAGGGCTTCCGGCTCAAGGTGGAAGGCCTAGTTGAGCGGCCGGTCGAGCTTTCCCTTGCGGATCTGGAGAAACTCGGAGAGGTCGAGCACGTCACCATGCATCATTGCATCCAGGGATGGAGCGGTATCGCTAAGTGGGGCGGCATACCCATGAAGGCGCTCATCGACCTCGTGCGTCCAAAGCCGGAGGCCGCCGCGGTCGCCTTCTTCTCTTTCGGCGAGGCTCTGTACGGCGGCCCCTATTACGACACGCAAAGCATAGAAAATGTTCTAAAGCCACAGTGCCTGCTTGCATCGCGGATGAACGGGCAACGGCTTCCGCAGGTATACGGCGCGCCGCTGCGGCTGCGCGTCGAGAACCAGCTTGGCTACAAGATGGTGAAGTGGATCGAACGCATTGAGTTCATCGAGTCGGAGAAGCTGCTTGGAAAAGGAGAAGGCGGTAAGAACGAGGACGACGAATACTTCGACCTGCTGCCCAATATCTGATGGGGAATCTCGATTCGTTTCCTGCTCCGGGCGCCGGTCGGGAGCAAGCGGGGGCCGATCACATTCGCCCTTTGCTGCAACGGCTTCGGCTCAATTGGTTGCTGCAGCGCTTCCCGCCACGGCTTGTACGGGCGCTCTACGTCTTTGTGAATAGCTTTCTTACGATCGGCGCGCTTGCACTATTGGCGCTGGTGAGTCGCAATCCTTTCGTATTTCCATCGCTCGGTCCCACGGCATATCTACTATTCTTCTCCCCGCTTTCAAAAGCGTCCAGCCCGCGAAACACTATTTTCGGTCACGCCATCGGGCTCATCTGCGGTTATGGGGCTTTCGTTGTCACGGGCGCTTGGGCCCTGCCGTTCGGAGTGCACCCCGGTATCTTCTGGCCGCGAATCCTGGCGGCGGCTCTCTCACTGGCGGCCACGGGCGCTTGCATGGTTCTGTTAGAAGTCAGCCATCCACCAGCCGGAGCCACGACACTGATCGTTTCTCTCGGGATCATTTGGCGGCCGCGCGAACTCGTCATCATCGAGGTAGCGGTGCTGCTGCTGGTAGCCCAGGCAATGGTGATCAATCGACTTGCCGGATTGTCCTACCCCTTGTGGAATGTCCCCACGGACGGCGAGACACAAGGGATCGCGTTGCGCTGACAGACATACGCAGATGAGAGTGCAGCATATGCGCCAATTAAGGGGAGGGAGCAAAACGATTCAGAAACACGTCGATAACCTCTGGGCGCTCGGCGGAGAGATTATTCGCGATCTGCACGAAAACTCTTCTCTAAGAAGGAAACGCATGGAGCAAATCCTTGCCGAGCGAATTGACGACGAAGGCGGTCCGCTGGTCTACGCCATGGAATCTGAGGAACCGCAGCTGCGTTCCCTCGATTCGACATGCAAGAAGCTTCACCGGTTCCTCAACCGATCGGGCCATTGAAGCCGTCAATTCACCCGCAAATTCCCCCGACGAAGCAAAAGATTGAAACAAAATCTCAGGATCACGAGTCGGGGTCTTACCTTTCAGTTCCAAGGTTCCACGGGAGCTGGCTAGAGCAATACCACAAGCGCTGTTGTGCGTTTTGCCCCGATTCTTCGATAACCATGGGATACGGTGGAATCGAAGTAGATGGCGTCGCCTTCCGCTAATTCGTGTCTATCTTCGCCAGCGCGCAGTTCCAGCCTGCCGGAAAGAATGTACATGAATTCGATGCCTGGGTGTTCGTGCATATGGCTCTGCTCCGGCGTAATCGGTTTGAACTCGGCCAGATAGCAATTTAAGGCACGGTTGGGAACCGGGAAATCCAGGCTCTCGAAGTAGTATGCAACCTGGGTTGCATCCGGGGACTCTGGAAAGCTCAGGCGATCCTTCTTGCGCACGATCTCGAGTACCGGCTTAGGTTCCGAATTGAAAAAGTACTCCAGACCGACGCTGAAAACCATGGCGATTCTCGTCAGGGTAGGCAAGGTAGGATGCATCACATCCCGCTCCAGTTTGGAAAGCAGGGCTGGCGAAAGCCCGGTATGCTTGCTCAAATCGACCAAGCCCATGCTCTTGCGCAGCCGGAGCCGCCGCAATTTGTTCCCAATCCCGTACTTCTTGAGTTCCGTTGTGATGGTGTCAGACGCCATACGAAAAATCGTTTTCCTCTCCGTGCCTGTTTCCGTTGCGAGTTTTCCGCTCAGGAAAGACATCTTCTATAGATTCTTTACAGTAAAACAGATTTTCTCTAACATCAAATAGTGGGCAGTAGATGAGCCCAATCGCAATCCAAATTGGCGCGCTGCTAAGCAGGCGCTGTGCGGGACTGAAACTGCGCATGGCCCGCTTGTCCGACAGATCGCAGAGGAGAAAAAATGAAACTACGTTTGACCGTTTTACTGGCTGGCGCGCTCGCCCTGACCTCAGTCGCCTCGGCGGCCGATATCGTGGATACCGCTGTCGCCGGAAACTTCACCACCCTGGTAGCCGCTGTGAAGGCCGCGGGACTGGTGGACACGTTGAAGGGTCCCGGGCCGTTCACGGTGTTCGCGCCCACCGACGAAGCGTTTGCCAAGTTGCCTGCCGGCACGTTGGATTCGCTGCTCAAGCCGGAAAACAAGGCGAAACTGCAAAGCATTCTCACTTATCACGTCATCGCCGGCAAAGTGATGGCTGCCGACGTCGTGAAGCTCACTTCGGCTAAGACCGTGGAAGGCCAGAGGGTTAGCATCAAAACCATGAATGGCGGCGTGATGGTCGATAACGCGCATGTGATAAAAACCGATATCGTGACTTCGAATGGCGTCATCCACGTGATCGACTCGGTGATCCTGCCACAATAACGTCGATCTCCAGTTCATTTTTGCGGTGTAGGAGCAAATCAAAACCAGATGAGACAGAAAGCCATCGTCACAGTGATCTCCTCGCAAACTGCGGGAATCGCAGCGCGCATGAAGGGCGTGCTGGAACTCCTGGGCGAAGATCCCTCCCGTGAGGGGCTGTCCAGAACGCCGGAGCGTTATGAGAAAGCCATCCGCTATTTGACTAGCGGCTACCACGAAAGCGTGGAAGAAGTCGTCAACAGCGCCCTGTTCACGGTGAAGTTCGACGAGATGGTGCTGGTGAAGGATATCGAATTCTTCAGCCTGTGCGAGCATCACTTGCTCCCCTTCTTCGGCAAGGTTCATGTAGCATATCTTCCGGGCGACAAAGTGATCGGACTGAGCAAGATACCGCGGGTGGTGAACATGTTCGCGCGGCGGTTGCAGGTACAGGAACGTATGACTCAGGAAATTGCCGAAGCGATTTCCGAAGCCGTCTCCCCGCGCGGCGTGGCGGTCTTGTGCGAAGCGAGCCACTTCTGCATGATGATGCGGGGCGTTGAGAAGCAGCACTCCACCACCGTCACCAGTGCGATGCTGGGCGCTTTCCGCAAGAACAAGGCAACCCGCGACGAGTTCCTCTCTTTGGTCAGCCGCGGACAACCCTGAAAGTTTGGCTCCACAAAGAGTCGAAACGGACGATCACGGATGACCTGTCCCCTGTGCCGCAGAAGCCCCAACGCCAAAATTGTTCTCAGGGCAACGCACCCAGGCAATACAGTAAAACTAGCGGGCGATTTGCGTGAGCGCCTCGAGGACTTCCGCGCTATGCCGGCCAGAATTAACCCCAGTCCACACCTTGGCGATCCGGCATTCGGGGTTCACCAGGAAAGTATTGGGGGCTGAGATTTTGTAACCAAGAAGACTGGTCAAAGAACCGTACTGCCGCGAAACCGATTTTTCTGTGTCGGCCAGTAGCTTGAACGTGAAGCCCTGCTTCGCACAGAACTCCTGGTGGCTACCGGTGGAGTCCACGCTCACTCCTACGATCACCGCGCGATTCTTTTCGTACTTGGCAAGGTCACGCTGGAAATTATGCGCTTCGATCGTGGAGCCGGTTGTTCCGTCTTTGGGATAGAAGTACAGCACGACCCACTTTCCCCTGAAATCATGAAGGCTGATCTTGCTTCCATCCTGAGATGGCAGCGTGAAATCAGGAGCGGGTTGACCAGCCTGCGGTACGGCGTCGGCGGCAAACAAGCTCACGGCCAGCGGTAAGATGCTAAGCACGGAAGTTTTCATTGGGTCCTTTCTCACAATAACGCTTGGTTACCTGATGGCGTTGGCGAAACATCTGACGCAGGCCAAGTTGCACGGCCCATCCAAACAGACGGTTCATCCATACGCCACCAGGCAGTCGATACTCAACGCGGTCGGTTAAGCGCGTCGCTCGGTCCACCGATTCGAATTCGTGACGGTGAACCCATTTCGCAAATGGTCCCTGAACTTGTTCGTCGGCAAACAGGCGGTTCTTCTCATAAGCCGTGTGGAGAGCGGTCCACAGAAACGGTCCAATCTTGAGTTCCACTCTCGAACCTGGTTTGATTGAACCTGGTTCGATGCCGCCGGTCTTTCGAATCACTCGAACCGGGGGAAACCGCGGACTCAAGAGCCGCAAGGCGTCTTCCCGTTCATGGAAGCCGAATACCGTTTCCACCGGCGCTTCGACGACGATGCTTTTGAGAAAAGTGGGCATGCGCTCAGACGTTGCTTTGGCCCTTGGACGCGATGCTCTGAAGCATTCCGCCGAAAACGAACTGATGCAGGGGAAAAACGGAGTACCAGTATGCGCGGCCCAGCAGCCCTTTGGGATCGAACGTGGCTGTTTGCCGGATGACGGAACCCGTGGCATCGCCCGTGACTTCAAATTCCAGCCAGGCCCGGCCGGGCAGCTTCATCTCCGCAGCCAGACGCAGACGGCGATCGGACTCCATGGCTTCCACGCGCCAGAAGTCCACAGGGTCGCCGACGCGAAGAAAATCCGGATCGCGGCGGCCGCGGCGAAGTCCGACCCCGCCGAACAGCCTATCCAGCAGCCCGCGAAATCGCCACAGCCAGTTCGCATAGTACCAGCCTCTGGCGCCGCCGATCCGGCGGATGGGAGCAAAAGCATCCTTGGGAGGAGCAGTCACGTGGATCGTCCGGGAATCGATCATCAGATGCCGTCCATCCGCGTTGATGGCTGCCGCGATCGCTTCACGATACCCGCAAGGCCGAATTTTGAACTGTGTGAGAGCCGTCTGATCTTCCACAATCGTGGCGTGGCAAATACTGTCGATCAACTTGCGGCCCACGCGGACGTAGAGAGGAGTGACCAGACCAAGCCAAAGGCTCGATAAGCGAGGTGTCAGGAACGGTACGGAAATCACCAGACGCCTCAATCCCCGTTGTTGTGCGTATTCTTTCATCAGCCCGCCGTAGGACACTTGATCCGAGCCGCCGATTTCGAAGATCCTGTTGCCGTCGAGCGGCAGATCCAGGGCCGCGAGCAGGTAGGAAAGCAAATCTGCGATGGCGATCGGTTGAGCGGCAACCGAAACCCAGCGCGGCGCGATCATGATCGGTAGTCGCTCTACAAGCGCGCGGATCATTTCAAAGGATAGACTTCCGGATCCGATCACCACTGACGCGCGGAATTCAACAACCGGTACGCCCGCCGAGCTGAGGACCTCGCCCACTTCATGGCGGCTACGCAGATGCGCGGAGAGCTTTTCTGCACTGTGCCCTAGCCCGCCGAGATAGATGATCCGCCGAACTCCTGCCTCCCGAGCAGCGGCGGCAAAGTTTTGTGCCGCTGTACGGTCCTGCTCCTCAAAGGATTGCGTCGAGCCCATCGAGTGCACCAGATAGTAAGCGGTGTCGACTCCAGCCATTGCGCTGCGCAGGGATGCGGCATCGAGAACATCTCCTGCGACGACCTCAACGCGGGAGAGCCCTTTTGCTCTCAGAACCTCTGGACGCCGCGCTAAACAGCGCACCGGGTATCCCGCGGCTTGAAGGGCTTTCAGTAACTCTCCACCCACGTAACCAGTGGCGCCGGTAATCAGAATCAGTGGTTTCAAGTTGCAGCTCTCCTATGTTCTCCGAACAACTCGTGAATGCGTTGGCGCCGGTAGTCGAAGATCCGCCTTACATCACTTCGTACTTTCATCGCGTGAACTATTCGCCCCAGGAGACCAAAAGGCAGCGTGTATCTCACGACATCGATCATTTTGGTTCGACCGTCGTGCGCTTCAAAGCGGTGCGTGTGGTGCCATAGTTTGTATGGTCCGGATCTCTGCACGTCGACGAAGCGATAAGGAGAGTCCCACCTGCGGATCTCGGTCCTCCAGTGAATCGGTATGCCATGCAATCGCAGACGGTAACGAATCTCCGTACCTTCCGAAATGGAGCCGGAATCCATTGCGAGAATCCGGAAGCCCAGCCAGGGCGGAGTGATCTCCTCCAAGTTTCGGGCGTCGGCAAAGAACGCAAACACCTCGTCGATCGGACGTGGAATCCACTGCTCTCTTCGCAAAGTGTGAAACTTGAGGCTCATATCTGCTGATGACCAGTGCTGGCATTAGCTGTCGTGCCCGAGAGAGCCGCCGGGACCCCAACGCGGTAGGAAGGATAAGTCAGTGAGATGCCGAGAGCCCGTCGAATCGCGGATCCGTCGACGCGGCGGTTGTTTGCGAATCGCGGCATCCGGTTCGCCCGCTTGTGGCCGGTGCCTGTGACCGGAACATTCAGCAGCCGTGCGCAAAACTCCGCTATGTCGCGCGAGGTACAGGCTTCCTCGTCGGCGACGGGATAGGCCCCGCTGATTGTGGAAAGCAAGGCAGCCTCGACATGAGCCGCAAGATCGTCTACATGAATCCGGCTCACAAATCTATCGCTGAGACTGTGCTCTCCGCGCTGGATCGACTCCTGAACGCCACGTCCCGGTCCATAGATCGCCGCCGGGCGCAGAATCAGCGCCGACCAAGGTCCTTCCGCGATAGCCCGCTCTGCTTCCAGGCGTACTCGCGCCCGTTCCGTGCCCTCGTCTACGGCCGTGGTTTCATTCACGATACTCGCTGCGCCGTAGACAGCGGTGGAGGAAAGATACACGAGCCGCCGCGCCGTATTCCGTAGCGGATCGAGCAATCCTGCCGGGCCATCCGGGGGGATGGAATGGAGAACTAGCATCCCCGGACGAACGTGTTTGGGCAGATCGCACGTGCTGATAAGCTGAGCCCCCAGACCGGCCAGCCGCTGGGGATGTCGTGTGGTCGCGGTCACGCGGGCCCCCATGCCCAAGAAGCGTTTCGCCAAACGCTGACCCGTGTAGCCGCAACCGAGGATCAGGATGTCTAATGTCTCTCCCATTTGCTTCGTGCGACGGATCAAGTCGACGCCTGTGCTCTCTCGAACAGGTAGTGCGAAACGATCCACTCACCGCCGCCGCGGTTGCCCCACAGTTCGGCGCAGGCTATGAAGAAGATGCGCCAACGGACGAACCACTTCAGCGCCTCGTTCTTCCCATAAACGCCGGAGAACAATTTCAGCAATTCGTCTCGACGCTGATCCATGTTGACGAGCCACGCCTCGGCGGTCTTCTGGTAGTGTTGGCCGTTCACCACCCAGTGATTGCGGATCTTAACGTCGTTCTGGAAATAGAGCAGCAGGTCGTCGCTGGGCATCTGCCCGCCGGTGAAAAAGTGCTGAGCCATCCAATCGCTCGAATCCCGGACCTCGAAGGCGTACGCGAATCGATGATGGGTAAATATGTGAACGAACAATAAGCCCTCCGGATTCATCCACGAAGCAACTTTGTGAAGCAGGCGCTCATAGTTCCGCACGTGCTCCATCATTTCGACGGACACAATTCGGTCGAAACGCTGACCCGCTTCGAAATCGTTGATGTCGGCTGTGACGATGCGAAGGTTGGTAAGACCACGTTCGAGAGCTTGGTTCTCGATGTACTGGCGCTGGGAGTGCGAGTTCGATAGGCCCACCACGGTACTGTTCGGATACCGCGCGGCAGCGTACAGCGAGAACGCGCCCCATCCGCACCCGAGATCGAGGATGGAATGTCCGTCTTCGATCTGTGCGCGCTCTGCGGTGAGCCCGAGCATGCGGCGCTCCGCTGTATCGAGCGAGTCGCCCTCTTGCCAATAGCAGCAACTGTATTTGCGATGGCTGCCCAGCACTGACGCGAAGAACTCCGCCGGAACCTCGTAGTGCTGCCGATTTGCCGCGGGCGTATGGATGGCGATCGGACTGGCTTTCAGTTGCTGGACATAGCTCATCAAGTGAGCCCGCTGCTTTTCCGGATCGCCCTTGTCTTCGTCGCGGAGACGCTGCGCAACAAGACGCCGGATTCCGGCCCGCAAAATCCAATCGGGCACAAGATGACGTTCAACCACCGGTTCATACTAGGCAGCCTTGGGTTGCCGAATGCTTTGTCCAGCTGAGAGGGTTGACGCCTCCATCATGTCTTCTCCTGCGGAATTGTCTTCCGAAACCATGGCACGAAGGCACTGGTGGTCCGTTGGTAGCGCCAGTATCCACCGCCCAACACAGCATAGAGCACTCCCAGCAGAGCGAGTCCTCCTGCCCAACCTGGATCGTAATATGGTCTATTCGAGCGCCGTCTATCCGTAGCCCGTCAGGATCAGCTCACTCTGCTGGGCGCTTTCGGTATTTCGAAGACTGCGCCATAAGTTCGGGAATCCGGTCGATGTCGAGCCACGCCATGAACAGCTTGTAGGTAAACTCGTGCTTGCGCGGACGGAAGCGGCGGTGCCGAAGCGTGCCTGTGTAGAGTCCTGCTTCTGGAATCATGCGTGCCGCAATCATAAACAGGGCACTCCCAAAGCTTCGGCCACCCGCATGCCACTCCGCACGCCGTCCTCGTGGAAGCCGTAAAACCAGTACGCTCCGCAGAAGTGCGTGTGGTTCTTCCCGCTGATGTCCGCCCACCGTTCCTGCGCGTGAATCGCCGCCCGTGTGTATAGCGGATGTTCATAGACCATCCTGCGAAGCGCGCGTCCGGGATTGACATGGCCGTTCGCGTTCAAGGTGACGCAGTAGTCTTCCGCCGTGTTGAGCGACTGCAGCCGGTTCATGTGATAGGTCATGGTGACCTTGCCCGAGTCCCCCAACAGATAATTCCAGGAAGCCCTCGCCCCCGCCCGCTTTGGCAGCAATTTGGAATCGGTATGGAGACACGTTTCGTTGCGGCTCGTAGTAAAGCAGCTTAGAACTTTGCATTCCACCTCGGTTGGCTGGGCGAGCAACGGCAGAATCTGGTCCCCGTGGCAGGCGAATACCACTTCATCGAACTGCTGGGCGGGCCGGTCGTGGAATCGCAGCGTCACGCCGCGTTCCGAACGTACCACCGATTGAAGGATGGTGGTTTTGACGATACGCTCGCGGAACGGCGAGGTCAGCGGCGCAATATAGGAATGGCTGCCGCCGCGAATCACTTTCCACTGGGGGTGGGTATTGATTCCCAGCATGCCGTGATTTTGCATGAAGCGGATCAGCGTCACTGCCGGAAACATCGGCATGACCTCGGGCGCCATGGACCAGACCGCGCCCGCCATCGGAACCAGATAACGATCCACAAAAACCGGCGAGTACCTCCCTGCGTCGAGAAACTCGCCCAGCGTCATGCCCTCCGCAGCCGGATCGTTGAGAACTTTGGGTGCCTCGCGATTGAAGCGCAGGATTTCCCGCAAAAGCTTGTAGTGGTCTCGCGAAAAATAATTGCGTCTCTGCGCGAAAAATCCACCCAAGCCGCGGCTCGAATATTCAAAGGATTGAAGCAGTAGCCCATTACTCCATCCACCGACGATCGGTCCTTCTCATGCTTTAAGAAGATTGACGGATATCGGTATAACAGGAGAAATGAAATGCTCGGCTTAGGACTGCTCGGAACCATTATCGTGATTTGTCTGGTTGTTTGGCTCGTCCGCAGGGTGGTGTGAACGGACCGCGCAGCTTCAGGAGCATGCCGGCAGGCGCTCGGGCGATGGCGGCTTGCGCAATTCAGATTAGCCGCTACGCCCGGACGCGGTGGCGAAGGTCAGCTGGCTTTTCCTCTCTACAACACTCATAGCCGTCACTGTCGGGATTGCTTTCTATCACGTCGATCTTGACCGAGCCAATCTTCCTAACTTTGAACCGTTCGTCGGTTTCGACTTCCCTACCATCGGCCACGTCTACGACATCAATGGCCGCGAGTCGCGCTTCCGGTGTTCAAAGAAATCGCGCTGAGAGTGTACGCCAAAAAGCTGGTTGGGCCTGCGCCGCAGTCTCCGGCTGAAGTGGAACAAAGCATCAACGATTACCCTCGAAGGCGGCGTTGTCAAAGCGATCGATCAGCGATGAACCGAAGGATTGCCGCGAAGGTGTTTCGAACCGGCAGCAGCATGGACAAGTTTATGGGCATCCGCGTTTGACGAACGCCCATACGCCAACTTAAACGCCGCTCAGGGACAAAGAAGGCCTGTGCGCGGCTTCGTGCAGCCAATAGGGCGGGCGTCCGTAGTGAGCGTGGAGCCGGCTTTCATATTCGCGAGTGATCGGAGTAAAATCGACGAACTCCGGGGCGCTCTTTATGGCTTCTCGGGAGAGGCCGATGTAGACTTTGGAATCCTCCCAACTCATCCGTTCGATCCATGCGGGTGAAACCAGCACATTTTTGCCCGGCCACCAATTCTTAGTGGCGACCTCGATGTAGCGAATAGCCCAGGATTCATCGTCCACGATAAATCCGTCCACGTGGCCGAGTTCGCCATCCACCGCTTCAATGTGATAGCCGGTAACGGCTTTGGTACTTCGCAGATGCGAATCCGTCTCTTTCCCGACTCTGGCCCGTGAGGGTTCGGCAGAAGGCTTGTATGGCATGCCTATACCTCCCGGATAGTTTGCGGGCCCCCCCAGGAAGGCACCACCCCAATAATAGGGATATCCGTAATACCCGCTGTACGCGATCTCATGCTGCCGGGAGATTGGCTTATCCGTGTCGATGTTCGGGCTCTTCTCCACCTGCTTTTTCGTCAGCGCCACATCCAATCGGGCGTTTTGCCAGTCCGCACGGATGACAGAAATCGGTGAGATCAGCACTCGCCGGCCACCAAGCCAGCCGAGTTCCACCGTGAGGTAGCGGATGGCCCAACTCTCATCATCGAAATAAAGTTGATCTACAGTGCCAAGCTCGCCGTCCGTAGCATGGACCACGAAACCACTTAACTGTGTAGTATTCCTTAACATTGTGTTTGCCCTCCTGGGCAGTCGTTGAACTGCTTTTTCACTACAACCGATCTCCTGGGGCTATCGCTTACTGCCAGCCGTGCCACGCCAAAGCACGTGCGGATTCTTCCCCGCCCCGTCCGGGAACGGAAATAGGGCCCAGCATCTACGTCTTAGAAGAGCCCATCGGCTGTCCGATGGGCTTGCCCGGTTTACTACTTCGCGCCGACTGCTGCTGGCTGCGACGACTTCTCGTGGGCCAGCGTTGATGCCTCGTGAGCTTTCGCAGACTGATCCAGCGCCACCTTCGCATGGCGTTGGCAGGCTTCATGGTTGCCCTTATTACAATGCTCCGCCGCCGTGCGATGGCTTTTGGCGGTGTTCTCGTGTTCCTGCGCAGCGGCAGTGTGCGCGTCAACGGCATGGGTTTCTTTGTTCATGGAAAAGCTCCTTATTTGTGCGATCACTACAGCTTCACTTTACGAGAATCCTCGTCAAAATAACGTCAAAAAGCGAATCGAACCATAACCCAACTTCCCGTTTCTGCCGGAGGGGAGGACCTCAAGTAGCCGCCTCGCGTGATGGTTACGGTGTTGACTACCGAGAGCAAGTATAAACACGGTTTGACGGGTTCTATATTTCTCCCTTGAGACGGTGTCGGTCAACCACCGGCTGAACCGTTACCGTGCTCCGGGAGTCCCGTCCGGTTAACGATATACGGTCACGTGGCTGGGATAGCGTCACTGGCGTAGTAGGATCGGCCGGATCAACCTTCCAAGGTTAGGGGTTGCATTGTGGACCATCCCGTGCAGGGGATGATACTCGGCCCATATGGCCGAAAAAGGGATGGCCATGAAAATAGTACATAACGCGATAAACGGGTTCCAAAAGGTTCTTGAACGACAAGAGGCCGAACTGGTTCAGGCATTGCGAAAGCGGAACGGAATCGCAATCGAGAAGAGGCCAGACCAAATGGACGAGATTCAGTATGCAATGGAACGAGATCTGGCGATTCGCAACGTGGACCACGAGTCCAACCTGCTGCGTGAGGTGAAAGACGCATTGCGCCGGATTCAGGACGGCGACTTCGGAACATGCATGGAATGCGAAGCGGCGATCAGCCCAAAACGCCTTGCGGCCGTGCCGTGGGCAGCGCGTTGTGTCCAGTGCCAAGAGGCTGCCGATCAGGACCGGCAGGAGGGAACAGAATCTCTCCGCGCGACTCTCCTCCATGCCGCGTGAACGAAAAGAGTCGAGCATTCGAGCCGTCGCGTTCGTCGGCAACTACCTGCCGCGCAAATGCGGCATTGCCACGTTTACATCCGACCTGCTTCAGGCGGTGGCGGCGCGACTGTCGTGTACATCGTGCTGGGCGCAACGCATCCGGACGAGTTGCGCGCACGGGGCGAAGTCTACCGCCGCGGCTTCGAAGCGGTCGCCCGGGAACACAAACTCGAAAACAACGTCATCTTCCAGAACCGCTTGTGTGGAGCTTAAGGAATTGACTGAGTTCATTGGGGCAGCGGATGTTTACATTACTCCTTATCTCGACGAAGCTCAGAGTACGTCTTGAACGTTGGCGTATGCGTTTGGCACTGGCAAAGCCGTGATCTCTACGCCCTATCGGCATGCCGCCGAATTGTTGAGAGACCAGCACGGCATACTGGTGCCATTCGCAGCCCCGAGGGCGATCGCGCGTGAGCTGAGCGGGTTGCGCGATGAAACACGCCGGAAAGCGATGAGCGACAACGCCTACAAGTTGGGCCGCACAATGGTGTGGAGTAACACGGCGCGATACTACATGGGCTCTTTCGAGATGGCGCGACGCGAGCGAACAGCGGCTGCCTGCGAATATCTTGCCGCGAGAGAGCTGAGCCGTCGGCCGCATGAAGCGCTGGACCAACAGCGCTCCCGCGCCACGCGCGTTGATCTCCCGCGCGCGCCGCCGCGGAAAGGTTTCCGTGAACAAGGAGCAAAAGGGAGACTCACCGTGTTGCCTACATGGCGCGCATGTTCCGCTGAGGATATGCCGGTATAACAAACCTGACGATGGTCCCGCCCATCGGATTATTCTCCAAGCTGATGCGTCCGTTATGGGCTTCAATGAACGCCTTGCAAATGGCAAGTCCAAGGCCCAGGCCATGGGCTGAGCCGAGTTCCGTTACCCGATAGAATTTGTCGAACACGCGGCCGAGGTCTTCCGGAGGGACACCCACACCCCGATCAACAACCAAGACCTCTAGTTGG
>Ga0182024_10016863_pt1 | contig 13795 bp, 11 predicted proteins | sample P32metaG_FD_120480 | JGI IMG/M metagenome (GOLD analysis project Ga0182024, IMG submission 120480) | Permafrost microbial communities from Stordalen Mire, Sweden - P3-2 metaG (Illumina Assembly) | ecosystem: Environmental > Terrestrial > Soil > Wetlands > Permafrost | place: Sweden: Stordalen... | reverse complement strand
TAGTAGAAGTCGCGGGCGTCGACGACGACGGGCGAGCCGCGGCGGCGGGCCTGGAACGAGCGCAGGGCGCTGAGGAGGTCCTCGATGGAGCTGTGGCCCTTGAGCAGGTGCATGTCCTCGACGCCGCCGAAGTGGCGCTCGAGGGTGGCGGACATAATGATGATGGGGACCTCGGGGCGGCGCTTGCGCAGTTTGGCTGCAACCTCGGTGCCGAACTTGCCATGGCCGAGGTGGTAGTCGAGGACGGCGATGTCGATGCGGTCGAGCAGCCGGTTGGCCTCCTCGATGGTGGAGGCCGACACTGAGGCGTAGCCGTGCTGGCGCAGGATGGCCCCGCGCAGATGCAGGTTTACCGGGTCGTCATCGAGCAGCAGGACGTTGACGCCTGGGGAGCGAACGAGTTCGAGGCCGGCGGATGCAGGTGTCTCCGGTTGCATTGGGCAATTAGATGCGCAAAGACGCGTGCCGGGTCATATTACTCCGCAGTGTCCTTCGGCCCCTGATTTTTTCGCAGGTCGCGGACGATCTCGGGCAGACGGTTGAAGAGGGCGACGGCGCGCAGCCACTTGCGGTTGTCGATCGCAGGATAACCGCTGACGGTTGCGCCGGGTGCAACATCGGAGGGGATGCCGGACTGCGCGGTGGCGACGGCACCATCGCCGATGGTGCAGTGGCCGGCGACGCCGACCTGTCCGGCGAGAATGACGTTGCGGCCGACATGGGAGGAGCCGGCGAGGCCGACCTGGGCGCAGAGCAGAGTGTCCTCACCGACCGAGGAGCCGTGGCCGACCTGGACGAGATTGTCGATCTTCGCGCCGGCGCGGATGCGGGTCTCGCCGATGGAGGCACGGTCAATGGTGGAGTTGGACTGCACCTCGACGTGATCTTCGAGGACGGCGGGACCGGTCTGGAGGATCTTGTACCAGGCGGGCGAGCCGGGCTCGGGCGCGACATGGCGTGCGAAGCCGAAGCCGTCGGCGCCGATGATGACGCCGTTCTGCAGGATGACGTGGTCGCCGAGGCGGCAGTGCTCGCGGACGACGGCGTGCGCGTGGGCGAAGAAGTGGCTGCCGATCTGCGCGTGGGGATAGAGGACGACGTGCGGCAGCAGGGTGGCGTGCGCGCCGAGCACGACGTGGTCGCCGACCACAGCGTAGGCACCGATGTGCGCGCCGGGGCCGATCTGCGCGGTAGACGCGATGACGGCGGTGGGATGGATTCCGGGGGCGTAGGCGGGCGGCTGGTAGAAGAGCTCCAGCGCGCGGGCGAAGGCGAGGTAAGGGTTGGCGATGCGCAGGGTTGCGGTGGCGATGGGCTCAAAGGCAGGTTCGACCACCACTGCGGTGGCGCGGGTGGTGCGGGCGAGCGCGGTGTACTTGGGATTGGCGACGAAGGCGAGCTGGCCGGGCTGGGCCTCTTCAAGTCCAGCGGCGGAGGTGATCTCGGCGTCGGGGTCGCCGTGGAGGGTTGCGCCGAGATGCGCGGCGAGCGGGCCAAGCTTCATGGGGAGATTGTAGTGGAGCGGAGAGCTAGTTCGGGCGGGAGTCTGGGTCGAGCGGGAGGTGGAAGAGCTCGTCCTGCAGGGCCTGTTTGGCGGGCCGGTCGCCGGAGGGCTGGCGGCGCGAGGGGGTGGTGATGACGGCCAGTAGCTGGAGCTCGGTGAGGGCGGAGCGAGGGACGTAGATGCGCTGGGTGTTGGAGCGCGTGTCGGGCGGCGCAAGGAAGAGGCCGGTGTCCTCTACGAGGGCATCGAGCAGGGAGAGGTCGGTGGGGGCAAGGCCCTCCAGAAGGTCGCCGGAGCGGAAGGTGAGGCGCAGCCATAGGCCTTCGCTGCGGGGGCGGGCGAGGAAGGTGCGGCGGGTGAGCCGCTCCGGGTTGGCGGTGTCGGAGAGGTTGAAGTCGCGGACGAAGCAGATGGTCTTGATGTCGGCGAGCGGCAAGGGGACGATGCGGCCGGAGAGATCGAGCAGGTCGATTACAGGGTCGGCGGATTGATCCCGCACGAAGGCGGCAGGCGGCAGGTAACCGGGGAGGGTGTCTCCTGTGAAGCGCCTGACGATGACCTTTTTGCGTGAGTTCGACATAGGTAATTAGGCGGTTCCGGCTGATTGTCGCATGGCGGGCCCAGTGCGTCACGAAAAAGACCGGGCCGATTCTGGCAATCATGGCCGGATCGTGCTAGAATAGCGTCTTGTGCCGTGTTGTCGATGGCCTCGCAAGCACCTGATTTGTATAGACTTGTGGCCGGTTTCGATGACCTTTCCGAGACTGGTTGGAGAAGACGCTTAACCTATGGCCGATTACATTTACCTGCTCGAAAGCCGTCTCTCCCAGGCGCAGCAGAGGGCGATCCATTCGATCCGGGAGATCGCCCGCGCGAAGGGGCTGACGGTGTTTCTGGTGGGTGGCGCGGTGCGGGACCTGACCAGCGGGTCGCCAGTGCGCGATCTGGATGTAGTGCTACAGGGAAATGCCCTTAAACTCAAGAAAGATTTGGAGAAAGCGGGTGCGTCTATCTCCGGCGAGATAGAGACCCTACAAGCGCTGCTGGTGGAGTTTCCGGGCAGCGTGCGCATGGAGGTGGGCAGCGCGCTGATGCTCCACTACCCGAAGCCGGGCAAGCCGGTGGCGAAGCCGGCCAATATTCTGGAAGACTTGCGGCGGCGGGACTTTACTGCCAATGCCATGGCGCTCTCGCTGAACGAGGGATCCTACGGGTTGCTGATGGATCCGCTGAACGGCGTGGCGGACATTGAGAACCGCGAGTTCCGGCTGGTGAGCAACTACGGGTTCATCGAGGATCCGGTGCGGATGATTCGCGCGGCGCGCCTGGGGGCGCGGCTGGGTTGGCAGATGGAAGAGAAGACCCGCGCGCGCTACGAGACGGGCAAGAGCGAGGGGTATATCTCGGCGATGTCCGGGTTCCAGCGCGGGTATGAGACGGAGGAGATCGCGCACGAGGAGGACCCGCTGCGCGTGATTCGAGCGCTGGAGCGCGAGGGTTGGATGAAGCAGCTTGCGCCGGCGTGGACCTCGGCGAAGGCGAATGCGGGCGAGCTGGAGAAGCTGCGCGAGGCGCAGATGCAGCTGCAGATGCGCGGGATCGTTGCGGACACCTCGGCGGCGCAGTTTCCCCTGCTGACGGCGAAGATGCAGGCCAAGGATGTGAAGGGGCTGAAGAAGAGCTTTCCGCGGCATGACTTTGTAAAGGAGATTGAGGCGCTGGAGAGCGCAGGCAAGCGATTTGCGGCCGAGTTCGGTAGCAAGCAGGCGGCAACGCCAAGCGCGGCATGGAAGATGCTGATGGCCGCGCGGCCGGAGGCGGTGCTGTGGGCGGCGTATTCGACCAAGAACGCTGGGCTGCAGGCGAAGTTCAAGAGCTTCTATACCGAGTGGCCGCAGGCGAAGCAAAAGATACCCTACGTGCAGATGCAGGAGATGCGGATCGTTCCTGATCTGCCGATCTTCGAGGAGTTGGTGGACAAGCTCTTCTTCGAGCTGATGGATGGCAGGCTGACGACGCCGGAGGAGATGAAGGCGTTCCTGGAGCCCTACTCGCCGCCCGCGCCGCCGCCGCCGGTGCATCTGCGCCGAGCGCGTGCCACCAAGAAGGATGCGAAGCCTGCGAAGAGCCGTAAGAAAGTTAGCACTGAGATCCCGGCTGAGGATGCGGAGAGTACGAACGGCGCTGCTGCGGTAGTTCAGCCCGTAATAGCGGCGGCAGGGAGCAAGGCTGCAAAGGCGCTGGCGCTGCCTGCGTTGCCGGCCAAGGGTGCGGCGGTCGCGAAGCAAGCTGCGCCGGTTGCAGGCAAGGCGGAGAAGGGCAAGCCGGCTGCGGCAAAGGTCGAGGTTCCTGCGAAGGCGCCAACGGTGAAGGCGGTTGTGGTCAAGGAGTCAAAGGCTGCTGGAACAAAACATGCTGCGAAGGTGCCTGCGAAGAAGCTCCCGGCAAAGAAGAGCGCGGCGAAGCCGGCAAAGTCACCGGCGAAAAAGGCTGCAGCGAAGAAGACGCCTGCAAAGACCGCAGCGAAGAAGAACAGCAAACCGGCGAGCAAGCCTGCGGCGAAGAAGGTTGTGGCGAAGAACGCGAAGAAGCCTGCTCCCAAGGGAGCGGCAAAGAAGAAGCGATAGCGAGGGGGACAGATCCAGAGCGAGCAAGTGCAACGTAGCGCGAGTAAAGCGAGTGCCCCACATCCGGATGAAGATGTGGGGATTTTTTGCGGCAGACAAATGGTCTGGATCGCGAAGTGCTGAGGCAGCAGACGGGCCGAATGGATCTGGATTTTTTACCGGCAGAGGAGGAGCATGGCGAAGAGGCAGAGCCAGAGCACGCCCATGGAGTGCCAGTACCAGGCGGTGCAGTCGACCATGATCTGCCGGTTTTCGATGCTCCTGAAGGAGTAGAGACCGCGGAGTGCGACAAGGAGCGCGACGATTCCGGCCAGCAGGTGAAGCGCGTGGGCGCCGGTGATGATGTAGAAGAGGTCGGCGCTGTTGTTGCTGGAGTGATACGGCGCGCCATCGAGTGCAAGCTGTCGCCAGGCGTTGATCTGGCCGGCGACAAATGCGAGGCCTAATATCAGGGTCGCGAGCAGCCAGGGCAGGGCGCGGCGCGAGGTGGGCCGGCCGAGGCCGAACCATTCCTCCATGGCGTCGATGGGGCGGAACATGTGGCGGCGCGCGATCTCAATGGTGACGGAGCTGAGCAACAGCACCGCGGTGTTGATCCAAAGGATGGGCGGCAGCAGCGTGGGCAGCCAGGTTTTGACGTAGTGGTCGTAGGCGTCGATGTGGCCGGCGCTGCGCGTGACGAAGAAGACGCTGACGATGCCGACGAAGAACATCATCACGGCGCAGAGAACAAGGAAGAGATTCAGCCGATAGGTGCGCAGGCGAGAGCCAGGACTCCGGTTGGGGCCTGAGGAGCCGTTCCAACTGTCATTGTCGCCGCCGCCGCCGGTGCGCTTGAGGTCTCGATCATTGGGCGGACGCCTGCCGTGGCCGCCGTCGTTCTCTTCGCTGCGGCGAGGCCGGCGTTCGACATCGGGGGGCGTGACAATGACCGGCATAAGTCACCTCAGGGCGCGCTCGATGGGTTGAGCTTACTAGGATTGTCCTCCGATGACCACCGGGAAGATGGAACTGATCTTCCTTAAAGCTGCGTTCGCGGGTGCATGGGAAGAAATCCGGCGACTGCCCTCGATTGGATGCAGGCGATCGGATGCAGCGACGGAGTGGCCTTGGATATTTCGGATATGCTGGGGAAGCGATACGATACGTTGGCCGGAAGAACGATGGCGGGGAAAGGGGAAGCAAGATGCTACGAATGCTCCTGCACTGGATATTGAATGCGGCGGCGCTGCTAGTGGTAGCGCATTTTGTCAGCGGGTTTGAAGTCAGCAACCTGGTCTCCGCGCTGATTGCGGTGATTGTGATTGGGCTGCTCAACGCGACCTTTGGGCTGCTGCTGAAGGTCATCACGCTGCCACTAGGGATATTGACCTTCGGGATCTTCTTCCTGGTAATCAACGCGGTGATGCTGAAGTTCGCCGGCGACTTTGTGCCCGGCTTCCGCGTGGATACGTTCAAGGCCGCGTTTCTGGGGGCGCTGGCGCTGGCCGTACTGCATCTACTGTTCGGCATGCTGCTGCGCAAGCCGCAGCGGGCGTAAGGCGATTATTTTGCGGCTGCGTTGATCTTGTGTTCGCGCGCGATGTCGAGAAAGAGCTGGTGGACGCGCGGATCGTGCGATAGCTCTGGGTGGAAGGTAGCGGCGAGCAGGTGTCCGCCGCGGACGAGGGTAGGGAAGCCGTCGCGGGTGGCAAGGGTCTCGACGCCGGGGCCGGTGGAGCGGATGCGCGGCGCGCGGATGAAGACCATCTCCAGCGGGCCGCCGGGCAGCGCGGTGTCGGCGGTAAGGATGGTGGAGTCGATCTGGCGGCCGTAGGCGTTGCGTTCCACTGTAATGCCGAGCGCGCCGAGCGAGCGCTGCGCGGGCGCCTCCACATGTGCGGCCAGCAGGATGGCCCCGGCGCAGGTGCCGAAGGTGGGGGTGGTCTTTACGTAGCTCTCAAGAATCTCGAAGAATCCATTGCGCTCCAGGAACTTAAGCATGGTGGTGGATTCGCCGCCGGGCATAATGAGGCCGTCGAGCGCATCGAGCTCGGCGGGGGTGCGCACAAGGCGCGGACTTGCGCCCAGCGCAGTGAGCGCGCGGGCATGCACATCGTAGGCGCCCTGCAATGCAAGAACGCCGACGATGAGAGGCGCGGGGGTTGCGGTCACTTCCCGGGGCCCAGCGGAGTCTCGGGGACGGGTACGGGAACAGTAGCAGGCGCCGCAGACGAAGCCGGCGGGGCGACGCTCTTCTGGAAATCCTCATAGGCCTGGCGCAGTTGGTCCTGCAGAGCGCCAACCTTGTCCTGGCCAAGCTGCCCGAACTGACTGTTGACCTCGGGCATCTTGTCCAGCAGGACCAAGCCAGCGGGCGACTTGTAGAACGCGACGATGCCGTCCAGTTGCTCCTCTGTGAAGGCCTTGACGTAGACGTCGATGAAGCCGGACTTCATGGCTGCCCATCCCAGCTGCGCATCGATCATCCCGGCGACCTTCTTCTTGAAATCGTCGACCTTTGCGATCTGCTCAGGAGTGGGATTGGGGCCGGCGGCGTTTTCCACCGCGTCGATGACCTGCTTCCTGATGCTGTCGGAGATGTCCTGGACGGTACGCTCGGTATGCAGCAGGGTCATCAGCTCCTCTGCCCTGGCGCGATGCGAGGCCTCGTCGGCGCGGGCCGCGAGCGGGAGGATGAGGGTGAAGGCGAGAGCGGACAGAAGGGCGAGGCGGCTGGCACGGGGGATGGTCGGCATGTTGCCCTCCATTTTACTTGGGATGGGTGATTTGAAGGATCGCAGCGTGCCAGCGCATGGGCCGTCTGGCGCGAGGTCGCCCGTCTTCTTATCGAGCGCTTACGTGCGTTCGGCGCAGCTACCAGCCGCGGGTCTGCATCAGGTCCTGCTCTTCAATGGCTGCGGCGGCAAGGCCCTTCATGGTGCCGAGGACGGCTTCGCTGGCTTCGGCGACGATTCTCGGATCGTTGAAGTGCGTGGTGGCGAGCACGATGGCGCGCGCGCGGGAGACGGCCTCCTCGCGCTCGATGGGATTGTTCTCCACGTCGAGCGGTGTGGCGCGCTCCTTCATGAAGATGCCGGAGCCGACGAAGACGGTCTCCGCGCCGAGCTGCATCATCATGGCAGCGTCGGCGGGGGTGGCGATGCCGCCGGCGGAGAAGTTGGGCACAGGCAGCTTGCCGGATTTGGCCACTATGCGGAGGAGCTCATACGGCGCACCGTGAACCTTGGCCATGTTGTAGATCTCGTCGTCGCCGAGCACGGTAAGCGCCTTGATCTCGCGCACGATCTGGCGCATGTGCTGCACGGCGTGGACTACGTCACCAGTGCCGGCCTCGCCCTTGGTGCGGATCATCGCGGCGCCCTCAGCGATGCGGCGCAGGGCCTCGCCCAGATTGCGCGCGCCGCAGACGAAGGGCGTGGTGAAGGCGTGCTTGTCAATGTGGTGGGTCTCGTCGGCGGGGGTGAGCACCTCGGACTCGTCGATGAAGTCGACGCCGATCTCCTGCAGCACCTGCGCCTCGACGAAGTGGCCGATGCGCGCCTTGGCCATGACGGGGATGGTGACGGCGGCCATGATCTGCTTGATGAGCTTGGGATTGGCCATGCGGGCGACGCCGCCCTCGGCGCGGATCATGGCGGGCACACGCTCCAGCGCCATGACGGAGATTGCGCCGGCTTCCTCGGCGATGCGCGCCTGCTCGACGTTCATCACGTCCATGATGACGCCGCCCTTGAGCATCTCGGCCAGGCCGAGCTTGAGGCGTAGGGCGGGCGAGCTGAAGTTGCCGTTCTGGTTGGGGTCTGCCATGTCGGTGTTGTCCTCGTTGCGCGCGTGCTTCGCAGGTTCGCGGGATGCGCCGCAAGCAAGCATCTGCAAAGACCAGTTTAGCAGTTGTGCGCAGTCGATATGCGGGACGATGTGTCCATCTGGAGCTAGAACTCGATGCCGCGCTGGGCGAGAATCCCCTTTTGGTACGCGTGCTTGACCTCGCGCATCTCGGTGACGGTGTCGGCCAACTCGACCAGCAGCGGGTGGGCGTTGCGACCGGTGAGGATGACGTGGGTCATCTCGGGCTTGCGGCGGAGCACGTCGGCGACGGTCTCCGGCGCGAGCATTTTGTAGCTGATGGCGTAGTTGATTTCGTCCAGCACTACGAGGTCCCACTCGCCGGAGAGGATGGCCGCGGCAGACTCGGCCCAGGCCTGTTCGACGAGGCGGATGTCCTCGGGGTCGGTCTCTGCGCCGCCGATCTTGACGAAGCCGCGGCCGAGCTGGCGGATAACGAAGGTCTGGGGCGGGGGCGCGGCGGGCGGGTTGGGATCTGGGGTAACGGCCGAGCCGAGCGCGGGAGTCAAGGCTGCATTGAGGGCGATGGCGGCGTCGAGCTCGCCGTAGTGCCAGGAGCCTTTGAGGAACTGCAGGAAGAGCACACGCATGCCGTTGCCGGCGGCGCGGAAGGCTGTGCCCAGCGCGGCGGTGGTCTTGCCCTTGCCGGGGCCGGTGTTGATAAGGACCAGACCGCGGCGCGCGGACTCCGGGGCGGAGGTTGAATCGGACATAAAGATAGTTATAGATGCTGCCGGAGGATGCCGCCGAGCTGAAGGAGGTTCAGTGGCCGGAGTGGTAGGGATGGCCGGCGAGGATGGTCAGGGCGCGGTAGATCTGCTCGGCGAGCACGACGCGCGCGAGTTCATGCGGCAGGGTGATGCGCCCGAGAGAGAAGACCAGGCTGGCGCGCGTGCGTGAGGTCGCCGACCAGCCGTCTGCGGGACCGATGGCGAGGACGGCGAGTTGTGTGCCCGTGTCGCGCAGACGGCCTATGCGGGCGGCGAAGTCCTCGCTGGAGAGCTGATCACCGCGACTATCGAGCAGGACCAGGGCAGGTGCGGCGCGAGCGGATTGGCGGTCGAGCCAGGTGAGGAGGGCGGCCTCGCTCTCGAAGGTCTTTGGCTCGCAGGGGAGGTAGTGCGAGATCCGTGTGAGGTAACCGGCGGCGAGGGTCGCGGCGGCGTCGGATTTCGCGCGGGAGCGGGTGGAGGAGATTGCGGCGAGGACAAGCTTCACGGTTTTGAGAGTACCAAGGGAGTAATCGGCAAGGATGAGAGTAACTATGATTTATTGGAGGAACAGCCCATAACGGAGCGCCCGGTGGTGTGCAATTTCGGATTATCCCAATCTATCCTATTGAAACTGGTACAGTATAGGCACTTTCTACAACTTTTACGCAAACGGTTACTTTGGTGACGGAATTGCTTGTAGTTGTCTACAACGCGACGCAAGAGCAGGCTATTTGTTGGTGCTTTGGGACTTAAGTGGCATTTTCGCGGTGCACGGGGTGCGTGATCCTTAGTTTTGACTCAAGGAGATCCAATGAAGCGTTCTCTCGGTTTTGCTCTGCTCTTCCTCGGTGCTGTCTGTCTGAACTCAACCTCTCTGCGCGCGCAGGATGTCGCCGCGGTGGCGGGAGTGGTTACGGATACGAGCGGCGCGGTGATCGTGGGCGCGGACATCTCCCTGGTGAATACGACGACCAGCGCGACCTACCACGCAAAGACCAACGCAGTCGGCTCCTACGCGATCGTCAACGTGCCGCCGGGGCCGGGGTACAAGATCACTATTTCGGAGAGTGGCTTCCAGCCTGTGGTGGTGACCGACATCTACCTGACTGTAGCGAGCACGCGCACGCAGAATGTGAAGCTGCGGGCGGGCGATGTCTCTCAGTCGGTCGAGGTCTCGGCGTCCAACTCCGAAGTGACCATCGACACGACCGACGCAACGGTGGGCAATAACTTTGACGGCAGCCTGCTGAACCAGCTTCCCGTGCAGAACCGCGACAGTCCCTCGGTGCTCTTTAGCCTGCAGCCCGGCATAGTTACGTATTCTGTCCAAGGCTCGTCAGCGGATGCCGTCACAGGCGCGCGAACGGACCAATCGTACGTCACCGTGGATGGTCTCGATGTCAACGATATTTCGACTGGCCAGACATTCCTCATCGTTGCCAATGCGCCGGTGGACTCCGTGGAGGAGTTTCGCGGCACCGTCGGCGGAGAGCTGGTCAACTCCGGGTCGGGCGGCGGCGGCCAGTTTCAACTGGTAACAAAGAGCGGCACCAATGTCTTCCACGGCGACCTGAATGAGTACCACCGCGACACCTCCACCGAGGCCAACAACTGGTTCAACAACAACGTCGGCGTGCCGCGCGCACCGCTCATCCGCAACCAGTTTGGCGGCCAGGTAAGCGGCCCGGTATTGAAGAACAAGCTCTTCTTCTTCTTCGATTTCAACGATTCGAAGATCATCCAGTCAGCGCCTGAAGATACTACAGTGCCGCTGGATTCCTATCGCAATGGCAATGTCTCCTACATCCTGGCCACCGCCAACAATGGCACCGGCGCCTGCACCGCCGGCAGCCGGGCGAATACCACGCCGCAGTGCATTGGAACGCTGACCCCGGCCCAGGTGAAGGCGATGGATCCGCAGGGCGTCGGCGACAGCTCCGTCATTCAGACGTTTCTCAACGCGCGCTATCCCCATGCGAATGACCTGACCAGCGGCGACGGGATCAACACCGGAGGCTACCGCTTTACGGCGCCGAATCCGGACGATGAGACCAACTACGTCGGAAAGATCGACTATACGTTGAGCAACACGATGAAGATCTTCGGGCGCGTTACCATCACCCGCGAGAACGCCATCGAGTTTCCCAATAGACTGCCGACCGACCCGGTCTCCAACCCCTTCACGGACCGCAGCTACGGGTACGTGGTAGGTCACACGTGGACGATCGGCGCCAACAAGGTCAACTCGTTCTACTACGGCGACACCATCGAGAAGTACGATTTTCCCTCCAACTTCCATCCGACCGGAACGACGTCGCTTACCTTTGGCGATGGGACAAACGCATTCCTGGGCGACCCCTACAACACGTACGAGACGCAGAAGCGCCGCCTTCCGGTTCCGGTAGTGCGGGACGACTTTAACTGGCAGAAGGGCACGCACAGCCTGATCTTCGGCGGGTCTTTTAAGTTCATCAAGACCGAGAGCGAGCAGATCAACGACTTCAACTTCCTGGGCCTGGGCTTGGGCGGCGGGTTGGGTGGCCTCGACGCGAGCCTGCGGCCGGTCGACATCGGCGGCACAAACGCGCCCTCGCTCTACGACAACGCGTTCACGTTTGCGCTGGGTCACATCGCTTCAGTCGATACCAACTACAACTACAACGCCGCCGGTGTTGCCTTCCCCAACGGCACAGGACACCTGCGGCGCTATCGCTATTACCAGACCGAACTCTATGCCGGCGATTCGTGGAAGGTGACCAAGAACCTGACTCTGACGTACGGCCTCCGCTACCAGTACTACTCGGTGCCCTATGAGACATCGGGCGCTGAATCGATCGAAAACTTCGGCTTCAACACGTATTTTGCCGATCGCCTGGAGCAGAGCGCGGCGGGGAACTCCGGCGATTCGTCGCTGCCGTTCCTCACCTACTACCTGGGTGGCAAGGCCAACAACGCAGGCGCGCTCTATGAGCCGAACTATAAGGATTTCGCGCCGCGGGTCGCGTTTGCCTACAGCCCGTCGTTCCTCTCGAAGGTTGTGATCAACGGCGGCGCAGGCCTCGTGTATGACCGCACCGTGATCAATGCGCTGAACTTTATCCAGGACCAGAGCTCCTATCTCTTCCAGAACAGCACGAATACGGAGTATGGCAATGATCCCGATCCGAGCGTTGATCTTTTGACCGATCCGCGTGTGGGCGCCAACTTTGCATTTCCTGGCAATACTCCGCCGGTGATCACCAAGCCTTTTACGCCGTTTGTGGATGGGGGCACGCCCGACGGTCTGGCGAACTTCCAGTTCAATTCGGTCATCGATCCCGGCCTGAAGGACCCATACTCCATTGCGTTCAATCTGGGCGTCCAGCAGGAGTTGCCTGCGAATTTCGTGATGAAGGTGAGCTATGTGGGCCGGCTGGGCCGCAGGCTGCTCGCACAGGCCGACGCCTCGCAGTTGATCGATTTCCCGGACAGCCAGTCCGGGCAGGAGCTCTCCACGGCGTTCGGCAATATCACCCAGGAGATGCGCGCCGGGCAGGCGACCGCGACCCCTCAACCCTGGTTTGAAGACCAGATAGGAACCGGCTTTACCGAGCTCCTTTATTCGTACGGGCCACTCCAGCAGTACATCGCCAATGGCGACTTCGCGGATTTCATCCAGGATCTCGCAAACTTCCAGCTGCTGAACTCCAACGTGGGCATGGCCTCGCAGTTCTCGTCGAACACCTTCTATACCAACAAGGGGTTCTCCAGCTACAACGGCCTGCTGACTACGCTGAGCAAGAACCTGTCCCATGGCCTGCGGTTCGACTTCAACTACACGTGGTCGCACTCGATTGACAACACGTCTTTGATCGCGAATACAGTCGCTTCGGGCAACGGCATCGGATTCATTTGCGATGCAGCCCGTCCGCGCGAGTGCCGGGGCAATTCGGACTTCGACGAGACCCATGTGGTCAACGCAGACTTCACCTACGATCTTCCCGTAGGCAGGGGCAAGACCTTTGCCGCTACGGCGCCGCGATGGGTAGATGAGGTGATCGGGGGATGGGCGGTGTCGGGCATTCCACAGTGGCACAGCGGTCTTGCCTTCACCGCATTCTCGAACGCTTTCGTCGCGGGGTTTGCCAACAACGCCCCGGCGATCTTCAACGGCAACCGCGGTGCGGTCCAGGCACATGTCCACAAAAACAGCGATGGGACGGTGAACCTGTTCACGAGCTCGAACGCGGCGGATGCCACCTACAGCGGTCCGGTCGGCTTCACGATCGGCAGCCGGAACAATCTGCGCGGGCCTTCAGCGTGGGCCATGGATGCAGGGCTCGCGAAGAGGTTTCCGCTGGTGTCGGACCGGGTGAGCATGACGTTCCGTGCCGATGCTTTCAACGTCTTCAACCATCCGACCTTCGGTCTTCCCGCGGGAAATGACATTACCGGGGAATCCACCGGCCTACCGTTCGGCCAGATCAACAGCACCACCGGATCGCCGCGCGTGCTGCAACTCGCGCTAAGGCTGGAGTTCTAACGCAAAGCCGTCAGCAGAAAATAAGAAGCCCCCGGGAAGATCCGGGGGCTTTGCTTTTTAGCGTGGCCTACTCTTGCACTGGACGTACTACTTCTTCTTTTGCGGCGTGGCCTTGGTGCGAGCCTTAGCGCCTGTCTTGCCTGCGGGTGTGCGTATAGAAGCCGCTTTCTTCGCTGCCTTGACGGCAGGCTTCTTCACAGCCTTTACGGCTTTCCTGGGGGCAGCGGCGGGCGTGGAGACAGCTTTCTTCACGGCAGGGGCGGCGGCCCTCGATGTGGCCTTCTTCGTCGACTTCGCGCGCGTGGTGGCGATGGCGGCCTTGAGCTCGGCGTTGAGGTCGGCGATGGAGAGGGTGGTCGCGGACTTGCGCAGACGCTCCAGGCCATAGAAGGTGCGCTTCTCTGCGGAGAAGACGTGGACGATGAAGTCGACGTAGTCCATCAGGATCCAGTCCGCCTGGCGGCGGCCTTCGACCGAGTTGGGGTAGACGCCGAACTCGCTCTTGAGGCGCAGCTCGATCTCGTCGGTGATGGCGAGGTTCTGGCGGTCGTTGGTTCCGTTGCAGATGAGGAAGTAGTCG
>Ga0182024_10016861_pt1 | contig 13795 bp, 15 predicted proteins | sample P32metaG_FD_120480 | JGI IMG/M metagenome (GOLD analysis project Ga0182024, IMG submission 120480) | Permafrost microbial communities from Stordalen Mire, Sweden - P3-2 metaG (Illumina Assembly) | ecosystem: Environmental > Terrestrial > Soil > Wetlands > Permafrost | place: Sweden: Stordalen... | reverse complement strand
CGTCTTACCCAATGGCACTATCAGGGCGACGTGGCAGGCTGATCCCACCAGGCCATGAACGAAACCGGCAACGCGCCCGGCGCCGCAGCATTGATGAGCGGCGCCACCAATAGCGCTCAGGTGGATTTCGTTCATAGCGAAGGCGGCGGAGTCGTGGTGCGGGTCTCGGGCGCATGGCACCTGCGCCACGGGATGCCGATGGCAGCCTCTCTCGAACCCATGCTGACCGCAGGTGCCGGTCCTCGGCAGGTCTCCGTCGACGCGACCGGCATCAAGAGTTGGGATAGCAGTCTAGTCAGCTTCATTGTCGGCCTCGACAGCATCTGCCATAAGCGTGGAATCCCCTTCGACCGCGACGGATTACCGCCCGGACTCAGCCGGCTCATCGAGCTCGCCGAGGCTGTGCCCGAGAATAAGGATGCAGGCACCAAGGTTGCCCAGTTGCCATTCGTGGCACGTTTCGGCGCCACGCTCATCGTGCAGTTCGATGCGGCTGGGAAATTCGTCGAGTTCGTCGGCATGGTCACACTCGCGCTCACGAGCTTCGTGCGCGGACGATCGCGCTATCGCCGCTCCGATCTAATGGAGGTGATCCAGGCCTGCGGCGCCAGCGCGCTCGGCATCGTCTCTTTAATCAGTTATCTGGTCGGCGTGATTTTGGCATACATGGGTGCCGTCCAGTTGCAGCAGTTTGGAGCGGCGATTTATGTCGCCGACCTCGTCGGTATCGGGATGGTCCGTGAGATGGGCGCGATGATGACCGCGATTATCATGGCCGGACGCACCGGGGCTGCGTTTGCCGCTCAACTGGGCAGCATGAAGGTGACGCAAGAAATCGATGCGCTCTCGACCATGGGCATCTCGCCGATGGAGTTCCTCGTGGTGCCACGGATGATCGCGCTCATCCTGATGATGCCGCTGCTCTGCCTTTACTCGGACTTCGTCGGGATCCTCGGTGGCGCGACGGTCGGCGTCAGCGTGCTCGGACTATCGCTCACTGCTTATTTGCATCAGACGCTGCATGCGATCACGATGACCGCGGTGGTGGGCGGATTGGTCAAAAGCGCGGTCTATGGAGTGCTGATCGCATTGGCCGGCTGCTACCAGGGCTTCCAGTGCGGCAATAGCTCTTCGGCGGTGGGCGAAGCGGCGACTGCGGCGGTGGTCAGCGCAATCGTGATGATCGTCGTTGCCTGTGGAATGTTCGCCGTCCTCTTCAACATCCTCGGCATTTGAGTGAAAACCGCCGGCCGTGTGCAATTAATACAGTTGGCTTGACGACCATGATAGGATGCCGGAAACAATGACCGGCTGGCCTTTCGTTTGTCGTTAGACAGTCCATAAACGGTGGCGGGGTGGTGATGTGGCGCGCGCTCAGACTCGGCCTTCTCAATTAATAGTCCCATTCAACATCCAGCGACTTCAAACGGATCGATCTGCCGTCCTGGAGTGCCAGGACAACTTCACTTTCATGAGGTCCCTGCCCGACAGGAGCATGAAACTGATTGTCACGTCGCCCCCGTACAATATCGGCAAGGCTTACGAACGACGATCGCCGCTGGCACAGTACATTCAGCAGCAGTCCGTGGTGATCGCTGAGTGCGTGCGTCTGTTGCATCCCAATGGCTCGATCTGCTGGCAGGTAGGAAACCACATCCAGAATGGCGAGATCGTTCCGCTCGATATTCCGCTATATCAGGTTTTTAAGAATCACGGTCTAAAGCTCAGGAACCGCATCGTCTGGCATTTCGAGCACGGATTGCACTGTTCTAAACGGCTGTCTGGCCGCTATGAAACTATCAATTGGTTCACCAAGTCCGATGAATATACGTTCCATCTCGACGCGATCCGCGTTCCGTCCAAATATCCGGGTAAACGGTATTTCAAGGGGCCCCGGCGCGGTGAGCTTTCCTGCAATCCTAACGGCAAAAATCCTGGCGATGTGTGGGTCATCCCGAACGTAAAGAACAACCACATCGAGAAGACCTCTCATCCCTGTCAGTTTCCCGTCGAATTGGTTGAGCGCTTGGTTCTGGCACTCACAGATCCGAACGACCAAGTTCTCGATCCGTATGTCGGTGTCGGTTCCAGCGTGATCGCAGCCATCAAGCATGGCCGTGCGGGCTATGGTTGTGACACCGTTCAAGAGTACATCGATCTTGCTTGGGATCGCGTGCATCAGTTTCGCGCGGGTATACTTAGGACCCGGCCGATGGGCAAGCCTGTTTATGACCCCACCAAGCCCAATGGCGGGCATCGATGAGAATCACGGCCCAGAGATAGAGGCCTCAGCGATCAACTCGTATGAGTGCCGCCTGATTGGAATTCGCGTCTGACATAGTATGTCCGTTCATTCCACCACTCCCGCAGCCACAAGCTCATTTATGCGCCCGTCGTCGTATCCCAAAATCGACTTAAGTACATACTGATTATCGCCGCCGATAGTAGGTGCTGGACCGGCTATTTCGGCCGGCGTGCGCGACAATAGAAACCGCGATCCTTCAACCACGGTCTTGCCGTAAACCGGATGCTCAAGTTCGGTGAGGTACCCGCGGCTTGCCAATTGCGTATCGTGACTCACGTCCTTGCTGTCCTGGAGTGCGGCCGCGGGAATGCCTAGGTCCTGGAGTAAGACCTCGGCAGCGTTGGCAGTAAGTCCGCGCGTCCATTCCCCGATGATTTGATCCAACTGGTCACGATTACTCTGTCGAGCAACCAAAGTCGCAAAGTTTTCGTTACTTGCGAGGTCGTCCCGATTCATCGCCGCACATAGCGCTCGCCAATGCCGCTCGGTTCCACATGCGATCGCGATCCAGCGATCCTCGCCGAGCGCTGGATAGACCCCATGAGGCGCATAATTGGGGTCGTCGTTTCCGCGGCCTTGATCCATCCGCCCATTGGCGGCGTAGTCGAGGAACGCCGGAGTCAGGAAATGCAGCGCGGATTCCGATTGCGACTGATCGATATACTGACCTTTGCCAGTACGCCTGCGGAAATCGAGCGCCGCCAGCACCGAGACTGCTCCGAAACGTGGTGCGATGTAGTCAGTGTAAGCCGCGAAGGGTCCCGAGGGCGGCCGATCCGGCCAACCGCAAAGATTGTAGAAGCCGGAGACCGCCGCAGCCATGTTGCCGAACCCGACAAACTTAGAGGTCGGCCCGGTCTGCCCCATCAGGCACGAGCTCAGCATGATGATCTCTGGCTTGACCTTGCGCAAAGACTCATAGTCTAGCCCCCACGCGCGCATCGCCTTTGGAGAGAATGATTCACAAACGACGTCAGCCCAGCGCACGAGATCGAGCACCACTTCTCGCGCGTCAGGTTTGCTCAAGTCGAGCGCGAGTCCGAGCTTGCCCGCATTGTAGGTTCCGAAGAGGCCAGAACCATCGTTAGCGGCCTGATTGTCCTGAAAGGGGCCAACCGTACGAGCCCCATCGATTCGGCTCGATGACTCGACTCTGATCACCGTCGCACCATAGTCGGCAAGCGTCCTGGTCGTACCGGGCCCGGCCAGCGCCCACATGAAATCGAGCACCTTCACGTCATCCAATGGCAACATCAGATTATCCCTCTTCGCGCCAAATCTTTGACCTTATCCTCAGATAATCCCAGATCGTTGATGAAGATCTCCCGATTGTGTTCTCCTACCAATGGCGGGCGCCGCCGATAAGCGATCGATGTCTCACTAAAGCTGACGAACGGCCCGGGATAAGGAAACGCGCGCTCCAGTTCCGGATGCCGGAGGGTTCGCCAGTAATGGCGCGACTCCAGTTGTGAGCTCTCGAGTACCTCGCTGACCGTTGCGATCGGTGCGATCAGAATCCCGCGCTCGAGGGCAATCTTGAAAAGCTCCGCCTTGGTGCGATTCGCGGCAAAGTCGGCAATCAGCCTAACTACCCGTTCGTATTCCTCCATCGGCTCTTTGCCGCTCGCTAGCAATCCTCCATATCCAATCCAGTCCTTGTCGCGAGTTGCGGCGTCACAAAGTCCGATTTCATGCAGATAGCTAATGAGCCGTTTGCTGAATACTCCAAGCTGACGGCCGAATAAGAAGCCAAGTGTTACATAGCCGTCTTTCGCGCGCCATACCAAGGGCACACGCAGAGACCCCAATTTCACGCCACCCGACATCCGCCGCGCCTCATCCGATCCCAGACGGTAAGCAAGATTATTCGCTTGAGTTGCCAAGGTAACCGACTGCTGCGCTGACACATCGACGTGCTGTCCCACACCCGAGCGTTGACGTTCATGATTAGCTACCAGCGCACCGGCAGCGGCGTCGCCACACGCATGAAGATAGGCCTGCGGTACACTCACTCTAACCGGTGGCCGGTCTTCATCGCCGTAGAGCAATAGCGCTCCGCCAGCCGCGAGAATTACTAAGTCACTATCTGCGTAGCTAGCCTTTGGGCCATACTGCCCGAATGGTGTTATCGAAACGTAAATCAGTGCGCGATTGCGGACCGCGAGGTTCTCATAATCGAGCTGCCGTTCGGCGAGATAGCCGGGATTATCCGACTCGATCAGAAAATGCGCCCGTTCAGCCAGTCGATAGAAGAGTTCCCGGCCTTCGTCGGTCTCGAGGTTAACCGTAATGCTGCGCTTGTTGCGGTTGTACGCCCACCAGTAGATAGAGCGGTTCGGGTCGGGACGGTCCTCGAAAAAAGGTGCCAACCGCCGCGCCGGCGAACCGCCAACCGGCTCGATCTTGATTATGTCGGCACCCAGATCGCCCAGAATCTGGCCGCAAAACAGACCTCGCTCGGTAGTCAGATCGAGCACGCGATATGGACTTAACATCGAATTTCCTCGCGCACACTCAACCTCCTAGTACTCGGGCGGTCTAAGAATAGTGCGATGAGGTATAACGCAACACGAGCATGCGGTGGTAGCGTGATATGAGGGACTTGGAATTGAAGGGGGCGGTGGGTTGAACCGTCCGCCCCTTTCCGCATGGCTTAGTCGCCTACCCGGGCATCGTGAGCATCAGCCCATGACAGGCTCGGGCGGCGCAAAAATCGTCAGCGCAAAGAGCGAGTCGTTGCCCGTGCGCAGCGTATGCGGCGCGCCCGCCGGAATCGTAACCAGGTCGCCGGCTTTGATCTCGCATTCCTTGCCCGAGATGCGCGCAGTAGCGCGACCTTCGATCACGTAGATGATCTGGTCGCCGCGATGGCTGTTCTCGTGATCGTTGCCGAAATGAGCGGGAAGGCTGAACACCATCGTTTCACTCTGCCCGGTCTTCCCCAGAGTATGAGTAGAAAGTTTCGCGCCGTCTCCGCGATGCGAAAAGACGTTGGGCATGCTCGCGCCGTTCTCGCTTGCGCCAAGTTCAGTCATCTGCTGGGCAAGGAGCTCCTGGGAAATCAGACCCTTGCGATATGCTCGGAGAAGTTGCTGGATCTCGAAGTCTTTCGTCGCCATGGGATTTTCCTCCCTCCGCAATTACAGTTGGTTTACGAACACGCGTTCAATGACCATGCTTCCAAAAAAATACCTGACTAATTCGCACCATAGAACTTCGGCGCCAAAACTGCTAGCCCGCACGAGCCCACCGCAAGCGCACGCGAGAGCATTCCACCGATCTCGACGATTACCCAGGCGCAAGGTGCCAATACGGAAGCGACGCCCCCTTTGCACGCCCGCTTTTGTCATTTGACTTTCCGGCTCTCGCGAGCCCGTATCATCAATTGGAGCCGAGATCTGGGCCGTCGCCAAGACTCCTGATTCTTTAGAATGACGTGGTGAGCCGTCTGGGACTTGAACCCAGGACCCTCTGATTAAAAGTCTCCGGGTCCTAACTACGTCAATCTACGAACAGTCCCGATATAGTATGTATTTATTGGAATGTTCCCAGAACGCGGACCCTTCCATCTACATCGTAATACTTGCATTTCCGTCTACATCCGTCTACACTGCGTTTACATGAAGCTGACCCAGCGCAGTGTAGAAGCCGCGAAAGCGCCCCTTTCTGGTCAAACCTTTCTCCGCGATGAGGACCTTACAGGTTTCGCTTTGCGGATCACCGCCAGAGGAGCCAAGAGCTTTGTATGGGAAGGCCGCATAAAGGGGCGACCGCGTCGAATTACGCTAGGCCCATATCCCGATCTGACCACCCTAGCCGCCCGCAACAAAGCTCTGGAAATTAAGACAGGTATTGCAAATGGCGGCGATCCGGCACTCGACCGGGAACGCGAGCGCAAGGAGCCAATATTCCGAAATCTCGTCGATGATTATATCGAGCGCCATGCCAAGCCGCACAAGCGAAGCTGGAAGGAAGATGAGAACCAGATACGACGCTATGTCCCTCAGGGATGGCATGCCCGCAAGCTGTCGGACATTTCCCCTGATGACGTTGCAAAACTTCATGGCACGGTTGGGCGAGAACACGGCCCGTATGCAGCGAACCGGCTCGTTCGTCTGCTGCGCACGATGTTTAACTTGGCGCGGGATTGGGGCTATTCGGGCGAAGCCAATCCGGCCGCCCGGATCAAACAATTCCATGAGGAAAAGCGCGACCGATTCCTTTCTCCCGATGAGCTGTTAGGGGTGAACGAAGCGCTTGCTCAGGAGCCAAACGAATACTGGCGTGCTTATTTTGTGCTGAGCCTGCTACTGGGCACGAGGCGGAGCGAGCTTCTTGCCGCACGATGGGCCGATATTGACCTTGAACAAAGGACTTGGCGCATCCCCGAAACGAAAACCGGCCGCTCCCACCTGTTACCGTTGCCGGATGCCAGTACCTCGATACTCTCGTCACTTCCTAGCCACGAATCGAACGAATGGGTCTTTCCCGGTTCTGGCGCAACCGGTCATCTCGCCGAGCCTAAGAAGGCGTGGCATCGAATCCGCACACGCGCCGGTGTCCCTGACGTTCGCATTCACGACCTGCGACGAACTCTCGGAAGCTGGCTCGCCGTCGGTGGTTACAGCCTCCCGCTAATCGGTCGCGCCTTGAACCATTCCAACGTCAGCACAACGGCGGTATACGCCCGTCTGAGTCTCGATCCCGTCCGTGAAGCGCTCGAAAAAAACGCCGCTCTTATGCTAGCTGTTCGCGATAATCCCGCCACCGGGGAAAAGCGGTAGCTCAGGACTCGTCCGCTTTGTTGGCAACGCTCCCGTCAGCGACCTCGAATCAGTCAAGACCTACTTAGAACGACGCGGCTGGCTGGTTGAATTTACTCTCCCAGAGGGTAAGTCTCCCCCTCTTATCCCTCTCTTCAAGATTTGAACTGGGCGATGAAAGGCAAACAACCCTCGCCGATTCGCGGTCCCCTCGTCCCAATAGGAAAATTGCTGCACTTCCTGCATCAGCTTCACGGCCGCACCACTCATCTGTCCATGAGCCGTGTCTCGCGTTTGATCGGAGAGAAAATCGAGTTTGCGGAAATTTTTGCGATACGAAGATTTAGGGTAGGCAAGGGGCTTATTTTATGGCATAATTATTGCTAGACCACTCACCTACTCCCAACCTCGTCTAGTCTCCCTGGTCGTTGAAACGTTGACTTGACACTCAAACTTCTAACATTACGAGCGTTTTGCAGGGCCGCGCTGCTCATACACTGCGGCGGCTGCCGCCGGGCTACCTCGGGCGGGCTGAGTAATCAGCCAAACGCGCCGCTCATCGCGCGTTATTCGATGAGTCCCGCCTTCCGTTGTGCGAACCGTCCTGGTTCGCAGGAGTATTTGAAAACGTGACTCAAGCATCTATCGATCTCAACCGACTTCTTACCCAAGAGCAAGCGGCGGCACTCCTCGGCGTAGCGCCGCGGACGCTGGAGAATCATCGGGCTCGCCGCGTGGGACCACGCTTTATCGCCCTCTCGCGTCGATGTGTGCGTTACAAACTCGCAGATCTTGAAGCCTGGATTGCGAGTAAGGCCATCGCGGTTGAGGACGCGCGCTAGTGGCCGCCGCAATTCGGACTGTGGTTGCGGCTTGTCCTATTAACCCGTTCGCGGCTGAGACTTGCTGTTTGGTCGGCCCTGAAGACGGACAACCGACCTGCGAGCATGCACGACGATTTGATCATCTGAATTTGATCGCGCGCCTACGTGGACATTTGGAAGGCATGGTATCGAGTGTGACATCCGAGTTCCGGGCGCTCGACATTCCACCGACGGCTGAGGGCTTATACGGCGCGATGCTGATCCGGGTTAGCAAGGCAAGACCACGGTCTCGCATAGTGCCGTGGCATTTGCCTGATTCGATAGTGGAATCTATGGCGCGGAAGATCGCGCATAAAGTGGCTGGGGAGGTGGGACGGTGATCGAAGTGGAAACCAATGGTTGTGAGGCAGATATGCGTGTGCTCGATGAACTGCCATCGGCGCGCGAGCAACAAGAGGAAATCGAGCGAGAACTGCGAAAGTCTGAGTTCGATGCAACGGTACGGCGGCTGGCCGCGCTGAAGGCGTCTGATCCGATTGAGTTCGAGCGACAACGCATAAGGGAGTCGAGGCGACTAGGCGTCCGGGCATCAAGGTTCGATGAGGCACTCGCCAATCGCCGCACTACGAACAGCAAGCCGCTGGCGGGTTCGCCACTGGAGTTTCCCGAGCCGGAAGCATGGCCTGAGCCCGTAGGCGGTGCAGAGCTTCTTGACGAGTTGGCCGGAGCCTTCAGAAGGCATCTCGCCTTGTTGGACGGCGCGGCAGAGGCAATTAGCCTGTGGGCGGTTTTTTCGTATTGCATCGATTCGTTCAGGTTCAACCCACGGCTTGCATTCCTATCACCAACGAAACAATGCGGCAAAAGTACTGCGCTAGGAATGCTGGCCGAGATCGTATCCCGATCGCTTCCGACATCGAGCGTGACTCCCGCAGCAGTCTTTCGGGTCATCGAAGCTAAGCGGCCCACGCTAGTAATCGACGAGGCTGATACGTTTCTTCCAGACAATGAGGTACTGAGGGGCATACTTAATAGCGGACACTCGCGTCCGACCGCGTTCGTCCTGCGCACCGTCGGCGACGAATTTGAGCCACGCAAGTTTTCGACTTGGGCCGCGATCGTGATTGCCTGCATCGGAAGGTTGCCCGACACTCTCTCAGATCGCTCGGTTGTGATTCCGATGCGTCGAAAGACTTCGTCGGAAGTGGTGCAGTCGTTCGACGATGAAGCGCGTGCGGTGCTGGTCCCGCTGGTCCGCAAAATCCGTCGCTGGGTCAACGACAGTTACGCAATGTTGGCGGACCTCAGGCCGACGATGCCCGCAGGATTCACCAATCGCCTAGCTGATAACTGGCGTCCGCTGCTTGCCATTGCGGACGCGGCTGGCGGGAACTGGCCGGCGCTCGCTCGCGAGGCGGCGGTCAAGCTTTCGGGCAAAGAGGCACGCGAAGACGACGACGTGAAGGTAGCTCTGCTGTCCGATATTCGAGAGCTGTTCGAGCAACGTCGATGCGAGCGGCTTTTCTCGGAAGACATTTGCGTGGCGTTGGCGGTCATGGAGGGACGACCGTGGGCAGAATGGAAGCAAGGAAAACCAATCAGCAAAGCTGGCCTTGCTCGACTTCTTAAGGCGTTCAGCATTCAACCCGGACCCATGCGAAACGGAGCGGAAACCGGCAAGGGATATTTGCTCAGCAACTTCCGAGAAGCCTTTGATCGCTATCTAGTACCCATTCAAAGTGTGACAACGTCACAAACGCTGGGAGAGAACACCTTTACCGATTGTCAGATCGTTACAACAGAAAAACCTGTGACGGTTGGAGAAGTGAATTTTGCGCACGCAGAGAAGTATTGTGACGGTGTGACGGTTGGAATACCGCAATTGAGCGAAAGACGAGGATCGGCACCGCCACTGCCACCTTCAGCGGAAGAGTTTTAGATGCTAAATGCAGCCGAACTGCTTGCCGCGCTAAAGCGCCGAGGCCTCCTGGTCAATCCTAAGGATGGCGGGAAGATCATCGTCCAACCGGCCGATCGCCTGACCGATGCCGACCGCAAGGCGATCCGTGCTCTGAAACCCGATTTGCTGCGATTGCTCTCCGATCCTGATGAAAGTGCTGCGATCATCACGCGTCGATGCGAAGCGTCCGGAGCCGATCTCGCTACCCCTTTGGACGATCACGCGCCCGGCCTGTTAAACGAGTCGGAGCGGCAACTCACTCCTGCCGAAAGCATCGTCGCGACGTGCCAGCGACACAGCGTTGCCTTGCGCATTCATGAAGCAACCGGCGACCTCATAGTTGGCAAGGCCGGAGCAAGGACGGATGAGCCGTCGCAACCGTGGCCCTCACTGATATGCGCCATTGAGGCGCACCTGGAGTCGGTTGCGTCGCTCGTAAGGTCGGGCTGGACCCTCAAGGCCGAATTCCCGGCAGACCGCGGGGCCGCATGATGTGTCTAGAGGTTGTCCTCGGGACGGAGAGACGGACAGCGAAAGCTCGGACCGCCTGCTCGCAACCCGCCTAGCTTCCCGTTCCACGTCGTAGATTGGATGAGCCAAGGGTCATCGCGGCAAAACTTAGGCTGGAGAAAATCGACTGTCCCAAATTTGGAACGCGACCAAGAAAGACTGGGGCTTGGCTGAGGGAAACGTCTCAGGACATCACGCACGTTGGCCTACTACTTGGCCAAGCGGGGATCGTCGCTCGCGATGCAAGCAGCGTCATGAACCGCATCAACTATTGCGGCCTTGAGCGCTTGAAGCGATCTGTCCCATTCCTGAGCTTGAGCAGTATCATCCTTGGGCCGCAGACCTAAATGATATGCTTCGGGGTTGATCTCTAAGGTTTGAGACTTGAACGACCGGTATTGATTGCCCGCCTGTTTGCAATCCGCTACAGAGTCATAAGCATCCATTGTGTGCCACTTACTTAAAGCGGCTTGAGGGAACGCTTCTATTTGAGTCGGGGATAGGTTCACAACAGGCGGTATTATAAGGTACCATCCTTTTGCGGTTTCAGTAGTGACCGGATGGGCCGTCAGGGGTTCCGTGATGGGCAGTTTGCCAACACCATTGCGAACTCCGATACCAACGATGGGAATCCAGATTGTAAGACCGATTCCGCCGATGATGATACACCACCAGGCGCGACCCATACCTGCGAGATGTCCCTTCGAGGAAGTGATTAGGCGGTGCGCTCTAAGACCGTTGACCACCGCAATTGCCGATCCAACTCCCATAAGCCATAGTAGCGAAAAAACAACCCCCCACCGCAAAATGCGGTCTAGGTATCGTTGATCTTTTGAGAGGGCCGCCACTGCAGGATGGCCCGACGTTATCGGCCGGTAAAAGTTGGCGTTCGGACAATTCGCCCAATCTCCGCTCGAAGGAACATAACCGAGCAGGAGTAAAAATTGCTTCTGGATTACACCGACCATACCTCCGCCGCATATAGGCACGAGCGAGAGTGTAACTAAAGGCCATAGGCCAGCAAGACCAGCGAACCAATAACGATGGAGGGTAAGCAAGGAGACACCAGCCGCAAACGAAGATAGCCATTTCAAATGGACAAACCAGCAACCCACATCAGCGAGGCGCAGGCTAACCCACCGGTATCGAACGAGTTTCCATAACCAAGTGCAAATAATGACGATCGTTATGGATCGCCAAGCCGTATTCGACGCGGGACTCAAGACCAGCGAGAACGGTACAATGGGTTGCGCGATAAAGAGAGGCCACGCCGACCACTCGATCGCTCGCGACCACGCCCACCTTAAATTCTCATCATCACTGTGCTCGTCGCCGTTCCACCAGATTGCCATTTGACCTCCACCAATGCGATGCGGTCCAAAAAATAGTTTTTTAACGTGAACAGGCTATCTTTTTCTCATTGATCGGCACCCTAAAAGTTAACTTGACCGCTCGTGAGCGTTCTCATTTAGAGATGTGAGACAGCACTTCAAAACAAGAGAATTTCAAATTGTGCACTGCCGTTTGTGCGTGGCGCTTGGGCTCTCTCACTTCGCCACTTCGAGAATCATCTCCGTACCGACGATCAAGAAACCCATGCCACACATAGGGTCTCGCCGCCGGTCCGGTCACCGATGCTAAATATCCCAAATCGGGATATACCGGAAGCGAATATAGCCTACCGCTCAGGATTTCCTGAAGGTGGGCGCATCTACAAAGAGCTTCGATTCCGAAGCCTATAACCGGGTTTCTGGACCGTCTGGTGCGCGCCCGTCTTGATGCCCGTCTGACACAGGTTGAGGCCGCCCGGCGTCTCCACCGACCTCAATCCTTCATCTCCAAATGCGAATCGGGCCAGCGGCGAGTTGATGTAATCGAGTTGGTGGAATTTGCCGCACTCTATGACAAGCGCCTAGAATTCTTTGTCTCGAAAATCGTGAAGTGATATCTGCTCTACCTTCGCGGACATTGGGGATCTTTTTCCCAGGCGATACCGTCGACAGTGGCTTGCAACCAGCAAGCGAATTTCATGTCATGTGGGACGCCCGCACATAACGTTCTTGTCTGCTGGAGGTAAAGTCTCTGACTCCCGGTCTCGTGGAGCTTCCTCCAGATCAAAAGCAGTAAGCCGATTGCTAGCGCGGCGCAGATGCCAGACTTTCGGGCCGTGACGCGCGGGCCTGACGATCTAGTACGTCCAGCCGTTGCCCCAGCGCAGCGATTTCGTCGTTCTGCTTTCGCAGCGCGACGATCTGCCGCTGCATGGCCGCGATCTCGCGGGACTGTTTCTGAACTTCGTTGAGCAGCATGGCTGGAAGCACCTGATATTCAACCGTCTCCGGCTTGCCGTCGCTATTATCGATAACCAGTTCCGGGTAAACCTTCGCGACTTCCTCGGCGATGAGCCCATATTCCTCAGTGGCTGATGAGTCGGCTTTGTAGCGAAAGGTCACGGGCCGCAGCTTCATCAGCCTGTCGCTGGCGTCACCCATATTACGAATGTCGCGTTTGTACCGCGCGGATGACTTCGGACACCCGAGCAGCCCCTCGCTCTGGACTAATACTTCACAGCCTTTGCGTATGCGGTACTTGGTGTCGAAGACACCGGCTATGTAAGTGAGAGTTTGAGTACCCACCGTGCCGAGTCGAATCGTATCATCCTCGCTGCTAATACCGCCCTCGTTACCGATGTCTATGTTGTCGTTTCCTGTAATAATGGAAGAACCCGCATTAAAACCGACAGCTATATTTCCGCTCCCGGTTGTTGCACAGACACCCGGTATAGGTCCACCTGAATAGCAGCCGTTGTTCCCCAACGCAAAAGCACCGAGTGCAGTATTATCCTCGCCTGTTGTATTGTACCCAAGCGCGCCTACACCGCCGGCAATATTGCCGTCACCAGTACTGTTGCTGTAAAGCGCGCCGTCTCCGAGAGCGGTGTTGAACGTTCCATCGGTGTTACTGGACAGCGCATCGTCTCCGAAAGCTGTATCGTCCGCGCCCTTTGCATTGCTGATTAGAGCGTGTGTACCGCCAGCCGTGTTGAAGGCGTCACCGCTCGTGGTCGGGTTGCACCCAGGCGGCATACACACTGGCGTTTGCGCCCAAGCCGTGGCGCTCACTCCAAGCAAAAGTCCGAGCCCCGCGATCATAGCCAACGGATGCAATTTGTTCATGTTTCTTCTCCTTATGCCTCCGATTAGTCACCTTGGGAGCGAGGCTTTCGGCTCCAGCGCCCTCGGCTGGACAATCCCATCTTGGATATCGAGGTCGATCGCGGCGGGCGATCACTCAGCGCAAGATTCTCCGCGAATACCTCTAAGGCTGCGTCGATTGGTCTCCCTCAACTTTGAGGGTCAGGACTTGATTCTTTCCAACTCTGCCGCCTGAGAGCGTGCCCGACAACGTACCCCAATACTGTACGTCGGGCTCG
>Ga0182024_10016860_pt1 | contig 13796 bp, 8 predicted proteins | sample P32metaG_FD_120480 | JGI IMG/M metagenome (GOLD analysis project Ga0182024, IMG submission 120480) | Permafrost microbial communities from Stordalen Mire, Sweden - P3-2 metaG (Illumina Assembly) | ecosystem: Environmental > Terrestrial > Soil > Wetlands > Permafrost | place: Sweden: Stordalen... | reverse complement strand
TGCCCTTGGGGTGGGCGTAGCAGGCGATCACCTCGATGGGATAGATTTCGCCCTTGAGGTGCGGCAGCTTGCGCGGCGCGATCTTGGCGTCGATTGTGACGGTGCGCTTTTCCTTATCGACCTTGACGCCGTCGTCTTCCTTGCCCGCCTGGCCGGCGACGTGGGCGTGGGCCAGGAAGCAAAGGCCGAGAAACATGAGTGCAATCGACCGAAACTTATTCATGAAAACCCTCCATATTTGACGGTTCATTCGTTAATCCGTTTAGCCGCGACGCGACGTACTCGGAGCGGAGCGCTCGAGTCGCCCCGCGCTCCGCTGGCGCGTCGCGGCTAAACGATCGGCGCGGTCGTGGTCATTTCTCCCCCACGCAGACCACCGCGGTGGCCTGGTTGGCGAACGCCCCCTCCAGGTTGCAAAGGGCAACATAGAGCCGGCCATTCTGGATGACCGGGCCGCCGTAGATCATGCCCGGCGTGCCGACGCTTTTGTCCACGCCCAGGTCGAGCGTCCACAGGCCGGATCCCGTTTTCAGGTCGATGGCGTGAATGACGCCGCGCAGGTCACCCGCATAGACGACGTTGCCCGCAATGGCCACCGGAGCGAAGAACGGCTGCTTCGGCTTGGTATCGTAGATCCAGCGGCGTTCGCCCGTGGCCAGTTCGAAGGCCCGCACCTTGCCGTCCGTCGCGGTGACCACGGCGGCGCCGTCGGCCAGGGCGGCGCAGGACACCACGCCGCCGGTCAGGTCCTTGCTCCAGATCACGTTGCCCGTGCCGACGTCGAGCGCCGCCACAGAGCCCTTGTTCGACTTGCCGATGGCCGTGACGTCGTAGTTGACGTTGCTGGTGGTGACGACCGCGGTCTTGCCCGAGACCGACGGCCCGCCCCAGGGATTGAGCTTGAGCGGCGTTTTCCAGTCGATGCCGCCGGACTTGGCATCGACGCAAAACACGGCTCGATCGCCTTCCTTTTCCTTATCCAGAAACGCGGAGGCGATCAGGATCTTACCGCCCACGGCCGCGACGGGGGCGTCCACGTGCCATTTCTCCTTGCCTTGCTGCCAGATCAGTTTCGGCAGGATCTTGGGCAGCCGATCTTCGCTCGGAGGCACGGCGAACGGATCTTTCTTTGCCTTCCTGAGTTCGAAGTCGGCCTCCATCTTCTTCCAGGCCTTGTCGAGCACGTCCTGGGCCTCGGCGGCCGTGACTTCCTTGCCGTCATGAGTCAGCTTGTTGATGTCCACAGCGATGACGCCGCCCGAGCCGGCGCCGACGTAAGCGACGTTGCCCACCACGGTCGGCGAGCCTTCCATGTGGATCAGGTTGCCCGGCATGGGCAGCTGCCAGACGCGTTTGCCGGTTTTCACTTCGAGGCAGTGCAGCGTGGCCCCGTTATTCTGGTGCATGCCATCGCCGAAGATGAGTTTGTCGCCGACCACGGCGGGCGAGCTGACCGTCGGCTGGCTGAGCACGGGGGCGATCTTGGTCCAGAGGACGCGTTTCTCGATCTTGGCCGACGTGTCCAGGCAGGTGAACAGGGCCGTGTTGAAGCCGCCGAGCCCCGAGATGAACAGACGATCGCCGGCCACCACGGGCGAGGCGATGTAGTGCTCCTTGGTTTTCATCACCCAGAGGACGTTCGGCTTGATGGGGCCGGGGATGTTGTCGGCGTGGCCGGTTCGTTGCGAGTTGCTGCGGTAGGTGGAGGTGGGTTCCTGGGCGGGAACGCGTGTACTACCCAGAATGGCCAGGGCCCAGGTCGATATACAGATGATTTTTCGCATGATATTGCCTTTCTGTAGTCCTCACGCTCCGCGTGAGGTCAGGGCGCAGCCCTCAACAACCAAGATCCCTTTACGAGTGTCGAACTCCCTCGATCGAGCCCAAATCGCAGCCTCTCGCCCGTGATTTTCGCTTATCAACTTCTGCACGGCATCACTCCTCACATTGTGGGCTTTCGGGTTATTTAGGGCTGCGCCCTTTCCTCACGCGGAGCGTCAGGACTACTCATTTCCCAGCCACCAGCTGGTCATCGATCTTCAATTGCAGCGGCGCCTTGCCCACGACGATGTCGCGCTGGCGAACGACGCCGGAACTCAGGCGCACCTGCACCTGATAGCTGCCCGGCTCCAGGGCGAAGCGGGCCTGCGGCGGATGCTGGCAACGTCCGTCGCCGCCGGAAATTTCGCGGCTGCCGAGGCTGCGGCCCCGGGCATCGAGCACCTGCACCCGGCTGCCGACGACGCCGTCAGGGCCGGCAATCGTCAGCGTGACGGGGGTTCGCTTGTTCCAGAGCAGGGGATTGCCCAGGAGCACGACGCCATCCTGGTTTTCATTGTTGAAGACCATGTCCAGGGCACCGTCGCCGTTCAAATCCAGCAAGCACACGGCCTGGGTATTGTAGATCTTACGATAAAGGCCGATTTCGTCGGTGGCTTCTTGGAAGGTGCCGTCGCCCCGGCCACGGAAGAAGCGATTCGGCCCCTTGAGGCAGCCGATCACCAGGTCGAGGTTGCCGTCGTTATCCACGTCGCCCCAGGCGGCGCTGGTGGCAAGAGGGATGGACCGGGCCAGGTCGCCGGCGCGGGCGGAGACGTCGGTGAAACGGCCCTTGCCGTCGCCGCGAAAGAGCTTGCACAGGCCGTTCTGCGGCACGAACAGATCGGGAATGCCGTCGTTGTTGAAGTCGCCGAAGACCGGGCCGACCTTGCCGGGCGCGTAGACGATGCCGGATTGCTCGACCAGCTCAAAGCCCTTCGGCGTGTTGAGAAACAGCATGCCGGTGCCGGCGCCGAAGAGGAAATCGGGCCGGCCATCGCCGTTGACGTCGCAGACCGTGAGCGTATCGCCCTTGACGCCGTTGCCTGGCCCCGCCTTTCCCAGGCCCACGGATTCGGACACATCCTCAAACCAGGGGATCGGCGCCGGCTCGGCCTTGCCCGGCTTTTTGGGGTCCTTGGCCACGGGCACGGCCGGGACGCCCTTGGCCTGGGGCCCCTTGTTGCGATAGAGCCGGAGCCCATGATAACCGTTGGCCAGGAGAATGTCGGGCCGGCCATCGCCGTCAAAATCGATCCAGGCGGCGGCGGTCAGCGCGGCAATGTCATCCTTCGGCAGCAGGGCGGTGTCATCGCGAAAGTTGCCCTGGCCGAGGTTGGTGTAAAGACGAGGCCCGGTCGGCGTGGCCAGGAGCAGGTCCGCCTTGCCGTCGCCGTTATAGTCGGCGGCCACGGCGCCGCGGCAGGGCCCTTGAAAGCCGGGCAGGAAGATCTCGGTGAAGTAATCGCCGCCGTTGAGCAGCAGCGAGATTTTGTGGCAGCCCACCAGGCACAGATCGGGCTTGCCGTCGCCGTCGAAATCGGCGCTGGTGATGGCATGGACGTCGGTGCCCAGCTTGGCGAGGGTCGTGACATGCGTGAAGCCCGGCATCCCGACCAGCGGCTCGAAGTCGTCGTTGCCCAAGCTGACGAAATCGCGGCGCGGATTGTAATCGAGCAGCTTGAAGCTGGCCTTGATCCGCTGATAGCTGCTCTTGCGTTTGAGGAGCACGTCGGGAGGCGAATCGACCATGCCCGGCACGATCACTTCCTTGCCAGCCACGATGTTCGTCACGGCGCCCGCGAGGCGTTCGGCCTTGCCCGCGTACATCCGCAGCAGGAGCGGCTCGGAATGGCTGACGTTCCACAACTCCCAGTCGGCCGTGCTCGAGGCGTACCATTCCTTGTCGATGTAGGTATGCGACCACTTGTAGCTTTCCAGGGCGCAGACGACGACCGTCTTGCCCGGCTCGGCCCAGTCGAAAACGTGCCGGCGATTGGCGAGGGCCGGATTGAAGTGCTGGCGAAAGACCTCGGTGGGCCATTTGCCTTTGACGTCGCGGACCTTGCGAAAGATGATCATGGTCTTCTGTTCGTCGATTCGCTCGATCTTGGCGATCATCACATGAGTGGACCACCAGCACATATGGCCCAGAGACAGGGGCGGCCCGCCGATGTAGGCGGGCGCGGACAGGGGCACGGTCAGGCCGACGACGATGGCAAGGAATGCGAGGAAGAAAAAGCATGTTTTGTTCATTTGACTCTTACCGCTGAGGATTTCCGCAACATGCGGAGAACATTGACAATTGACAATTAGCAATTGACAATTGCAAATTCCCGACCACAGTCGGATGTCTTCAATTTGCAATTGCTAATTGTCAATTGTCAATGTTGTCAATTTGGTCGCTGGTTGCGGTTCGGCCGCGTTACGTCCTCATGATTTCATGGCGAGCCGAGCTAATCCATCTTCGGCGTCTGCTCATCGATCTGGGCGCGAATCGGATCGCCCGCCACGTCGAGCTGCCGGCGACGGGTGGTGCCGGTCGAGTATTGCACGTTCACCCAGTACGGGCCCGGCTGCAAGACGAAGCGAGCCTGCAGGGCAGGTTGGCCGCCGCGGCCTTCGCCGCCGGAGATCTGCTGGGTCGCGCAAACTTTGCCCGACTTGTCGCTGATCCACACCTTGCTGCCGACGACGCCTTCCTTGCCGGCGACCGTCAAGATGAGAGGGGCCTGCTTCTCGGCGTAGCCTAGGTTGCCCAGCAGCACGGCCGATTCCTGGCCTTCGTTGTTGCAGACGATGTCGAGCATGCCGTCGTTGTTGAGGTCCACCAGAGCGACGGCCTGGGAGTTGAAGATCTTTTGGCCCAGGCCCACCTTGGTGGTGATCTCTTCAAAGGTGCCGTCGCCCTTGTTGCGGAACATGCGGTTGGGGCCCTTGAGGCAGCCGACCAGGAGATCGAGCTTGCCGTCGTTGTCGAAGTCGCCCCAGGCGGCGCTGGTCGCCCAGCCGAGACTGCCGGCCAGGTCGCCGGCCTTGGCGGTCACGTCGGTGAAATGGCCCTTGCCGTCATTCTTGTAGAGTTTGCTGCCGTTCTTCTGCGGCACGAACAGATCGGGAATGCCGTCGTTGTCGAAGTCGCCGAAGACGGGGCCGATCTTGCCGGGAGTGAAGGAAAGACCGGTATCCTTGGCCTCGACGAAGATCGGCAAGCCCTGGGCGTTCTTGGCTGAAAGCAGCAGGATGCCGGTGCCGGCGCCGTAGAGGATGTCGGGTTTGCCGTCGCCGTTCACATCGCAAATGGTGAGCGAGTCGCCCTTGAGATTGCCGGCGATGCCGTTCGGACCCAGGCCGACGTCTTCGGACACATCAACGAACGCGGGGCCCTTGGCGATGACCGGCTGTTCGGGCGCCTTGGCGCCCTTCTTGACCGGCGGCGGAGCGACCTCGGGGAGGTCCAGGCCGGTGTTGCGATAGAGTCTGAGCCCGTGATAGCCGTTGGCGAGCAGCAGATCGGGCCGGCCGTCGCCGTCGTAGTCGATCCAGGCGGCGGCGGTCAGGTTGTAAAACGCTTCCTTCGGCAGCAGATGGCTATCGTCGCGGAACTTGTCGCCGCCCAGGTTGGTGAGCAGCTTCGGTCCCGTCGAGGTGGCCAGGAACAGATCGGGTTTGCCGTCGAGGTTGTAGTCGGCCCAGACCGCGGCCCGAGCGCCGGTGATGCCGGGCAGCAGCACCTCATTGAGCGCCTCGCCGCCGTTTTGCAGCAGGACGACCTTGCCCGCGCCGACCAGGCAGATGTCGGGTTTGCCGTCGCCGTTGAAATCGACGATGGAAATTGCTTGCGGCTCGTCGATCTTGGAGAGGGCCGAGTAATGCGTGAACGCGGCCATGCCGAAGAGCCGGCGGAAGTCGTCGCCGCCCCAGCCGGCGAAGTCGCGTTTCTGATTGTAATCCTGGATTTTGAGGCTGACCTTGAGCCGTTGAATCTTGGCCCGGCGATTGTGCAGATCTTCGCGGTCGCCGTCCACCATGCACGGGGCGAGGACTTCCTGCCCGGCCAGCATGGCGGTGACGATGCCGGCCAGTTTTTCCGGCGGCCCGCAATAGCTGCGCAAGAGGAACGGTTCGGCGTGGCTGTGGTTCCAGAACTCGCCGCCGCCGTACGCCTGATACCACCAGTTGCCGATGCACGTTTCACTGGCGCCGCCGTTGTGGAAGAACACGGCCGTCTTGCCGGGCTCGGCCCAATCCATTTGCGGCTTCCACTCGTTGGGACGCAGGCCGCCGCGGCCGATGTTGTGCTTGATCACATCTTGAGGATGCTTGCCCTTGATGTCGGCAATTTTGCGATAGACGATGACGTTGTTGACCTTGTCCACCGCCTCGACGCGCATGAGGACGATGTTGGAGGACTGCGCGACCACGGCCCCCAGGCTCATGGCCGCTTCCACGTAGGCGTGGGCGGGGTTGAGCAGGTAGCTGCAGAAGAAACTGGCCACGGCCGTGAGCAGGACCGCGGCGATGGTGATTCGAGAACGCCTGGACATGAATCAATCCTCCAATAAAGAAAGTCCTGTGGGGACCGGTTTGTAACCGGTCCGGGTCTATTCGGACCGGTTACAAACCGGTCCCCACCAACTATTTCTTCTTCTCCGTGAGTTCTTTCAAACGTTCCTCGGCGGTCTTGGCCCAGCCGCTGCGAGGATAGTCGCGCGCCACGCGCTGCAGAAGCTGCACCGCTTGCGGGATCTGCTTGGCCTCCACGTGGGCCTGGGCGGCTTCCGTCAGAGCGGCGGCGCTCAGCTCGGGGTACGCGTAGGTCGTCGGCACCGTCATGAACGCGGTGATCGCTTCAGGGTACTTCTTCTGCTCCCGCTTGCAAAGGCCGATTTGCAACTGGGACTTGGCGCCCAGCTCCGTCGCCGTGCGCGTCGTGAGCTGCGAGAACAGATTGATGGCCTGGTCGAGCTGCTTCACTTGCTGCAGGGCAAACGCCTGGCCATAGCGTGCGTCGTCTACCCAGGGGCTGTTCGGAAAACGGCCGACGACCTGTTCGTTGAAACGAAGGCTTTCGCCCCAGTTCTTGGTTTGAGCGTAGGCGAAGGCGAGCCGTAACAGAGCGCGATCGGTAAGGCCCGGCACGTTCTGCAACTGCCCCTGAGTGGCGAACAGGTTGAGCCGTTTGATGGCGTCCGGATACTGCTCGGTCGCCAGGTTCGCCTCGGCGGCGCCGTACTGGGCCTGGCCGTACATGGCGCTCTTGGGATTGTTGCCGACCGCTTCGAAGTGGGCGAGGGCTCCCTTGATGTTGCCCTTGGCCGCCTGCACCTCGCCGAGCCGGACCTTGACCTTGTCGGTCAGATCGGGCGAGGGCTCCATGTCCAGCACGGCCGTCAAGAGCTGCAGGGCCGGGTCGAACTCGCGCCGCAAAGCGAACAGCTCCGCCAGCTCGAAGCGTGCATCCGTGGCCACGGGCAGCTCGCCATAATCCTTGATGAGATTCTGGTACAGTTCGCGGGCCTTCTTCTCGGACGGTTGGAGCGGCACCTTGTCGAGCGGCACCTCGATGGGCGGGAACTGGTTCGACGGCGGATTGAGCTTGGCCATGAACTCCTTGGCGACGATCAGCCGGGCCGCGTTCACTTCCGGCTCGGACAGATAACGCATGCACCAGGCCGCCTCATAGAGCATGCGGGCCCGCAGCTCCTGGGCCAGCTTCGGGTCCTTGACCTGGGCGGAGCTGGTTTCAAGGAAATGGGCGGCGGTCTTCAGATACTGGTACGCCTCATTGCGGTATTTCGGCGATTCATCGGGCTTCTTGCCGGACTGGGAGATCTTGCGGGCCTCGTCGAGCTTTTGCAAAGCCTCGGTCTTGAGAGTTTGGCCGAAACGCAGGGCCGACTCGATTCCCTCCAGCCGGTTCGGCGTTTGCTTGACGACCAGATCGAACACGGTCCGGGCCTCGGGCAGCTTGCCGGCCTCGAGCAGGGCGACGCCGTGCTGATAGCGGAGCAAGGGGATCCACTCGGCCCGTTCGGCATCCTTGGCCATGGCGGCTTCGTGCCATTGCCGGCTGTTATTCAGGACCGTGGCGGCGTCGGCGGGTTTGTTCTGCGTGCGCAGGATCCTGGCCAGCTCGATCAGGGCCATGGGCGCGACGTAGCTGTTCTTGAGCGGATCGGTGGTGAACGGCTGCAATTGCCTCATGGCGTTGCCCGGATCGCTGGCAAGGAACATGCACTTGGCCAGCTCCAGGTTCGCTTGCGGTGCGTAGGGGCTGTCCTTGGCAAACTCCTTGCCGAGCAGCCGAGTGTACACCGCCCGGGCGCTGTTGATGGCCTTGGCCTTGTCGGGCGCCTTGCTCAGGATGGCGGCCATGCGCTGGTGCGTCATGCCCAGCTTGAGCAGGGCGTCGCCGGTCTGCGGGTTGAACGGGCCGGTGACGAACGCCTCAAGCTGCTCCGTCGCGGTCTTGAGATCATCTTCCATCTTGCCGGCGACCAGGGCATTCGCACCCGGATCCAGCGAAATGGGCGTTTGCCGCAAGATGCAATCGGCGATAAAAACATACGTGCGGGCCAGCTCATCATTGCGCTCCGCGGCGGGAATCGCGTTCAGGACCATCTTGGCCTTGTCCAGATCGCCCATGCGAAAGTAGGCCAGGCCGAGCGTGTAACGAGCGATGTTGATTTTCGGATATTCCGGATAGCTTTCGATGAGCCGTTGCATGCGCTTGGCCGCATCGTCGTAAAACTTGGTAATCTCCTTGGCCTGATCGGGACTGGCAACCGCGGGCGGTGGCGGCTCCTTGCTCAGGGCACGGAAGTAGGCGTTCTCGCCCGTGCAAAACAGCACGGCCGGCAGCAAAGTGCCCTTGGGAAACTTCTCTTCGAATGCCTTGCACTGCTTGTCGGAATCATCGAAGTCGCCGGCAAGGTGCAGGGCGACCGCCAAGCGCTGCATCAGCTCCTCTTCGCGCGGCATCAGTTGCTTCTCCGCGATGAGCTGCCGATAGCCATTGGCGGCTTCCCGGAACTGCTTGAGATGCTGCTGAGTGTCGGCGATTTCGAGCTGGATCTCGGCCCGGCGTACCGGCGCCTCGGGGTCCTGCAGCCGTTGGGCACGTTCCAGGGCCTGGCGGAAGGTGGTCAAGGCGATGTTCAGCATCTTCACGTAATCGGCGGGTTTGGTCGGATCGGCCATGCCGGCCTGAGCCTTGCCGAGCCAAAATTGCACCTGATCGGCCAGGGCGGGCTCGCGCTCGGCCAAGCCGTTCAAGGTCTTCATGGCGTCGTTGTACGCCTTGGTCTGCACCTGGCAGAAACCGATGCGCAGCTCGGCTTCGCCCTTCAACGGCGATTGCGGATTCAGCTTGAGAAAATCGACAAAATTCGTCTGGGCCTCGCCGAACCGGCCTGCCTCATAACGGAGTACGCCGAGATAGAACGAGGCGCGGGCAACATGATCGGGCGGCGGGTTGCGGACGAACGCTTCCAGGAACGCTTTCTCGGGCACCTCGATCTTGGGGTTCTTGAGCTGTACAACCGCGGCCGTCTTCGACTTGGCGTAATCGTTGAGCACTTCCTGATAGTGCAAAGCCGCTTCCGCCCGTTCCTCGGCCAGGTGATGGGTGCGGGCCAGGAGATAGCGGGCGTGATTACCGAAGTGAATGTCGGCGAACGGCGTCAGCATCGTCAACGTCTTCTGGGCCAGGGCATAGTCCTTCAGCAAAAAGCTGGCGTAGCCGAAGAAATATCGGCCCTGGTCCTTGTACTTGCTCTTGCTGAAAACTGGGTCCTTGACGAACAGCACGGTCAGCGCCTGGGCTTCCTTGGCCTTCTGCAAACGCAGCAGCAGCTCGGCCTGATCGCAGCGAGCGCGGGCGGCCCATTCCACTTCGAGCGGCAGTTCCTTGGCGTCCGGGGCGATGGCGGGGAGCTTGGCTTCAAACCCCTTCGACGCTTCCGCGAACGGGCCCAGCGCCTCCTGGAAACGCTGCAGGGCGGCGCCGCGATGCTGGGGCGCTTCCTTCGGCTTGGCGTCGGCGGTTTCCATGGCGATGATGCCCTGGCCGCGAATCGCCAGGCCGAGGTGATAATTCACGAGCGGGATGTTGAGAGCGGCATTGTCCTTGATGCCGACCAGGCCCTGGAGCAGATCGCGAGCTTCGTTGTAATTGCGTTCCGGGCTTTCGAGCAGCGACTGGGCCAATTCATAGCGAACGGCCGGGGCTTCCTTGCGGGCCGCGAACTTGGCCAGGAATTCGCGAAAGCGGGCACTGGCGACGGGATAGGTCTTTTCGTTGAACGCCTTGCGGGCGCTGTTGAGGATCATCTCCGCTTGCTGATCGGCGGGCACCTGCCCTGATGCGGTCGGCACGGCCCAACCGGCCAGGAGGGCGACAGCCAGGGTGAGGCGAGGAAGCTTACCTGAGAATATGTGGGAATGAGATTCGGTGTGGCACATCATGCGATAACCTCAAGGGTCCATGGGAAGGATGGAACATTCACTCTCGTTCCCAGGCTCTGCCTGGGAACGAGAGGCAGGGGAACTCATCGGTGTATTCTGGCAGGCGAGAACCTTGGCGTCAACCATTTTGCGATTGGCTGGCCCCCCTGAGTACAGTAGACGAGCGAACCTGCCCCCTCGATTCATTTTTCATTCATTTTTTGTAATTCAGGAAAAACGTGCTCGGGCAACCCCGCGGCCCGCACCAGTTCGGTGATCTTCTTGACGGCCGCGAAACGCAGGTTGGCGACCTGCTGTTCGCTGATTTTCAAGAACGCCGCGACATCCTTGTTGGCCCAGCCCTTGACGAACAACAGCTCGAGCACCTTCAAGCGCTCGAACTCGCCTTGCTCCTGCCACTGCCGCAGGAGCTGGCCGAGCGAGCTGATCAGGGCGTCGCTTTCGAGCTGCCGGCGTTCCTGACCACGCGCCACGCTGGACGCGAACGGCTGCTGATCGAGCTTTTGCCGCAGAAGATTATCGCTGCCGTCGTCCGCGATCAGGTGCAGCGGATGCCGGCCCTGGCGCCGCAATTGATCGATCAGCTTGTGCGAGGCGATGGTGAACAGATAGGTCTGCAGTTCGCGATGATCGTCGAAGTTCGGCAAGCTGGTCAACAGGCCGATGAACGTTTCCTGAACGACGTCCTCGCTGGCGGCGCGATCGTGCAGCCGGCGCTGGACAAAGGCAAGCAGCCTGCCTTCATAGCAAGCGATGAGATGTTCCCAGGCGCGGGCGTCGCCCTGGCGGATTTGCTGAATGAGCAGACGATCGCTGGTGGCGGCCATGGAGTTAATGTACCAGGTTCGACGGGTTGATTGAAGGGGACGCTCATGCGGCAACCCAGGCCGTTGGCCTGGGCTATCTCAGATGGCCCCGTTGGGGCCCAGGTGATTCGCCGGAATCCAGGTTCAAAATCCGCACGGGCCGAACCCACTCATCGTCGATCTCCACGATGCCAACGAGCGTTTCATCAGCCGCAAACACCGCATGTTTCCCCTTCGCAACCTGGCTCGTGCGGGGTATCGCTTGTCCTTGGCGCATCCGCAGGATCTCATCCTCGTTGACGCGCAACGCCGGCAACCGGCTCACCGCCAACGCAAGCGGCAGCAGACGCCCGCGAGCTTCCTCGGTCGGGGCGTCGAGCGAAATGGCCTGCTCCGGTGTGAATGGACCGATGCGCAGCCGCCGGAGCGATACGATCAGTCCGCCACATCCCAGAGCTTCTCCGATATCGCGAGCCAAGGAGCGAATGTAGGTGCCCTTGCCGCAGCGAATCTCCAGCTCCAGATGCGGATAAGCGTACTGCAGCGTCTCAATGTAGTAAATGTGCGCCTTGCGCGATGCAAGAGCCAGCTTGTCGCCTTGCCGGCTCAGGTCGTAGGCTCGCTGGCCGGAAACCTTGATCGCGGAATAGTCGGGTGGAACCTGATCGATCTCGCCGATCCAGCGGGCCAGTTCAGCGGCGAGGGAATCCGTACTGGGAGGTGATACGTCGGCAACGGAGGTGACGACGCCGTCCGCATCGTCAGTGTCGCTGCGCGAGCCGAACAAGATGCCGGCACGATAGACCTTGTCCATGTCCTGCACAAGTTCGGTGAGCCTGGTCCCTTCGCCGACGCCCAGCACCAGGACGCCGGTCGCGAGCGGATCGAGGGTGCCCATGTGGCCGACGCGCGTCGAGCGCGGAAACCAGGTCTGCGCCCGATTGACCACGTCGCGCGACGTCATGCCGCCGGGTTTGTCGATGACGAGCAAACCATGATGTTTTTGCATGACGCACAACACCCGTTTAGCCGCTCGCCTCTGGCGAGCGCGTTCGACAGCGGCCATCGCGCGCTCGTTAGAGGCGAGCGGCTAAACGGACGTGTTGGCGCTAGTCAACAATGGCCATGATATCATCCTCGGACATGATGAGATATTCTTCGCCATCGACGGTCACTTCGTTGCCGGCGTAGGACGAGAACAGCACGCGATCGCCTTCCTTGACCTGGAAGGACGCTCGTTTGCCGTTTTCCAGCAGTTTGCCGTCGCCGAGGCTCAGGACCTTGCCCTGGCGCGGCTTTTCCTTGGCGTTGTCGGGCAGCAAGATGCCGCCGGCGGTTTTGTCTTCCGCTTCCAATCGTTTGACCACAATCTTGTCATTCAGGGGTACGACTTTCATGTCGGCAATACCTCAATCACGGGTGAACATGGGTGGTTTGCAGTCCTCACGCGGAGCGTGAGGACTACACTAACTTACGCAAGAAAGCTGCGGACTCAAGCCCTACGTTTCAATTTGCTCGTCCAGGCCCTGGGGAGGGTCTTCTTTTTTGTCCATCTCGATCCCGTACGTCTGCATCAACGCTCGAATCAGCGTATACAGCAACACATTCTTGCTCACGGGCTTGGGAATGACGCTATACGCGCGAACACTGAAAGCTTGACGCATCAGTTCCTCGCTGGCATTGGCAGTGACCAGAATGCAGGGCAGCAGCTGATTGAACTGGCGGACGACTTGCAGCGTTTCCAGGCCGCTCATGCGCGGCAGATTCACGTCCAGCAGGACCAGATGAATGTGCTCTCCGCAGACGATATCGACTGCCTCTTCGCCCGAGGAAGCCAGCAAAGTTCGAAATCCCTGGGGTTCGACGATCTCGCGGAGAGTTTCGCGGCACTCCTCGTCGTCGTCGGTGATCAGGATCGAGAATTTCTCGACGGTTTTCATGCCTCATACCTCATCGAATCTCACCTGGCTGATCATCCTTTCTCCTTGCCATGGAAGTCATGGGGTAGGCGAATGCGCAGGTCATGGGCAGCAAATTTCGTACCATGGAGTCCGACTCAGGTGGCCTATGACACAAGATATTGTTGATTAACATCTTAGGACATAAATAGCTTTCATGGTCTTCGTGCTCTCTCCCGTCGATCCTGCCATATTCTTGGCGAACCTGTCAAGATGACAAGAGATTTGACGGACGCTTGGGGTTCGCGTAGCCGCGTTCGTGAGAACGCGGGGACCATCAGCGACGGATCGTTCAACCCGCGTTCTGGCGAACGCGGCTACAGATAGTCACTGCCCGATTTCCAGGCACATGATCTTCTGCCGATCACGCAAATACATCCGTTTGTTGGCGATGGTCGGCGACGTTCGATTCTCGCCGAGCAAGGTGATGCGACCTCTTTCCTCGTATTCCTTCGGGTTCGCCCGCACCAGTACCAGGTCGCCCTTCTTGGTCGTGATGAACAAATGGCCGTCGGCGAGAGTGAGGGCCGCCTTGCCGAACTGCGGACGCGACCACTGTAGCTTGCCGGTCTTCAGATCGACGCAGTGCAGGTCCATCTTCTTTTCGTTGAATTCGCCGGCGATGCCGTAAAGGTAGCCGTCATGGGCGACGGCGTTGGCCCAGTAGTTGATCATCACGCTCTTCTTGCCCTTGCTCTCCCAGACCACTTCCGGCGGCCCGGCCTTGAGCTTGAACAGTGCGCAG
>Ga0182024_10016859_pt1 | contig 13796 bp, 20 predicted proteins | sample P32metaG_FD_120480 | JGI IMG/M metagenome (GOLD analysis project Ga0182024, IMG submission 120480) | Permafrost microbial communities from Stordalen Mire, Sweden - P3-2 metaG (Illumina Assembly) | ecosystem: Environmental > Terrestrial > Soil > Wetlands > Permafrost | place: Sweden: Stordalen... | reverse complement strand
CCCGCGCAGCATTCTGTCGCGGGCGTCGCTGGAAAATCTTACGTCTTTGGCGGACATGGCGTTTTAACTCCTTTGATTCTTATTGGTTCTTATTGATTCTTATTGGCTGTTGGGTCCTCAAGCCGCCTTCTTGACGGCGGTCCTGCCTTCGATCACGCCCATGATGTCGGACTCTTTCATGATCAGGAGGTCTTGACCGTCGATCTTGACCTCGGTCCCCGACCATTTGCCGAACAACACGCGGTCGCCGACTTTCAGATCGAGGGGAACGAGCTTGCCGCTCTCATCGCGGGCGCCAGGGCCGATGGATACGACCTCGCCCTCCTGCGGCTTCTCCTTGACGGTGTCGGGAATGATAATGCCGCCCTTCGTCTTGTCCTCGCCTTCAAGGCGGCGGATGACGACGCGGTCGTGCAGCGGACGAAATTTCATGGGGCTCGTTTCCGGTCAGCGCGCATGGGCCGACTCCAGGCGAATGCCTGAAGGCACAGCGCAGATTTGACCTATCGCTCATATGGCCGTTGTTGGCACTCGTTGCAAGAGAGTGCTAACGCGTATTTCGGGCCGGCAAATGTGGATCGGTTGTTTCCGATGTGCTCCGATCGCAAAGCGACACAGGGCGCGCTTCGCCATAACGCGCTTGGCGGGGCTTTTTTCAATCCGCGAGGCGCGGTCGCGCGAAGGGATAATCAACCACCGCGAGGCAACTCGTCCGACTTCACGGGCCGTGGCTCACGTGGCTGCACGCGATGGTGACTCCTGCCATGCTCGATATAAGCGGCACGACCTTCAGTCATGGTCGACATTGATGGCGCGACGGTCTGTTGCCTGATTATCGGGTAGGGCGGCTCGCCAGCTGCGATGCTACCAGCGAAAGCGTTAGTGCCGCACACGGCAAAGACTATCGCCGCTAGCCCGTACAAAAGCATCCGCATGACTAATTCCTTCCTTCGTCTGGAGTGGAAGGCAGACAATTGCGTGCGGCCACTCCTTTTATGGTAAACTTGGAAGTTGGACGAAGGTTGCGCATCGAAGGGGGCGAGAAAGAGCGCAGCGACAATCGTGAAAGGCCCCGAACCGATAAAGCGCGGGGCTCCGGTATCCAAGAGCGAAGGTTATGTCAGATCGCAGCGAGCTCGTCGGTGCTTAGACCCGCGAATTCGCCGAGCAACGTGCGCGCCTGGTCCCGACCCCAATCCATTTCGTCGACCGGGCCGCGCCAGTCGACGCCCATGACGTGGACCAAGAGCGCGCGAACCTTCGCGGCCTTGCCGGCTAGCGTGAGGGCCGGCAAAGCTTGCATGCGCTGGAAGAGAGGATCGGCCCGATCGCGCCACCCAGAAGCCTCTTCGATAGCGCCTTCTCGTCCACATTTTCGGCTGAAGGTGCAGCCCGGTCGGGGGGCCGCGGCCACGTCGCTGGCGAGCGTGCACAGCGCTTCCATGATGTGGTGCGATCCGTCGGCGACGGAACTACAGTTCCAAGCGATCGAAAACGGAGAGGTGCTTCTCGATGAGCCGGTGGCTCACTGCCGATCACATCAGGACAGCGCCTTCGCTTGCACTCGACACATGCGCCGCGTATTCGGCGAGAATACCATCCTTGTAGCGGGGCTTCCGCGGCTTCCAAGCTGCACGGCGACGCTTGATCTCCGCGTTGGTGACGTTGAGTTGAATCAAGCCCTTGTCCGCGTCGAGGGTGATCGAGTCGCCGTTTCTTACGAGCGCGATTGTCCCGCCGACGGCCGCCTCGGGTGTGACGTGCCCGACGAGCCAACCCCAAGAACCACCGGAGAAGCGTGCGTCGGTGATCAGGGCGACCGAGTCGAGCAGTCCCTGCCCGATGAGAGCCGAGGTTGGCGTGAGCATTTCCGGCATCCCCGGACCGCCTTTCGGACCTTCGTACCGGATAACGATGACATCACCCGCCTTGATCTTCTTGCCGAGGATTGCCTTGATGACATCCTGCTCGGAATCGAAGACCCGAGCGGGACCCGTGAACCGCGGCTCTTTGATGCCCGAAGTTTTGGCAATGCAGCCTTCGGGGGCGAGATTACCCTTGAGAACCTTGAGATGGCCCGTCTTGTACATCGGATTCGACCATGGACGGATCACTTCCTGGTCGCTCGGCGGTTCCGATGGTACTTCCGACAGCTCCTCGGCCATCGTGCGGCCGGTGATGGTCATGCACTCGCCATGGAGAACGCCATGGTCGAGCAACATTCTCAACACTTGTTCCACGCCACCGACGCGATGAAAGTCTACCGCCATATAGCGGCCCGATGGCTTCAGATCGCACAGAACGGGCACCTTCCGACGCACGCCCTCGAAGTCGTCCAATGTCCACTTGATGCGAGCCGCTTTCGCGATGGCGAGAATGTGAAGCACGGCGTTGGTCGAGCCTTGAGTCGCCATGACCGCCGCAACCGCGTTCCAGATGGACTTCCGCGTGACGATGTCGCGCGGCTTGAGATCCATCTCGATCGCCTTCTTGAGCACACGCGCGGATTCGGCAACCGAGTCCAGCTTTTCTTGATCTTCCGCCGCCATGAGCGGCGAGTTAATCAGACTCAAGCCGAGCGCGGCAGTCGCGCACGCCATAGTGTTCGCAGTGTATTGCCCCCCACACACGCCGACGCCCGGGCATGCATTGCACTCGATGCCCTCGAAGTCTTCGCGTGACATCCTGCCGGCAATGACCTCGCCGACAGACTGAAACGCGGAGACAATGTCCTTGTCGTCGCCCTTCCACTTTCCGGGCTTGATCGTGCCGGCGTCGACGTAGATCGCGGGCACATTGGCAAAGAGCATGCCCATGACCGCACCTGGTTTATTTTTGTCGCATCCGGCGATGCAGAAGCCGCCGTCCATCTGATGGCTGCCCCTGCCGATTTGGTAGCTGTGCGAGATACCTTCGCGCGATGGGAGTGAGAAGCGCATGCCTTCCGTTCCCATTCCGATGCCATCGCTTCCGGTCGGGCCGCCAATCGTCTGCGGCTTGGTACCAATCGCCTCGAGCTCTGCAATTGCACGGTCGATGAGCGGTTGGATGCCGGCATTGCATGGATTCATCGTCGAATGCAGATTGAGAACGCCGACGATCGGCTTGCCCCAGTCACCGTCCTTGAAGTTGACAGCACGGAGCATGGCGCGTCTTGGCGCACCGGCATCACCGTCGGTGATGACGTGCGAACGTCTGTTGAGTTTTTGGTTCAATTTCAGCTCCCTTGGTTCGCGTCAAACAACAAAAACCCCCAGAACGGTCTGGTTCTATGAGGCCGACAAGATACTACATTCTCTGTCAATGGCGCACACCCGCGACGGCGTCGCTCATCCGCGCCATTTGTTGAGGCTCGTCGAGCTGGAACTGATCGGCCGGGAACGACGGGTTGTCGAGCGGCGCATCCGACAGGCTTGGTTGTCAAAAGCTTCGACACGTTCGACTCACTGCCCGCTGCGAATATATCCAGCACCGCGAAAACATGAGGACTCCTCTGCACCCAAGCTCGCGATATCGGGGCGCCTTCGGCCCGTACGTCGTAGGTCACGGCCGCTATGTTGCCCTTCAGATGGCCGAGGTCGCCATTCTGAAATTTCTATTCGCCGATATACTCCGGGTGATCGCTGAACTGCGGCCGCCGCATCATCCGACGTCGGCGTGAGGCGTTCGGTTGGGCATCACGGCGCTGGCAAAGTTCTTTGCCGTCGCGCATGATCGCGTCAAGGTCGCGCGATCCCGTCGTCGGAATGGGCTTGCGTTATGACCTGAGGAGGAGACGGGATGATCAGAGATGGATTCGCCGCAGACAAAGCTGTCGTGCGTCCGGTCGATCTCAATCCGGAGCGCGCCGGTCGCCTCGACCGGGCGCCCTACGCCATTGTCGACATTGGCTCCAATTCCGTGCGCCTCGTTGTCTATGATCAGATCGGCCGCGCGCCATTGCCGCGTTTCAATGAGAAGTCCCTGTGTCGATTGGGCGAAGGCCTGGCGCAAACCGGCGCGATCGCCGCGGAGAATTTCCGCCGCACGGTTGAGGCGGTGCGCCGGTTTCGCGCCATCACTGACGCCATGGGCGTTACGCGCATCGACGCGATCGCGACCGAAGCGATAAGACGCGCGAGCAACGGCCCGCATCATTCAGCAGGCAATTTGGCTCTATCTCAGGTTCACGCTAAGAGTCCGTCCGACGGTTTCATGATGTTTTCGAGAGCCCTGCGATTCTGCGCGTCATTAGGCGGATCATGGCGAGTTGGACAAAGGCGAGCTGTGTGCGGGGCAGGTTTTCGAAGTCCTACCAAGCGGCGGCAGCGGCCGAGCCAACCGAATGTCCGCACCACGATCCATCTCTTGGGCAGACCGCATCTTGCCCTTGATCTTCTTGGCCGCGTCGTAGCCGTTGGCGTCAATGCTAGAGCCCCCTTTTCCGCGCTCTTGACGCTCTGAGTGTCGACGCTCGCGGCGGTCGGGCTCGCTTCCTTGCCTGCCAGTTCGCGCGCCTGGACATAGAGAGCAAAATGCAGTCGGTCGAGCACGCCGTCGCAATGCCAGCGCACGAACCAGACGTGCACGGTCGAGCGCGGCGGGAAATCCTTCGGCAATTGTCGCCATTGGCACTCTTTCCCCGCGTAGCGAGGGGCGGGGCGGCATAGCTTTATAGGCCAGAAGCCTTCGCGCTGCCAGTATCGGCCGGCGGCTTGAACTGCACTGGTCAATAGAAAAACGGCCACCAGCGTTACCCGTCCGGCGGCCGCCTTATGCAGTGGCTCAAGGGGGAGGAGAGCCACTGTTGAATTGTGCTGCGAAATGGTTAACGGTGGCTTTCGATGGCCGGCCCAGGCCGTGAGCTGAGGTCAATAGCTCTGCTGTTTCAAGTTCTCGATCGTAAGAAGCAGATTGGCGCGCCGCTGCGCAGTGGCCTTGGCATAGGAGGGATAGGAGTAGTCTGTCGGCTTCACGCGGGCGGTTCGCAGAGCCACCTCTATCTCATGGCTGAGCGCGGCTGCGTCCAAGGAGAGTTCCTGGATCATCAATCGGATCCGTTCTTCGCGTTTGTGCACGGCCGCAAAGCGCGGCGCGGTTCCGGAGGATTCTTGCGTTTCCATTGGCGTGTCACTCCTGCTTGAGGAACGTCCCACTACGGGACAGAATGATGACCGGAGGGACGTTCAGCGCGAGAACTGCAAGGCCGAGACCATCGGAATTCTGGATGCTGGATATAGACTGAGGGCGTCGCGATGAGTAACAAACCGACCAAGACGCGAGAAGAGCTCGCAGCGCTCATCACCGAATGGCTCAAAAGCCGTCCGGAATGCGACAGGGTGACGGGCGTCGCGGTCGAGCACATGGTGCAAATTGCCGACGACAGTCCCAACTGGCATGCTGCATTCACGACGGCCGATAACGACGCTGTGCCCGCTACCGCTCTACAAATCGTCGGCGAGCTGGCCGCAGAATTTGATCTTGCGTGATCTTCATCCCCGAGAATGGCGGCGGCCCTGGCGTCAGACCGAAGAAGGGGAAGAGGTGATCACAGGCGCTCAAATCAAAGCGGCCCGAGCGCTGGTCAAATGCAGCGTCCAAACGCTCTCGCGGGCCTCAAAGTTGGACGGTGCTACCAGTAGACGGGGTGCCTCCCATCACACTTTCTAACGCGGCGGCCATTCGCCATGCCCTCGAATCCGCCGGAATTATCTTCGTCGAGGAGAACGGCGACGGGCCGGGCGTCCGATTGCGGAAGGCGAAATGACCATCACCGGCCAACAGGTCAAGGCTGCGCGTCTGCTGCTTGGTTGGACCCAGTCCGAACTTGGCGGACAAACAGGCCTGAGTAAGGCAACCATCGGGCATTTCGAGACCGGCAAGCGGCCTCCGCCAGTGCTGAGCGTTTCCGTGATTAAGCAAGTCCTCGAATCCGCCGGCGTCGAATTCACGGTAAGCGTCGGCGCCCCGGACGTGAATCTGCGAGATGTCTCGACATGAGGATCGTGATTGAGCTCGAATCTCCCGGCGATTCTCGGACCATGTTCCGCCTACTCATCGACGAAAAGCTCATCGCCGACGAAATGACGGCGGCTCAGACTCATATGCTTGTAGGCGATATACTTGAGCGGCTGGCGCTCCCAAACAAACGGGAGAGCGACATTCAATCATCTACACGCGCCAATGGGGCGCCGCGGGCGCGAGGCTGAGGAGGGCGAAATGACGATCACCGGCGAACAACTCAAGGCCGCCCGCGAATTGCGGCTGGTCCCAGTCTGCCGCCGGAAGGCAACGTCCCGAGCAGACCGTGAGCGAGACGGTGCATGAGACCCAATGATTAACTCGGGCCGCTCCCAAGAAAGGGCGGCATTTCTCTTTGGTGATGCTAAAAGATGCCTATGGGACCTACGCCCACGCTCGATGACCCAGAGGACCTCGGCAACCAGTAGTGGCCGGCCCTACCCCCCATCGTCAGCGTCCACCCCATCCACTCGCTCCCACGAGCCGCAGGACGAGCAGGAACGCGATTGCGCCGATTGTAGCGTCGATGGCGAGGCCGATGATACCCGACCAGAAATGAATTTCGAGCCGGTGCAAAAGCCAATCTCCTACAAGCGCTCCCACGATACCGATCGCGGAGTCGCCGACCAGTCCGAACCCCGTGCCGCGCACGACTTTCCCGGCCAGCCAGCCGGCGATGACGCCGACGATCAAGATGACAATCAACGCCTGGTCCGACAGATGCATACTGTTTCTCTTCAGCAAATTCGGTCTGATTCGCCTCGTGCGATAATTAACCCGGACAGCTCTTTCGTGTCCAAACGCCTTCGCCTCTATGCGACATATGCCATCCCGGACCATGTCCGGGAATTCGACGCGGATCGCGAGGCGCTATGCCTGCCCGCGCCGGCGCGCGCCGCGCCCATACCAGCGTCCAAGGCCGCCAAGCCAGCCAGGAAGGCGCGCCGCAAGTCCCGCAAGCCTCGCAAGCGGCGCGGTCCGAAAACCATTCACCTTTTGCTCGGACGGCGAGGCATGCTGCAAAGGAATCGCGTACACTCAACCGCTTCGCTGGACCGGTTTACGGTTTGGCTGCCTTCGCTCGCTTTCTCGGCCATCGGGATTTCCTTGGTTTGAGTTGGTCAATCGAATGAACGCGCGAGGTGATGCAGGCGTTCATTTCGAGAGTTTCGGACAATCCATACGAAACTGCGAAAACGGCCGCCCACAGCGGGATAGCCTTCAGCGATCGTTTCGCAGAGCGCGGGTGCGCGGGGGGAAGCGGGCGCCCGCGACAGCTCTCAGTTCGGCATAGCGAAACGATAGCATGACAATTCGAAGGCTTCCCTCGCCTCTTTCCGTCATTCACCATAAAGCACTGTTAACCTTGAAATTTCTAGAAAATTTTACGCTTTGGAACTAGCGTCCCGTAATTGCGTTACGAGGACGGTGCCGCTTGAGGGCGCGCAAATGGAAAAAGTCGATCTTCTTGATAACGATGAATCGGATCTAGGGCTCAGCGACGCCGAGATTCGATGGGTAGCCCGTCGGCAACTCGTTGGTTCGCTAATCGTGGCACTCATGATCGCGGCCGTTGCGAGCCTTATGGCGGCAAGGCCGGCCCGTCTTGAGACCGTCAACGCGCCCCAGAGTAGGGTCGCGGGGGTCCAGCAACCATCACTTGTGACCCCGCTGGGACAGCGTGTCGCGGGCGTAGTGCAGCATGGGATCGAGCTTCCATAGGGCGGCGCTGCAAGGTCCTGAAGGACGCCCTTGCTAGGGATTCTGCAGCGCAGAAGCGCCAGGTGCTACGCTCGTCGACGGACGGTCGGCCCGTCGGCGATCCCCTTCGCGCCCGACTGGCCGGCGCCGAATGCCGCCGATCGCGCGGATCTGGCGCGTCTGCGGCAGGCCTTTGCCCAGGCGGCCCAGCGCGCGCTGCTGGCGAGCTTCGATCTCGTCGAACTGCATTGCCTCATGGCTATCTGCTGCATGAGTTCCTCTTGCCAGTAGCCAATCAGCGCACCGACGAATATGGCGGCTCTGCTGTCGCCGCGCGCAAGTCGATAGGAACGGCTTCGCTTTCTACGATACGGCGTCGAACTTACGCCTCCTCCAGAGGAAATTGCACCAGACGGATCGTGTTGGCGGTTTTGATGCGCATTAAGATAAACCTGCGGCCATTATCCCTAGCGCTCCGGACAGCCGCGATCACCTGTGAAGGGTGGCTTACTTTCTCGTCGGCCACTTCGAGAATGACATTGCCGGCTCTCAGGCCTTCGCTGGATGCGGCGCCAAGGCGGTCCATCTCCACGATCACGACGCCCTGGCCGTTCCCGCCCTCTACCCTTCCGAGGGGCGCAAGCGTGACGCCGAGCGCGGGGACGTATGCCGCCACAGCATCGTCCTCGGTATCATTTTCTGCTTCATTTTGAGCGTCATTTTCTGCGACGGAGATGCCGTCGCCTTCGCCGGGGGCGTCGCGCGCCTCGTCTTCGGCGACGACCATCGCCGAACCATGAACGCCGCCGAGCGCGTCGTCGTCTACATCCAGGGCAAGTTCGGCGGCGACTTCTTCATTCGGCTGAAAGACAGGGGCGTCCGCAAGTCCGCCATCGGCGGCGCGTTCGATCTCGTCCAGAACTTCGGCAGTTGGCGAAACTGTTCCTTCGTGCTCGACATGCGTCATGACGGCGCCAGGGGCGTCGCTGTGCGCCAAATTCTGGCTAACGGGAGGGGGAACTAACGGCGCCAGCCCGCTGCCGGATGGCAGGTCGTTCGCCGTTGCGATTTCGCCCATTTCAGAGCCGGACGGCGCGTCGGCGATCTTATCGCCGTCCTCGACATTGCAAACGGCCCCGTCGGCCGAAAAGAGAATTATCGAAATCTCCTCGCCGCAGTCCGCAGTTTGATCCGGCCTGATGTCACGTCGGTCGGCGGCATCCGCGCCTGCGGGTGCGACCTGGAGGGCCGCTCCCTCGTCGACGACGAGATTGTCGTCTTCGACAGCGTCGACGGCTTCCAGGTTCGAAGATCGAGCGGCATTATCGCCGCCACGGTTCGTCGGCGAGGGTATCCCTGCGATGGTGGACATCGTAGGACAGGGCTTCGACGCCGGCGTTCGGCTCGAAGAGTTTGTTCCGCCGGACATGATCGCCGTGCCGATCACCCGTCCGATACGCTCGATCGTAGTGGGCTCGCCCGCTTACTTCGCGGGGCGAAAGCTGCCGAGAACGCCGGCTGACCTGGCGGAGCACCGCTGCATTCGTCGGCGCACGGGGCGCGGCACGATCTACCGTTGGGAGTTTGAAAAGCGCGGCGAGGCTATCGCAATAGACGTCCCGGGCCAGTTGACCCTCGACGATAGCGATCTGATGCTGGTGGCCGCTCTGGCCGGCGAGGGCCTGGCCTTTCTCTCTGACATCGCTGCGGCCAAGTCGATCGAGGCTGGCCTGTTGCTGCCGGTATTGGAAGACTGGTCGCCGGAATATCCGGGTCTTTGTCTCTACTATCCAAGCCGCCGCAATATTCCGGCCAGGCTGCGCGCGTTCATCGACCTGATCCGGCAACAGGCGCGATGATCTCAACCGTGAATCTCAGCCTTACCCACCGTTGCGACAGAGCGATTGGGTTGCGTCCGCTAGGTTGAGAACTGCCCTTGGACCTAGGGCGCCGAACGTCCGTTATCGGGCGTCGCGCCAATGTCCGGAAGTGGCGCATTGCGGTCGTCCACCGCGTCTCTTTGAACGGCAGCAATCCCCCCATTCGAGACCGTCAAGTCAGACGACGCCGAGAGATCATCGCAACCGGCGCGAGTCGACCCAAAGGGGACGGTCGGGCGGCGCACCTCAGCCCAGGGTGCTCAACGGCAGCGCTCGCTGGCGCAGATTTTCAAGGCGCGCGCCAGAACCAAGATCACCACGTAAGTAAAAGTTTGCTTCCTTCCGAATTTCGTCATTTTGTTGAAGCTGTCGAAACCTCTTTGGATCAAAGGCGGGCTGTCATGTATCGCGATCTCTCACAGTGGGGGATGGTTCGACGACGGGTTTTAGCTGAGGGCATTTCTCGGCGGCAAATCGTGCGCGAGACCGGCATCAGCCGACAAACCGTCCGAAAGATGCTTCTACACGGATGTCCGCAGCCCTATGGGCCCCGAGCGCCGCGACATCCAACGCTTGAACCATATACGAATACAATCGATCAGCTTACCGGCGCCAACGTTTGGTCGCCACCGGAACTCCGACTATCCGTTGCGAAAATATATCGGCACCTTCAAATCAACGAGGAATATGTGGGAAGCTACGGAGCCGTAAGGAATTATGTAACGGAAAAATTCGGTCCGTCTCGTCCTCGTGCTGTCGACATTTGGAACGACGCCTACAATTTAATTGTGTCGCTAGACAAGTCAGGCGCCATCGATTTCATGCGAATGATTTCATGCGGCAAGGACCCGGTGTTTTCTCCGATCCGGGTTCAGAAATTCTTCGACGAAGCAGCCAAACTGATGAAATCGCGTAGTCAGGTAAGTGCCCAAAGGGCACGCATCGACAGCCATATCGAGTGGATACAAGATGTCTTGCGTAGGGAAGTTTCTCTGAAGGAGCTTCGCGAAGAGTTCGGAAGCCTGCCCGAGTTTCCCGCTATTATCCAACACCTATACGGGAGCCGGCAGACGCACCGAACCCGCGCAATGGCCGTACTCGCTCATCTTCATGGGATTAGCGATCACTCCGTCGCAGTCGCACTCAATGTCAACCGCAGTACAGTCCGCCGCGCCCGAGAAATATTCCACGGCGATATATCCGATCTCTTTGCTCCGAAGAGAAGGTCGCATCGGAAGGTTGATGACAGCGAACTTAAGGCGGCAATATTCAGTGTCCTTCACGAACCACCGATTAATCATGGCTTCAATCGTACCGGATGGATCATGGCAGATTTGTGCGGAGTTCTTGCCAAGATAGGCAAGCCGGCCTGCGCGGGTGTCGTCAGAATAATTACCAAGGCAGCAGGGTACAAATGGCGCAAGGCCCGCATCGTATTGACGTCGAACGATCCCGATTACGACGAGAAACTTTCCAGGATTCGGTCGATCCTCTCCGCGCTTGGACCAGACGAGGCGTTCTTTTCTATCGACGAGTTCGGCCCGTTTGCCGTTAAGGCGAAGTCTGGGCGCTCCCTGACGGCGCCGGGAGAGCAGCGGGAAGTTCAGCAATGGCAGAAGTCGAAGGGGTGTCTCATCCTCACCGCCGCGCTTGAGCTTTCGGGCAATCAGGTGACGCATTTCTACAGCCTGAAAAAGAACACAACGGAAATGATCCGAATGATGGAATTGCTGTTGGAGCGGTACAAGGAAAAGAAAAAGCTTTACCTTTCGTGGGATGCCGCGTCGTGGCATATCTCAAAGAGACTTTTCGAGAGGATCGAAGAAAACAACCAGATGGTGTTTGTGACAGATGACGGCCCAATTGTTGGGACCGCGCCACTTCCAGCGAGGGCTCAGTTCCTAAACGTTATCGAGTCGATTTTCAGCGGCATGGCGCGGGCGATCATTCACAATAGCGACTATGGAAGCGTCGACAAAGCCAAGGAGGCCATCGACCGATATTTCGAAGAACGCAATCGCCATTTTCTCGATCATCCTCGCAGGGCGGGAAACAAGATCTGGGGAAAGGAGCGGGTTCCTCCGTCATTCTCTACGTCCAACAATTGCAAGGATCCCCGATACAGGTGACGGCTTTCTCTGCTAGCGAGAAGGGGCTGGGGTTGAATGTGGACGTCCGGAATCCCCCCGTTCAAGACGGTCAAGCCGGACCACACCGAGAGATCCTCGCGACCGGCGCGAGTCGACCCAAAGCGGCCGCCTGCCCGCCGTCAGAAAGACTGACGGATGGTGCGCGCTACCCTCTCGAAAAGGAAGAATTCCGAGGCATCCAAAAAGGCTCTCTCAAAATTGCTTTTGAGAGAAACGCGGGAAAGTGGAGTTTCTTAAAAACGGTCGAATTCTGAGAGACCCACGTTACCAGGGGGGTAGACGACTGGCCCCGGAATCGTATTTACACCGGCCCCTCGGCGGGTTGGAGCTCCGCCGGTCGAAAGCGAGAAAGTCCGGGCTCGATTTCATGAGGCCTCTAACAAGACGCCTACCAGCCATTCCGGTTCATCGACCATGACCACGTGGCCAGATGTCGTGTTTTCGACGGTGCGCCACGAAGTGTCGGATTTGCACTCCGCCAGCGCCTTATCGAGATTGGGATTCGGAAACTTTCGGGCTCGGACGTAGGTTTTTTTTGACACCTTTTCGAGAGCGTCTGAGAGTTTGATTGGCTGCAAATAGGTGCCGGTTGGTTGCGCGGTCACCTTCGAGTTTGCCCACGCGCTATCTTTCTCATTCACGAAGACAGGGCCCAACTTTGGCGGTCCAAAACCGGCGTCGCCCTTCTCGAATGACGCCGCCACCATTTTGCGCCCAGCCTCGGACGTCAAGTCACTTGCCTTTTGTCCGTCACTCGGTTTGTAAGCGTCAAGCCAGACGATCGAAGAGACGTTGCCCCCGATTTTCTCGAGAGCTCCTGAACAGGGAAAGCCGCCATAAGACCAGGCGACCAGGCAAACATTGTCGGGGTTCTCCCATTTCATGACGTTGACTATGTCCGTGACATGGGTGTCGAGGTTGATGTCCTTGTTCAACAGATGCGAACGTTCGCCAAGCCCGGTGAGGGTAGGCGAAAAGACCTTGTGGCCCTTGCTTTCGAGGAGGTCCGACACCCGCCGCCAGACCCACCCCCCGCACCACGCGCCATGGATCAGCACGAATGTTCGCGGCGCGGATTGCGCGCGCGCCTGGGTCACGACCGCGCCCGATGCGGCTGCCGCCGCAACGCCAAGGCCTGCGGCGACGCCACTGATTGCGCCACGACGGGTAAAGACTCGCTCACTCATGGCGCTTTCCCCTGATGTTTTTGTCGCTGAAGACCGTATCCGACATCCGCCATATGGTGGCAGGCGCGAACTCAGCTTGCGCCTGTTACGGGCTCCCGACAAGACTGGGCCGTCCGGCGCACTGCGGTCAACTCGCCGTCTGAGGCAGCGAAAGGCGCTGAAACCGAATCGATCACCCAAAGCGCCGAGCTGTCCGAATATTCGAATAAAGGGAAAGCGTCTCTCAAAAAGGAAGGTATTTGAGAGGGCGGAGGCCCAGCGTGGGGATCGCCGCAAGTTCCCCCGAAATGCGCCTCTCAAAACTCATTCTTGATTCCTATCTCTCAAAAGGTCGCGAACCCGCGAGCTTCGAGCGGTGCACAGATCAACAATTTCGTTCGCTTCTCTCGGCCTCGAAAAATCAGCGAATTATTCCGCGCAGAAATCAGAAGCGAATGTCGCCTTTCCCCCCAAAGCGGGCAGTCGGCCGATGGATCGGGGTTGCCTTCCTTCGCCCGAAGGGAGCTACGGCGGCGGGACCATAGTTCTGGACACGTCGATTCACCTCGGCCATCGTTGCGCCCGGCAGACTGGACGCGACCATGAATGTTGGGAATTGGCTGCGGGGCCTCGGCCTCGAACAATACGAGGCCGCGTTTCGCGACAGCGAAATCGACTTTGGCGTTCTGCCCGAGCTGACCGATCAACACCTCAAAGACCTCGGCGTCTCGCTCGGGCAAACGACGTAGGAATTGACGGCTTGCGTCCCCATATGGGTGGGGAAGCGAGAAACAAAGTGATGGTGGTGTTCGACGAAGGAACGGAATGGAGCGGCGGGTTGGTCTTCTTTTGGGCTCGTCGAGGGGAGGAGCGCATTCGGTGCGTGGCTGGCCGCGATG
>Ga0182024_10016857_pt1 | contig 13797 bp, 9 predicted proteins | sample P32metaG_FD_120480 | JGI IMG/M metagenome (GOLD analysis project Ga0182024, IMG submission 120480) | Permafrost microbial communities from Stordalen Mire, Sweden - P3-2 metaG (Illumina Assembly) | ecosystem: Environmental > Terrestrial > Soil > Wetlands > Permafrost | place: Sweden: Stordalen... | reverse complement strand
CGTCGATCCCAACGACGAGGTCGTCATCATTCGCTCCGGTCAGGTCGAGGTCACCGTCAACGGCGTCTCCTCGCGCATGAACGCCGGCTCGCTCCTCTACTGGTATCCCAATGACAAGCGCACGCTGCGCAACGTCGGTCCCATGCCCACGTCTTACCTCGTCATCCGCGCCACCAGCGACAAATCCCCCAAACTTCCCGCCCCCGCTTCTGCTGCCGCTGCCACGCACTAACCCTGCCCTGTCATCCTTCCTTCAGCGTCAGCTGTGGTACAGTAAGCACTTCTCCAAATCCATCAGGCTGCTGCAAAAGGTGAAAGAGGTGCCTATGATGTGGGCCAGGCTGTTGCTCACCACCGTCCTCGGGTTCGCGTTGGCCGGTCCCACCGCATTTGCCCAGGCCGCGTCTGCCGACAAACCCGACAAGCCTGAGAAGGCCGATGACACCGCCATCCCCGTCCCGCCGGAGGCCTCCTCCGTCACCCACCACGACTGGACCTCGGGAGGCCAGACCATCCACTACATCGCCACTGCCGGCAACCTCCTCCTTAAGGACGACAAGGACAAGCCCAACTGCAGCATCTTCTACGTCGCCTACACGCAGGACGGCGCCGAGTCCCGCACCCGCCCCATCACCTTCTTCTATAACGGCGGTCCCGGCTCGGCCACGGCGTTCCTGCACATGGCGGCCTTCGGCCCGGTCCGCGTCGTCACCGAAAGCCCGGACGCCACCGCCCCGCCTCCATTCAACATCGTCACCAATCCCACCAGCCTCATCGATAAGAGCGACCTCGTCTTCATCGATGCCCCCGCAACCGGCTTCTCCCGCGTCGTCGGCAAGGGGACGCTGAAGGACTTCGCCGGGGTCGATCAGGACGTTCACGCCTTCGACCAGTTCATCGTCCGCTACATCACCCTCAATCAGCGCTGGAACTCGCCCAAATTCCTCTTCGGTGAGTCCTACGGCACCCCTCGCTCCGCCGCACTCGTCGCCGCGCTCCAGAACGATGGCGTCGAATTCAACGGCGTCACGCTGCTCTCCTCCATCCTCAACTTCGGCATCCGCGGCTCCGGCTATGACACCTCGGCCGTCGTCTATCTGCCCACCTACACCGCCATCGCCTTCTATTACAAGAAGGGCAAACACACCGGCACCATGGCCGAAGCCGTCGAGCAGGCACGCCAGTTCGCCCGCGGTCCATACGCTGAAGCTCTCGCCCAGGGCGACACCCTGCCCGCCGCTCAGTTTGACGCCATCGCGCAAAAGGTCGCCGACCTCGCCGGTCTCAGCGTGCAGTATGTCAAGGAGACCAAGCTCCGCATCGACCCGTCGCGCTTTCGCAAAGAGCTCTTCCGCGACGACGACCGCACCCTCGGCCGCTACGACGCCCGCTTCCAGGGATGGGACGAGGACGATGCCGGGGAGACACCCGGCTATGACCCCTCCGGTACCGGCATCGCGGGTGCTGTTGCCGGTGCGCTCCACGAGTATCTGCAGAAGGACCTGAAGTACGCCAACTCGGACACCTACTATCTGCGCGGTCCCGGCGTGTTCGAGGCCTGGGACTTCAAGCATCATGCCAGCGGTGCGGACGGCGTCCAGCAACTCCCTGACACCGCCGTCGACCTCGCCGACGCCATGCGCAAAAACCCCCGGCTCCACGTATTCTCCGCCAACGGCTACTTCGATCTCGCCACGCCGTTCTTCAGCACGGAGTACGACCTGAGCCACATGCTGCTGCCGCCCGCACTCGTCGGCAACGTTACCTTCGGCTACTACCCCTCAGGCCACATGGTCTACCTCAACACCGAAGCCGCAAAGCTGATGAAGGCCGACCTCGACCGCTTCTACGCCGCCGCCGTGAGGTAAATCTGCGCCCCGGTAAAGCTGCGCCCCGGTAAAGCTGTGCCCAGGTAACTCTGCCCGGCGCTCCATCCCCGCGACGCCGGTCCTGTGCGCGCCGCAACCGAGGTCTCCCCTTGTTTGTCATTCCGCAGCGATCGCCCTGAGCGCAGTCGAAGGGCGAGCGCGAAGGAATCTGCTTTTTGTTCTTGCCTGTCATCCTGAGCGCAGCGATCCCGCTTGGCGGGATCGCGCCGTCGAAGGACCTGCGGTTGCTCTTCGTTTGTCATTCTGAGCCATCGGCGAAGATCCCCGCATTTGTCTCTTATCCGCTAAACCCAAGCAGCTCGGACCGACACGCTCGCGCCTGCCGCCCCCGAACGCCCCAAAATCCTGTCAAGCCCCCAAACCCCTCATCTCCCGCATCCGCAAGACAATAGACTTGGCATTCCAGTTTCCTCCGCGGCGTACAATTTAAATAGGGGTGCCTCGCCTGCGTTCCTTGCGGTTTGCGCAATGGCCGGCAAACAGTCCATCGAAATCCAATACATAGATACAAGTAACGTGTTTTCAATAAGCTGCGACGGATTTGCTGCAAATGTATCAATCAAAAGTAGATCGGTACACCCCAGGGGGGGAGGGTGATACCTCCGGGCGCTCCGCCCACCGCGAAGCAGTCGAGGACGGCGCGCAGCGCCTCGGCCTCATTGCCGGCAACGGCCGCTTCCCGTTCCTGCTGCTCGACGCCGCTCGCGCGCACGGCCTCACCGTCGTCGTCGCCGCCATTAAGGAAGAAACGAATCCCGAGATCGACGCGCGCGCCGCCGCCGATCCCGCCATCCGCGTGCACTGGCTCTCGCTCGGCGAGCTCTCGAAGCTGATCGACACCTTCCGCGCCGAAGGCGTCACCCGCGCCGTCATGGCCGGCCAGGTCCGCCACACGCAGATCTTCTCCGCCATCCGTCCGGACTGGCGCCTCGCGAAATTGCTCCTCAACCTCCGCACCCGCTCCACAGATATGCTGCTCGGCGCCGTCGCCAAAGTCCTCGCCGACGAAGGCATCGAGCTCATCTCCTCGACGCTCTACCTTGAGCCGCTACTCGCAAAGCCCGGCGTGCTTACCCGCCGCGCGCCCTCGGACGATGAGCAGAAGGACATCGCCTACGGCCGCGCGGTCGCCCGGGCCCTCGCCGCATACGATCTCGGCCAGACCGTCGTCATCGCCGCGCAGGCCTGCGTCGCCGTCGAGGCCATGGAAGGCACCGACGCCACCATCGAGCGCGCCGGCGCGCTGATGCGCCGTCCTAATCTTGATTCCGGCGATCCCGCCTCCACGCTCAGCCGCGCGCTCACTGTCGTCAAGGTCGCCCGTCCGCAGCAGGACATGCGCTTCGACGTCCCCGTCATCGGCGTCGCCACCATCGAAGCCATGGCCCGCGCCGGAGCCACCTGCCTGGCCATCGAGTCCGCCCGTACTCTGCTCTTCGACGCCGCCGCCATCGCCGCCGACGCCGACGCCGCCGGCATCGCGATCATTGCTGAGCCAGCCGCCCAGCCGTCGACGTCGCCCACGCAGCAGGAATTCGCTCCGCCGCCGCCGTGACAACCTCCCGCGCGCGAAAGCGGTACTATATCGCTACGCGAAGTCAGCTGATCCCGGCCGTACACGCGCCTTCGCAAGCAAGGTTCGCAAAGATTCCCAAAGGAGAAATCCCATGCTTCGGAGCAAAGCCTACCACTTCGCACCCGTACTCGCTCTCGCCGCCGCCTGCACCTTTGGCCTCACCGCCCGCGCTGCCGACATCCTCGCCGAGGGCGCCAAGGCCCCCAACTTCAGCCTGCCCTCGCAGGAGGACTCTGCCGTCTCGCTCGCGCAATACAAGGGCAAGTGGGTCGTCCTCTACTTCTACCCCAAGGACATGACCACCGGCTGCACCATTGAGGCGCACAAATTCCAGGATGCTCTGCCCAAACTCAACGCGCTCAACGCGGTCGTGCTCGGCGTCTCGCTCGACACCGTGGAGAGCCACAAGACCTTCTGCACCAAAGACTCGCTCACCTTTAAGCTGCTCGCCGATCCCGACCACACCGTCATCGACGCCTACGGCGTTCCCATTACCGCGCGCGGCGACAACAAGTTCGCCGCCCGTGACACCTTCCTCATCTCTCCCTCCGGCAAGATCGTCAAGGTCTGGACGAACGTCAGCCCCAATACACACACCGACGACGTGCTCGCCGCTATCGCCGCCGCAAAACCGTAGCAGGAAGAATCCCGTCGTCCTGCAGACGCAAAAGGGCCCGGACCTCTCGAGAGGAGCCCGGGCCGTTTTGCTTGCCTGGATCTTAGTTACTTCTTCTTCTTCTTGGCTGCCTTCTTGGTTGCCTTCTTGACTGCCTTCTTTGCTGCTTTCTTAGTTGCCAAGGTAGTACCTCTCGTTTTTGAGTTTTTGATTCTGGAAGCGCCCTTCTTGCCGGCTGCTTTTTTCAAGGCAGCCTTACCGCCGCGACGGACGCCCGACTTCTTCGCGGCAGATTTCGATGTCTTTTTCTTAGCGGATTTCTTGGCGGCCCTTTTGGCTGCTTTCTTCACGGCCTTCTTCGCCGGAGCTTTCTTCGCAGCCTTCTTGATGACCTTCTTTGCAGCTTTCTTCTTTGCTGGAGCCTTCTTCGCAGCCTTCTTGACTGCTTTCTTTGCCGGAGCCTTCTTCACGGCCTTCTTTGCCGGCGCGCTCGCTACAGCCGGCTTGGACATCTTCTCCGCCGGCGTATAACCCGCAATCGGCGACGGCATCACCACCGCGATTATCGCCTCTTCGGCGCGCGGCTCCAGAAAATCGTCCGCGTCGTCCTCGGGCCGGTCCAGCTCATCGTCGTCGGAGGTCACTACCACCACGATCTCTTCCTCTTCCTCGTCGTCATCGAATGGGCCGTTGCCTTCGTAGCCATCGCCAAATTCGTCGTCGCGGGCCGCGGCCGAGTAGATCCGCTTGTTCTCGCCGAGCCCGTCAAGTTCATTGACCTTCATCGTCTGATCCTCATCACCGCACTGCGCCATCACTCTGCCGTGCGTTTCGAATTCGTTTGCGTTGCAACGGGAAGACCATTTGCATCGCGCACGGATTCTAGCAACAGAATGCATCCGCGCGCCAGCAAACGCAAGCATTCTTTTGCATCTGGTAGCCTGCGTGCCAGCCCGCGATTTTCATTTTGAAGTCGTGCGGTGCTTCGCGTGAGTCGTCTTCTTCGCTGTCGCGCCGTGCGAGCTAGTCCTGGCAGACCTGCTGGACATTGCCTCACCGGCTGATCGTGAGCCGCTCTGATTGCGCGAAGCGCCGCTTGCACTGCGGGATCGCTTGGCCCGCACATGCGTCACCGGCGCCAAATGCACCGGCTCACTGACGTACAGCGTGCGCCGCGCGCCGATTCTGCTGGACGAGAGATGGTTCCAGTGCCGCAGATCTTCCACCGAGACGTTGAACCGGTCCGCGACCGTCACCAGCGTGTCGCCCACGCGCGTGATGTAGCGCAACGGGTGCGGCATCGCGACCGCCGCCGACACCGGGACCACAAGTTCGTCGCCTGCCCCGATCAAAGCATCCGTCGCCAGGTCGTTCGCCTTAGCGATCTCGGCAGCCCGGTCGTGGAAGCTGCCGGCGATCGAGTCCAACGATTCGCCCGCTTCGACCACATGGAAGCGCCAGCTTGTGCGCTTGTCCTCGGGAATCTCCGCGATGCGCTTCAGGAAGGCGTCGCGCGCGCCCACGGGAACGTGCAGATCGAAGTCCGTGTCGCCCGGCGTGGTCATGCGCAGCAGGCTCGGGTTCAGATCGACGATCTCCGCCAGCGATGCCCCAGTCACGTCCGCCACCAGCCGCAGGTCGACCGGATAGTCAACGCTCACCGTGTCGGAGACGACCGCCGGATCGGGCACCAGGTCCTCCAGCCCATACTGCTTCGGGTTCTTCGCCATGATGGCTGCCGCGATGATGCCCGGCACATAGTTCTTGGTCGCGGTAGGAAGGACGTTTCGCTTGTACAGCTCCCAGAAGTCCGCATAACCTGTGTGCATCACCGCGCGCTGCACATTGCCTGGTCCCCAGTTGTAGGCGGCCATCGCCAGGTACCAGTCGCCAAACTGGTTGTAGAGCTCCTTCATGTAGCGCGCGTAGGCAAGCGAGCTCTTCTCCGGATCGAAGCGCTCGTCCACCCAGCTAGTGCGCTCCAATCCATACACTCCCTGGAACGGCATGAACTGCCACATGCCGCCTGCGCCTGAGCCGCGGTTCAGCGCCTGCGGCTGGAAGCCAGACTCCGCCACGGCAAGATAGATCAGGTCCTGCGGAAGCCCCGCGTCCTTCAGGTCCTTGGAGATCATGTCCTGGTATTTGCCCGCGCGCTCCAGCGAGTGGAGAAGTGTAGCGTGGCCCTTCTTGGAGTTCGAGAAGTAGTTGATGAAGCCTGCGACATAGTCGTTGACCACCAGCGGCAGATCGGACTGAGTGGTCTTCAGCTCTTCCGTGACCTTCGCGGTCAGCGCCGCGTCCGGGGGAAACGTCACCTCGTCAGCCACGTCCAGCGGAGCCGCCTCGATCGGCGCGGAGAAGCCGTTGCCTTGCTTCAGCGCCGACATCTCCAGTGTGTTGATCTCGTTTAGCAGATGGTCGAACTCGTCGGAGAGCTGCGCATCGTTCTTCAGGTCCATGCCGCTGGTCAGCATCATGTCCACTGCCGCATCGAAGTCCGAGCGCGCGGCCTCCAGCCGCCCGGCGCGGTAGTTATTCACGCCGCTGCGATACGCGTCCTCCGCGCGCTGGATGAGCATCTGCTCCTTCTGCGTCTTGACCAGCGCATCGGCGATCTGCTGTGGCGTGGGCGCGGGGACACTGGGCGCCTCTGCCTGCGCGGCCGGCTGGATCGCAGGCGCGGTGCTCTGTGCCGGGACCGGTGCGCTCGCCCGTTGCTGCGGGCAGCCCGCGAGCAGCGCCAGAGGAGCGCACGCAAACGCGACCACCCAGCGCCGCAGCCGGCTCAACCTCTGCACCTGCCTGCGTTGCCCATCGATATCAATGCTCTGTCCCGATCGTCATTCGCTTGCTCTCGCCTGGCTTGTCTGCCTGCTTCTTCACGATTGCCCTGCTCATTGTAAGACGTTTCGCGCGTGCCAGTGTCGCATTTCCCTGTCGCGTCCGCAGCAAACGGAGCACACCCTTCCGGCGATTCTGCTCGCCGTATCCGAGTGATAGCATCGAAGGTTGAGGCCCTTCGCACTTCGCATGGATCCCAGCCACATCCGCAACTTCGCGATCATCGCGCATATCGACCACGGCAAGTCCACGCTCTCCGACCGGCTGCTGGAACTCACCGGCAGCCTGACCGCGCGCGAGATGCAGGCGCAGGTGCTGGACGCGATGGACCTCGAGCGCGAGCGCGGCATCACCATCAAGGCCCACACCGTGCGCATGATGTACCAGGCTTATGACGGCGAGACCTATCAGCTCAACCTCATCGACACGCCCGGCCACGTCGACTTCAGCTACGAGGTCTCGCGCTCGCTGGCATCGTGCGAGGGCGCGCTGCTGGTGGTCGATGCGTCGCAGGGCGTCGAGGCACAGACCCTCGCCAACGCGTACCTCGCCATCAACCACGGCCTCGAAGTCATCCCCATCATCAACAAGATCGACCTGCCCTCCGCCGACATCGAGCGCACGCGCGAGATGATCGAGAAGGCGGTCGGCCTGCCCGCCGACGATGCGCTCGCCGTCTCTGCCAAGACCGGCCAGGGTGTCGCGGACATTCTTGAGGCCGTTGTGCATCGCCTGCCGCCGCCGCTGGGCGATGCCGAAGCGCCGCTGCAGGCGCTCATCTTCGACTCCTGGTTCGATCCCTACCGCGGGGTGGTCGTACTGGCGCGCGTCATCAACGGCCGCATGAAGCAGGGCATGAAGATCCGCATCATGTCCAATGGCAAGACCTTCGACATTGAGAGCATGGGCGTGATGACGCCCAAGCCCCTGCCGCTGGCCGAGCTCTCCGCCGGCGAGGTCGGCTTTTTCGTCGCCACCATCAAGAACGTCGCCGACACCAAGGTGGGCGACACCATCACCGACGTTGCGCGCCCCTGCGCCGAGGCGCTGCCCGGCTTTGAAGACATCAAGAGCATGGTCTTCGCCGGGCTCTACACCGTCGACTCGCACGCACACGCCATGCTGCGCGATGCGCTTGAAAAGCTGCGGCTCAACGACTCCAGCTTCACCTTCGAGCCCGAGGCGTCGGTTGCGCTCGGCTTCGGCTTTCGTTGCGGCTTCCTCGGCCTGCTGCATCTGGAGATCATCCAGGAGCGGCTGGAGCGCGAGTACGATCTCGAACTCATCATCACAGCGCCCGGCGTGCGCTACAACATCACCCTGACCGACGGCACGGTGATCGAGGTCGATAACCCCTCGCGCTGGCCCGATCCCTCCAACATCGAGACTATCGAAGAGCCGGTGATCCTCGCCAAGATTCTCACCAACGAGGAGTACGTCGGTGGCATCCTGAAGCTCGTCGAAGATAAGCGCGGACGCCAGGTGAACTTCGAATACGTCTCCGAGACTCGCGTGATGCTTACTTATGAGTTGCCGCTCAATGAGATCGTCCTCGATTTCTACGACCGGCTCAAGTCGGCCTCGCGCGGCTACGCGTCGCTCGATTACCACATGCAGGGCCACTGGATATCGCCCATGGTGAAGATGGACATCCTCATCGGCGGCGACCCGGTGGACGCGCTCTCCATCATCGTGCATCGCGACTCGGCCTACGAGCGTGGCCGCGCCCTGGTCTCGAAGATGCGCGAACTCATCCCACGGCAGATGTTCGAGGTCGCCATCCAGGCCGCCATCGGCTCCAAGGTCATCGCCCGCGAGACGGTCACCGCGCTGCGCAAGAACGTGATCGCCAAGTGCTACGGCGGGGACATCAGCCGAAAACGCAAGCTGCTGGAGAAGCAGAAGGAAGGCAAGAAGCGGATGAAGCGCATCGGCAAGGTTGACATCCCGCAGGAGGCCTTCCTGGCCGTGCTCAAGGTCGGCGAAGACTAGCGGAACGGCCTCGTCGCGAGCGCTTTCCCGACCTCCCGGGTCCGAGTTCCAAATGGGGAAATCAGCGCGGCAAAACTTCCAATCAGGTCTCGATGCAGATATGCGCATCGCGCGATCTGTGGAAAGCCTTTTATTTGCGGCACTTGCAGATCGTCTACTACAAAATTTGGAAAACTCCAACCGGATCGCCCCAAGCGCCTGAAAATGGGTAGCTTATTGCTGAGGCCAAAGCCTCCGCTGGACGGCCGAAGCCTCGAACTTGGGCAAATATGAACAGAAGGCAACTCTGAATCCACAAAGTTTTCCACAAAGATCGGCAGCCGGGATGCTGTGGCGGACACAACGACCCGACACACAGTTGACCGCAGCTGGCAGCACTCAAATAAAGAGAGGAGGCCACAAAGGGCCTCCTCTCTTCGCGCAGGTATAAATTGCGGCTACTGCGCCGGCTTGGTGGGGGTGGTGTGAGGCGTGGTGGAGGGATGCGTCGCGCCCGATGTGGCAGGCCGGCGCGCGCCGGTGCTGGCTGCCGGAGCAGGCGGCGGCGGGACCGTCACCCCGGATTGCGCGTTGTACGCCTCGACCACCGCTTCGGTAATGTCGGCATTCTGGTCCTGCGACGCCCAGATGACCGGGCTCTGCTGGTCGCCATAGTTGATCAGCATGGTGTATCCGTTCTTGGCCACGTAGTTCAGCATCACGTTGTGGACCTTCTCGGCCACCTTACCCAGGGCGTCCTGCATGTCGCTGTTGTAGGAGGTGGTGGCGTCGTCACTGTCGCGCTGGAGCTGCTTGTTCTCGGTGTCGATGTCCTTCACCAGGCGGTTCCGCTCATCTTCCGACATGGTTGCGGGTGCGGACTGCAGCTTCTTCTGCAGTGTGGCGATCTCGGTCGCCTGGGCCTGCAGCTTTTCCTTCTGCGGATCATATCTCTTGTTGACCTCTATCGCCGCGCGCTGGCCCTCATTGGTGGCCTCGACGGCAGCGATGAAGTTGACCAGGGCGATCCTGGCGGGGAAAGCTGATGGCGGCGGAAGCCTCGCCTCAGCGGGTGCAGTAGCGGCTGCAGCCGGCGCTGCCGGCGGTGTGGCGTCGGGGGCTGCCTGGGCAACCACGGCCATGGGAAGAAAACCCGCGACCAGCGCGGCGAGGAGAGCGGACTTAGGATTCATGCGGTGTGTATTGCTCCTTGGAGATAGTTGGGAGATATTGCGAAACCATCGGCCGGCGGCATCATCCGGTTTCCCCTGCGCTCGCCCCGCGAACCGGCAAGATAAGCCGATCGCAGGAAGCTCCTCGCCGTGTGCCACCCCAGAACGGATCGATTGAACAACTGAACAACGAGCGCCGGCGGAAGCGAGAGGGTTGCTAGAGACCTCGCTCATTATAGGGTGCGGCAGGGGCATGGTCAATTGCGCAGTCTCCCGAAAACAGGAGCGACGTTGCCCCGCCCCTCCTGTTTTCTGGGACGAAGCACAAGGGAAATGGCGAGCATTGCCGGATTTGCTGGCTTCTGCCGGGGTCCGCTCGAAGCGCACTTTGGCACAGTGATTGCTAAGGGGGGAATAGTTGAATCTCCGGGAGAACGATGCACCCGTCAGCAGGTGCACGCCGGATTGGGGAAGCAGCTTCCGAAGGGAAGCAAAAATTGGGAGGCCGTGACAGGCCATTGGCAGTGGGCCGCTCTCCGGAGCGGCTTTTGCCGTCTGCTGGCTTTTGCCGTCTGCTCGGTTGTATGCGCCGCGTGGTTCTGTGTCGGGCGCCCGACGGCAGCACCAAGGCCGTATCCAACCCTATGACCAATGGGGACATCCTTGCCGGAAGGTTTGTCTTGCCTTGGGGCGGCTTTGAGCGTAGGATGAACTTGCCTTGTAAACCGGCTGTGGGTGCCGACACCTGTGCGAAGGCCTGCCTTGCTTGATCCAGAGCGGCAGATTGCATGGGATCTCTGAGATTTCGGTGGATGTTTCCTGGATTCGTTGCGCTGCTCCGAAGGTTCTGAACGGATCAGGAGTTGACAATGCCAGGGTCTCCGGACTCGATGCGAGCAGCGGTAAGGGTGAATGAATTGCCATGGCCGGCGCTTCTCCCCTGGGGGATGATGACCAGGAGATGACCGGAAGGGCGTTTGCTAGACCCCGGCCAAGTGTGGCAAATCCCGGCGGCGCAACGGAGCGGTTTGCCGGCTGGGCGCATCTGAAGGATGCAATTAGAACGGATGTTTCGAGTACAACTTGATACCGTTTTCAACCGACGCGAAAAATCCGGCTTGTTTCCATCTCCGCGAACTCAAACGCGCGGAGAGGTGAGAGCCATGCGCGTGGGGCGGAAAGCGTGAATCGATAACCGGCAACAGGGAAGTGGAAGCATGAGTCAAGAGCAGAATGTGTCTGAGGTGCAGGCGCACCAGGATCCGCCGCCTGCGCAGATGAGCGCCCCAATCAACGCAAACGGTGCAGCGCCCGACGGCCTGCACGGGCAGCATGGCATGGGGCAGTCCAAGAGCAGCCGCCGCCGCCGTCGCAAGCGGAAGAACAAGATGGGAACCGGCGAGGCGGGCGCGCAGAGTGGCGCCGCGCAGTTCGTGGGCGACATCCAGGCCAACGGCAACGGCCAGGGCTTCGCCGCGCCAGCCGGCCAGCCGCAGAACTTTCAGGGCGGCGCGCAACAGCAGGCAGGCCAGGGCACTAAGCGCTGGAAGAAGAAATTCCGCGATCGCGATCGCCCGCGCGGCGGCCAGGAGAATCCCGGCAACCAGGCCAGCCCGGCTGGGTACGCCAACGGCAACGGCCAGGTCTATCGCGACAAAGACACCCACCAGCCCGGCAACAACGCAATGGGCGGAGGCTTCAAGCGCAAGGGCAAGCAGCGCGACCGCGGCCCGCGCAGCTTTGTCGGGCCCATGGACCACAGCTATCGCGCCGTGAACGGCAACTTCGCCGACTCGCCGCCCTCCACCATTGAGGCGCATGGCAACTACCAGGGCCGCGGCGGCAGCCCACGCAGCTATGTCAGCGACTCGCAGCCCATCGACTACTCGATCGGTAAACCGATTCCCGTGGCCGAGGACGCGCCGACCAAGATCTTCTTCTTCATCGAAGACCTCTTCTTCAACGCCAAGATCACCGAGACCGCGCGCAAGCTGGGCGTCAAGGTTGCCTTCGTCAAGAACGAGAAGGACGCCATCGCGGAGCTGACCGACGGCGAAGAGGCCGACCGCCCGGGGCTGATCGTCTTCGACCTCAACAACGCGAACGTCAAGCCGCTCACCCTCATCCCCAAGCTGAAATCGAAGCTCAAGAAGAGCACGTCCATCATCGGCTTCCTCTCCCACGTACAGGGCGACCTGAAGGCCAAGGCAGTCGAGGCGGGATGCGATACGGTGATGCCGCGCGCCGCGTTCTCGCAGAACCTGCCCAACCTGCTGCGCCGCTACGGCACGCACCAGGAGGAAGACGAGAACAACTTCAACCAATAAGTCGGCAATCAGGAATAGATGTTTCCATGCAGCGGTCCGCCCACCAGCGGGCCGCTTTCATTTGCGGCTCCGTTGCGCTCCGCGCCTCTTGCGGCATCCAGCCAGATCTTCAGGACACCGCCGCGTGCACGGCGAGCAGTTGCTCCAGCACTGCGCGCAACTTGTCCAGCCGCAGCGCATTCGCGCCGTCAGACTTCGCCTGCGCCGGGTCGTCGTGGACCTCAAGAAAGACGCCGTCGACGCCCGCAGCCACAGCTGCGCGCGTCAGCACCGGGATGAACTCCGGCTGGCCGCCCGAGACGGCTGGTTCATTCGGGCCGCGGGCTGGTTCGACACCGCCGCGGGCGCTTGCCGCTGACGGCGTCTGCACCGAGTGCGTGCCGTCGAAGACCACCGGCGCAAACCCGCGCAGGATGGGCAGCGCGCGCATGTCAACGACGAGATTGTTGTAGCCGAAGCTAGCCCCGCGCTCCGTCAGAAAGACGCGCGCGCCGGCCGCTGATTCGCGCACCTTCTCCACCGCGTGCCGCATGTCCCACGGCGCGACGAACTGCCCCTTCTTGACGTTGATCGCGCGCCCTGTTCGCGCCGCCGCAGCCAGCAAATCCGTCTGGCGGCAGAGGAACGCCGGAATCTGCAGCACCGCCTCTACGTCGCCCAGCGCATCCGACAGCCGCGGGCAGTCCTCCGGCGTATGAACATCGGTCAGCACCGGCAAGCCAGTCTCCTTCGCGATCGCCCGCAGCACGCGCGCGCCCTCCGCCAGCCCCGGCCCGCGAAAGCTGCGCAGGCTGGTGCGGTTGGCCTTGTCGTAGCTGGCCTTGAAGATCAACGGAACCTTCAGGTCCGCCGCGATGCGCTGGATCGAGTCGGCCAACCCGCGCGCGTGGCTCTCCGATTCGATCACGCACGGCCCGGCGATCAGGAAGAGACGGCCGCGCCCAACCGCAACCGGACCAATGTCGAACGAATCACTCACGAGAAACATTGGAACACAGCCGCGCCGAATCTCCACCCGCAGTCATGCGTCCGAGCTACCAGTTGTCCGGCCACTCGGCGGGCCAAACCTTGTTGCCACCAGCGCCAGCGCCTCCTCGCGAGTGGTAGCCGCGCCTTCCAGCTGCGCGTCCTCCGCGAGTGCGAGCATGGGCTTGAACTGCGGCGACGGTGGGTAGCCGGCAGCGATCAGGTCACGTCCGGTGAGCAGCAATGCGGGGCGCAGATCGGGCGCGGGCTCCGCTTCGTAGGCGGCGCGCGCGAAGTCGTACAGGCTCAGGTCGCCGTGCGCGGAGGTGACGTCGAGCCGATGCAACTCCAGGTGCTCCTCGAAGTGCGGCAGGCGGAGGAACCGCTTCAGTGTCGAGGCACGCATCTCGCGGATGTCGCCGAAGCGCATGTGGTT
>Ga0182024_10016856_pt1 | contig 13798 bp, 15 predicted proteins | sample P32metaG_FD_120480 | JGI IMG/M metagenome (GOLD analysis project Ga0182024, IMG submission 120480) | Permafrost microbial communities from Stordalen Mire, Sweden - P3-2 metaG (Illumina Assembly) | ecosystem: Environmental > Terrestrial > Soil > Wetlands > Permafrost | place: Sweden: Stordalen... | reverse complement strand
CGCAAGGACTTTTTCATTCCGCGTCTTCCGCTACGGCGGGAATCCTGGTGCGCATGCTGGTGATGGTAACGACGCTGGCCAGCACAAACACCCCGCCCAGCACCGTGCGCGCGCCCAGCGGCTCGCCGCCCAGAAAATAGCCGATGATCACAGCCACGACAGGATTGACGTACGCATAGGTCCCCACTTTCGTCGGCGATTCGCGATGCAGCAGCCACACGTAGGCCGTGAATCCGGCGATGGATCCGGCAAAAACCAGGTAGACCAGTGCGATCCACGCCCTGCCTGAGACGGCGCGAAGATCGAATCCGCGCCATTCGCCACGCGCGGCAGAAATGGCTACTAACATCACTCCGCCGGCAAGCATCTGCGCGCCCGAGCTCATCACTTTCGACGCAGGTAGCGGCAGTTTGCGCGCCAGCGCCGATGCGATCGACCAGCTGATGGCGCCGATGATCAGTCCCGCCGCTCCGGCAGTATCGATCGGCGTTCCGCTCAACTTGCCTAAAAAACCTAACTTGCCTAAAAGAACTGGTCGGCTCATCAGCACGGCGACGCCCGCAAACCCTGCCAGCAGCGCCACGGAAAGTCGCACGGTGAGCCGCTGCGTACGCAGAATGATGATTTCAGAAAGCGCCATGAAGGCCGGAATGGTGGCCATTATCATGGCCGCGATGCCCGAAGGCACGCGCTTCTCCGCCCAGAACAGGAGTCCGTAGTCGACCACGAAGATGAGAAACGCTAACAAAAAAGCCGAGACCCACTGACGCGCCGTCGGCTGCTGCTCTTTCTTCGCCGTTGCCCACAGATAAACCAGCAGTCCTGCAGCCACGAAGCGCATGGCGCAGAAAAGCAGCGGAGGAACTTCGCGCACGCCCACGCGGATCGCAAAGAACGTCGCGCCCCAGACGAAATAAATGATTCCGAACGCCAGCAGGACCTTCCATCGCGGTGCGTGGTGCGCGTCTTCCATGCGAGCCTCCTGTCTTTCCCAGACCCGTGGTCCCTGACACCTGACCCCTGACACCTGCTCTTACCAACTGTGCAGCCACTCGCCATCGTGACCAATGCGCACCGGCGTGTGAAACAGCTCGCTCAGCCGCGCCTCTGTCAGCAGTTCCTCGCGCGGGCCGTCGGCGACAATCCGTCCGTCGCGCATAAGAATGATGCGCTCGATCTCCGGCAAAATATCGCCCAGGTGATGCGTCACCATCACCAGTCCCGTTCCCTCGCGCGCCAGTCCGCGCAGTGCTTCGCGCAATTCGCGTTGCGCCGCCAGGTCCAGCGCGTTCGAGGGTTCATCGAGAAGCAGCTGCCGCGGCCGGTGCACCAGCGCCCGCGCAATCATGATCCGCCGCTTCTCACCGGCCGACATGGTGCCCACCAGTTGCCCGGCCAGTTTGGTAGCTTCCATCCGCTTGAGCGCCTCCCAGGCCCGCGCGCGCATTTCCTCGGTCACATGCAGATTCGGCCACAGAGTCGAAGCCGAAAAAAAGCCTGCGATCACCGCGTCGAGTCCCGGCGTCACCGCTGTGCGCTCGCCCGGCAACTCGCTTCCCATGGGCCCGGCGCTCACCACGCCAAAATGCCGCCGCAGCTCCGTCAAATCCCAGCGCTCGCGCCCGAAGATGCGCACATGCATGCCGGGCTGCACGATGGGATAGAGCTGGCAGGTGATGGCGAGGATGAGCGTGGATTTGCCGCAGCCGTTCGGACCCAGAATGGCCACATGTTCGCCCGCGCGGATGCTCAAATTGATGTCGTGCAGCACCACGCGCTCGCCGCGCGCCACGTTCACCTGGCGCAGTTCCAGAAATTCGGTGCTGGCTTCTTCAATCTTCGACACGCGCTCGATTACTCCCGCTCTTCCGGCGCCGCTCTCCGGCCCCACTTTTCAGGCTCTACCTGCTAGATTAAATGGGTCCACACCATGAGCGATCCATCTCAAGCAATCATCCCTCGCGGCTTCCGCTTTGCCGCCGGCAAGGCCGGCCTCAAGGCCAGTGGCCGCCCCGACTTTGCCCTGATCGTCACCGACGCCCCCGCGAGCGCCGCCGCCGCGTTCACATCGAACCGCGTCATTGCCGCGCCCCTCATCATTGATAAGCAGCACCTGAGCGCGACGGGCGGCCATGTGCGCGTCGTCGCCATCAATGCGGGCAACGCCAACTGCGCCGCCGGCCCGGCCGGACTCGACGCCGCGCGCGCCACCTGTGCCGCTGCCGCAAAAATCTTCAACTGCACCGCCGAAGAAGTGTTTCCGTCTTCGACCGGCGTAATAGGCGTTCCGCTGCCCGCAGAAAAGCTGGCAGCGGCGCTGCCCGATCTAGCCGCCGCGCTCAGCGCCGACGCCAGTCATTTTCACGACGCCGCGCGCGCCATTCTTACCACCGACACCGTGGAGAAAGTCGCCTTCGCCCGGCTCGAATTCGCCGCGAGCGATGGCGCTGCACGCGAAGTCCGCATTGCGGCCTTCGGCAAAGGCTCCGGCATGATTCATCCCCAGTTGGTGCCGCACGCCACGATGCTGGTTTATGTGCTGACCGATGCGGCCATCGCCCCCGCCGATCTGATTGCCTATCTTCGCCCCGCGGTTGAAGTCAGCTTCAATCGCATCTCCGTCGACGGCGACACTTCCACCAACGACACCCTTCTGCTGCTCGCCTCGGGCGCCGGCGGAGTCTCCATCGGCGCCGACGATCCAGCCTTTGCGTCCGCGCTTACTGAGGTCTGCACCTCACTCGCCCATCAGGTGGTTGCCGATGGCGAGGGCCTTTCGCATGTGGTGGAGCTGCGCATCAGCGGCGCGGCCAGCGATGCCGATGCTCTGCGCGTGGCCAAGGCCATTGCCCATAGCCCGCTGGTGAAGACTGCCTGGGCCGGTTGCGATCCCAACTGGGGCCGCCTCGCGGCGGCTATCGGCTACTCCGGCGCGGCCATCGATCCCGACCGCTTCGACATCGACTTCGGCGAGCTGCCCATTTGCCGCGACGGCGGCCGCGCACCCCAGTTCGACGAAGTCGCGGCCCACGCTTATATCAGCCAGCGCGAGTTCTCCATCTCAATTCAACTGCACCAGGGCGCGGGCTCCTGCGTCTTCTGGACAACGGACCTCACGCACGAATACATCCACATCAACGCGGACTATTCCACGTAGTGTTGAGTACCTAAGAGCGCCGATCTACCAACTCCAGTCCGCGTCGGCATTGTTTGCAAACTCGGGCCAGACCAGCTTGTCATCGCCGGACGCCGCGAGCTTCTTGCTGGCTTCAGCCCATCCGGCACGTGGAGCAGACCCCGGCCGGCGCACGATCAACTTGTCGCCTTCCACCCGAATCTCGACCTGGTCTCCGAGCCCTGCCTGCTTAAGTAGCGGCCTCGGAATCAAAATCCCTCGCGAGTTTCCCAAGCGCCGAATCGTCGTAAGCATCGGAGCCCTCCATGTAATAACAATGTTTGCACGGAGAAGGATAATTCGAAAAGCAGGTTGGCTCCTCCAGGTTCCGGCTCAATTACTTCGCCCCTCAGTCACTTCGCCCGCGGATGCGTCTTGTCGTAGACCGCGGTCAACTGAGCGGAGGTCAGCTGCGTGTAACGCTGCGTGGTAGATAACCGCTCGTGGCCGAGCAGTTCCTGAATGGCGCGCAAGTCCGCGCCCTCTTCGAGAAGATGCGTACCGAAGGCGTGGCGCAACGTGTGCGGGTGCACGTCCGAAGAAAGTCCGCGCAGGATCGCGATGCGCTTCACGATGCGGCCGACGCTGCGCGTGGTCAGCCGCGCCTCACCGCCCCTGGCAAGGCCGCGCATCTGCAGACTCAGAAACAGCGCCGGAGTTCGCAGCGGCTTTTCTTCGCTGGCCGCGGCCAATCGTGCGTCGCGTTCCGATATATACACGCGCAGCGCGGCGGCGGCCGCGTCGCCCAGCGGCACGTAGCGCTGCTTTTGTCCTTTACCGCGCACCAGGATCGCTTCATTGGCCCAGTGAATGTCGTCGAGGTTCAAACCCGTCAGCTCGGCATTGCGGATGCCGCACCCATAAAGCATTTCCAGAATCGCCCGGTCGCGCGCCGGCCAGCTTGCCGCATCGTCGCGCACCGAATCCACCACGCGGTTCATCTGCTCGATGGAAGGCACGCGCGGCAGATGTTTCGGCAGCCGCGGCGTGGCCACCAGCGACGCCGCATTTTGCTCGATATATTTATTGCGTGCCAGCCACTTGAACCAGCTTCGGATGGCCGCCAGCGCCCGCGCCGCCGAAGCTTTCGATAATCCGCGCTCATACAGTGTTCCCAGGAAGGCGCGAATCTGCGTGTGCTCGATCTGTGCGGCCTCCGGCGCGCCGCCATGCTCTGCCAGCCACGCCGCAAATCCGTGCAGCTCGCGCGCATAAGCACGTAGAGTGTGCGCCGATGCGCCGCGCTCGTTGGCCAGCACCCGCAGATAGGCATCCACGAGCGCGCTGAGGGAGGAAGCGACCGGAGGCGTCGCCGTGGCCATCACGGCTTCTCCTCAGTCAAAGCTTTCCGCTTCACGAGGCGAGGGCCGGGCTGCACGCGCTCATCTGCCTCAACCTCAGCCGGCCGCCGCGCGCCGCGCGGATGAAAATTGCGATGCACGGCCTTCAATCGGCCCAGCGCCAGGTGCGTATAAACCTGCGTCGTGGAAATGTCGGCGTGCCCCAGCAACATTTGCACGCTGCGCAGGTCCGCGCCGTGCTCCACCATGTGCGTAGCGCAACTATGGCGCAATCCGTGCGGGCTCGTGGAGTGATTCGCCGTTTTCACCAGCCGCCAAATCCACTGCCGCGTGAGCGGCATGCCACGCAGCGAAAGAAACATCCGCGCGCGCTCGTGCCGCGGCACACCTGTCCGCGCCCGGCCCCTGCGCGCCGAGCTGATCCGCTCCAGGTGCGGCCTTCCTTCGCGAAGATATTGCTCCAAAGCCTGAAGCGCGGAGCGCCCCAGCGGAACAATCCGTTCCTTATCGCCCTTGCCGCGCACCAGTGCGCGTCCGGCATCGAGCGCCAGATCGCCGACGTTGAGCGACACCGCCTCTGAAACCCGCAACCCACCCGCATACAGCAGCTCCAGAATCGCGCGGTCGCGCAGCGCAGTGGCCTTGGCCTGCGGATGCGACGCCGAGAGCGCGGCCCGCTCCAGCATTTCGGCCACCTCCGGCTCGGCCAGCGACTTGGGCAGCACTTTCCACGCCTTGGGCGACTCAATATTGACCGTGGGATCGTGATGAATGCGCCGGTCGAGCAGCAGCCACTTATAAAATCCGCGCAGACAACTCAGCTTCCGCGCCGCCGAGCGGCCATCAATACCGTGTTCGCGCAAATGTCCGAGCAGTCCCGCCACGTCATCCTCGCGCGCCGTCATCAGCAGCGCGTCGCGGCCTTCAAGAAACTCGGCAAAGATGCGCAAGTCGCTCAGGTAGGCTTCGCAGGTCAGGGGACGAAGCCCTTTCTCCACGCGAAGATAGTCGCCATAATCTTTCAAAAGCGCAAGTTGGTTTCCGCCGTTCACATCACCGATTATCGGCGTGCCGAACTGGCACGCGGCCTTGTTCGACTGGTTACCGTACCACGTTCATTACGGCATCAGCGTCGTCAATACGCGTTAGGTAACGGCGTGGTTGACTTTGCTAACTGGAGGTCTCGGGCGCCGATTTCCCTCGCGCCACCCAATATTGTTCAATTTCTTCGAGCGGTTTGTTTTTCGCTTCCGGCACGAAGCGCCATGTAAACCACGCCTGCGTCAGCGCCATCAGCGCCAGGAATCCCAGCGTAACCGCCTTGCCGATCACGTGAAACGCGTAGGGAAAGAGCAGCACAACCACGGCATTCGCCACCCACTGCAACAGCACGGGAACCGTCATCGCCGCTCCACGCACGTCGCTCGGGAAAATCTCGGGAACCAGCGTCCAGAACACCGGTCCCACGCACGATGAAAAAAACGCCAGGTACATCAAAATGAGAACCAGAACCAGCGCGCCGTGAAAATGCCCGGCCAGCACCGCCGCCAACAACCCGGCCAGCGCAAGCGCCATGCCAAGTGAGCCGGTAATATATAGCGGCTTGCGCCCGTAGCGATCGATCACCCAGAAGGCCACCAGGGTAAACAGCACGTTGATCACGCCCACCAGAAACGTGGAAACCAGCGCCGCGTCCACCTTCCATCCCGCCGAAATAAAAATTGCCGGCGCGTAATCGATGATGGTATTGATTCCCGAGAAGTGAATCAGAACAGCCAGGCATGCGCTCGCGATCAAAGCCCTGCGCACGCCCGGCCGATTAAGATTCTGCCACGTCGGCCGCGTCCCTTTGAGCGCGAGCGTGATGGCGGCAATCTCCTTGCGCGCCGTTTCTTCATTCTCAATCCGCTCCAGCAGCTCGAAGGCCTCCTGCGTCTTGCCCACACGCACCAGAAAGCGCGGCGTCTCAGGAGCGAGCGAGATGAGCACCAGAAATAGCAGTGACGGCACGGCTCCGGACAAAAACATCCAGCGCCAGTTGGCCTCGCCGGTGTTGCGCAGCAGATAGTTGCAGCAGTAGGAGATCAGAATGCCGGTAACGATCGACATCTGGTAGAACGTGCCCATCCGCCCGCGGATCGAGGGCGGCGAAACTTCAGAAACATACATGGGCGAGAGCAGCGAGACCGCGCCGACGGCAATGCCGCCCAGAAATCGCGCGCAGATGAAGAGCGTAAAGCTCGGCGCCACGGCCGTCGCCACCGACGTGAGCGCGAACAGCACCGCAACCCACACCAGCATGCGCTTGCGGCCAAGGCGATCCGAGAGCCGGCCCGCGGCAAACGAGCCCACCACGCAGCCGAACAGCAGCGAGCTGAACGTCCAACCCAGACTGATGTCGCTGAGCGCGAAATGCCGCGTCAAAAAGGGGCCTGCTCCGGTAATGATGGCAATATCGAATCCGAAGAGCAGGCCCCCCAGCGCGGCCGTGCACGCGAGAAAAATCACATAGCGCAGGTTCATGGTTTTCGACATGAGCTTCCCGTCAAGTTCAAGGAACGCTCAATCCTCTCATGAGCCCCCGCCGGTTCATTCCTCAGTAGCCGGGCGCCGGTCCGGGTCCCGGTCCGCCACGAAATGTCTGGTCGTAGCCGGCGCGGAAGGCGTGCCGGTACTCTTCGATTGCCGGCGGCGGCGCCGGAGGATTGTGGAACTTGGGATGGCGCTCGACGTCGGGCGCAAGTGCCTTGCGGATGTCGTTGCGGGCGGCGAGAGAGCCGTCATAATAGCCCCGCTCCGCGAGGGCGCTCAGCCCGGGCGGCGGAGGCGCGTAAACCACTGGTTGCGGATGCGAGCACCCGGCCACTGCCAGTGGCAAGAACAAGGCAGCCATCACTGCAAACGTCTTGAGCTTCGTCATCAAAGGACCTCGGAGGGTTAAATGAAGTGCCGCGCTACCGATGCGGGCAACGCCTCTCCCCTTGAACCCGGACTTGAAAGAAGTGTTGCATGTCTCGCAGGCCGGCGCCGCACTTTAGTTTGCGATCTAACGCTGCTGAACCATCAAGCGCATCGCCTTCACCAGTGCAGGCTGTTTATGCAACGAGTTCGAGGGGCTATTTCGCCAGCTCAAGGTTCACGATCTCCGGTTTGAGCGCGCCGCTCTTGTCGATGGTCAGCAGCCCCACCGTCACCGGCAGCTCGAACCGCCGCGGCCCGCACGACCCGGGATTGAAATACAGCACGCCTTTCTTCGTATAAAAGTTCGGCACATGTGTATGTCCGTGCAGCACCGCCGCAAATTTGCCCGCCGCGGGATCGAGGTGCAGCGTCTTCAGGTCGTGCAGCATGTAGATGTAGCGGCCCTCGAAAATGACCACTTCCGTCTCCGGCAGCTTGCCGCACGCGCCCTCGCAGTCCACGTTGCCGCGGATTGCCGTCACCGGCGCGATTTTCGCGAGTTCATCGAGGATGGAGATCTTGCCCACATCGCCCGCGTGGAGAATTTGATCGACGCCCTTTAGCGCGGGAAGAACTTCGGCCCGCAGCAATCCGTGAGTGTCCGAGACGATGCCGAGCTTCATGGAATCAGGATAAGCGGAGTGGACGGGATTCGCGGAGTCCCGGGCGCGAGCCAGGCGCGAAGCCGGCCCAGCCGCCGCTCGCGAGGCCAGTTCACGACGGTCGCTCGTGAGGCCCAGATCCAGCGCGGCCATCCGTGTTATGTTAACTCTGTTCACGCTTTCAATCATGCATGGCCGGCGCTACGCGAAGATTGCTTCCATCGATCCTTCATTCAACGTGCTGAAATAGGGCAAGAGGCAAAAAATCGGGTGCCCGAAGATTGCAATGAAGGAATCATCCCGCATCAACGAAACCCACGCTCGAAAAAATTGGCGGCACGCGGTCGCAGCCTATACTGACCGGCGCGTGCTGCAGGTACTTGCACTGGGATTTTCCAGTGGCCTGCCGTTCCTGCTCACTTACTCAACTCTTTCGGCATGGCTTGCGACAGGCGGCGTGCGGCGCGCAGCCATCGGCACTTTCGCCCTGGTGGGCACGCCCTACGCGTTCAAGTTTCTCTGGGCCCCGCTGATGGATCGCGTACCTCCGCCACTGCCTTTAGGGCGGCGCCGCGGTTGGGGAATCACCATTCAGATCCTTCTGATGGGCGCAATTCTCGGCCTGGGACTGTGCAATCCAAAGCACAGCTTGCCTCAGATGGCCGCCTTGGCGGTGCTCGTCGCAACCCTATCTGCGAGCCAGGATATCGTGATCGATGCTTGGCGCGTGGAAATTTTGAATAGAGATCAGCAGGCGCACGGCGCCGCCATGATTCAGGCCGGCTACCGGATCGGCATGCTGGTTTCCGGGGCGGGCGGACTGTTGATCGCAGCTTACGCAGGGTGGTTCGCCGCCTATGCCACAATGGCTGCGCTGCTCGGTGTGGGCCTGCTGGTATTTTTGCTGGGTCCTGAACCGAAGGTCTCGGCGCAAATTTCAAGTGCCGCGGGATCGGGATGGCATGCGATTCGCCACGCGTTTGCCACCGCCGTGGTCGGCCCCTTTCGCGACTTTATGCACCGGCCGCTTTGGCCCGTCATCCTGATCGCCATTTTTGGATACAAGCTGGGCGAAGCCATGGCGGGAGTGATGTCAACGCCGCTCTATATCTCACTGGGATTTTCGCTTCCTGAGATCGCCGCCGCTTCGAAAGTGTTCGGATTTTTCTCGATTGTGGCAGGAGCACTATTGGGCGGCGTCGTGACCACCAGGTTCGGAATCCGCCGCTCGCTGATCCTTTGCGGCATTTTGCAGTCGCTCGGGAACCTGTTTTTTGTTCTGCAGGCTGTCGGCGGCCATCGCATCGGCTACCTGGCTTTATGTGTCACTGCGGAAAATCTTACGGGCGCAATGGCCGGGACCGCGTTGGTCACCTATCTTTCCAGCCTATGCTCGCCCGCTTTTACGGCCACTCAGTACGCGCTGCTGGCCGCGCTGGCTTCGGTTGGACGCACCGTCGTCGCCTCCTCAGGAGGAATACTTTCGGAGAAAATCGGCTGGGTGCGGTTCTTCGCTCTCACCAGCGTGGTCGCGTTGCCGGCCATCATTCTCTTCATCTGGATCGGACCGCGCGACGATTTCGGCGATAACCGAGGCCATCCGGACCCCAAAACTGCGGGCGGCGAGTAACGCCGCGCCTACCACGGCCAGCGGCTGCCGCCGAACCTCCGCCTGTTGCATTACTTTGGAGATAGATACAACCATGCGCAACGCCAGAACACAGCGACATGCGCGCCCATTCGGGGTTCAGTCTGCCATGAAAACTTTTTCTCTGGTTTTGGTCGGGACGGCTACCCTGGCCGGCGCGGTACTCCCGCGACCGCTGCCGGCCGCCCCTCAGCAATACCAGGAATACCAGCAATACCCGCAAGATGGCACGGGCGCGCCTGATCTGCGCGCAGCGGCAAAACAGATTTTTGCGCTGGGCAACCAGGCCCGCGCGCAGGCCGGGAGGGCGAGCCTCGCGTGGGACCCGGCGCTGGCGGCGGCGGCCCTGCAGCATTGCCGCATGATGGCTGCGGAGGGTCCCATCTCACACCGGTACCGCGGCGAGCCCGACCTGAGCTCCCGCGCCGCGCAGGCCGGCGCGCACTTCAGCTTGATTGAGGAGAACGTGGCTGTCGCCCCCTCGGCCGCCGCCGTTCACCAGGCGTGGATGCAATCGCCAGGCCATCGTCAAAACTTGCTGAGTCCCGAAGTCGACCATGTGGGCACTGCCGTGGTGTACGCGCGCGGCGTGCTCTATGCGGTGGCCGATTATAGCGCTGTGGTTGAGAATCTCAGTCCGGCGCAGGTGGAGTCGCATGTGGCCGGGTTGCTTCGCGCGAGCGGCGTGTCGATCCTCGCCAATCCTGCGCCGGCTCGATCGGCCTGCGTCGGCATCGCCGATTCGCTGCGTTCCACCAGCGCTAATCCATCGTGGATGATTCGCTGGCAGAACTCCGATCTCTCGCATCTGCCGCAGGCGCTCGAGCAACAGCTGGCCTCCGGCAAGTATCGCAAGGCCGCCATCGGCAGTTGCCCGGCGCAGGATGACGGTGGCGCGTTCACATCCTATCGCGTAGCCGTTTTGCTGTATTAAAACTGGCTGCATGAATGCGGTTTTGAAAGGGCACGCCTTTAGACGTGCCATCAAAGGCTTATAAACAGTGGGCTTTAGCCCCTGAGGGAAGTCTCTCCACCACTCAAAGCAATTAATGCAACCAGTTCTGGTGAGCCCGCGGGAGCCGAAGTGTAGCGCCGGCCTCCTGACCGGCTGGAATGCGGGTCTCCCGACCCGCACCGTGAGCGGCAAGCATCACCCGAAGGTCAAACTCTCCTTCCACAAATCCGCCCACGGCATGCGCGGCGGCCCGCAGACAAAGATGTCGGGATGATTCTCGCTCTCTTCGTTGCGCACGCCTTCGGAGTCGCCGTTGTGGCCTGCCACGCGGCAGCCGGTGAAGATCGCGTTGGCTTGCTCCGTGCTCAGGCCCAGCACAATCAGCGTCGTCGGCGGCGTCGCGGGGTAGCCGCGCAGCCATTCGGAATTGGTGGTGCCGATCGGGTTGGGCAGCCCGTATGCGCGGCCGAGAATATCGATGGCTCCGTACTCGCCGTAGTTGCCGGTAGTGATTCCGAGATGCGCCCGCTCGCCGGCGGCCAGCGAGTCGCGAATCCCGGCCACAGTGCGCACCAACTCGTTCCATCCAAACTCCTCGCGCAGGTCACCGTTACGTTCGAGCGCAAACTGCTTGAGCGGCCCACTCGACGCCATCGGCAGAACGACCGCACACACGTACACCGAGACGAACGCGAAGGCCGCAAAGTACACCGTCTCTACGGTCCGCCGGCCCCAGCGGGGCAGGGAAGCGAGCCAGCGCTCGGCTCTCACTGCGCCCATGGCGAAGAGCATGGGGTACGCTCCGGCCATATAGTAGTGGCGGCCCCTGCCGATGGCGAACAACGCCAGCGGAACCAGGTACATCAGCGCCAGCATGCAGTAGCGCCGGTTTTTCAAAAAACCAACCAGCCCCGCAATCCATAGCGGCGCAGCAGCCAGGTTGGCGCAAATCAGGAACTGCCCCTTCCAGAATCCCTTGGCGCGGCCCAGGAACACGTCCCGCGCATGAATGTGCTGCAGGAAGTGATAGGAGATGAAATCATGGCGCACCAGCCAGACGAGATTGGGCAGAAACATCAGCAGCGCCAGCGCAACGCCCGTCCAGAACCAGCGGCTCGCGAAGTAGCGGCGCGCGGGCGTCAAGGCGAGCCCGGCAAGAATCCCCGCAACGTAAAAGACGATCGCGTACTTGGTCAGCAATCCCACGCCGATCGCCGCGCCGATCGCAACGCACCACCGCGCATCGTCAGACTTGAGCAGGCGCACCGTGAAATACGCAATCAGCACCCACCACAGGAAATCGAACGACGTGTACTGAAATTCGGTGCCGTTAAAAAGCGGCAGCGGAGAAAATGCCACGGCGAGCGCCGCCGTCGCCTGCGCCATCCACGCCCCGCCCAGCTCCTTTGCCATCAGCCCGGCCGCAACAATGGCCACGGCCTGCGCCAGCACCGAGAACAGCCGCAGCCCCACCATGGAAAGACCGAACAGGCCGAGCCCGATGCGCTCCACAAACGGCGTGAACGGCGGATAGGCAACGAATCCCCAGTCGAGATGGCGCGCGTCACTCAGGAACTGCAACTCGTCGCGATGAAAGCCGTAGCGCGAATTTGTGAGCAGGTGCACAAGCGCAACGGCGGCCGCGATGGCCAACAGGATCGCAAGATCGACGCCCGCGAAATTCCTGCGCTGCCCGGCAGTCGGATTGTCATGAGTGTCTGAGGAAGACAAGCAGACCTCCTGGAGGCTGTCTCTGATTGCCTACGCAGCCGCGCCGGGCCCAGTTCCGGGCCCGGCTCCATCGCGGCGCTCGAGCGGTGGCGGAACGCGCACCGAGGCCATGCCGGCCGCGGTCGCGCTCTGGATGCCCATCGCGGTGTCTTCAAAAACGAGGCAGTCTTTGGGATCGATGCCAAGGCGCTCGGCCGCGATCAAAAAGGCATCGGGCGCGGGCTTGGAGCGAGTGTAGTCCTCGTGACCGACCAGGACTTCGAAGCGGTCGAGCAGACCGACCGTGGTGAGCGATTTCACGACCGACTCACGCGTGCTGCCCGAGACTACGGCGAAGGGAATGCGCCCGTATTGCGCGTTGATGTGCTCCAGCACTTCCGGCACCGGCTTGAGCTCGGGCAGCAGCGAGTAGTAAAGATTTTCTTTGCGCTCGGCCACCGTTTCAACCGGCATCGCGACCCCCTGCATCCGGTTCAGATCGGCAATAATCTCCGTCGGCGGCTTGCCGCCCCACGCATAAAACAGCTCTTCGTCGAAGGCAGCGCCCCACTCGCCCAGAGCCTGTTTCCAGGCGATGTAGTGCAGCGGCATGGAATCGACCACCGTGCCGTCGCAGTCGAAGAGGTAGGCGCGAAATGTGCCGGCGGGCAGTTGAAGTTTCATTGTCCTCTGAGTAATCATGCATAGAGCGAGCCGAAGTAATTCGTATGTCGTCCCTCATTTAATCGGCGCTCAAGGGAAGAACCATGGTCAACATTCAAATCGAGTATCAGGGAGACCTGCACTGCAAGGCAACCCACGGACCCTCCGGCGCCGAACTCTCGACCGACGCCCCAAAGGACAATCAGGGCCGCGGCGAAAGCTTTTCTCCCACGGATCTGGTGGCAACCGCGCTTGGCACTTGCATGCTCACCGTCATGGGCATCGCGGCCCGTACGCTCAATATCGATATTTCCGGCGCCACGGCGACCGTCGAAAAGGAAATGACAGCGACACCGCCGCGACGGATCCAGCAGCTGGCCGTGAAGATCCACGTGCCCCATGCGCCGAGCCCGGTCGACAGGGAGAAATTGGAACGAGCTGCCCACGCCTGCCCGGTACACAAAAGCCTGCACCCGGATGTCCAGATTCCCATCGAATTCACCTGGGGCTGAGTCGAATGGAGTTCCGAACGGTCGGCAGCTTTTCCCGGCGTGCAGGCCCGAGCATAGCTGGCCGAGGATGACGGGCCGAAGATAGCAGCCCGAGATTGCGGCGGGTGCGGCGGACCGGAATCCGGCCGATCCCGCCTTTTGACGCACTTCGCGACCTCTGCTAACTTATTAGAGGACCATCCAGCGCCACGCACTCCTCAGTAGCTCAATGGCAGAGCATTCGGCTGTTAACCGAAGGGTTGTAGGTTCGAGTCCTACCTGAGGAGCCAAT
>Ga0182024_10016855_pt1 | contig 13799 bp, 14 predicted proteins | sample P32metaG_FD_120480 | JGI IMG/M metagenome (GOLD analysis project Ga0182024, IMG submission 120480) | Permafrost microbial communities from Stordalen Mire, Sweden - P3-2 metaG (Illumina Assembly) | ecosystem: Environmental > Terrestrial > Soil > Wetlands > Permafrost | place: Sweden: Stordalen... | reverse complement strand
TCAGGCCGGCAATTGCGGCCGACATCCTGGCTTACATCCTGCGAGCGAATAATTTTCCGGCCGGGTCCAAAGAACTCGACGCGGCACCGGACTCCCTGAAGACGATCAGCTTCGATGTTTTTAAACCTAAACCGGCTTCCTCGCGCGAAAGTAAAGCAAGATAGTTATGGTGCATTCCAAACTGCCGCACGGAGAGCCCCCTCTCTATGCGACTTTGGCCCGTGCCGAACGGTCCGGGCCCTCTTTCATTAACGAGGTGCTCACATGAACCTTTGCTTGACCGTCCCACTATCTTTTGCGGTGGTGGTTGCCTTGGCAGGACCCGTTCAAGCTCAGGCTCGCTTTGACGGGTCCTATCACTCAGTCGATTCGAAATCCTCGTGGAGCAACGGGAAATTCCCCAAGGATTTTGATGGGACGATCACGGTTCGATTCGAGAAAGGGAAGCTCATCTATCATTCGATTAACGTGCACAACCCCTCCGCCGGCCTGGACTATGCAGCTCCACTGGATGGAATGGCTGTACCGATGCTCAACAACGCGCGGTTCAACCAGGTGGCGGTCAAACGGATCGGTTCTCGAGAGCTCGAGATACTTGAGATGAAAGATGGCGATGTTCTTGTGGGGGCCTATTGGATCTTCGCGCCTGACGCCAAAAGCTTTGTCAGACGCGGTATAGCCAAAGGTGACGACGGTAAATCATACGAGTTTGACGAGACCTTTGCCCGAAAGTGATCAAATCGCGCACCGTGTCAGGCGCCAATCCCAATTCCTTCGATCCCCGAGAAGTGAGTTGGCTCGAATGCCGCTTTCGGAACGGCTCAGTTGAAAAGGGGAATGCATGGACAGGCGAACGCTTATCAAAGGGTTTGGGGTTGCTGCAGCATCTGCAGCCATCGTCAGCAAGACCGCCGGGCCGGCCATTGGTCGGGATCTGCCTGATGTCACAGTGGTTGGGGCTGGGGCATTCGGAGCCTGGACCGCGCTGTGCTTGCGCGAGCGCGGCGCCAAAGTGGTGCTCCTGGACAGTTACGGTGCAGGTAACGCCCGCCAGACTTCGGGTGACGAAACTCGGCAAATTCGCGCGGCCTATTCCGACCGGGAAATCTACACGCGCTGGGCCAGCCGCGCCTTCACGCGCTGGCACGAACGCCAGGACGAATTCAAGCGGCGACTAATCTTTGCCAACGGCGTGCTTTCGCCAAACGAGCCACTTGCCCAGTTCGAAGCCGAGAAGCGGATATTCACCAAGCTGAACATCCCTTTCGAGGTACTGACCCCGGATGAGTGCCGCAAACGCTGGCCACAAGGCGGATTTGATGGCGATGAACGCGCATTTTATGAGCCGCGCGCCGGCACTGTAAAAGCACGCGAATCCATCATTGCCGCTACCGAAATTTTCGTTGCCAAAGGTGGCCGCACCCAAATCGCCATGGCTCGACCAGGGGACACCGCCGGCGGCCGGTTGACCAATCTGCGACTCACGGATGGCAGTTCTTTGCCCACGGGGCTGGCAATTTTTGCCTGCGGGCCGTGGCTTCCAACGGTATTGCCGGACGTGCTCACCAACTACATCCGCCGCATCCGTTCCGAGGTCTTCTATGTGGGCTCTCCGCCAGGGGACCTCCGCTACCATTGGGAACGCTTTCCAAACATCTGGCATGGCGAGGGCGGCTACGCTCTCAGTGATGTGGATTACGGCTACAAGGTCGCCCCCGGCATGGACGAGAGCCTGCCAATCGATCCTGATCGCGACGAGCGCATCGTATCACCGATCATGGAAGATATGGCGCGCCGCTTTGTAGCGCATCGTACGCCCGGCTTGGTGGGTCAACCGATGGTGGCTAGCCGTGTCTGCTCTTTGGAAAATAGCGACAACGAACACTTCATCATCGACACCCATCCCAATTACGCCAATCTCTGGATTGCCGGGGGAGGCTCAGGGCATGGATTCAAGATGGGACCGGTGACCGGCGAATATGTCGCCGATCGTGTTCTTGGCATTGCCGATCCGGCGGAAGAAAAGTCTCTTTTCGCGCTGAGCGCTCACAGGCCGGTTCAGACGTAGATCGTGTTCGCGCAAGTCTAAACATGTCGCAGTGCAACAGGCGCCTGGGCCGGACAGACAAGGGGTTCAATAGGCCGCGCAATTTTGCCCGGCTTTGCCATCGCTGCTAAGCTCTGAAGCCGGCAACCAGCTGGCAATTTCGGGAAGCCTATGGACCATATTATCAGGCTGATTGAACAATTTGGCCTGTTGGCAATCTTTCTGAACGTCTTACTGGATGAGGGCGGCCTCCCGCTCCCCGCTTTTCCCCTGCTTGTGGTCGCCGGCGCGCTTGCCGCTCAAGGAAAGCTGAATATCGCTTCGATTATTGCGGCAGCTACCGCCGGATCGGTTATTGCGGACAATTCCTGGTTCTGGATGGGCCGGTTTCACGGCAGACGGGTGCTGGGTCTTCTCTGCAAATTATCTCTCTCACCGGATGTTTGCGTGCGGCAAACCGAGCTGATGTTCACGCGAGTCGGTCCGGCGTCGTTGCTATTTGCGAAATTCATTCCTGCTTTGGGCAACATCACCATCGCGCTCGCCGGCATCACGCGACTATCCTTTCTTATATTCCTGCCTCTGGAAACCGTCGGAGCCGCGATCTATCTCAGCGTCCCCGTGCTGCTGGGGCGTGTCTTCCACAGCGCTGTATCGAAGCTGCTGGAAACTCTCGAAAGACTTGGGTTTATTGGCCTTGCGGTCCTCATCTTCGCGCTCGCGCTTTATCTTCTCATTCGCTGGTGGGAACGCATGATGTTTATACGTCAATTGCGCATGGATCGGATTACGGTGGATGAGCTTATCGACTTGCTCAACAATGAGAAAAAACCTCTGCTTTTGGACGTACGTTCTCGCGCGGCGCGCGCGGAAGGCGTAATCCCCGGCGCTATTCCAGCGCATCCGGCTGAAATGCATCCCATGTTGAACCAATATGACAAAAACTCGGAAATTGTCGTCTATTGTTCTTGCCCGAACGAAGCGACCGCTGCCGTGGCTGCCAAGCATCTCAAAAAGGCCGGGTTCAAGAAAATCAGACCTCTTCTGGGCGGTACAGAGGCCTGGACGAAGGCGGGCCACAAGCTTGTTATCGTCGAGGAAAGCGAATTGCTTAGCGCAGCTTGAAAAAAGTCGCTGCCCTGACGTGACCGAGCCGCGGCGCATGGTGTGCGGCCGCGGACTCGTGTTGGCGGAGTCGGCGGCCCTCAACCGGCGAGCTTGGGATCCTCGGCGTTCTCGCGGACGCGGATCGCTTCCAGCATCTTAGGCGTGAGCTTGCTGGAATCCAGAATGACCTTTTCCGCGTCAGCATCTTTGACGGCTGCCATCGGCACGATGAAATCGCCGGCATTTTCGATATAGATCACCAGGTCGTGACTACGCACCTGACGCACCGCACCGATATTGCCGTCTCCGTCGTGAAGAAATACATCGAAACCTTCCTGGATTTTCTCGTGCATGGGACCTCTCAACGGTAGCGGGGAATGGGACCGATCTGCGGCGCGACGTTAGCTTAAAATTCGCGTGTTGGTACAGCAGGTTGTACCGGCTTTTGCGTCACGGGTATATGACAGATTTTGACAAAGCTGACATCGCGGAGCCAAGTCGCGGTGCGATTTCGCGAAAACTGACACTGTGGGGACGGTATCGCGCCGCGACTATCGTAGTCTGTTATTCGTGGGCGGAGTGTGCGCTCCCGCTCAGGCATTCATTCCGCCATCAACAGTGAGATTAGCTCCCGTGATGTATGAGGATTCCGGACCGGCGACGAATGCCACCATCGCCGCAACTTCGTCAGCTTTGCCATAGCGGTTGAGTGCTGTAGCAGCCATTTGGGGCACAGCCCAATCGCCGGAGGCGGGGTTCAAATCCGTGTCGATCGGCCCCGGCTGGACGTTATTGACCGTGATGCCCCGCCCTCCAATTTCCCGGGCTAACGCCTGGGTGAACATCTTAACGGCTCCTTTCGTGCCGGCGTAGGGCACCAGCCCTGGCGCTGCTACACGCTCCCCCACGGCGGAACCGATCATAATGATGCGGCCGCCGCTCTTCATGTGTTTCAGTGCTTCTTGCGTCGCGACGAATACGCCGCGGACGTTGATGTCGATCACGCGATCCATCTCCTCAAGCGTGGTCTCCTCGAGCGGTTTCGGAATGGCTGTGCCAGCATTGTTCACCAGTATGTCAAGTTGCCCGAAGGTCGCGACCGTCTTTTCGACCGCGGTCTTGATGGCTGCCGCGTCGGCAGCGTCCGCTTGGATCGCGACAGCTTTTCCACCATCGAGCTCGATGGCCTTGACCACCGAGTATGCGGCTTTGTGATCCTTCGCATACGTGATCGCCACTTTTGCTCCATCCGCTGCCAACCGTTTGGCAATCGCCGCGCCAATGCCCCGCGAACCTCCGGTAACGAGCGCCACTTTTTCAGCCAACTTGGACATGTGATCTCCTGTATTTCTCTGTGAATGACTCAACTGTAGAATTCCTTGGTCAAAGGATTAAGCGACCCTGATCTCGTCCACACGGTCTGGGTAAAAGGCGACGTAACCCTTTATCTGCGCCATTGCTTCAAATGGTGTCTCATAAGTCCAAACCGCATTGATGGCGCGATCACCGCCGGCGGGAATGCTGTAATAGGAGGCATCGCCCTTGTAAGGGCAGTACGTCGTGAGTTCAGTGCGTATGAGCGCGGCGATATCAACATCTCGACGAGGAATATATTGAACAGGCGGATATGTGGCTTCGTGAAGCGTCAGCGCATTGCGGGTGTCGGCAATGATCTTCCCCCCAACGGTGACCACGACATGAGATGGGCTCGCTTCGATTGAAATGGGGTGGTCGGGCCCTGGGATCTTCATTCGCTTATCTGCAGCCATGTTTCTTCTCCGCTTTTCTGAATTGGAATTGCCACGGTATTCCCACTATTGGCTCTTTCCGCCATCGACGTTGAGGACGTGACCGGTGATGAATGAAGCTTCGCCTGACGCGATAAAGACGATTGCGTTGGCGACCTCCTCCGAGAGGCCGAGACGATTCATCGGAACTGTCGCCATTAAGGCCGCCCTGTTCCCGGGCGTGCGCGCGAAACGCGTCAACATGTCGGTGTCGATAGGACCCGGCGCCACGGCGTTCACGCGGATGCCCGACTTCGCCAGCTCGAGCGCCACCGACTTGGTGATCCCTTCGACCGCATGCTTGGCGCCGGCATAGATCGAAGCGTAGGCGGCGCCCCGGTGACCGTAGGTCGAGGAGATGTTGATGATGTTGCCGCTCCCCTGGGCCTGCATCGCGCGCACTTCGTGCTTCATGCTCAAGACCACGCCGAGAACGTTGGTCTCGAACGTCGCGGCGAAGCTTTCCGCGGTCTGGTCCGTGATCGGGCCGCCCTGGCCTTCGGTGCCGGCGTTGTTGACCGCGACGTCGAGGCGGCCAAACCGCGCGACGGTCTGATCGACCATGTTGCGGATGTCATCCTCCTTGCGGACATCGGCGTTGATGAACTCGGCCTCTGTACCCAAGGAGCGCAGCTCCTGAGTGAGCGCCTTGCCCGCTTCGTCTCTCCGGCCAGCGATAACCACTTTCGCACCCTTCTTGGCGAAGGCGATCGCGGCGGCGCGCCCAATGCCGGTGAGCCCGCCGGTAATCAAGACAATCTGCGTGCTCATGAGTTATCTCCTTGACGACGGTGTGGTTTGAGCCGCGGAAAGCAACACCAAGTCAGTGTCTTGCCGCTTTGTACCCGGCTCAAATGGACGCGCCCCGGGGTACGCAGTAGACTTGAAGGCGTCACATCATTTGTGAAATGAAGTCACAGTGGCCCGATTGGACATAAACCGCTCCGGCGAGATGGAAGTTTTTGCGCGGGTCGTCGAACTCGGGGGGTTTTCGGCCGCGGCGCGCGCGCTCCGCATGACCCCCTCGGCGATCAGCAAGCTTGTCGGGCGCCTCGAGACCAGACTCGGTGCTCGGCTGGTCAATCGCTCGACGAGAAGGCTTCAGCTCACTCCGGAAGGACGGTTGTTTTACGACCGGAGCATCCGGCTGCTCGCCGATATGGATGAGGTCGAGCAATCCGTTGCGCAAGCTAAGATGCCCAGCGGAAAAATCAGGGTGAGCGTCAACGTTCCGGTCGGGCGGCAATTCCTGCTGCCGATCATCCCCGCCTTCCTCGAGGCCTATCCAAAGCTTTCTTTGGAGATATCGCTGACGGACCAGGTGATCGACCTGTTGGAACAGCGAACCGACGTGGCGCTGCGGAGCGGTCCGCTCAAAAGCTCGCAGCTCATTGCGCGCAAGCTTGGCGCCGCGCGGTTGATAATCGTCGGATCGCCGGACTATTTCGCGCGATACGGCATTCCAAGGACAGCGGGCGATCTGGCGCGGCATAATCGTCTCGGCTTCAACTATGCCCGTATGACGAAGGGCTGGCCGTTGATCGACGGCGGCGTGGAGAGAACGATCCCGCCCTCCGGCAACGTCCAGGTCAGCGACGGCGACGCGCTGCGGACGCTTGCCATCAGCGGTGTCGGCCTAGTTCGACTGGCCTCTTTCATTGTCCGAGACGATATCGCGGCACATCGACTTGTCCCGGTTCTCGAGGAGTTCAATCCCGGCGATATCGACGAACTGCATGCTGTTTATCTCGGGCAGGGTCGGCTCCTGCCGGTCCGGATCCGCGTCTTCCTGGAGTTTCTGGCCGAGCGGATTAAAATCAGCGACGCCTAGCGTGCCAAGCACGCCAATCGGTCGCACAATGACGCCGTTAAATCGAAAGTCCTGCTATTTTGTGAGCCGACGGCTAATCCGATCGCCGCCGGTGGACTCTTCAATTGCGGCAGCCAAAAGTTTCTGAGCCGCCCACCTTTTGGCCACCAGCGCTTCCCCTGGCGTCATTGAGCAAATGTCCTGCAATACGACAAACGACTCGACGCCACAGAACAAACTCAGCACACCGGTCAATCGATGGTACTTGCTCGAACCCAACCCCTTCCTCAGATCCGCGAGGGCCGACTCCAGCCATTGACGTCGAACAGCTGGCCGGGGCTGCGTGCCGGGATCTCTTTTCAATCCAGCTTCAACAGACACGCGCAAAAATGTGCGAAATGCCGACTCATGGGCTGCCGTCATCGCGTCGCTGCCCTTTATGATGGCATCGAGTTTTTCGTTCGCTGAGCCTGGACCGTCCGCTATTTCCGCCAGATGGTCGGAGTCGATACTGCTCGCGATCAATACAGTCGCCTGCGCGAACAACATCTCGGATGTCGGGAAATATCTGTACGCGGTCGTCCGGCTAACCTTGGCTGCATCGGCGATCTCGGAAACAGATACCGCATGGCCTTTTTTGATGAATTCGGTCGCGACGCTTACAAGCGCATCTCTTGTGCGCCGCTTCTGATTAACTCTTCCGATTTCCAAATAGCCTGGGCAACTGTCCGGACCTTGCTCAGGCGCGGCCTTCCGGGTTGATTTCGTTGAGCGAGTTTTTTTATTCATTGGTCGGCACTATTCCACCAGCGGCATGGAGGGAACCTGGACGCTGGGATTCGCCAGCCAGGGCGACGATAATATCAAACTGCGTCGGTTTGGTTGCCTGTCAGGGGCGCTTCGACGAAAGGCCGTCAGGGTTCGACCGGCGTAGGGCCGCCTTGACCTGTCGGGGGGACGAATGCGCTATTTTAGCCCATGACCGGCATCGCTCCGCAGACCGCCATCACGGCCGCGCCCGCCCCGCCGCCCCATGCCGACCGGCGCGTGGCGCTATGGTCGATCTTCGGCTTCTGGGCCTTCTATTTCGTGCTGAACACGGCGCGCATGGCCATAGAGGCGGCGCACGACCAGTTCAGCATGCTGCCCCGGCGCGGCGGGGTGACCGTGGTGGGCATCGCCTTGACGTTTACCATGTATTTCATCTTGCGCCGCCTCGAAGGCAAATCCATGCGGTTCCTGGTGACCACCGCGTTCTTGGTTTCCATACCTGCCTCCATCGTCTATGCCACCGTCAATTATGCCGCGTTCTATTTGATCGCTCCAACGGACTCGATGTTGCAGGAGACCGCGCACGCGCAGGCCAAGCACGAGGCGCTGTCGATCGCCATCACGGAGTCCGCGGTAAGCTGGTATTTCTTCATCGCCGCCTGGGGCGTGCTGTATGTGGCGCTGTCTTACGCGGCAAAGGTGGGCCATGCCGAGCGCAGCGCGGCCGCCTACAAGGCGGAGGCGCAAGCCGCGCAACTGCGCGCCCTGCGTTACCAGATCAACCCGCATTTCCTGTTCAATACGCTCAACTCGCTTTCGACGCTGGTGCTGCGGGGGCGCACCCAGGAGGCCGAGCACATGATCATGAATCTGGCGACCTTCTTCCGGACCAGCCTAACGAGCGATCCTGCCGCGGATGTGGCGCTGTCGGACGAAATCCGCATGCAGCGCCTCTATCTCGATATCGAACAAATTCGCTTCCCCGGGCGTCTATCGGTGGTTTCCGATGTGCCGGAGGACCTGGAGAATATGCCCGTGCCGGGCCTGATCCTTCAACCCCTGGTCGAGAACGCGATCAAGCACGGCGTGGCGCGCAGCATCGGGCCGGTCACCGTCACGATCCGGGCCCGGTCGAGCAATGGCTCCCTCCATCTCACCGTGGAGGATGACGCCGATGGCGTCATCGATTCCATCCGCCGCGACGGGGTCGGCCTGAGAAATGTGCGCGAGCGCCTTGAGACGCGCTTCGACGGCGCGGCCAGCACGCGCTATGGGCCGCGCGAGGGCGGTGGTTTCCGCGTTGATCTGGTGATGCCCTTGGCGCGCGATGGGTGAGCTTCTGAAAACATTGATCGTCGATGACGAGCCGCTTGCCGTCGAGCGCCTGCAGATTCTGTGCGCCCGGATCGCGGGCCTCAGCTTGGTCGGCACAGCGGCGGACGGCGCCGGCGCATTGCGACTGATAGAGAGTCTGGCGCCGGATCTGCTGCTGCTCGATATCCAGATGCCGGGCCTGGACGGCATGGCTGTCGCCCGCGCGCTGGCGGACCGGGCGTCGCGGCCGGCGTTGATTTTTGTCACCGCCTTCGATCAGTTTGCCGTGGTGGCTTTCGACGTTGCCGCGGTGGACTATCTGTTGAAGCCGGTGGAAGCCGAGAGGCTGGAGCGCGCTATTGCCCGCATCCGCACGCAGATCAAGACGGCGCAGCCCGCGCCGGCGATGCCGTCGCACTGGATTCATGAGTTCTGGGTGCCGCACCGGGCGGAAATCATCCGCATCGCCGCCCGCGATATCGATCTGATTGAAGCCGAGCGCGACTATATGCGGCTGCACGTCGGCCCGCGCTCGTTCCTGCTCCATAAAACAATCACCGAGCTGGAGCGCCGGCTGGACCCGGCGGAGTTTCTGCGTCTTCATCGTTCCACGCTGGTGCGGCGCGACCGGATTGCCCGCTTCAAGCATAACGGGTCGGGGGCCTGGGAAGCGCAACTGCAGGACGGGCGCTGGCTGCGGGTCGGCCGCAGCTATCTTGCCAACGCCCGCGCCATGGCCGGCGCGTTGGACCGCGAGCCGCATAAGACAGTTGAATGACCGGTCAGCCGCATCGGCAATCGCCGGAGCGGTTTAGTCATCGTTTATTCATGTAAACAATTTCCCACCACCGCCATTCGTCGCTCCTGTCCCGCCGTTCGTCGGCGGGAAATCTGCCGGTGGAAACCCATGTGGCGCCGGTCGAAAGTGATGCGACATGGGGTGCGGCGGCGCATAGCGTCTGGGCCAGCCAAACGCCTCCGCCAAACCGGCAGCCATTCCGCCATATAAAGGAGAACCAATATGTTTGACCGCCATGCCCGTTCAGGCCGTATCCTGCTTTCGGCAGCGTTGTTGCTCGCGGCACCCCCCCCCGCAGCAAGCGCCGCCGAGCCGCGCAGTCTCGCGGTCCGGGTCGGCGACCTCAATCTGGACAGCGACGCTGGCCGCGCCGTGCTTCGCAGCCGCATCGACCAAGCCGTGGAGACGATCTGTGGCGACGTCCATATGCGCACCTCGTGGGACGTCCGGGCCGAGACGATTTCCTGCACCAAGGCGGCCCGCGCCGGCGCACTGTCCCAGTTTGACGCCTTGGTCGCTGCCGCGCGCAGCAGCAAGAAAGTTGCCGGGGACAGTAACAATGCGCTGCCTGTGCGGTGAGCCTTCGCTGCGCTGACTGAAGGCAATTGTTGCCGCATTTTCTGTCATGTTGGGAGCCCTGACGCCGCTATTTGAGGATGTCGCCAAGCCCCCGATGTCGCGCTGCTACATTGGTTGACCAAAGCTGACATCGAGGGCGGGGCATGTCGCGCTGCCACAGTCAGTGACCCCCAAGCCGACATGTCAGTTGGAGGCTCCGCATGCTAGGGTGCCCGATCATCGGGGGATTTTCAGATGGCACCGACGCGGCGTGAATTTTCTTGGGGCGCACTGGCATGCGCGGCTTTCAGCGGCCCCGTGCGCGCTGCGATTCCCGATCCCCAAACCGTGGGGGCCAGCGGTATCGACCTGAAGTCGATGGACCGGTCCATCGCGCCCGGCGACGATTTTTCCCGCTATGTGAACGGCACGTGGCTGCGCGACACGCCGATCCCGTCCGATCGCGGCCGCTGGATCGAAGGCGCCCGGCTGGATGATCTCAACACCCAGCGCAACCGCGCCATCTTGGAAGCAGCCGCATCGTCGCGGGGCAATCCCGAACAGGTCAAACTGGGCGACTTTTACGCCAGCTTGATGGACGAAAAAGGCATCGAAACGCGCGGCCTCGCGCCCTTGAAGCCGGAATTGGCCCGCGTCGCCGCCATCGCCAACCCAGCCGAATTGGCGCGGGCGCTGGCGCAATTGTCGTGGGACACGTTGCCAGTGTTGCCCGGTGGGGCGGGCGCGGTGGGGGCCGCACCGGCCGCTTCAGGGGTCTTGGTCGACATCAAGAATCCCAATCGCTATCTGCCAAGCCTGAGCCAGGGCGGTATTGGCCTTCCCGACCGGGATTACTTTTTGATCGAAAACAATCCCGGCTTCGCCAAGGCACGCGCCGCCTATCGCGCGCATCTGGCGGCGATGTTCCAACTGGCCGGGATGGACGATGGGGAGGCGCGCGCGGCGCGCGTCTATGCGCTGGAGGAACGCATCGCGCAATCGCACTGGACGCGCGTGGAGCTGCGCGATCCCGCCAAACGATACAATCTGTTCGCGCGCGCGGAACTGGCGGCGAAATTCCCGGGATTGGAGTGGGACGCCTTTCTGCAGGCGGTCGGATTCGACGGGCAGGCCACCATTCAGGTCACCGAGCCCGGCGCAATCGCCGGCGTAGCGGCGGCGGCGCGCGACGTGCCGCTGGCCGATTGGCGCGATTATCTGGCCTATCGCGTCATGCGCGGTTTCGCCCTCGCGGCGCCGAATACTCTCGTCGAGGAAAATTTCGCCTTCGAGGACAAGACGCTGGCCGGCACGCCGGAGCTGCCTGTGCGATGGAAGCGCGCGGGCGCGATCATGGACCGCGCCATGGGCCATGCGGTGGGCCGCATTTATCTGGCCAGCTATTTCCCGCCGGCAATGCGCGCGCGCGTCGAAGCCATGACACGCAACATTAAGCTGGCCATGGCCAAGCGCATCCAGATCTTGCCCTGGATGGCTGATGCGACCAAGGCGCGCGCGCTGGCCAAGCTGCAGGCGGTGCACATCGAGATTGGCGGCCAGCAGCCGCTGCGCACCTATGAGAAGCTCGCGGTGGCCAGGGACGATGCCTATGGCAATGTGCTGCGCGCTGCGCGCGTCAACTATCAGCGTAATCTCGACAAGCTGGGCAAGCCGGTGGATCGTGGCGAATGGCAGATGATGCCGCAGACGGTGAATGCCCAGGCCAGTCCGGTGATGCAGAAGATCATGTTCCCCGCCGACATCATGCAGGGTCTGTTCTTCAATCCACATGCCGAGGACGCGGTCAATTACGGCGCCATCGGCGTGGTGATGGGCCATGAGCTGTCGCATCATTTCGACGACCAGGGCGCCAAGTATGACGAACATGGCGCGCTGAACAACTGGTGGACACCCGAGGACCTGGCGCATTTCACAGCCGCCACCGAAGCTCTTGCGAAACAGTATGACGGCTATGAGCCACTGCCCGGGATGCACATCAACGGCCACCTGGCCTTGGGCGAGAACGCCGCCGACCTGGCGGGTCTCGCATTGGCGCGCGATGCCTATCGTACCAGCCTGAACGGCAAGCCGGGGCCCGTCATGGACGGCTTCACCGCCGAGCAGCGCTTCTTCATGGGCTATGTTCAGGTCTATCGCTCGCTGTCGCGCGAGGATTACATGCGCCAGGCGCTGGCCACCGATCCGCACTCACCGGGCGAATGGCGCGGTGCGGAGGTGCGCAATGTCGATGCGTGGTACGCGGCCTTCGCGGTCGAGCCGGGACAGAAGATGTACCTGGCGCCGGATCAGCGCGTGAAAATTTGGTAGGCTGAAACGGCAGGGAAGCCGGCGGCCGCGCCGACGGGCGCGACTAATTATAGATATCCCGCTTTTGCCACATCTGCATATAAGCGTTGCCGCCGGAAATGCCGATCTCCTCCGGCGCCCCGCCAACCCGCTTGCGCTTCACCGCCACAAGCTGCCTGCAAAAAGCAAAGCCATGCCCGCCACCGGGTAGGAGCCCTGGATGGCCCGGCACCTCATGGCACCGGACGGATTCGCCCACCACCAGTTCGTCGGCCTCACAGGTCATGGCAATGGCCTTGCCGAAACAAACCGGACCGGTCGGGCACAGGAAATGGATGCCATAATAGTGGTCACGCACATGCTCGCAGATCAACTCGATGCCCTTGGCGATGGCCTTGTGGCCGGGCGGGGCAAAAAAGACCGTGTTTGCTGTCTGCCAAGGAACGTCGCAGAAGAAATCGCGAAACACCGCCAGCTGGGACGATTGCGGTTTCCAGCTGGCAAGGAAATACACCGACAGATCGGCATAGAGTCCGCCATGCTTGAGCATGATGCACAACCGCGCCAGGTCGCACTTGAAGGCATAGGGCTTGAGGGCATCAAAGACGCTGAGCACGTCCCTGCCATATTCGGCCTCGATGAAGGCGCGCGTTTCCCGTGTGCGAAACAGATGGTGTTCCAGGCCGGGATGGTGACGCTTGAAGGTTTCGATGTTTTCCAGAACCATCGGCGCCAGAGACTGGTCCTGGGTTTGCACGTCCGTGATCAAGATGCTGGCAAGGATCATGCTATGACCTCCCAGAAGCCGGGACAGGCTACTAGGATTAGGCCAGCCGGTCAGCCGGCTTTTGCAGCTGGGCGGCACCAAGCCGGCAGCAGATTGGCCACGACAGCCTCCTGTCATGGGCAATTAAAGTTGCGGTCGCCCTGGTAAAAGTTATGCCTGGGCTATGATAGGGTCGTCGTCTTGCAGGCGGGCGCGGTCCCTAATTCCTCTGGAACAGGATCACATTACTGGTGGTCGGGCTCCCGTTGAAAATCGTCGAGACGAGGGTCCCCACCAGCCGCTGACCTTCCGGGGATACTGGGCGCGGAACCGGCGAAGAGATCACTAAATTGCGTGGCTTGTATAAATCGTTATACCGTTCCCATCAGGGTCCTTTACGCAAAAAAGATAATGCCCATAAAGAATTTCATCAGGGATCTCTCCTGCTGCGATTCCCCGACTGATTACCTGTGACCGGTTTTGTTTCAATTCATTCAGCCCTTTGCCCTTAATCATGAGGTCAAATTGCTCAG
>Ga0182024_10016854_pt1 | contig 13799 bp, 12 predicted proteins | sample P32metaG_FD_120480 | JGI IMG/M metagenome (GOLD analysis project Ga0182024, IMG submission 120480) | Permafrost microbial communities from Stordalen Mire, Sweden - P3-2 metaG (Illumina Assembly) | ecosystem: Environmental > Terrestrial > Soil > Wetlands > Permafrost | place: Sweden: Stordalen... | reverse complement strand
CAATCATCAATCATCAATATGTATAAAACCCCCGCCCGCTCTTCCGTCCCAGCCATCCCGCATCCACCATCTTGATGAGCAGCGGACAGGGCCGGTACTTGGGATCACCCATGCCGCTCTGCAGCACGCGCATGATATCGAGGCACACATCGAGTCCGATGAAGTCGGCCAGCGTCAGCGGCCCCATGGGATGCGCCATCCCAAGCTTGAATACTTCATCGACGGCATCAGCCGTAGCGACGCCTTCCATCACTGCGTACATAGCCTCGTTCAGCAGAGGCATCAGCACGCGGTTCGAAACGAAGCCGGGCGCATCGTTCACTTCCACCGGCGTTTTTTCCAGCTTCATCGACAGCTCGCGCACGCTGGCAAAAGTGTCCTGCGAGGTCGCCAGCCCGCGAATGACCTCCACCAGCTTCATTACCGGCACCGGATTGAAAAAATGCATGCCAATAACTTTCTCCGGCCGCTTGGTCTGCGCCGCCAGCTTGGTGATGGAGATGGAAGATGTATTCGACGCCAAAATGATTTCAGGCCGAGTCAACCGGTCGAGATCGCGAAAGATTTCCGTCTTGATTTCGAATTTCTCGGTCGCCGCCTCAATCACAAAGTCGCAGTCAGCAAGCTGGCCACGGTCGGTAACCGGCCGGATGCGGCTCAGGGCGCCAGCCTTGGCTTCTGCGGTGACCTTATTGTTTGCAACTTCGCGCTCCAAATTCTTAGTCACCGTCTCGAGCGCGCGATCCAGAAACCGCTGTTCCACATCGCACAGCACCACGTTGTATCCAGCCCGCGCGAATACATGGGCAATGCCGTTCCCCATCGTCCCCGCGCCCACCACGCCTACCCGTTGCATCTCCATAGGCCTCGCCTCGATGAAAACGTTCGAGTCTACCACCCGAAATCGAGCGCCGGGGAACAAGAATTGTGTGGGGACAGCCGCCCCCGGCTGTCCGTCGAGCGAAGCTCCACCCGTGAAGCCGCGAAGCGGCGCAAGAACACAGCCCACGGCGCAAGCCGTGGGAAAGCAAGCCAGACAATCAGCAAGCTCCGAAGGAGCGAAAGAATCAGCAGGTCGTCCATAACTAGGTACGGTATCTCTTCACGTCGGTAATCTTGATAATGGATTGATCCTTAGAAATCTTAGAAATCTTAGAAATCATTACCCTTATGCAGGTTCACCACTCTTATCGCATCGAAGACTTCGAGGACATTTGTGTGACCGCTGACAGGCTGGTGCCGCGATTGCACCGCATCCGTTTTGCGTCAGTCATTGCACGCTGTCTACTGATTGGGGCCCCGTTTTTGACAGGAGCAGGGGTCACGCATCCTGACAGAGTTCTCCTCGGCATGTCGCCTTTTGGGTTCTGTTTTCTAGTCTGCGGCCTCCAGAGTCCTCGCAGAAAAGCACGGAAGGTGTATGCATGCGCGGTAACGGGAATGGAATACGACGCCACGATAACAGACGACGCTATCATCACAGTCTCGCCGGTGGCTCGCGGCGAGTTGAAGTGGGAGGCATTTTCGCGAGTCATTGAGGGGGATGATGCGTTTGCACTCGTCACGGATGCTGTGATGTACCTGTTTCCGAAGAGAGCATTTGCCCCGGACCAGCTCAAGGAATTCAAGAGCCTCATTTCCAAACACGTGCCTGTTTGGGATGGGAAGTCCCGGACAATAAAACTGCTTTGAGATAGCTCGCAAGAATCAATCCCTGTTATTTCGGCCGCCGTGCCCAGTATTCGGGCCGCCTGCTGCCGTGGGCGACGGCCCAGATTGTGATTTCAGATTCTTGCTCCGAGTAGATGATGGAAAAAGGAAATCGCCAAAGCAGGAACCGTCTGGTGTTGTTCTTGCCTGGCGGCCCTGAAAGCAGACATTTTGGCGGAACGGAGCAAAAAAAATGATATATACCCGCTATCTCGGTTGTGCCGGGCCGACGCTAGAACCCAGCCGCCTTTGGAGGCTTCACCCACGCAAGCTCTCGCCTTGGTATGGGGTGTAAACTACATAGACAAACCCTTATATCTGATCTGTCATCTTCGAAAGGATTTCTCCCATGGCAACGCTCGAAGCCCCTGTCCGGGCGCGCACGACCCTGCATCAGGGTCCGTTTGTCACTGAGCCATTTTTTGACTTCCGCAACGAAGATAACGCGCGCCGCATGCGCGCCGCCGTCGCCAAGGTTCGCGGCCAGTTGGGCCACGAATATGATCTCATCATCGGCGGCAAGCGGGTCAAGACTGCCGACAAAATCAAGTCTCTGAACCCATCGCAGCCGTCCCAGATTGTCGGCATCCATCAGAAGGCGGGCAAGGAACACGTTGAGCCGGCCATGAAGGCCGCGCTCGCAGCCTTCGAATCCTGGAGTCGCACCACGGTGGAAGAGCGCACCAGCCTGGTGTTCCGCGTCGGTGACCTGCTGCGCCAGCGCAAGATGGAATATATGGCGGAGCTGGTCTTCGAGGTCAGCAAGAACTGGGCTGAGGCCGACGCCGACATTTCCGAGACCATCGACTTCTGCGAGTTCTACGCCCGCGAAGCTCTCCGCTTCTCCAAGGCGCAAACGCCCATCCAGTTGCCCGGCGAGCGCGATACGCTGCTCTACATTCCGCTGGGCGTGGGCGCCGTGATTCCGCCGTGGAATTTTCCCTGCGCCATCATGGCCGGAATGACGCTGGCGTCGATCGTCAGCGGCAACACCGTCATCCTGAAGCCGTCGAGCGATTCGCCCACCATCGCCGCGAAGTTTGTCGAGTTGCTCGAAGAAGCCGGCATGCCCGAGGGCGTGGTGAATTTCTGCCCCGGCGCCGGAGCCAGCTTCGGCGATGCTGTCGTGGCGCATCCCAAGACACGCTTCATCGCCTTCACCGGATCGCGCGAAGTCGGTCTGCACATCAACAAAGTGGCGGCGACGCAAGCTCCCGGACAGCTCTGGATCAAGCGCGCCATTCTTGAGATGGGCGGCAAAGACGCGATCATCGTCGATGCCGACGCCGACATCGATTCCGCCGTCGAAGGCGTGGCGCAATCCGCATTCGGTTTCCAGGGCCAGAAATGCTCGGCCTGCTCGCGCGCCATTGTCGACGAGCGCATCTACGACAAGTTCCTGCAACAACTCAAAGCTCGCGTCGAAAAGATTCAAATCGGCGATCCCGCCGAGAACGCCAACATGGGCGCGGTCATCAACGAAGGCTCGATGAAGACGATCCTCGCATACATCGAACAGGGCAAGAAAGACGGACGTCTCATCACCGGCGGCGACCGCGCTCCCGGCGAAGGCTACTTTATCCGCCCCACGGTAATTGCCGACATGCCACCGAAATCGAAACTCGAGCAGGAAGAAATCTTCGGTCCCGTACTGGCCGTCATCAAGGCCCGCGGCTTCGACCACGCTCTCGAAATCGCCAACGATACCGAATTCGGCCTGACCGGCGCCGTCTACACCAAGTCGCGAGACAAGATCGACCGCGCCATCCAGGAGTTTCACGTCGGCAATCTCTACATCAATCGCAAGTGCACCGGCGCCATGGTGGGCGCGCATCCTTTCGGCGGTTTCAACATGTCGGGCACAGATTCCAAATCGGGCGGGCCGGACTATCTATATCTGTTCACGCAAGCGAAATCGATCGGAGAAAAAATCTCCTAAGATCTGACCGATGCACCAGTACGGCAGAGTAACTTTGAACTTGAACGAACAAAGGCCGCCTTCGCAGGCGGCCCCAAATATTCCTCACGTGCGCGAAAACTTAGTGAGCGACTCCCGCTGGCGGTTGCGGAGCTGACCCCTGCGTAGTGGTCGCGGCGGCAGCCTCGTTCAGAATGCGGTGGTGAATGGTGAACAGCGCCAGTTCCAGCCGGTCCGACACCCCGATCTTGTCGTACACGTTGCGCAGATAGTTCTTGATGACCTGCTCCGTGGTCCCCAACTGCGAGGCAATTTCCTTATTCTTGTAGCCCTGCACGATCAGCGCCACGATGCGCAATTCCTTCGCGGTCAGCCGGTCGCGCACGCGCAATCCGACCATATCGTTCTCGGTGAGTTCGCTGGGCACGGCGACGTCCTGCACCCAGGTTTCGCCGCGCGCCACTTTCCGCACGCAGTCGACCAGCGCTGCGCTGGTCACGTTGCGATAGACCACGCCGTGCGCGCCGTTCGACATGTGCCGCTGCGCGCTCTCGCCCGTGTCCGCCAGCACAATCACGCGGGTCTTCGCTTTGTTCGCGCCCTGCACGATCGCGGTAAAGTCATTATGAAATCCCGCAGCCACCACCAGTACTGCGGCGCGGAACTTGTCCAGGGCCATGAACATCTGTTCAGGCGTCTGGGCCTGGGCCACGATGCGCATCTCGTCTTCCACCGCCAGCACTTTGGCAATGCCCGCCCGGAAGATCGCCTGGTTATCAGCCAGAATCAGTTTGAGCATGTTGTCAGCGCTCCAAAAAAGTCTATGAGTTCCTGATGAACTCGTATGAGTCGATCACGCAGGCCACGCCGCGGCCTTCTCCACCGCTTCCGGTTTCGTCGGCGCGCACCACTCGCCCCTTGCACTGGATGGTCACATTCTCCTGACCGCCCGTCATTTCCGGGGGCAGCGTGATTTCAAATTCCACGGGCGAACCAATTTCCATCGACGAATCGGCGCGGATGTAAACCCCTGCCGCACTGAGATTCCCCGTTATTCCCTCGGCGTCTCCTCCGGTCTCGCCCTTGTGTATCTTAATCGGCAATTCCAGCGGGAACCGTTTTCCGGTCCGTGCTTCTTCCCCCACGGTATCTCCTCTAGGCTGGCCTGCTCTCTGTTTCCCGTCTGCGAATGAGGCCAACGTCGTCAAAGCAAGCTCCTGGCGGGGCGCAGACCCGCTTTTATGCTCAGGGGCGGTTATATCACGAAAGGCACCCGCGTAAAAGCCTGATAACCCATTAGTTAATGGTAGTAACTAGGTTCCCCCTTTTCCACACGCCACCGCGGGCGCCCAAGCGATCAGATCGACCGATCTTGACCTCAGGCCAGGACGGGCGTGGTAGTGTTTTTGTTCAGCAAGTTCTCGCATACGACTGAGGAGTATTCCTATGGCGAATCGGTTTCGGATCGGCGGGAATGCTAAAGCCATTCTAATTTTCGCGGTTCTCTCCGCAGCTATCGGGAGCGCCAGGGCACAGACCAGTCAGAAACCCGCGCAGCCGGAGAAAAGGCCCGTCCCGGCTGCCATCGAGGCCAAACCTTCTGAGGCTCCAAGCGTCCTGGTCCAGCTCAACGGCGCCTTGGAAAGCCTTGCCGCCAAGGTTTCTCCAGCGGTGGTGCAGATCCTCGTCACCGCATACGGGCCGCTCCGCGAGGAAGATCGATCCCAGACTGCGTTCATCGTCCGCCAACACGCGGTGGGCTCGGGAGTGATCGTAGACTCCAACGGCTACATCATGACGAACGCCCACGTGGTGGAAGGCGCACAGCGCATTCGCGTCGCCCTGCCGCTGCCCATGGGCGACTCTGCTGGCCAGGTAGCAATCGGGAAGCGCCGCATTCTTGAAGCCCGCCTCGTGGGCCTGCACACAGAAACCGATCTCGCGCTACTCAAGATCGATGAGACCGATCTGCCCACGCTGCCACTTCTGAGCCAGCAGAGACCACACGTAGGCCAACTCGTCTTCGCCATCGGCAGTCCTGAGGGTCTGCAAAATTCAGTCACCATGGGAGTGGTGAGTGCGCTGGCCCGTCAGGCGGATCCGACGAAGGCACTCACCTATCTGCAGACCGACGCTCCCATCAATCCCGGCAACAGCGGAGGCCCACTGGTGGATATGAACGGCTTCGTCCTGGGGATCAACACTTTCATTCTGTCGCAAGGCGGAGGCAGTGAAGGTTTAGGCTTCGCCATTCCAGCGCGCGTGGTCGATTTCGTCTACCACAGCCTGCGAAAATACGGGCACGTCCATCGCGTCGAAATTGGCGCGGTGGCGCAGGAGATTACGCCTGATCTGGCCGAGGGCCTGCACCTGCCGCAGCGCTGGGGTGTAGTAGTAGTCGACGTCAAGCCGGATGGGCCCGCAGCTGCGGCAGGCCTGAAAATTCAGGACATTATTCTGACGGCGGATGACCGGCGCATCGAAACTCTGCCTTCGCTCTCAGCTGCTTTGTACCTGCACCGCCTCGACCAGGTGGTGAAGTTGGAGATTCTCCGCGGCAACGAGAAAAAAATCCTTTGGGTTCCGGCGATCGAGAACCGCGATCACATGGACGAACTTCTCGACGCGGTCAATCCCGATAAGAGCCTAATCTCCCGCCTGGGCATTCTTGCCATCGATCTCTCCGACGACTTGCGCACACGTCTGGGCTCGCTTCGAATTCCGTCCGGGGTAGTCGTGGTAGGACGGGCGGCCGATTTGATCATGCCCGACGTCGGCCTCCTGGCAGGCGACATCATCCACCAACTCAACACAACCTCAATCGGTTCCATGGACACGCTCCGTGCCGCCGTCGGCGCACTCAAGACGGGCGACCCAGTCGTGTTGCAAGTAGAGCGCGATGGCGGGCTCCTGTATGTGAGCTTCGAGCTGGAGTAATGTGAACATATGAAAATCGTCGGCATTCACGAGCGAAGACCAGCCTCGCTCGCCTCATTGAAAAAGCATGCATGGGAGAAGAGGTCATTATTGCGCGCGGGAAAGACCCTGTAGTTCGGCTAGTTCCAATCACAGTCCGCAAGGGGCGCAGAAAACTCGGCATGTTGAAAGGGAAGCTGGTGCTCGGGCGCGAATTCTTCGAGCCGCTTCCGCCGGACGAACTCACGCACTGGGAGTCTCGAAGTTTAAGGAAATGAGATTCGGTTCTATCGTCCCGATCCCGCACTTATTGCCGAAGCCTTAACTTTGCCCGCGCCCTCGATCACAACTCCCAATCCCGCGGTAATAGCCTCCACCACACAAAGGTCGTCGGCCGTAAACGCGTCCTGATCGGCTCGATATAGCGCTAGCACCGCCGCAACTGCCCCTGATCCTTCCATCGGCACAGCCAGCGCCGAGCGCAACGTACTGTACTTCGTGGGATCGTTCAAATAGCCCGGCTCGACCGAAGGATTACCGTTCAGGATGGACTTATGGTTTTGCGCGACCCATCCCGACAGTCCTTCTCCATGCGGAATCTTCAACGAAGAGAACAACTGGGAATTTTCTCCACTCACAAACTCCGCCGTGAGCACGTTATTCCTCAGGCAGTAGGCGGCCATTGCGTCGTACGGTACCAGGTGTTTCAACCGCACCGCGAGTAAAGAAAGAAGGTCTTCGCTGCTTAAGGAAGAGCCGGCCCGGCGATTGAGCGCAATAATTTGCTGACGTTGCTGCCGCGCCGCCGAAATCAACGCAATGGAATCTCCCCCCGGTCCCGACGCGTTGGCATCCAGACCAGCGGACTCCTCGAACCCCGCCGCGGGCGCCAACCCCCGCTTCACCTTGATATCCGTGGACAATTTCGGAGGAGCCTGCAGTGGCTGTTCATTCGCCAGCTTTTCAAGTTCAATGTAGCGGCGCTGCAGAATCGAAACCACCCGCGGATCAAAACTCTGGCCCGCATCCGCAACCACCTTGGCCATGGCTTCATCGAGCGGCAGCGCCTTACGGTATTGCCGATCCGAAGCCAGAGCATCCAGGCAATCGACTGCAGCCAGAATGCGAGCGCCGATCGGAATCGCCTCCCCGGCCAGTCCGTTCGGGTATCCGCTGCCATCCCATTTTTCGTGGTGGGCGCGCACGATCGGCACTACCGGATACGGAAAGTGCACCTGCTCCAGAATTTCCGCCCCCACAGTAGGATGGATTTTCATCTTCTCGAATTCCTCGGGCGTCAGTTTGCCCGGCTTCGAAATAATGTGCTCAGGCACCGCCAGCTTCCCGATGTCGTGTAACACTGAAGCCGCCCGCAACGCTTCGGTTTCGTCCTCGCTCAACCCCAGTTCCTTCGCCAGTTCCATCGCGTACACCCGCACTCTGTGCAAGTGCGCGCCGGTAGTTTCATCCTTGGCTTCGATGGCCAGCGCGAGCGTCTCAATCGTCCGCAGGTGCAGGCTCGAGACCTGCTCGGCATGCCGCTTCTCCGTCTCCAGCTTGCCAAGATAAAGACGATACGAGCGGTACATCAGATAAATCGGCGGCAGAATCAGCAGAGACGACTGCCATCCGATATGCCCGTTCAAGAAGTGGACCAGCCCCGCCAGAGCGGCTCCCACCAGGTAGTAGGGGAACGACCAGAGATAACTGTCTGCCCATACTTTTGAGATGGGCTTATCTTCCGTCAGCGTGATGATGGCCGACATCGCTCCCGAATTGCAGGCGAAGTGAGTGATGGCGGCTACGAGTAGAGCGAGCGGTCCGGGAGCGTGCAGCACATGAATCACCACCAGCTTGTAAGCGCCGTAGGCCACGGCACTCGAAACCGTTACCTGCGACAGATTAAACACCAACTGGACCAGCTTCAACCGGCGCGCCGGCTTCCAATAAAATTGCGCCAGCGTGCTGGCCACCCCAATCAACAGCGTTTCGGGAAGGCTCAATTCCAGGATGCCCAGCAGCGTGAACAGGAAGTTTACCGACAGCGTTGCCTCAACTCCGGGCAGGCCCACTTTCAGCGCCGATGCCAGCAAGGCCGCAGTCAGATAGCAAACGAACTTGACGGGGTCGCTCGACTGCCAGTGCGAGAACGCCAGCACAAAGCAGAAGCTTCCCGCCAGAGCCATCCCGGCAATGAACAGACGCGCGCCAATGGAACGTATCCACGACATGGAAGTGTTTAAATTTTCAACCAAGTGCGGGAGCCTGTCCGCCCAAAACGACCCCCACCGATTACCATGGTTTTTCCAGAAATCAGTGTTTACAACGATTTAGGCCCGCCAGCAGCAGCGCGAAACAGTGCCCGCGTGAGACAACTTGGCCCCTGCCCGGGGCGTGGGACAAAATGCCCGTTGAATTTCGCAACACATGTTTCTAAGTCACTGAAACTTAAGGAAATCCGAGTTCCATTTTGGACCCACACCTGCACATACAAGGGTCACCTGAGGATGGTTACGCGCCTGTGGGCGCTGCTGATTATTGGGGGAAAAATGAAGAAGTTGTTGCTTCTAGTGTTGATCGCCACGGTCACGTTGGCTCATGCCGACAACTCGAAAATATCGCCGGACCTGCAAAATTATCCGTCCACCCAGCAAGCGCAAGTGATCGTGCAGTATACGCCGGGAACACAGGTAAATTGCAGTGGCTTACTCGGCTTGTTGGGATGTCTGGTCAACGATGTTCTGAAACTTGGCGGCACGATCCTTTCGGACTTGCCTTTGGTCAACGGCCTGGTTGCGGTGCTTGACGGCAACGGCATCGTGAGCCTCTCGAACCAGTCGAATGTCGTATACATCAGCATGGACCGGCCGTTGACTCCTAGCCTCAGCAACGCTGCGCCTGCGGTAAATGCGTTCGCTGCATGGCAATCCGGCTACACCGGCGCCGGCGTTGGTGTAGCGCTGATAGACAGTGGAGTCAGCAGCCATCCCGATCTGAATGGCGGTTTCCTGGGATTGTCGCGCGTGGTCTGGAGTCAGAGCTTCGTTCCGGGCAATGCCAGCGCCAACGATCAGTATGGGCACGGCACGCATGTCGCCGGCCTGATCGCGGGCAATGGGTCCAGTTCGAAAGGCGCACAGTATTCAAAGACCTTTGAAGGCATCGCTCCGCAGGCCAACCTCGTCAACCTGCGAGTTCTAGACCAGAACGGCTCCGGCACTGATAGTGCGGTGATTTCCGCCATCACCACGGCAATCTCGTTGAAGTCTACTTTCAACATCCGTGTGATCAATCTTTCTCTGGGACGTGCGATCTACGAAAGCTACAAGCTTGACCCCCTGTGCCACGCCGTCGAAGCCGCGTGGAAGAGCGGCATCGTGGTCGTGGTCGCAGCGGGCAACAACGGCCGCTATCAGCCAACCAACGGCTATGCCACCGTCACGTCGCCCGGCAACGATCCCTACGTGATCACAGTGGGCGCGATGAAGCCCATGGGAACGCCGACCCGCCTCGACGATCTGATCGCCAGCTACAGTTCGAAGGGGCCAACGGCAATCGATGCCGTCGCCAAGCCCGACCTTGTCGCTCCCGGCAACCTGCTGGTTTCGCTAGCGGCTCCCGGTTCGACTCTCTATACCGGATATCCCGGCAACCAGGTTCCCTACAGCTACTATGTCAACGGCGGAAGCAGCGCACCGTCTTCCAGTTATTTCACCTTGAGCGGCACCAGCATGGCGACCGGTGTGGTCAGCGGAGTGGTCGCCGATCTGTTGCAGAAGAGTCCGAGCCTCACTCCCGATCAGGTGAAGGCACGCCTCATGAAGACCGCCTGGAAGTCGCTCCCGGCCTTCAGCAGCACCACCGATCCGACCACAGGAATCACCTACACCGATCAATACGATGTGTTCACCGTCGGCGCCGGATACGTCGACGTGGAGGCGGCTCTCAGCAACACCGATCTGGCGAGGGGAACTGCGATGTCTCCCGTAGCCTCGTATGACTCGACCTCCAGCAACGTCTACCTCCACGATAGCTCGACCGCAATCTGGAACACGTCAGCCACCTGGTCAGACGCGGCCGTGTGGGGAACTTCTCAGTTCGTGGTGGGCGCCCCGGCCTCTACCATGTCGGGCAGCAGCGGCGCGCTTTGGGGCAGCGATGCAGTGTGGGGCTCCAATATTCTGTGGGGCTCCAACATCCTGTGGGGTAGTAACATCCTGTGGGGCAGCAACGGAATGTATGCAAGTAATATTCTGTGGGGCAGCAACGCTTCCGCAGGCGAGCAATAACAACTTTCTCGTAACAACCCCCGCACTCGGAGAAAAAGGGCCACGATTTACTGGCGGCCCTTTTTCTTTTCTGAGTTTTGTTTAAAAGGCACCTCCGCCCCCGCCCCCAAATCCTCCGCCAGAGAAGCCTCCGCCGCCGCCACCTCCGCCAAAACCCGAACCGCTCGAACTTGCGCGCGGGGAAGACACAAAAACCTGGTGCATGTCGCCCGCCATGTTGTGCATCGAACTGGAAAAGAAAATCGGATTGAACCCTACATAGGGCCCTCCCGGTCCCACGTACCACTGCGGCGGATCTTTAACGATCCCAGCAAACGCCTGCGCCCAGTGATGCTCCACTCCCAACGCCATCGCATAAGGCAGAAATTTCTCAAACGTAGTTGGAGGCATGATCTTGAGCCGCTCCGCATCCACGCGATTCATAAACTCCTGGAATCCGAGCACCGCGATGCGCACCCGCGCGCCCTTCAAAGTCTTGGCAGTCATCACTCGCGCAAACAGCCACCAGATCACCGCCGAGAGCAGCACGCACACTACCACCAAAACCACGGAGTTGAAAAAGTTCGCCCATCCCTGGAATTGGAAGATGGCAAACGGTACCAGAATCAGGACAGCCGCGCCCAGGCTGTATCCATTAGCCGACTCCGGGTCGAGCAGATAAATCCCCTTCGTCTTCAACGCCGACATGATGTCTTGCCGGATGACCGGAACGGCTGTGTAGAAGCGATTCTTCAGGCTGGAGAGGCGCGTTTCGCTACCACCGGCGAACACGTTCTCCAGCATCACGCTCTCGTGGGGAGCAAGATCGCCGCCCCATTGCTCGCGCGGCTTGAGCAGATGGAAAACGTAGTCTTTATGCGTGAAGACCAGTACTTTCTCCGCAGTCTCTTCAATCTTGATATATCCCCGCACCGCCAGATCGACCATGGTCGATGTAATATCCCGGGGATGAATCCTGTCGTCCAGCAACGTACCCGCTTCCGCGGGAGAAATCCCGGCCGGCGGTTCGTACATGGGCGCAACCGAGATTCCGGGATCGGGGTCGCGTCCCTTGGACCACCACAGCACGAACATTCCGGCGAACGTGACCAGCGGCAGAAACACCACCGGATTGCCGCCAAGGAACCAGAAAAACTTCGTCAGTCCGCTTGGTTCTTGGAGAATGTCCTTCGGAATATAAGCGTCAATGGTCAACCCGCCGCGCATGGGCAGCGGACTGCTGGTCGCGAACTCCGTCTCCGCGCCGTCGACTCGGGAAGTGGCGTCGCTTCGGGTTGAGCCGTAGACCCCGGTAAACGCCTGCGCCCTCAGCGACCCCGAAGCTCCGGCCGGGAATCGCACAGTCGCGCTCGCGTGATCAATTGGCACCGGCCAATCGTTGCCCGTAACGTTCCAGTAAAACTCGTCGTAATCCTGGAAGAATCGCGTGCCATTGCGCACCCGGTAAGTAATCTCGACCGTCCGCGTCGCATCGACCGCGTCAGGAATATAAATCTTCAAATCGCGGGCGCCATTGGACGTCGACGACTCATACTTAAGTTTGCCGCCATTGCCGTCGGTGACACTTGTGACCGTGAGAAAGAGTTCGTAATTCGTCCCATTCGGCCCGGGATATTCAATCGGAATCGTCCGATTAATCCCGTGCCATGCGCCCACGAAGGCCAGCGTAATGCGCTCGGCAACCACGGCGCTGCCGTCCCGGTCGACGGTGATGTTGTCCTGAAAATCAGTAACGCGCCATGATTTGGCCTGTGCGGCGCCGCAGCAGACAAGCAGCGCAAGAACCGTCGAAACAATCGCCTTTGCGATTTTCAATTACAAAATTCCCCAATCCTTAATTACCCAATCCCAATTTGCCAATCCCTCAAAATTTCACCTGTACCGGCGCGCGGTCGACGTCCGTCGTCTCGAAGAACTGCCGCGGTGTGAAATTAAACATCCCGGCTAGAATGTTCGTGGGGAACGACTGAATCTTCGTGTTCAGGTCGCGCACCACCGCGTTGTAATAGCGCCGCGCGTTCTGAATCGAGTCTTCCGTCTGGCTCAGCGATCCCTGCAGTTGGGTGAACTCCTCCGAAGCCTTGAGCTCGGGATAGTTCTCCGCCACGGCGAATAGACTTTTCAACGCGCCGGTGAGCTGATTCTCCGCGACTGCCTTGCCCTCCGGCGTTGTAGCCTGCATCGCCTGCGACCGGAACTTGGCGATGTTCTCAAACGTCCCCTTCTCGTGCGCCGCGTATCCTTTGACCGTTTCCACCAGGTTCGGAATCAGATCGTGCCGCCGTTTCAGCTGCACGTCAATGTCGGACCACGCCGAATCGGAGCGCACCCGCAGCTGCACCAGGCTGTTGTACATGCCGATCAGGACCACGGCGATGACAACCAGAATGACCAGGAAGATGATGCCAATCATGAGCCACTCCTCAGTAGTCTGATCAGAAGGATCAATGGGAAATCAATGGGACGGTAACACACTGCCCGCGCAGTCGCAATGATGGACGGCACCCGCCTTCATCTAAGGGGCTTCCGGCTCTCGGCTTCCGGACTGCACTCGCCCTCAGACCTCAGACCTCAGACCTCGGACTTCAGTAAGCCAAATGTGTCCAAGAGCCGCAAGAACTCGGGAGCGGTGGGGAGCGTGGGGAATCGAGGTGCGAGTCTGAGAAAGCAGAAGGTCCGAAGTCTGAAGTTCGTCCGGAAGCTGAAAGCCGGAAGCCGGAAGCCGAAACTACTGCTGCGGCGCGAAGTACCCCTTGCGCGCCCGCACTTGCAGATCCTTCTTGAGTGAGGAAATCTCGATCGAGCGGTATCGTCCATCCGCGTCAAAATTGGCAGGCTTGTACGAGACCACGTACTGGCTGCGCAGTTCGTCTTGGATCGCGGCGAACGAATGGGTAATGTCCTTCATCTTGAACGGGAAGAAAGCGCGTCCCCCGGTGGCCTCGGCCAATTGCTCCAGCACTTTG
>Ga0182024_10016853_pt1 | contig 13799 bp, 6 predicted proteins | sample P32metaG_FD_120480 | JGI IMG/M metagenome (GOLD analysis project Ga0182024, IMG submission 120480) | Permafrost microbial communities from Stordalen Mire, Sweden - P3-2 metaG (Illumina Assembly) | ecosystem: Environmental > Terrestrial > Soil > Wetlands > Permafrost | place: Sweden: Stordalen... | reverse complement strand
CGAGAGAATATTTGCCGGGTGCTAGATTCTTTAAGTCGAAGACGCCTTGTTGATTTGTGGTGGCGCCGGTGGAATGGCCGGCGGCGTCGGTGAGCAGGACGGTGGCGCCGGTTACGGCTGCGTTGGAAGGATCGAGGACCTGGCCGTGGAGCGCGCCGGAAGCGGGGGCCTGGGCAAAGGCGTGCGAGGCGATAAATGCAAGCAACGCGATGGTTGCGACTTGAAGGCAGGTTTTAATGGGCCGAAAATTCATTCTGTCCCCTGGGTGAAACTTGTTACGCGACTGCGAGCTTTTTATGGATTTGCGCCGCCGGCATCCATGGCGGAGGACGAGCCGAGACTCCATGGCGAAAGCGTCATCATCTGACTGCCGCTCGTGGCAGCGGCTTCCAGGATTGTTTCGACGCCACCGACCAGAGTGATTGCGGTAACGCCGCCGGAATTTGTTCCTTCTGTGGACACAGCCATAACGGCATCGCCTTTGTGAAAATCAGAGAGCGATGCGGCGGGCATACGGTTCAGAATTTGCTGAAGATCTGCCGGTCCGCCGCCGGGTCGACCATTAGCGCCACCTGTACCAGACGCACCGGCTCCGCTGCGCTGCCCACCTTGTTGCGCGCCACCTTGTCGCGCGTCACCTTGTTGCGCGTTTTGACCTGATGAAGAAGATCCTGATGGGGCGCTACCAGGCGGCGTCGCAGAGCCGGGCGCAGTTGAGGCGCCATTGGCTTGCGTTCCGCTGGCCGCGGCGCCTTTCAAGCGGAATGCGATTCGTTGCGCGACTTCCGGCGCAAGTTTGCGGAGTTGCGTTTGGTCTGAAACCTTCACCACGACAGGCTTCTTGGTGATCAAGTCCATCACAGTGATTGAGTTTGCCGCGGGGTCGATCGAATTGATTGTTCCGGCGATATTACGGAAGGAGCCGGTGACAATTTCTTCGGCGTCGACGGAGCTGCCGTCCGCGCTACGCGTGCCTAAGGCGCGGAGTTGGTCCCCCGGCTTTACTTGATCGAGAGAGCTGGGCTTGGCGTCGTCGAATTTCACCGAATCGGGAGCGTAGCGGCGGAAGACTGTTTTGGGCGTGGTGTTGACCGCGACGGATTTTTTTCCGCCGATGGCGGTAACTGAAATGGAAATGGTTTTGGCCGCGGGATCGACGGCGGTAACCGGTCCACCGACGCTGCGCTTCTGCCAATCGTCGCGTTCGTGCTGCTGTTTGGCGTCCACGTCGGCGCGTTTCATGGCGATGATTCCGATGGCGTTCACGGGCTGCGCGGTGTCCGAGGCTTTCCAGCGGACAAATATGCGGTCGCCGATTTGCAGATCTTTAAATTCCATGGGCACGGCATTTTTCAAATCTGTTTGTCCCGGTTCGACGCGAACGATCTTGGTGGCGGGCTGGACGCTAACAGTGGCGGTGGCCCCGGAGTCGGTTGTGATCGTGACGGTGTTGCTTACGATTGATTTAATGGCGCCAACTTGCTTTTGAATTGCGTTTTGCTGATCGGGCTGCTGAGCCTGCGCGCGCGCCGCGGCAAACACCGGCGAAATGGCGGCGCTAATCAGGAACACTAGTAATACAAAGATCGCGCATGCCCAACTTCTATTCATTGACGAAGACATAAAAGTTCCTCAACTTCATCGCGAAATTCCGTTGCGAAAATTCCCATTGTGGCAGCTACGCGGGCTCGGCCACGAAAGCGCTTCTTCTCTAGTAATACTCCTACTTTGCCACCGTTATTAGACGTCAGCGCACCGACAAAGAGTTGCGAGCTGTTTCCATTTTACGATTCGAGCTGGGTTGGTCATCTCGTCCAGGCTACTCGAGCAAGATGGGCGGCGGGGGCGGAGGGCTCGGGATTACGAGTGGGCTGCTCACCACGCTGGGAACGGAAGGAAGCTGGGATGCATCCCAGCCGCCACCGATTGCTTCTACGAGCTGGACGCTCGCCGTAATTTGTTGAATACGAAGGTTCACGTCGGTTTGTTGGTTGCTGAACAGGGTGGTCTGCGCCGTGATTACGTTTAGATATGGATCGATGCCGAGCTTGTAGCGATCGACGGCGATCTTAAGATTTCTTTGCGCCGAGCCTACGGCAGTATCTTGTTGCGCGATTTCGATGGACAGAATCCTGATCGACGACAAGTTGTCTTCGACTTGTTGGAACGCGGCCAAGATGGTTTGGCGGTAGTTCGCTATGGTTTCGAGGTAATTCGCTCGGAACTGTTGAACGGTGGCGTGGCGCAGCCCACCGTCGTAAAGCGTTTCCGAAACGCTGGGGCCTACGGAGAAGAAGCGGCTCGGCCAGGTGAACCATTTGGTGAATGAGCTGCTTTCGAGTCCGGCTGAAGCGCTTAATGTGACGGTGGGGTAATAGGCGGCGAGGGCCACGCCGATTTGCGCGTTGGCTTGCGCCATGCGCCTTTCCGAAGCGGCGATATCGGGACGGCGCTCGAGAAGTTGCGAGGGAAGCCCATAGGGAACGGCGGGAGGACTTGTTTCAAGCGGCTGCGTCCGAATCGAGAAGTTGGAGGCAGGCTGGCCCACCAGAGTTGCGATGGCGTGTTCGAATTGGGCACGCACGATGCCGAGGTTGGTGTCCTGCGCCTGCGCAGATTCGAGCTGAGTTTCGGCTTGGGCCACGGCTTCGTCGGAAGCAATGCCCGTTTCATAAAGCGCCTGGTTGAGACGCAGAGATTCCTGGTAAGCGACGACAGTGTCATCTAATAATTTCTTGAGGGCGTCCTGGCCGCGAATAGAGAAATAATCGACGGCAACTTCCGCTTGCAGCATCAGACGCGTGTTTTCCAGATCGCCGGCGCTGGCTTGTGCAGCGTTTGCGTTGCCTAGCACGGTATTTCGAACGCGGCCGAAGAGATCGGGTGTCCAGGTAGCATCAAAGGGTAAATTGAAGTTAGTAATCACTACTGGCGCGACGGCCACACCGGTTCCGGTACCGCCAGTTCCGGTGCCGCCAGTGCTTGTTGTGAAGCCGCTTGTTACGTTCGCGGACTGCCGACTTGTTGTGATGGCCGGGCCGACGGTCACGGTTGGAAAATATTGCGAGCGGGCTTCTTTGACCATGGCACGCGCGACTAAGAAGGCTGCGGTGGCGGAGGCCAGGGACTGGTTCGAAACGTTGACCTGCTCTTCGAGAGTGTTGAGCTCTGAATCGTTAAATATTTCCCACCACTTGCCTTTTAGTACGGCATCTTTTGACGGCTGAGCCACTTTCCAGCCATCGGTGCTTGGATAGTCGGCGGGAGTGAGCTCCTTGTAGGATTCGGGAAGAGTTGCGGCGGCATCAGGCCGATGATAATGCGGGCCTACGGTGCATCCGGAAAGCGCGGCAGCCGCGGCGAGCACAGTCGCCATAATTTGGCGCGGGCTAATGAGAGATGTTGTATGTGAGCGGTGTTTCACGACTTCAGCTCCGTGATGTGAATTAGTCTGCAAGGTTCCCCAGCGTTTCTTCAGGAAGCTGATTGAGCGACTTGTGATGTTTGCGGGCCCAACGAATCCTCAGGCGATCCATATAAAGATAGACGACGGGAGTGGTGTAGAGCGTCAACATCTGGCTTACGATCAGGCCACCGATGATGGTGATACCTAGTGGACGCCGCAGCTCTGAACCAGTGCCGGTTCCCAGAGCGAGAGGGAGGGCGCCGCATATGGCGGCCATAGTAGTCATTAGAATGGGACGAAAGCGCAGCAAGCAGGCCTGATAGATAGCGTCTTCCGAACTTTTTTTCTCGAGGCGTTCTGCGGCGAGAGCAAAATCGATCATCAATATGCCGTTCTTTTTGACGATACCGATCAGAAGGATGACACCGATTATTGCGATGACGCTCAGGTCGATTTTAAAGATTAGCAGCGCCAGTACCGCCCCTACGCCCGCCGAGGGCAGAGTGGAGAGGATGGTGATGGGGTGAACATAGCTCTCATAAAGAATTCCCAGCACGATGTAAACGGCCATGAGCGCAGTGATAATGAGAAGAGGCTGGGTAGAGAGAGAGGATTGGAATGCTTGCAAAGTGCCGGAAAACATTCCGTGAATGGTGGTGGGCATTCCGATTTTTTGTTCCATATCGGTGATGGCTTTGGCGGCGTCGCTAAGGGAAACACCGGGTGCGAGGTTGAACGAGACCGTGACGGAGGGGAATTGGCCTTGATGGTTGACGGCAAGGGCGGCGGTGCGCGTCTCGGCGTGTGCAATAGCGTTGATGGGAATTTCTTTCCCCGGAGAAGCCTCCACGTAGACATTTTTCAGGGCATCGGGGCTTTGCCAGAACTGCGGCGCAACCTCCATGACCACGTGATATTGATTCAGAGACGTGTACATCGTAGAGACCTGGGCCTGGCCGAAAGCTTCGTACAAAGTATTGTCAATCTGCTTGGGGGTTATGCCGAGCCTCGACGCAGTTTCGCGATCGTACACTAACTCTGTTTCCAGGCCGCTGTTCTGCTGGTCGGTGTTCACGTCCGTCAACATGTGCTGCTGACGCATCTGGGTGAGGAGGGTGGGACCCCAGGTGACCAGATCGTCCAAGTTGTCGCTCTGAATGGTGTACTGATATTGCGCACTGCTCTGGCGGCCACCTATGCGGAGATCCTGACCGGCTTGGAGAAACGCGGTAGCGCCCGGTACGGAAGTAAGTTTTGGACGCAGGCGATTGATGACATCGCTGGCAGAAATCTTGCGTTCGTTAAGGGGCTTCAAGGCCAGGTAAATAAAGCCAGTATTCACGGCGCCGGCGCCTCCACTGAAGGCCATGGCGTTTTGAACGGCGGTGTCTTTTCCCACGATATCGACAAACTGCTTGGTGATGGCCTGCATGGCTTGAAACGAAATATCCTGCTCGGCCTGAATGCCGCCAAAAACCGTTCCGTTATCCTGTTGCGGGAAAAAGCCCTTGGGGACGACGATAAAAAGGTAGACGTTCAGGCCGATGGTGAGCAGCAAGACAGTCAGAGTGAGACCGGAATGGTTGAGCACCCAGCTTAAAGACCGCTCGTAAAGTGCGAGCACACGATTAAAGCCACGCTCACTAGCTTGAAACAATTTGTTGTGGGCGGATTCGTCCATATGTTTCAAAAGCCGGGAACACATCATAGGAGTAGTGGTTAGAGAAATGACGAGCGAGATAATGATGGCCACGGATAGAGTGACGGCAAATTCGCGGAACAAGCGGCCCACGATACCGCTCATCATCAGAATGGGAATAAATACCGCGACCAGGGAAATACTGATGGAAAGGACGGTGAAACCGATTTCACTGGCTCCTTTGAGGGCGGCATCCATGGGTGAATAGCCCTGTTCGAGATAGCGAGAGATGTTTTCGATGACAACGATGGCGTCGTCTACAACGAAACCGGTAGCGATGGTAAGGGCCATCATGGATAAATTGTCGATGCTATAGCGGCATAAATACATGACCGCGAAGGTGCCGATTAACGAGACTGGAACGGCGACGCTGGGAATAAGAGTGGCGCGCACGTTACGCAGAAATAGAAAGACCACCAATATGACGAGAGCGACGGATATGGCGAGGGTGCGTTCCACGTCGCTAACGGAAGCGCGGATGGTGGTGGTGCGGTCGAGCATGATAGTGAAATCCATGGCGGACGGAATGGAGGCTTTCAGAGAGGGAATCGATTCGCGGATGCGATCGACGGTGTCGATGATGTTGGCGCCGGGCTGCCTGAAAATAATGAGCAAGACGCCTGGTTTTCCGTTCACAAAGCCAGTGGTGCGAAGGTTTTCGACGGAGTCCTGAATGTCGGCAAAATCGGAAAGCTTTACAGCGGCGCCGTTGTGATATCCGACTACCAGATCTTTGTAGTATTGGGCCTTGAGGAGTTGGTCGTTGGTGGTGATGTCGGCGGTTCCGCGATCGTCGGATATTTGTCCCTTGGGCTTGTTCGCATTTTGCGAGCTCAACATGGAGGCGACATCCTGGAGCCCGAGGCCGTAATTGTTTAGTTGAGTGGGATTAATTTCCACGCGGACTGCGGGTAGTGAGCTCCCGCCGACACTGACCTGTCCGACACCTTGGATCTGAGAAAGCCGCTGAGAAATGATGGTAGAGGCTGAGTCGTACATAGCGCCGCGGTCGTAAACATCAGAAGTAAGCGCGAGAATCATGATCGGGGCGTCCGCGGGATTTACTTTCCTGTAGGTAGGATTGGCGGGCAAATTGGCAGGCAGATAGCTGCGCGCGGCATTGATGGAAGCCTGTACGTCACGCGCGGCGCCGTTGATATCGCGATTCAAATCGAATTGAAGGGTGATGCTGGTGGAACCGAGGCTGCTGGACGAAGTCATTTCCGTGACGCCGGCGATGCGACCGAACTGGCGTTCGAGCGGAGTGGCCACGGATGAGGCCATGATCTCAGGACTGGCACCGGGCAAACTGGTGGCTACGGAAATGGTCGGGAAGTCCACCTGCGGGAGGGCTGAAACGGGCAGCTCCTTGAACGCCACGGCGCCGGCGAGAGCCATAGCGACGGTGAGGAGCGCGGTAGCGACGGGGCGTCGTATGAATGGAGTGGATAAGCTCATAGCTAGTCTGCTGGAACCGACTCCGGAGCGCCGCTTCCGGAACGATGTGCACGCCAATTAGCGGCTTTTTTGGCGAGGCGGTCGAAGTAGATATAAATCACGGGCGTGGTGTAGAGCGTAAGAACCTGGCTAAGTAGCAGCCCGCCGACCATCGAGATTCCGAGCGGACGACGCAGTTCGGAGCCGATCCCCGTACCGAGCGCAAGCGGCAGGCCGCCGAGGAGCGCGGCCATGGTGGTCATCATGATCGGCCGGAAGCGCAGCAAGCAAGCTTCGAAGATGGCTTCCTCAGAACTTTTGCCTTCCTTGCGCTCGGCTTCCAAAGCGAAGTCAATCATCATAATGCCGTTCTTTTTGACGATTCCAATGAGCAGGATGATACCTATGAGCGCGACGACGCTGAGTTCGGAGCCGCAAATCAAGAGAGCCAGAATCGCGCCAACTCCGGCGGAAGGCAGCGTGGAAAGAATGGTGAGGGGATGGATGTAACTTTCGTACAGAATGCCGAGCACGATGTAGACGGTGACCAGCGCCGCGAGAATTAAAATGGGCTCGTTGCTCAGAGAAGCCTGGAAGGATGCAGCGCTACCCTGGAAGGCCGCCTGGATACTTAGAGGCATGCCAATATCTTTTTGGGCTTTCTCGATTGCTTTGGTGGCTTCACCCAAAGAAGCGTTGGGCGCCAAATTAAATGAGAGCGTAACGACCGGGAATTGACCCTGATGATTCACTGACAGCGCCGCTGTTTTGGATTCAAAGTGGGTGAATGCGCTTAGTGGCACCGCAGCTCCATTAGCGCTGGACACAGCAGTTGGATTCGCGGAGCCCGAACTGGGCAACGCCGAAGATGAAGCGGACGGGCTCGGAGAGGAATTGGCAGCTCCTCCTGACGATGATGTGGATGTGACGACTCCGCTTGCCCCGGAGCTTGTACTGGAAGAACCAGTGGTGGTTGCCGAGGGAGCGATGGCCGATCGAACGTAGATGTCCTGGAGTTTATTGGGATTTTTTTGAAACTCCGGCATGGTTTCGATGACGACGTGATATTGGTTCAGTTGGGTGTAGAGGGTATCGACCTGGCGCTGGCCAAACCCGTCGTAAAGAGTCTGGTCGATCATATTGGGCGTGATGCCCATGCGGGAAGCAGTAACGCGATCGATTACCAGGGAAGCCGCTAACCCCTGGGTCTGCTGATCGGTGGCGACGTCGGTCAACGCAGGAATTTGTTTGAGCTTGTCGACCAGCTTGGCGGTCCACAGATTCAACTCGTTAATGTCAGGATCTTCCAACGTGTATTGATACTGCGTGCGGCTTACGCGGTCTTCTACGGTGATGTCCTGGACGGGCTGCATGTAAAGCGTGATGCCTTCGATCTTTTCGAGATTGGGCTGCAGGCGGCGGATCACGTCGGACGCGTTTATTTTGCGCTCCTCGAGAGGTTTTAGATTGATGAGCATGCGGCCGCTGTTTAGCGTCGGGTTGGTTCCGTCGATTCCGATGAAAGAAGAAAGGCTGTCGACCGCACTGTCCTTCAGGATCACCTCGGTAAGCTGTTGCTGTTTCTCGGCCATGGCGGGAAAGGAAATCGATTGGGAGGCTTCCGAGATGCCCTGGATGATGCCGGTGTCCTGCACGGGGAAAAATCCTTTGGGGACGATGATGTACAAAATGACGGTGAGGACAAGCGTGGCGACGGCGACAAAGAGAGTGGCGGTCTGATGCTTTAGGACCCAGCGAAGCGTTCGTCCATAAAAGGCGATGACGGACTCGAAGGCGTGCTCGGATACTTGGTAGAAACGGCCCCGCTGCGATTCGGGCTTATGTTTGAGCAGCTTGGCGCACATCATGGGAGTGAGCGTCAAGGAAACCACGGCGGAAACGAGAATGGTTACGCTGAGCGTGACGGCGAATTCGCGGAAAAGCCTGCCGACAATGTCACCCATGAAGAGAAGGGGAATGAGCACGGCGATTAGAGAGATCGTCAGCGAAACGATAGTGAAGCCGATCTGCTCCGCGCCTTTCAAGGCGGCCTGCAGAGGAGGATCACCCTCTTCGATGAAGCGAACGATGTTTTCGATCATCACGATGGCGTCGTCCACCACGAAGCCGGTGGAAATCGTCAAGGCCATCAAAGTTAAATTGTTCAGACTGTAGCCGGCCAAATACATCACGCCGAAAGTGCCTATGAGCGAGAGGGGTACGGCCACGCTGGGAATGATGGTGGCGGAAAGATTTCGCAGAAAAAGAAATATGACCATCACGACCAGGCCGACAGTGAGCATCAATTCGAATTCGACATCCTTCACGGAGGCGCGGATGGTGGTGGTGCGGTCGGTGAGCACGGTGACGTCAACCGATGCGGGCAGATTGCTTTTCAAAAGCGGGAGCAGCTTTTGGATGCGATCGACGACTTGAATGATATTGGCGGCGGGTTGGCGCTGGATGTTCATAATCACCGCGGGAGTGGTGTTCATCCAGGCGGCTTGCTTGGTGTTCTCAACGTCGTCAATGACGCGGGCTACGTCTGAAAGCAGAACAGGGCTTTTGTTGTGGTAGGCCACGACGATGTTCTGAAAGTCTTTGCTGGTTAAGAGCTGATCGTTGGCGTCGATTTGGTAATCCTGGTGCGGGCCGTCGAAGTTGCCTTTGGCGAGGTCGAGGCTGGTGTTTTGAACGGCGGTCCGCACGTCTTCCATATTGATGCCGTAAGAAGATAGCGCTGTGGGGTTCAGCTGAATGCGCACGGCGGGCTTCTGTCCGCCGCTGATGCTGACGAGGCCAACGCCCGTTACTTGCGCGATTTTTTCCGCCAGCCGGGTGTCCGCCAAATCTTCCACTTGCGACAGCGGGATAGTGGAAGAGGTTAAAGCAAGCGTGAGAATGGGAGCGTCGGCCGGATTCGTTTTACTGTAAACCGGAGGGACGGGAAGGTCGGCAGGCAAGTAGGACTGAGCGGCGTTAATAGACGCTTGCACTTCTTGCTCGGCGACGTCGATATTCAGGTCGAGAGAAAACTGCAAGACGATTACTGAGCTTCCGTCGGAACTGGTGGAGGTCATCTGGTTGAGACCAGGGACCTGGCCAAATTGACGCTCCAAGGGGGCGGTTACGGCCGAAGCCATGACGTCGGGGCTGGCTCCGGGATAGAACGTGACGACCTGGATGATCGGATAATCAACTTCGGGGAGAGCGGAAACCGGAAGCTGTATGTAGGACACGATTCCGGCGAGCAGAATGGCGGCCATCAGCAGCGAAGTGGCTACCGGTCGAAGAATAAATGGACGAGACGGGCTCACGGATGAGTCCCTCCGCCGGTGTTGCTATTTGTGTTCGGTGTTGGAATCGCGTTGCCATTTTTATTTGCGCCGTTACTGTTTGTGGTGCTGCTGTTAGAGCTTGTTCCGTTGCTGCCGCCGTTTGCGGGGCTGGAGTTAGCGTTCGTTCCGTTGGTGGCGCCGTTTGCGCCGCCCGGGGCTTTGTTGTTGATGGTGACTTTGCCGCCGTTTTGCAACTTATCGAAGCCATTCACCGCCACCACTTCGCCGGGGTTTACACCTTGGACGGCTATGGTGTTGGCGTCGGTGGTGCCGACGGTGACGTTGCGCAGATTCGCCGTGTTGTCCGAACTGATGACGTAAATGAAAGTACCTTGCGCGTTGCGCTGGATGGCCGCGGTGGGAAGCAGAGTGACTCCGCGCTGGGTGTCCACAAGCAGCCGAGCGTTCACGAACTGATTGGGGAAAAGTTCCGTATCGTGATTGTCAAAAATGGCCTTGAGCTTTACTGTGCCGGTGGTCTGATCGATCTGATTGTCGAGAGTTAGAAGAGAACCGGAAGCGAGTTTTGTAGATTGGTCACGCGCGAAGGCGTCCACGGGCAATTTTTGGTTACCGCGCAGCTGTTTTTGAATCTGCGGCAGATAATCTTCGGCGACGCTGAAGATCACAGTGATGGGCTGAAGTTGGGTGATTACCACCAGCGGGGTGGTGCTGCCTGATGTGACAATGTTGCCGGGATCCACCAAGCGCAATCCGACGCGCCCTTCGATTGGCGCGATAATCCTGGTGTAATCGAGATTAGTGGCCGCAGCCGCAACTGTCCCCTGATCCTGCTTCACCGTTCCTTCGTCCTGCTTTACCAATTGGCCCTGATCGTCGAGCTGCTGCTTGGCGATAGCGTTGCGGTCGTAGGCTTGTTGAAAGCGGGTCAGATCGATTCTTGCTTCGTTCAACACCGCTTCATCTTTTGCGAGTGTGCCTTGGGCCTGGGTGAGCGCGGCCTGAAACGGGCGGGGATCAATTTCGATCAGAAGATCCCCCTTATGCACCATTTGGCCTTCGCGGTAGGCCACGTTCGTGATTTGACCGTCGACACGGCTGGTGATGGTGGCGGTATAAACCGGCGTGACGGTGCCGAGCGCGTTAATGTAAACGCCGATGTCGCCGGTGCGGGCGGTGGTGGTGGAGATGGGGGCGCTGGGGCGAGGCTGCTTGGCCTGTGCGGCGGCTTGCGCAGCTTTCTGATGCTGGCGATAAAAATAGAAGATGCCGACAAGCAGCAGAATTACAACGACGACCCAAATCCATGTATGACTCTTCCGAGGGCCGGCATCCTTCTGCGTGACAGGTTTTGGAGGAGGCGGTGCCGGAGCGGGAGGACTGGTTGCAGTGGTGCTGGGAGAGTCTTTCGTGTTGATCGAGACCGGCGCATTGGGCGCACTGGGAGAACTTGGGTTGGCGCCGGGAGCTGGGACATTCGGAGAATTCGGTGTGTTCGGGGGATTGTCAGGCAAGTTGAGCTTCCTTTTTCAGAATAGGATCGTGAACCGTTCTAGCCCTGGTATTGAGGTCCGTTGGATCTTTTGCTTTTCCGTGTCCCCTGATGATAACCGAGACCGTTATTTGCCCGAATTCCTTTTCATTCACAAGTTTGCAGGCGCTACCGCTTATGGATACAAGTCCAATTAAACCAGCGCATTACATTCCGACGATTCAAACCGCCATTTGGTTACAGCAAACAATTATGACCTATGACGAAAAGCGGACATCTGGGTTAGTGGAGTTCGCCAAACTTCATTTGAACAACAAGACATCGAAACCTAGCTTTGTGTTCGAATTGGAGGGGAAAAGCAGGGTATATCTCACCATAAATCCACGAAAAAGGCGATTCAACGATCGTTCGAATGTTCCAGGAATTTGCTGACTGCGCCGGCTATCGGTCTTATCCAAACAGGGAGGAAAAAGAAACGGCGCACCTTGCGTGTGACAGGGTGCGCCGTTGATTCACGTGATGGTTTACTTGATTGCTTTCATCGCGTCAGCAGTCGCTGTAGCCCCGTAAATGTTTGTATCGTAATAAACCGGGACTCCAGGGGTGGTCGGATTGTTTAGCAAGTAGCCGTCGTAGAAGTACGGGCTGCTGGCCGTCAAGCCGCTGAACGCTGTTAGCGTTCCGTTGTAGGTAGTGAAGCTACCAGTTTGTGCGTTGATTGAGGTAACGCCATTGCCCATATAGAACGAATTCAGGCCGTCGATCGTGAAGTTGGGCGAGGCGAGGTTGTCAGCATTGCCGGCGATCTGAGTCGGCAACAACTCGACGAAATCCGCCGTGGCGATGGCCAACGTCGGAGGGGCCGCTGCCGTGAATGCGCTAGCGTCGATCAGAACGTTCTGGCCGACCACGAAATCCGCTGGGGTGAGAAATTGACCCGGCAGCGTATTGGCGGAGGAAGTAGAAAAAGTCGCGGCGGTTGCATTGAGCGTCACAACTTGCCCTACCGTTAGGCTGTCAGTGTTGCCCGACGGCACGGCGGTGATAACGGCCTCGACAGTCGGTGTGGTCTGCACGATGGTGGCTTCGAACGCAGTCGTTGAGTTGAAGCCAGGATTACCGGCGATAGATGTGGCATTGTAGCTCAGCGAAGTAGTGCCGTTAGCTCCTAATCCCACAGTGATAACGTTACCTGTTTGAACGCAAGCAAAGGTGTTCGCAGTAGTGCAGGTAGCGGAGGTTGGATAGTTGGTGATGACGGCGGTGGACGGAACGTTGATGGTCAAAGGTTGTCCCGTGGCACTGTCTGTGATCGTCACGCTGCTGGCCGTAACTGCGGTAACCGTACCGGTGACTTGGCTGACGTCAACCAAGTTACCGTCAGTCCCGACGGTGCTGTTCTCCGTTACCGTTGCGGACGGATTGATTGACAGAGTGCCGGTCGTATTCACCAATGACGAGCCGACGTTCAAGTCAATCGCGATCTGCGCAGGCGTTCCGGACGTAAGCGTAATCGGAGCGCTAAAATTCGCCGTGACCGTAGTGGTAGAAACTGTGGGAGCAAGCTGGCAAACCAGGGGCGTAGTACCGGTGTTGTCGCAAGTTGTTCCGTTGCCGTCAGTGAAGGTATCCCCTGGGTCGACAGTAACGGTTGCGGTGCCGGTACCGAACGTCAAAAGAACGCCGGTGTAAGCACCCGCTTCCACGGTGGTGTTGGCCACCACGTCAGACTGAACGGGAGTTTGCAGGTTTGCAAACTGGATGGTCTGGGAGCTGGAAATCAAGTTTTGAGCACCCGAACAGCTCGTTGCGCCGGCCTCAGCGGACGTGAGCAGGCACGCACCTGTAATGGAAAGGTCGAAAGAAATAACATTAATTCCCGCAGGGGGCTGGTCTGAAACAGTAACCACGACCGGGACCTCTGCAGGGGGAGGAGTGGTGCTGTGACCGCTGCCTCCGCAACCACCAATAAAAGCTAATAGTAAAGGTACTGCTGACAAAGTTAAGATTTTCTTGCGCACTTGGAGTCCCTCCAGGGAAATTTAAACTGCGTTCCTATCATGCGGGTTTTGCGCGTAGTCCATATCGGGTGATGAATGTATTTAATGACGTGAAGTATTCGAGTACCCCTTAGGGAACCAAAAATTTTCTTAAATTTTATTTTTTTCGTTCATTGTGTGCCAAGGCGGAGATATACCTCCATAGAAGATTACTTACAGATATTCTAGAAGTACGGCTTTGGCACTTTCGCGCAGCTGTGGTTCTTTGAGATTCCTTTAACTGCGTAAACACACTAATCTGGCATGCTCATTTGACATTGAAGCGGAGCGTCGCTTCGGAGCTAAATGAAAATATCAGATCTGTTATTCGGAAGACCGCTCGCTGCATCCGATGAAAGAGCAGAGCAGCTAGGCCTCGCGGCTGGGATTCCAATTTTCGGGCTGGACGCACTAAGCTCCGCGGCAT
>Ga0182024_10016852_pt1 | contig 13801 bp, 11 predicted proteins | sample P32metaG_FD_120480 | JGI IMG/M metagenome (GOLD analysis project Ga0182024, IMG submission 120480) | Permafrost microbial communities from Stordalen Mire, Sweden - P3-2 metaG (Illumina Assembly) | ecosystem: Environmental > Terrestrial > Soil > Wetlands > Permafrost | place: Sweden: Stordalen... | reverse complement strand
CGGCCTCGACCCGCGTGCGCTGGCCGCGCGGCGTCTACGTCCTCGACGAGCCGACCACCGGCCTGCACCTCGCAGACGTCGAGCGGCTGCTCGGCCTGCTCGACCGGCTCGTCGACTCCGGCAAGTCGGTCATCGTCATCGCGCACCACCAGGCGGTCATGGCGCACGCCGATTGGATCATCGACCTCGGTCCCGGTGCGGGCCACGACGGCGGCCGGATCGCGTTCGAGGGCACACCCGCCGACCTCGTCGCCGCCCGCTCCACCCTCACCGGCGAGCACCTCGCGGCCTACGTCGGCACCGGGCCCTGACCGTCGCGGACACGGCGAGACGACTTCTCAACGACTCGTGCGCGCCTTCGACGCTGGTTGTTCGGCGCCACGCGCGTACGACATGGGAGCGCGGGCCGTCGAGGCAGGGGAAACGATGCTCCTCGCGCACAACCCGTGATACGCCGACAATGGTTGTCGCCAACACAACGGCACGACATACCAAATCGTTCGTGTTGCTGATCCGACCAACGATCTGAGCCTGTGCATCGACGCGTCCCGAAGTGCCGAAGCGACCCGCGGCCGGTCACCCCTGGCCGGCACCGATCGCGTCATCTACGCTTCCGCACCGTGCCTACGGAATGGGCGGTACGCCGGGAGCCGTGCCCAAAATGCGGTCAGGGGATGACCTCGGTCACCCACCAGGTACGGCTGAACGGATGGGGCGGCGTCGTCACCGATACGCCGGTCTTCGCCGCCGGCTGTCACACCGAAGGCTGCGAATGGCACGACGCGCGAACCGACCACGCCCGGCGGTCCCAGGCACAGCGAGCGTGCGCATCTGAAAGGCCGTCGCCATGCGCTCGAAGCGCATCGCCGACCGACGCCCCATCGGACGACCGTTTCCTTTTCGCCGACTCGGACGATTGCATCGCCAGGAGTTGATTCGGCTCGGTGTCCTCGCGATGGGGCACCTGAGGGGAGACCTTCGATGTTGCGATCACGAATTGCTCGCATTGGCCTAGCCGTCACCATTGCCGTCCTCGCCGCTGGCGTTTCGGGCAGCCAGGCTGGTGCAATTTCGGCGACGCCGCCGCACATCGTTGCGAAGCCCAACAACCTGATGATCAACACCAAGACCACCCTCACGGGCAGCGGCTTCCCCGCCAAGACGAAACTCACGATCGCGGAATGCCCCGGGACGAACTGGATCGTCCCTCAGAACCCCTGCGTGAAGAACAACACCGTCTCGGTCGTGACCGACAGCCACGGCCGCTTCACGCACCAGTTCCGGGTTGAGCTGTGTGGCGGCAAGCGCGGCCCCGAGCCGACCAGCCAGATCTGCTACATCGGCGATCCCCACCCCGAAGGCATCGACACGATCACGCTGCTCGGCGCGGCCAAAGTCACCGTCACGTACCCGTAACCGCGACGACAACGCGGCCGGCGCTTCCCCGCGTGCCAGCGCTTACCTCGCGTGGGGGTTAGTACCTCGTACCGTTCGGATGCACGGCGTAGAAGCCGTTGACGGCCTCACCGGTCGCTTCTTTCGGTTTCGTGTCCTGGAACCAGGTGTACAGCGGTTTGCCGTTCACCGCGAGCTGCTTGGTGTGGTCGGCTCGGGTGATGACCTTGAACATCGACGCCTTCACGCCGGGGCCGTAGGTCACCTTCCCGGTGACGTGCAGGGGCGGCCACGCGGTCGCACAGTCACCGGTGCAACTGCTCTTGTCCGGCGTCTTGTCGTTGATCGAGATGTACAAGGTGCGGCCCTTACTGTTCGCGAGGACCTTGCCGAGCGCTGTCGTCTCGATCATGACCGTATACACGGCAGTGCGAGGCGCACCGGTCACCGCACCTGCAGAACCTGCAGGGGAAACCGCGGTCAACGACGTCGCAGCCAACGCGACCACGAACAACAGGACTGGGATGAGACGACGCATCGAAGAACCCCCCACGGGAATTGTGCCTGGTCGATCGCCCGGAAATGTACACGGCAGGTGGTGGGTCATCCGGGCGGGGCTTGAGGACCCGTCGAGACCGCGGTCACGTGTCCGGCTGGCAGAACCGTCGTTGTGCGACAGGACCGACGAACGACGACGTCGCCGAGCAGCCCACATGCTCAACTCCGAGGGAACTCAACCGCCATCGCCCGCGTACATATTGAAGGTGTGGGGACCTCTCGACGGCGAGGGGTGTCCCGTTCGGTTGAGTGATTCGAGAGGTCATCGGTGCGGGATCGGGGACCGTGTGTCGCTGGTCGCGCTCGGCGCTGTGGGGAGTTCATCGCGATTCGGATGATGTGCCGGGCCGCGGCCCGTGGTGCTAGTACGAGTGACGCGGACGGGCTGACGCCCTTGGTTGTCGCCGACCGGAAGTCGAGACTCTGCAACGCAGAGTTCAGTCGCGTGCTGACAGGAGATCTGACATGCGTGCCCAGCATTGTTCCGACCGTTCACGGCCCCGCGGCGTCCGGCGGGTACGCCGGCTGGTTGTGGTGTCGGTGGCTGCACTGGTGGCCGTGCCGTTCGGTACTGCAATTGGGGCGGCGGTCCCGAACGCGGTCGGGTCAGCTCGGTGTGCTGGGACGCCGAAAGCGCCGGCGACGCTGCGCGGCGGCACCTATGCGGGCGTGACCGTCACGGGTCTGTGTGAGGTCAAGGCCGGACAGGTTGTCGTTGTCGGCAATGTGGTTGTCGAAGGTTCCCGCGGCGCCCTCGTCGCGGCGTTCGCGCATAACGCGCACGGTGGGGGTACGTCCGGGATCACCGTCCACGGAAATCTTGTCGTTCAAGACGGGGCAAGCCTGCTCCTGGGTTGTTTCGCGTCGTCGTTCCCGTGCCTGGACGACCCGCACATGAAGACGAAACCCTCGCTCAACAGTCCAGACTTCGTCGATGGTGACCTGCTCGCGACCAACTCGCTCGGCGTCGTCGTCCACGACACCACGGTCGGCGGCGACCTCCGTGAGGTCGGTGGCGGCGGGGGCTTCGAGTCCGGCCCGGGTGGCCACTGCACCCCGACGGGGATCTTTGCCGCGTTCAAGTCACCGGTGTACAGCGACTACGAGGACTCCACCTTCGACGGCAACCTGTCGGTCACCGGGCTGCGTTCGTGTTGGCTTGGCAGCTTGCGCGACAAGGTCGGCGGCAGCATCACGTACCTCAACGACAAGATGGCCGACCCTGACTCGATGGAAATCGAGACCGACCATGTGCGGGGCAACATGATCTGTGCTGGGAACTCGCCGGCCGACCAGATCGGCGACGCTCACGGCAAGCCCACCATCGTCGGCGGGTTCGCTACCGGCCAATGCGCGTTCGCGGTGCGTAAGCCCGACCCGGCACCCGTTCCCGGACCCCAGGGAAACCCCGCCGGCCCGCTCGAACATCTCTCGCTGCCGGCCAACGCGCATCAGGGTTATGACCTCGGCGCCACGAACGGTGGAGTGTCCGCATTCGGCACACCGTTTTTCGGCTCCGCCGCAAGCACGACGCCCTACGTGGGTATCGCCGCCGCGCCGGGCGGGCACGGCTACTGGCTCGCCAACAGTGACGGGCAGGTGAGCCATTTCGGTCCCAACAGCGAGTCGTTCGGGTCGGTCGCCTCCTCCGCCCAACCGGTCGTCGGTATCGTGGCCGCCTCGAGAGGAGACGGGTATTGGGAAGCGACCGCTGACGGCGGCGTGTTCGGCTTCGGTCCCACCGCCACCTTCTACGGCTCCGGCAGCGGCGTGCACCTTGCGAAGCCCATCGTCGGGATCGCGGCCGCGCCGACCGGAAACGGCTACGACCTCGTCGCCGCGGACGGTGGCGTCTTCACCTACGGGCCGGGCGCCCACTTCCACGGCTCCACCAGCACCATCACACTCAACCAGCCGATCGTCGCCATGGCGATCGACCCGTCCACCGGCGGCTACTGGCTCGTCGCTGCCGACGGCGGCGTCTTCAGTTTCGACGCCCCGTACTACGGGTCGCTCGCCACCCTGCACCTCAACGCGCGGATCGTCGGGATCGCCGCCGCACCGACCGGCCACGGCTACTACCTCGTCGCCGCTGACGGCGACGTCTACACCTTCGGTCCCGGCGCCCACTACCAAGGCTCGCAGACCAACACGAACCCTGGCGCACCGGTCGTCGGAATCGCGCTCGGCTGACCCACACGGCTTCGCGTCGTAGGAGGTTTTCACCGGCCCGGGCGGGCCGCGCGTCGCCGGCTGAGGTGACGTCTGTTGGATGGCCCGCGCGCTCGAGTTGCACTGTCGACCGTGGCCGGTGATCGTCATGGGTCCGCGAGGTCGTGGATGCGGCCTTCGAGGAACTGGGAGTATGACAGCGCACGTCGCAACGAGCGCGTCCGAATCGCGATGCGACGCACGCGCAGGGTGAACTCGGCCGCTTCGAACGGTCGTGGGATGAAGTCGTCGGCGCCCGCCCAGAGCATCGACTGGCCCGTGGCGGGGGTCGCGTCGCCGCTGACGCCGAGCACACCGGTGGGGCGGCCGGTTCGTTCGTCGCTCCGGACGATTTCGCGCAGGACGGCGAATCCGTCGACCTGCGGAAGGTGAGCGTCGAGCACCACGACGTCCGGTGGGTGGTCCATCATCATGTCGAGCGCGCGCTGTCCGTCACCGACCGCGGCGACGTGCGTGAAACCTTCTCGTTCGATGAGACGTCGCATGAGTTTCGCGGCGTGTGGGTCGTCGTCGACGATGAGGATCCGGCCGTCTTCGACGGGCGGGTCGGGCACCGTTCGGTCGATGAACTGCTCTACGTCCACTGCCGCGTACGAGCCGGCGATTGCGGTGAGGTCGGCGACGGTCATCGCTGCTCCTTGGGGCCCGCAGCTCTGTGATCGGCGGCGCCGGCAGCGAACCTGCCCCAAGTTCCTCCCAACTGTGTGCGGGTGGCGGTTGGGAGAAGTTGGGGCAGCGTCGATGCGCTTTCGAGACGTCGTTGCCGACGAATCGGGGTCAATCATCCAAGGAGGGATCGATGCTTCGATTGAATTGCCGGTCAGGGCTCGAAGGCGTACCCCGCGGCGCGCACAGTCCGGATCCAGCGCGGATGCTCGCGGTCTGGTTCGATCTTCACGCGGATACGCCGGATGTGTTCGGTCACGGTCGCCGGGTCCTGCCAGTCGGCGGCAGAACGCCAGACGTGCGTCAACAGTTCGGCGTGGGAGAACACCTTGCGTGGCGATCGGGCGAGGAACGCGAGCAGGTCGAACTCGCGGGCGGTCAGCTCGACGCGCTGACCGCGCAGATGCACCTCGCGTGCGGCAGCGTCGATCTGCAGGTCCCCGAAATCGAGAATGCGGGCGCTGTCGGCCGTGGCTCGACGCAAAACGGCCCGCACCCGGGCGGCCAGCTCCCGAGGCGAGAACGGCTTGACGACATAGTCGTCGGCACCGAGCTCGAGGCCGAGCACGCGGTCGATCTCCGACACGCGGCCGGTCAGCAGAATGACCGGCACCGCCCACGTCGCGCGGATCGCCGAGAGCACCTCGAAGCCGCCCCGTCCGGGCAGATTCACATCGAGGATGACCAAACTCGTCGCCCCGGACGCCAACGCGTCCAGTGCACTCGCGCCGTCCGGCGCGTCGCGAACTCCGAAACCTTCCCGTTCGAGTCCGTCGCGTACCAGCCCGCGGATGACCGGATCGTCGTCGACGACAAGGACGCGGTCAGGCGCGCGAAAACCGCCTGGGTCACGGCCGTTCGACTCGCGACACAGACCCGAGGGTCCTTCGTGTGGGCTGCCAGCTGGTTGTGTCGCCACCTCGACCGCGATCTGTTCGTTTCGAGTTCATCGACATACCGGCCGTCGCACCTAACAGGATCACGCTGCGGCTGTCTTGAGGGCGGAACCCGTCACCGAGCGCGGCCCTGCCGGCGAACGTCCGACCCGACAATTCTCGGACATTTGCTCAATCTGAGGCGTCCAGAAGACCGATTCACGCGAGTGCAGCCGATCCGGGGCGACGCCGCGCGCCGTCCAGGAGGCAACCGATGACAGGGTCAACCCATCCGGGATCGGTCTGCCCCTGCGGCGCCCTGCGGCGACGTGCCGTCGCGGGCGTCGCGTTGATCGCGACGATCGTTGCGATCGGCTCCTGGTGCGCGTCCGGTATCGCGCAGGCCGCGATCACGACCTTCGCGATGTCGCCGACTTCCGGTCCGTCCGGCACTGTCGTACACGTCAGCGGAACCGGCTGTGTCCCCGGGCTGGTCGCATCGTCGGACAGCAACTTCGTCACCGTCACCGCCACGACACTCGACCTGTACCTGCAAGTGCCGGTCGGTTCGAACGGATCGTGGCAGGCAACCTTCACAGCGCCGTCGACGGTCGGCGCGGGACTCGCCGGGCTGGCGGCGCCGGTCGCGGCAGCCTGCGTCAGCAGCGACCTGGAAGCCCTGTCGACGGTCTATGCACCGCAGACGTTCACCGTCACCGCGAGCACCGCGACGCCACCGACCGGTGGCACGACACCGACCGGAGGCACGAAACCAGCCGGTGGGGATCCCACCCCCACCACCGGGCCGCATCACGCCGACGGTGGGACAGCCGGCCCAACCCCTCGCGGTCATGCGCCCGGTCCGATCTCGACGCCTGGATCCTCCGCGCCGACCGCCGAGCCGATCCTGGTCGGTATGCCGGACAACGTCAGGGACGGGATCAGCGGCGCGCTCGGAAACGCCGGCACGGCCAACAAGACGGCCGCGCGGGGCGACAAGCGCGACGGCTCGGCGGCAGCCGCGACGTTGCAGCCCGCCGATCTCGGGGCGTCGCTGGCGTCAAGTCCAGGTTCGGGGTCGGGCGGTCTCGGGTGGATCGGATGGTCGCTCCTGCTTCTTGTCGCCGTCGCCGCGCTCAGCGCGGCCGCCTGGTGGCACTCCCGTCCGGCCCACCAGCGTGAACCGGTCGGAGAAACAACGTGAGCCGACAACGCTCCCCACGAGTGCGCCTTGTTCGCACCGTGATCGTGACCGCTGTGCTCGGCGTCGCGGCGACTGCTGGGTCGTTCGTGCTCGTCCGCAACGATGTGAATCGTTTAGACCGTCAACGGGTCGACCGGCCCGCGACGCAGGCGCTGCTCGGCGTACAGCATCTTGGCTCGTCAGTCGACCAGGTGCTCGCCACCGCCGACGGCGTGGTCGCATCAAGTGGCCTCGACCCGCAACGATTCGTCGCGGTCCTCGGACCCGACGTGAACGCGCGTTCGACCCTCGCAGGCATGGCGCTCGTCACCGACGTCGCCGGCCGGCCACGTATCGTCGCCCGGGTCGGCGACACCCATCTGCTGTCGAGCGGACGTGCCGCGGTCGTTCCGTCCGGCTCCTCGACCCTGATCGCATCCCGCCGCGAAGGCGCGACGTTCGAGTTGGGATTCGCGGCCCTGGCCGCCCACGACAATGCCGCGGTCTATCTCGAAGTCGCGCTTCCCATGACGCCGACGGGTTTGCCGTTCGCGTTGGTGACGTCGACGGGGACGCCACGCATCGTCCTCGGCAACGTGGCCGGCACTGCCGGGCTGGCCCGATGGACCCAACCGGTCGCGTTCGACGGACAGGGGCTCGTCCTGTTCGTCCGCGCCGGCGCCGCCCCCGGCGGCCTGTTCGGGATCTCCCTGCCGGTCCTGATGCTGCTTGCCGGACTTGTCCTGACCGGGTTGGCGCTCGCGGTGGGTATCACCGTCAGGCGCCGCGACGAGACGGTCCGACACCTCGGTGTCGAGAACCGGACGCTCGATGAGGCGCTCGAACAACAGCGCCTCATCGAGACCGAACTGCGAGCATCCCAAGAACGGTTCCGAACCATTCTGCGCGACACACCGGACGTGATCGTGCTCTACGACGTCGAACGCGCCAGCTGCGAAGTCCTCAACCGGGTCGATTTCCTCGGCTACCCGCTCGACATCGTCGCCGCGGACGGTGGACTCGCCTCAACCGTCGATCCTGACGACCGTGCCCAGGCCGACGCACACTGGACACGATTACGTGACCTCGAACCCGAACAGATCGCCGAGACGACATTGCGTCTTCGGGACGCGCACGATGCGATCCGATATGTCCGCCTGCGGTTCTCGCCGCTGGGCGCAGTCGATGACGGTTACGGGCCGCGTCTGCTCGGACTGATCAGCGACGTCACTGACGCCTGGGCGAACGAGACACGAGAGGCCGAACTGCATGAGGCGCTGCGCCGCTCGCAACGCCTCGAAGCGGTCGGCCAACTCGCGGGAGGCGTCGCGCACGACTTCAACAACCTGCTCGCCGCGATCTTGGCCTCGGCAGAGTTGCTGATGGACGACGTCCCGCAAGGCCGCCCCCAGGAATACGCGGTCGAAATTCAACGGGCCGCGACCCGGGGCGCCGCGCTCGTCAGGCAACTGCTCACCTTTGCGCAACGCGACCGGGCCGAACCACGCGTCATTGATCTCAACGCCGTCGTGGCCGGGATGGAACCGCTCCTGCGCCGCAGTCTCGGCGAGCATGTGCAGCTCCAGATCACCACAACGGAATGTTCAGCCGAAGTGCTCGGCGATCCCACCCATCTCGAACAAGTCATTCTCAATCTCGCGGTCAACGCCCGCGACGCGATGCCGTCCGGTGGCGTGTTGTGGATCGCGACCACGATCGACTTCGACGACAAGGACCCCCACAACGACCGCGTCGTCCTGTCGGTGACCGACACCGGCACCGGTATCGCGCCCGACGTTCGGGACCACATGTTCGAGCCGTTCGTCACAACCAAAGAGACCGGCAAAGGAACTGGGCTCGGACTCTCGACCGTGCAGTCCATCGTGACCGGCATGCACGGCGACATCAACATCCTCACACGACAAGGTGAAGGAACAACCTTCGAGATCTCGTTGGCACGCCGCATCGGGGAACTCGACCCGACCGAGACCGCCGGCCCGACCGACGACATGAATGGGAAAGGACGCCGAGTCCTGGTCGTCGAAGACGACCAGGCCGTTCGTTTCGCGCTCGCCCGTCTGCTGCAACGTCTCAACTTTGCGGTCACGACCGCGACCAACGGGTCCGAGGCACTCCAGATCGTCGAGCAGCAAACCTTCGACCTCGTGCTCACCGACGCGGTCATGCCCGGCATTTCCGGACCCGAACTCATCGCCCATCTCAATCAGGTCCGGCCAGACCTGCGCATCATCCTCATGTCGGGCTACACGCCGGACACCATGCAGGATCGTGCGGTTGCCGACGGAGTGCTCAGACTCCGAAAGCCCTTCACCAACCACGACCTGGTGCGCACGCTCATCGCCGCGCTCGAGGACAGGCCCGCGCGCCAGAGCGCACCGTGAAGCTGCCCCGGGTCCTGATCGTCGACGACGACGAACGTATCTGCTTCGTCGCGACCCGGGCCCTCGAGACCGTCGCGTTGTGCGACACCGCACACGACGTCGGGCAAGCGACACGAGCACTGCGCCGACAGCAATACGACCTCGTCCTCGTCGACCTCAGCCTGCCTGGACCGTCGGGCATGAACCTGCTCGACGAACTTCGCAGTCAGTGGCCCCAAACCGTTGCCGTGATGCTCTCAGGCGCGACCGATCTCGCTGTCGCGAGCGAAGCCCTGCATCGCGGCGCGCTGGGCTACGTGCTGAAACCGTTCCGAGTGCGTGACCTTCGCATCCAAGTCACCGCCGCGCTCGCGGCCGCGGGGCGATCAACGCACGCGGCGCGAATATCGGCCCGAGCTCGGATCGTCGCTCGATTCGCAGACCGCCTCGACCGAGGCGGAGACATCGCGTGCGTAGTCGTCGACCTCGAACACCTCTCACTGCTCAGCGCGAGCTACGGCCTCGAAGCCATCGAACCGCTCTGCGACTGCGTCGAGCGACGTCTGTGCGACTTCGACCCCTCGATCGAGATGCTCGGACGGCTCGGCCCATCCACGTTCGCTGCCACCTTTGCCGATCGAACCGCGGCCGGCCTGACCCACGCCGCGTATGCGCTACACCGAACGCTTGCGGTGCCGGCGGTCATCGAGGACCAACGGATCCCGGTCGCAGCGCGTGTCGGCCTGGCCATCCCGTCGCCGGGTGAGCGCGCCGACGCGATCATCACGCTCGCTGAAACTGCCGTCAGCGCGGCCCGAGATTGCGGCAAGCCATTCGTCGTCTACGACGGTGACCGCCGCAACAGCGCGCGAGCACAACAAGAGCTCCTCGCCGATATCGCCACCGCGATCCATCGGTCGCGGCTGCACGTCGCCTACCAACCCCAGTTTGATCTCGTGACCCGACAATGCGTTGGTTTCGAAGCTCTCGCCCGTTGGCGCCACCCGACCCGAGGCGACGTTGCGCCGTCGGTGTTCATCCCGCTCGCGGAACGGATGGACCTCATCCACGAGCTCGGGACACACGTGCTCCGCACAGCGACCACCGATCTCGCCCGACTCCGCCACAACCACGACACCACCACGCCACGGGTGTCCGTGAACGCGTCCACCGCGGAGCTGCGCGACGAGAACTACCCCGACCGGATGCGAAACGCGCTCGAGGACGCTGACCTTCCCCCATCCGCGCTGAGGCTTGAAATCACCGAGTCGCTCGCGCTCGACGAATCAGACGACGTCCGACATGTCCTCGCCGGCATCCAGGCGCTCGGCGTGCAGCTCTCCGTCAATGACTTCGGAACCGGCTACTCGTCCTTTTCGACCCTGACCCGAGTTCCCTGGGCCGAAATCAAACTGGACCAATCCCTCACGACGCAGTGCCGAACCCCCACCGGCCAAGAAATGCTCCGCGCCGTCATCAACTTCGGAACCGCACTCGACATCGACATCGTCGCCGAAGGCATCGAAACAACCGACGACCTCGACACGCTGTGCGCGTTGGGCTGCCCCTACGGCCAGGGCTACCTGCTCGGACACCCCACACCCATCCTCGCCGACGGTCGCGCCATGTCCCGCGGCGCGGCATGGGAACATCGCAGCGAAGAGCTGCGAACCGCTCGGAACAACCTGTCCCGGTGCCGCACGTGAACGCCGTCCGCTTCGGTTGGGTGGGGACCGCATCGGGCGGCTTTCGAGCGTCCTGGTCGAACCGATAGCGCCCGCGCCCCCAGGCGGGCCGTCTTTCCAGATCTACGTCACCGCGATCTTCCTCGGCGCTGCGCTCGCGCGCACGGGGCCCTGCATCTGGTGGTCGACCGCCGGCTCCCATGCCGGCACTCGCGAGCAGCTTCGTTGCGCGCGGGTTGGTGCCATCGGCCGACGCCGCCGCGCTGCACCCCGCGGGAACGGGTCCGGGTGGAGCCCGAGTACCGGTCGCATCTGAATCAACCCAGGTTCGACACACGACACGCAGGTGCCAGATCAGCGGCCCGGGTGCGACGACGTTCGAACCGCTGGACGAACTCGCCGACTCGATGTATACCTCCTATATAACCCTACTCTAACCCTAGAGGGTGACCCGTGCCGAAGATCAACGTCTATCTCCCGGACGACCTCGCCGCAGCTGTTCGAGACGCAAACGTACCGATATCGGCCGTCTGCCAGGCCGCACTCGAACAAGCCGTTCGCGGCGTGACCGCGCTCCGGGCAACCGACGCGGCGCCCGGAGCGGAACCGGTCTCGGGACCGTTCGCGCGGTTCACCCCCCGGGCACGCCATTCGATCGTGCTCGCACAGAACGTCGCGCACGACCAGCCGCACAACTACATCGGTACCGAGCACCTCTTGCTCGGCGTTCTCGACGAGGGCGCCAACATGGCGCTCACCGTGTTGGCGTCGCTCGAGATCGAGATCGCCGACGTGCGCGCCGAGCTCAAGGCCTCGATGCTTCCGACGACCGCGCCCGGCCCGGAGAAGCTGCCGTTCACGCCGTTGGCCAAGATGAGTCTCGAGCTGGCGGCCAGGGAGGCGCTCACGTTGGGCCACAACTTCGTCGGGTGCGAGCATCTGCTGCTCGGTCAGCTCGCCACCGAAGACGGCTTGGCCGGAAAGGTGCTCCAACGTATGGGCGTCGACCTGCGAAGCGCGAAGCGTGCAGTGGTCGCCACGCTGTCGGGGTTCGTACAGGCACGGGAGCGCCTCGGGACCGAAGCCGGGGCAGGTACCGCGACGCTCGACGAAATCATGAGACGGCTCGAGGCACTCGAACAACGCCTCGCGGGCTGAACTTGCACTGTCTGCTTCACCGCATCCCTCAAATCCGTGAACTCGTCGGGTCCGACCGTCAACCCGCTCGCCGTGTTGACGCGCATCGTCGTCGCGCCATCACGAACCCTTCGGACAGCGGCTCCGTTCTTCGTCCTGCGCGCGGCCGGTTGGGCGCCCAGGCTTGTGGGACGCTGCTGTCGGCCCACATCCGTGCGTGAGCGCAGTCGCGGAGGCTTCGCAACGCATGCACCGCTCTCACCGCTGACGTGTCGCCGCGGTCCTCGCATCGCGCGGTCCTCGGCTGTCGGCGGCCGCGGCCGGCGCCCACAAGATTCCTGGATTCCAGTCGAGCAGGCGGTCGCGATCGAGCGCGGCGTGCGGTTTGGTCGAGCCGGAGGACCGTCCGCCAAGCAATAGGTACGGCGTGCCCACTTCCCGAGCGAGCGCGACCTCGTTATTCACGTTGGCTGCACGATCGGCGTGCTCGCCGCAGATCACGAACATCAAATCGACGTTCGAAATACGTTTCTGCGCCTTTTCTCGCCAATCGTCGGCGACTTCCCGGATCGACCAGTCGTCGACAACGAAGTGGGAACCGGCGCATCGCACCTCCTCGACAAAACGACTCTTGCAGTCGTTGTCGTGATCGAGGTCAAAGCTCACAAACAGATGCACGGTCGTCACGGGACCTCCCCGCGATCGCTGCCAAGTTGGGGCGAGCCTGGCGACCGGTCGGGTGAGGCACCTCGCCCGGATCGCACATCAGCTTCCGTGCTTGCAGACGTCGTCGTAGCTGACCTCGGCACGATCCCAGACCATCTGTACGGTCAAATCTCGAGGTTGTCGAGTCGGAACACGCGACGGTCACACCATGGCGGGCCCGGGGACCGAAGATCGACGCTCAAACCTTGGCCGGCGCTGTGAACGCGAGCCCGCCGATGGCGTCCCATGTCTGAAGGCGTTCGATTGAAGGACGATGGTCGGCGGCGGGTCGGCGACGGTACTCAACAGGGCGGTGGCCCCGACGGTCAAGAACGTCGAGGCCGCGGCAGGATTCGTTCGTTCGGGACGTCACTCGGGACGCCGGGACGTCACCACACGACCTGGTCCTGCTCGCGTCCACGACGGCCGATCTCGCGAGCCGGACCGAGCACGGATCAAGGCCAACCTGGCGGGTTCGCGCCCGCCGACGCACTTCGTTGTCCGCCGAGGCTGTCGACCTGTGCTCCGTCGCCGAAGACGACGATCCTGTCTTCGCCCCCGACGTCGCGAACGGGCTCGGCACGCCGCAATCCCACACCGGCGATCCCGCCTCTCGCGACACGGTGGCGAAAGACGCGATCCGTTCGCCATTCCAGCATGACCGCAACGGGGGGGGCAGGGCACCTGTGCGAACCCGCCGGGTATGACAGGCGTCGACGCCGACATAATGCTGGCCGATGCGTACGAGGGGGTTGGTCATTGCCGTGCTGTGCGTGGCGATCGCGTCAGGCTGCAGTCTCTCAGCCGATCGCCGCGCGCAGGCTCTGACGTCGCGCCCGCACTCGCACCGACCGAAGCCGACGACGACGCGGACGGCGCCCACCACCACGACGACCGGCCCGCCGTTCCTCTATCAGGTGAGGCCGGGAGATTCACTGAACGGACTTGCTGCCAAGTTCCGCGTTGCGGTCTCGGTGATCATGG
>Ga0182024_10016851_pt1 | contig 13802 bp, 16 predicted proteins | sample P32metaG_FD_120480 | JGI IMG/M metagenome (GOLD analysis project Ga0182024, IMG submission 120480) | Permafrost microbial communities from Stordalen Mire, Sweden - P3-2 metaG (Illumina Assembly) | ecosystem: Environmental > Terrestrial > Soil > Wetlands > Permafrost | place: Sweden: Stordalen... | reverse complement strand
CCGGTGCAGGCTCGGGCTTACCAATTGGTTCGGACGTTCTCAGTATCTGGAAAGTGAACATTGTGCTATCCATCCGCAAATCAGCAGAATACCCTCTGGGACCTCATGGAACTTCGGATTAAGCGGGTAGGATCTGGGTCTGAGAAAACTCGTGCCAAAGAGGCACTCTTGACGTTTCTCCAATGCGCCCCGAAGTTGTTGCGCCGTAGCGCAGGAAGCAAGAAGCGTCACCACGCCAATGGAGGATTCACATGCGGAAGCTTGGAAACAGTCATTTCACGAGCCCGGTCATGGTTTTTGGGGCCCGTCGGAAAGCAAGGCTGGCGATTCCGCCAACGACGGTTCACAACGGATTCCAATTCGGCGAATTCGATTTGTTCATGAGCTCGAACCTATCTAATGCCATCCACTTTTTGAGCGAAGTGGTATTTTGGATCAGACGCCAGCGACTTCTGGGGTAGCGACATCGAACGAGCGTAGCTTACCTACACCCGGAGCGATTACTTCCAGATCAGTGCGGGCCGAATGCATTCGGCCATCGGTTATTGCAATACTCCCTACCGTCATGGGACGTGGTTCCAAACAACCACGGAGCGCCCGTTCATGCACTATTACGAGGTTCGTGGAGGCATTCTCCCGGTCCGCATCGTGGGAGTCAGCGCGGCGGGCGAGGCCGGCAAAGGTTTTGCTGTCGTCGCAAACGAAGCTTTGGAATTGGCAAGCAAACAGCGGAGGCCACGGAAGACATCAGTCAAAAGATTCTAGCTATCCAGTTGAATACCACCGAATCCGTGAGAGCCAGTGCCAAAATCTGCGGAATTATCACTCACACCAACGATATTTCGGGAACGATTCCCTCCGCCATCGAGGAACAGAACGCAGCGAGGAACGAAATATAGCGGAACATTTCCGGTGTCGCCAAGCGACCCAGAGCACCATCCATGGACGCGCGAAACGTTCACAAGGCGGCCACTGAACTTACAGAGATGTCATCGGAACTCAAATCGCTGGTTTCCCAATTCAAGTATCGTGATGACAACAGCAAGGGCGATGGGTCCGCCACAGAGTTGGTGGCGCCGGCCCCAGATCTGCATCCTGCGCACAGCTAGGCTCGGTCCTGCCGGAGAGGCTCTGCATCGCAAGTTTCCACGCGAGTGGTTTTCTTAGTAAAAGCGCGTCTAGGCGAGTTGCAGCGCCGCCTCTTTCAAATACTTCCTGAATCTGAGGCGATCGGAGGCCAATCCGCTTGTTCCGCAGACGGGAGTTCCCATAACATGCAGGAGTGATTCCGCTGGGTTGGTTCGCCGCTCTCATTCTGTTCCTGCAATTGCCGATTCCCTTGTTCTGGTTCGTTTTGCATCCCTTGATGGGCTTCTGGCGGAGACATACGAAGGCGAGTTACATCGTGGCGCTACTGCTCGCTTGGCCGCCAGTGACGGCCTGCATCGTCGCGTTCCGGCGGGAGCTTTTCCGCCCCGACTGGCCGCCAGTGTGGAGGCTCATCGCTGGATTCGCTCTCGTTATTTTCGAGGTCTGGCTGTTTGCGCGGCTTACTCACGATCTTGGAATGGCGCGGCTCGTGGGAAAAACGGAGTTAGCCGGCGGCGGTTCGATTGCGCGCAACGGAATTTACGGGCGTATTCGCCACCCACGATATTTCGGATCATTACTCGCGATCATTGGCGCGTGCTTGCTTGCGGCGAAGGTTGCGATGTGGGTCATCGCAGCGATCTGGACAGCGCTGATGCTGCTGGCAATCGCGTTTGAGGAACGCGAACTCCGCACGCGCTTCGGCGCGGAATACGACGAATATGCTCGCCAAGTGCCACGCTTCCTGCCGGCGTGGAGAGGCGCCCGCCGCTAAACAGCGCACTCGACGGGAGCATTTTCTGCGCCGGTTACTTTGCGCGTACCAGCGAGCGCTCGGACGCGAAGTAGTCTTCGAGTGTTTCCGGCGTCAGGTTCTCGAGATCGAGGATCATTTTCCGCTGCATTTCGTGCTCTTCCGCTACTGAGCTGCTCGATTGCGCGTGTTCCGGAACGCTCTCTAGCGTTGCCGTTTCCGGGATAGACCTCCTTGGTCACCTCAGGTGGGCTCCCCTTCGGTTGCACGCGTCGTCGGACCCCTAGCCAAATGGGCGATGTGCGTCGTTTTTTAATTCGCTAAGCTCCGAGTGTCCCCGCCGACCGGCGTGCGGACGAGCTATCAGGAGGATTGAAATGCCGCAAGAACCATCTGTTTCAAGCACATGGCAGTCGCTTTCGAACGAAGCAGCGAGCACGATGGAAAGAGCAGGCCGCTCGGTTGTGGCGGTTCACGCAAGGAGACGCATTCCCGCAAGCGGCGTGCATTGGCGCCCGGGAATCGTGGTCACCGCAAACCACGCAGTAGACCGCGATGACGAGATTACCGTAACGCTTCCGGACCAAAGCACGGCTCCGGCCACGTTGGCGGGGCGAGATCCCGCAACCGACCTGGCAATTCTGAAAATATCCGGAGAAAATGTACCGGTTGCGGAATTAGGCGAAGCTGCCGCGCTGAAGCCGGGCAATCTGGTGCTGGTGGCGGGCCGCACAGCGGAAGGCACATCGCGAGCGAGCCTTGCCATGATTGCGGTAACCGGACCAGCGTGGCGTGCGTGGACCGGCGGAGCCCTCGACCAAATCCTGCGCCTTGATCGCAACCTCCATCCCAATCTCTCCGGCGGTCCGCTGATCGATTCAGCGGGACGCATCCTCGGAATCAACACGCCTACGCTTTCACGGTTCACGGCAACGGTAATTCCCGCTTCGACCGTCGACCGCGTAACCGCGGAACTCGAAAAGAGGGGGCACATCGGGCGGGGTTATTTCGGTGTGGGCATGCAGCCCATTCCGCTTCCGCAAAAGCTACGCGAGTCGCTCAAGCTGACCAACAAAACCGGCGTGATGATCATCACCGTCGAGCCCGACGGCCCTGCGGAAAAGGCCGGCGTATTGATTGGGGATATCCTCGTCGCGCTCGATTCCAAGCCGGTGAGTGACACTGACGACGTTCAGGCGCATCTCACAAGCGAGCACGTCGGAAAGGCCGTAAAGGTTTCCCTGATCCGCGGGGGTGCGTTGACCGACGCAACAATGATCGTAGGAGCACACCCCGCCGGGGACGGTAGCAGGTTCCGAGGGCGAGGTTGGCGCAGAGGACACGGCCACTTCCCCGGAAGATAGCGGATTCTCTGATAGCGCCACACCCCCTGGTGCCAGTAACAGTCTGGCAACTTCGTCGCCCGCTTGTTCGCTTGCCAACACGGCGAGTAGATGAGCGGTTTTGGGGGAAACACCCATCGTAGAATTTGCATTTCGTGCCTTAGAGAGAAGAGCGCGCCCATTTCCGCGCCTAAACAATCAGTGGACTTGTAGAAAGTTCTATATAGAATGAGGAACCTTGAGCGGAGGCTTCGGGGTCCGGGCACATGTCATTGCGCGCCGCAATTATAATTTAGCTTCTTAGCGCTTCCGGCGGACGCCCGTTCCCCTCATTACCAGCAACTGACTCTTCTCCGGTTCAATAGAAGTGAAAAACTTTTCTCGCGAGCCATGTGCGCCGGGCGCTCGCAACGCGCGCCATGCCCTGTGAGGACGGAAGCAAATCGCAGCAAAAGGGGAGAAGATCCGTGATTGTCGGCGTACCAAAAGAGAGTTTCCCCGGCGAGCGGCGTGTAGCACTGGTGCCGCTGGTAATTCCCAATCTCGCAAAAGCGGGCATCGAAGTCGCCATCGAGCGAGGCGCCGGAGTCCAGGCGGGCTTCCCGGACACGGCCTACGCAGAAAAGGGCGCAAAGATCCTTCCCGACCGCTCCGCCGTCTTCGCACAGTCCGACATTATCGTGCAGGTGCTAGCCTACGGCTCAAACGACCGCACCGGCAAAGCCGACATCCCGCTGCTGCGGCGCAACCAGCTTCTCATCGGATTCCTTCGCCCGCTAGGCTCGAAGGAAATTTTGCAGGAGATCGCCGCCACCGGCGCAAGCGCCTTCGCCATCGAACTGATGCCGCGCACGACGCGCGCGCAATCCATGGACGCGCTCTCCTCCATGGCCACCATCAGTGGCTATAAGGCCGTCATTATCGGAGCCGACACGCTGCCTAAGCTCTTCCCGATGCTCACCACGGCCGCCGGGACCATCACTCCCGCGCGCGTGCTGATCATCGGTTGCGGCGTCGCCGGACTTCAGGCCATCGCTACCGCGAAACGCTTAGGCGCGGTCGTTTCCGCATACGACCTCCGCCCTGCCGTAAAGGAGCAAGTCCAAAGCCTCGGCGGCCGCTTCGTCGAGCTTCCAATCGAAGCAAAGGATGCGCAGGACGCCCGCGGCTACGCCACCGCGCAGGACGAGGCCTTCTATGCCCGCCAGCGCGAGCTTCTTGGCCGCGTTGTCGCCGAAAGCGACGTAGTAATCACCGCCGCCGTGGTCCCCGGCAAGAAATCGCCAGTGCTGGTCACAACCCAAATGGTGCAAGGCATGCAGCCCGGCTCGGTGATCATCGATCTTGCCGCCGAGCGCGGCGGCAATTGCGAACTTACGCGTGCGGAAGAGACTATCGACGTGAACGGCGTCACCATCATCGGCCGCAGTAATCTCGCGAGCACCGTACCCTTTCACGCGAGCCAGATGTACGCCCGCAACCTCACCGCGTTTCTGCTGCTGCTCGTAAAAAAGGGCCAACTAGAATTGAACATGCAAGACGAAATCATCCGTGAGACTTTGCTCACGCGTGCTGGCGAAATCGTCCATGCACGCGTCCGCGAATTTTTCCAGCTACCAGCCCCCCTATCTCAGCCCTAAGGAGGAAATTGTGCCGTCGGACTTTCTCTCGAACCTCTACGTTTTCATACTGGCGGGATTTGTCGGCTTCGAGCTCATCAAGCGCGTTTCACCGCTGCTGCATACCCCGCTGATGTCGCTCACAAACGCCCTTGACGCGATTGTTGTGATCGCCGCCATCATCATCGCCGGGCAACATGAGACGAAGCTTTCCACGATCCTCGGCCTGGTTGCCGTGGCCGCTTCCTTTAGCAACATGGTCGGCGGATTCTTTATCACCGACCGCATGTTGCGTATGTTCAAGACCGGCAAGCAGCCCAAAAAATCATGAGCCCCGCTCTCACTCAGCAGCTCATCGACTGGGCGTACATTGTCGCCACCGTTTTTTTTATTCTGTCGATCAAGTGGCTCAGCTCGCCCGCCAGCGCTCGCCACGGCGTTCTGGTCGGCGAAATCGCGGCGGCACTCGCCGTCGGCGCAACGCTCGCCAATCCTGAACTGACCGAGTACAAGTGGATCATCGTCGCGCTGGTCATAGGCGCCGCCATCGGTATCCCCCTTGGCATGGTGCAGATGACCGCCGTCCCGCAGCGGACCGCACTCAGCCACGCCTTCGGCGCCCTGTCCGCCGCGATGATCGGCATCGCCGAATTTTACGTAGGCGTGGGCCATCTCACGCGCTTCGGAATGGGCGAAATAGCCCTCGAAGTCATCATCGGCTCGCTGACGTTCACAGGCAGCGTGATCGCCGCGGGGAAATTGCAGGAAATCCTTCCGCAGCGCCCGATCGTCTACAAGGGTCAGAATATCGTCAGTCTCTCGGTGCTTGCTGCTGCGCTGCTGCTGGCGATCGCCTTGGTCGTTCATCCCAACAACACAGTTCTCTTCCCCATCATGGTGGTTGTCGCGCTGCTGTTCGGAGTTCTGCTGGTAACCCCAATTGGCGGCGCGGATATGCCGACAGTCATCTCACTATTGAACTCCTACGCAGGATTTTCCGCCGCATTGCTGGGATTCGTGTTGAATAGCAAGGTGCTGGTCGTAGCTGGCGCGCTCGACGGCTCCTCCGGCTTCGTCCTCTCGGTCATCATGTGTAAGGCCATGAACCGGTCGTTTACCAACGTCATGTTCGGTGCTTTCGGGCAGGTGCAAACCTCCGCTGCGGCCACCGAAGAAACGCGCACCGTCCGCAGCGCCAGCGCTGAAGAAGCCGCAGGTATTCTCGGCGCCGCGAGCAAAGTCGCCATCGTTCCCGGCTACGGCATGGCCGTCGCGCAAGCGCAGCACAAAGTCCGCGAACTTTACGATGCTCTCACGAAGCGCGGCATAGACGTCCGCTTCGGCATCCACCCCGTAGCCGGACGTATGCCCGGCCACATGAACGTCCTGCTAGCCGAAGCCGACATCCCCTACGACCGTCTCATCGAAATGGATGACATGAACTCCGATCTCGCCCAAACCGACGTTGCGCTGATCATCGGAGCAAACGACGTGACCAACCCTGCCGCCCGCAGCGACACGTCGAGCCCCATTTATGGCATGCCTATCCTCGACGTCGACAAAGCGCGCACCGTCATGGTCATCAAGCGCAGCATGAACCCCGGCTTTGCCGGCATCGACAACCCTCTCTACTATTTCGACAAAACGCTCATGCTCTTCGGCGACGCCAAAGGCTTCGTAGGCGACATCGTCCGAGAACTAGGCGGCAGCAACTCCGGCCATTAAGTCCGCTGCGGCGTCACGCATGGGCGTGCTCGGAGTGTCTGCGCGTAGGAAGGACTTCCCGGCTTTCGGTTCGGCCAAGCGCAGCTCGTAAAGACTTTGGAGATTGAGCCAGAATTCCGCGCTCGTGCCGAAGAAGTGAGCCAGGCGCAAACATGCTAGAATTGATCGTTTGCAGCAATCACAAGGGACGCCGCTGAGAAATGCCGAAGGTCGGATTCGTTAGCCTGGGATGCCCTAAGAACCTCGTCGATAGCGAGGTGATGATGGGTATTCTCGCGCGGGCGGGCTACGAAATCACGCCACGCGCCGGCGACGCCGACGTTTTGGTCGTCAACACCTGCAGCTTCATCGCCCCGGCTCAGCAGGAATCGGTGAATTCCATCCTGGAAATGGCGGAATACAAGAAATTCGGGCGGGCGCAAAAGCTGATTGTCGCCGGATGCATGGTCGAGCGCTACCGCAACGAAATCCAGGAGCAAATTCCCGAGGTCGACGCGGTAATTGGCACCGGCGAAGTGGAAAAAATCCTAGCTGCCTGCGAAGGCCAGCTTCAAGAGCAAATAACCGCGGAAACTGAAGCACCGACCTATCTTTATCACGACCTCTCGCCGCGCATTCTCGCCACGCCGCGCCACACCGCATACATCAAGATCAACGAGGGTTGCGACCACCCCTGTACCTTCTGCGTAATCCCGCAACTGCGCGGCAAATTCCGCAGCCGTCGTTTCGAGTCGGTGGTGCGCGAGGCCGAAAACCTCGCCGCCGCCGGCGTGCGTGAGATTTCGCTGGTCGGCCAGGACACAACTTACTACGGCGAGGACCTCGGCCTCCGCGACGGCCTGCCGCTGCTTCTCGAGCGCCTCGCGCAAATCGAGGATTTGCACTGGGTACGCTTCCTCTACTGCTACCCGAACCGCATCACGACGCGCCTGCTTGAAACAATCGCCGCGCACAAGCGCCTCGCAAAGTATCTCGACATCCCGCTCCAGCACGCGAGCCGCAACGTGCTCGCAAAAATGAAACGCGGCTCGCACGCCGACGCATTCCTAAAAATGCTCAAAAAAATCCGCAATACGATTCCCGGCGTATCGATCCGCACGTCGTTCATCGTCGGCTTCCCCGGCGAGACCGACCGGGATTTTCAGGAGCTGTGCGACTTCGTCACCGCCGCCGAATTCGACTGGATGGGCGTGTTCGAGTATTCCGATGAAGACACCGCGAAGAGTTTTGCGCTCGACGACAAAGTCGATTCCGAGACGATATCATGGCGCAAAGACGCGCTGATGCAGCTGCAGAAACGGATCGTTCGCCGTAAATTGCGTCGGAAATTGCACCAACAATTCGAAGTAATGCTGGAAGGACCGTCCAAAGAAACCGATCTCGTGTGGGACGCGCGCCTCGAAGGAATGGCTCCTGATATCGACGGCAAGGTTTACATCACCGAATTCCAAGGTGTAAACGACGCGGCTGACCTCCCTGCCCCCGGCACGCTCGCGACGGTAGAAATTACTGGCGCGAAGGATTACGACTTGATCGCCCGCGCCATCGAATTCACCCCACCTTCCATAAAAACAGCGAGCCGCGACCTAAACTCATCCCTCAATTTATTTCCGATTCTCGCCTCGAGCTGAGACGCCCATGCCGCTCAATATTTCTTCCTCGCGGCTGATCGCGCCGCTCAAGGCTGTGCGCACGAGCCCGGCTTCGCGATTTTCTTGCCGGGCGCTTTCGGGAGTATTCTGTAAATATGAAGTGGCGCTGCCCGATTTGCCGGAAACCGACCGATTCGGAATCGTCGTCCAACTTCCCTTTCTGCGGCGAACGATGCAGGCTGATCGACCTTGGCAACTGGTCGAGCGAGGAATACAAGATCAGCGAACCCGTGATCGACGAATCCCTGCCCGACGAGCGCCGGCGAGATGCCGATGAACACAAAAACTGACGCTCGATCGTCCGCCTCGCAGTTGACGGCAGCGGCCTTGGCAACACCTCGCAAGCCGACCTTAGCCCTCGCTATCGCCACCGCGGGCGGCCTCGGCTATATTCGGTTTGCTCCAGGCACTTGGGGCTCACTCGCCGGCGCGCTAATTTACTACCTGGCGCTGTACTGCTTTCCGATAGCGCTTGTCCCCGGGCGCGGAATCGGGTTGGAGAGTCGGCCCATCTGGAGCGCTTGGATTGGCGGACCGATCACGCTTCTGCTGGCCCTGGGGGGCGTTTGGGCGGGGGATCGAGCCGCGAAGTTTCTGCAAAGGAAAGACCCTCCGTGCGTCGTGATCGACGAAGTATCCGGGCAATTTCTTACCTACGCGGTGGCCCTGGCACCGCTTAACTGGAAATATTTGCTGCTGGGTCTTATACTTTTTCGAGTGTTCGACATATGGAAGCCGTCGCCCGCGTGGCAGGCGGAATCGTTGCCCGGCGGCTTAGGCATCATGGCCGACGATTGGATCGCTGGAATCTACGCTGCGATTGGTCTGTGGATCGCGCGAGCCGCGGGACTTTAGAAGGAAATCGCCAACACCGTTTGCGCCGTAAAACCGATACCAAGATCGCGGCCCGGAGAAAAATCGATTGCTTGCGAAAATGAACGGGACGCCCAGAATTGAAAGCGTAAAACCAGCGGCCGCACTGCCTGGCGGCGAGATTTCCATCCGGGGGAACGGATTTTCGGTTCGCAACCATACGCGCCCTCAAGTGCAATTTGGGACGGCGGAAGCCGGTCTCATCATGGCAGCCGATAATCTGCTGATCGCGAGAGTGCCGGAAGGCGCCGCAGGCGGTGCGGTGCGCGTCCGCATGGGAAGCGTCGAGAGCGCTCCGTTCCCTGTCGCTCTCGGCGTGCAGATTGCGGATAATCTGCATCCGGTCGGCAACCCCGCCGTCGATCCCGAAGGAAATGTATACGTCACATTCAGCGGACAGCGCGGCCAGAAGGTTCCCGTCTCGCTTTACAAAATTACGGCGAACCACACCGTGAAACCATTCATCGCGGAGCTGATGAACCCGACCGGTCTCGCGCTTGATAAGAACGGCTATTTATTCGTTTCCTGCCGCAACGATGGCACCGTGCACCGTGTTTCTCCCGATGGACGCGCGATGCAATGGATCGAAGGCATGGGAATCGCTACGGGCATCGCCTTCGACAAGGCGGGCAGTCTCTACGTCGGCGACCGCAGCGGCACGATCTTCAAGATCAGCCCGGAACGCGAAATTTTTGTTTTCGCGACGATCGAGCCATCGATCGCGGCATACCATCTGGCGTTCAGCCCCGCGGGCGAATTGTTCGTTACTGGGCCGACGACTTCGAGCTACGACCGGGTATACCGAATCTCTCCTGCAGGAGAAGTCAGGGTATTTTTCCGCGGCCTGGGCCGTCCCCAAGGACTTGCGTTCGACCGGTTCGGGAATCTCTACGTCGCAGGGTCGCTCGGTGGCAAGCGTGGGATTGTTCGCCTGACGCCCCAGGCTGAAGCGGAAATCGTGCTAGGCGGCAGTAACATCGTCGGGCTTGCGCTTCTGCCGACACATCGCGCCATGATCGCGACAAACAATGCTCTTTACACCCTCGACTGGGACGTCGAGGGGCTTCCTCTGAACGGCTAGCGAGCCTCGATGCGGGCTGAAATCATTGCAGTCGGTTCGGAACTGCTGACGCCTTACCGGCTGGATACCAATTCGCTTTTCCTTACGTCCGAGCTCAATCTGCTTGGCATCCGCGTCATTCATAAAGCCGTCGTGGGCGATTCGCCCGACGAGATGCGCTCGTCGTTCCAGCATGCACTCGATCGCGCCGAAGTAATTGTCTCCTCGGGTGGTCTCGGTCCAACCGACGACGACCGCACCCGCCAGACCGTCGCCGAACTTCTCGGGCGCAAGCTGAATACCGACGAGGGCGTGCTTCGCCACATTAAGGAGCGCTTCCAGCGCTTTCGCCCTGGCCGAGTAATGCCGGAGATCAATGCCCGCCAGGCACTCGTGCCCGCAGGCGCTACGATCCTGCCAAATCCCAACGGCACCGCCCCCGGACTCTGGCTTGAGGCCAACGGGCACGTAGTGATTTTGCTTCCCGGGGTACCATCGGAATTGCAAGGGCTATTCGAATCGCAAGTAAAGCCTCGCCTGGCGCGATTGGGTGGAAAGCTGCGGCTTTTCACGCGCGACCTTCGCATTACGGGACTACCGGAATCGGAAGTTGAGACGCGCGTCTCGCCGCTCTACGCGCTTTATCCGAATACCGATACGACGATTCTTGCTTCGCCTCCGGGGATTCAGCTTCATCCAAGCGTGTGGTCCGACGATCCGGTGAGAGCAGAAAAGCTGCTCGACGAAATTGTCGACCGGATGGCGCTTGCGCTCGGCGAGCACCTTTATTCAACACACGGCGAGTCGCTCGAAGAGGTTGTCGGGCGAATCCTGACGGAAAACCGCGCGACAATCGCGGTTGCGGAAAGCTGCACGGGAGGACTGCTGGCCGAACGGCTCACGAATGTGCCGGGAAGCTCGATCTATTTCCTTGGCGGCGTCGTGTGTTACAGCAACGACCTGAAGGCGAGGCTTCTCGAGGTTCCGCCTTCCATCATCGAGTCGAAAGGAGCGGTCAGCCCGGAAGTGGCGCTGGCGCTTGCCGAAGGCGTGCGTAAGCTCACGGGAGCAAAACTCGGGATCGGAGTGACGGGAATCGCCGGCCCGGGAGGCGGCACTCCCGAAAAGCCCGTAGGATCAGTTTTCATCGGGATCGCGGATGATCGGGGGCCCCGCCAGAAGGATTTTCTCTTCGTCGGCGACCGTGACCGGATTCGATTATTCGCTTCGCAAACCGCGCTCGACATGGCGCGCCGTTATTTTCTGGCTCCTTCCGGGTGGAGTTGAGTTGTGCGGCTATTCGTCGCGCTCAATCTACCAGAAGAAGTACGGCGGGAACTCCGCAGATTGATGGAACGGCTGAAGGAGGAGTGCCCGGACGTTCGCTGGGTGCGGCCGGAAGGAATTCACGTCACGCTGAAATTTATCGGTCACATAGGCGCCGAGAAGACCGCCGCGATTTGCGCAGCGCTCAAGCCAATTCGTTCGGAGCGGCCGGTTGAAATGCAATTTCGCGGTCTAGGATTTTTCCCAAACGAACGCCGACCCCACGTCGTGTGGTGCGGTGTGGAAGCATCGCCCAATCTGGCAACGATTGCGGCGGACGTTGAGGCGGCGCTTGAGCCGCTTGGAATGGCAAAAGAGTTCCGGCCATTTGTCCCGCATCTGACTGTCGCGCGGATCGACTCGAATAAAGTCCGCCTCCCCGATCTCGAAAAATTGGTACATGCGGCGGATGAACTCGAAACGACTACATTCGGATCCGCGCGCGAAACGGAAATTCATCTTTTCGAGAGTCTATTGAAACCTTCGGGCGCCGAATATAAACGCCTGGAAAGCTTCCCGCTTTTGAAAGGGGCCGCGTGAACTCTCCGTTGTCGGTTGTCGTAATCGCCTACCTGCTCGGGTCCATCCCGTTCGGTTATTTGATCGTGAAAGTGGCAGACGGAGACGACATACGGGACCGGGGCAGCGGAAATACTGGCGCGGCAAACGTGGCGCGTAACGCGGGGCTTACGGCAGGCGTGATGACGCTTTTTCTCGATGCCGCTAAGGGCTATGCGGCGGTGCTGATTGCGAACCGCTTGTCCCATGGGAGCAACAGTACCCGTTGGATGATGGCGGCGGCGATCGCGGCAGTCGTCGGGCACATGTTTCCTGTCTGGCTCGGCTTCAATGGTGGCAAGGGTGTGGCGACGAGCCTGGGAGTGTTTGTTCCGATTTGCAGGGAAGCCGTGCTGGCAGCGGCCATTCTGTGGATCCTGGTCGTGGCGTTCTGGCGCTACTCGTCGCTCGGGTCCATCGTCGTCGCGGCGGCTATGCCAGTGCTTGTTTACCTCCTCTATGCGCCTGGGCACGCGCCCCCCGCGTACATCACGACGGGAACGATGTTCATATCGGTCCTGGTGCTCGTAAAACACAGGTCCAACATCGAACGGCTGATTGCCGGGGAAGAACCTCGCCTTAAACCTCCTCGCTTCTAAACCAGCCGGGCAGTCATTGTGTCGTTCCAGGGCGTAGCTGATGCGCCACGGCAGTACGATGGTTCCGTTGTGCGGACCGCGTTCGTCCGATAGCATTTCAGTGGGAATCTATGCCCATTTCAGCCCCCCCAAAGCTATCGGCGCGGAAAATGAGCATCCTCTGGATTGTACTGGGGGCGCTCTTGCTGGTGAGCACTTTGCCTCTCTGGCTCTACCACCGGCAAGTTCTACGACTGAGCGAAGAAAAGCTGCAGGATACCGAGCGCGTGCAACAGAGTGAAATCACGCGATCGCTCGCAAGCGAGACCCTGCAGGTGGAGCAAAGCCTCCGCGAGCAGCTTCAGACGCAGCGGCAAGTGCTGGCGCTGACGGGTTGGATTGAAAACGTGGACGACCCGACGCACGCGCCACAGCTTTCGCGGCTCCTGCAGGACTTCGTCGAAAACAATCCGAACATTCTGTACGTCACGGCCGTAAACAAAGAGGCCAAGGGACAATCGGCCGGAAGCTTTCAGGCCGACCAGGACCCCTTTGTGGAAGTGGCGCTCAAGCGCGCCTTTACGGCGAACATTCAGGGACTGGACTTTCTGAGCGATCCGTTTGCGTTGGGAAAAGATAACCGGCCCGCGCTCGTGATGTCGGTGCCGCTGCTAGCGGACGGGCACTTTGCCGGAATGTTTGCCGCCGTTGTTTCGATCAATCGATTGGTGCAGCGAATCCAGGACGCCAGCGTGCGTGGCCGGACGGTTTATATCGTGGACGTACATGGGCACATCGTCGCCTATCCATCTACCAAGGAATTTGTCCCAGGGCAGGACGTGACCTCGACCTCTCCCCTCGTGAAGCAAGTAAAGGAATTGCCGCAAGATCTGCGGGCCACTGAAACAATGCATTTTACGACTCCCTCCGCGGTAAAGGATGGCCTGGGAGTCGAGATGATCGGGACATACAGCACGATTCCGGAGGTGAGGTGGGCGGTGATCGCGCAGCGAGGACTCGACAATGCCCGGCTTGACGCCGGCGTGAAGGAATTGACGGCTCAGGCGCTCAGCTTCGTGGTGGTGGTGACTTTCGTTGCGCTGCTACTAGGGTATTTGTTTGCGGTGGGCATCACACGGCCGATCCGAGGACTGGTGGAATCGACGCGAGCGATGAGCCGCTCGGAATTCCACGAACGCGCCGAAGTACGCGGGACAGCTGAAAT
>Ga0182024_10016850_pt1 | contig 13803 bp, 12 predicted proteins | sample P32metaG_FD_120480 | JGI IMG/M metagenome (GOLD analysis project Ga0182024, IMG submission 120480) | Permafrost microbial communities from Stordalen Mire, Sweden - P3-2 metaG (Illumina Assembly) | ecosystem: Environmental > Terrestrial > Soil > Wetlands > Permafrost | place: Sweden: Stordalen... | reverse complement strand
CGCCGGCCCGCCGTGCCCCATCGCTTGCGCGTAGTGCCGCGCGCGTTCCATCCAGTCCGTCAGTTCGTTGACCTGCTTGTCGTATTCTTGCTTTGCCTCGCTGTACGGTTTTTCTTTTCGCGTAGACGTCGCGAAGTCGAATGTCTTCGTCGAAATCTCCGGCCAGTTGATCACCATGGCCACGCTTCTCTTCAGCTGCATGTCCTCCATGGTCCAGCCTGCCAGGTGAATCGCCGACGCTTGCCCCCCGATCACCCCCGTCGACCCGAACGAATCCATCCCGCCGCTCGCAGGCACCGCCAGCACTTCCGTAATTCCCGCCGCCCGCGTCACCGGAATATGCTCGCTCGAAGGCGAAATCGCCGTCGCCGCCACCACATCCGGGTTGTAGTTACCCGTTTCCGCCGAATCCACCGTGGCGCTCACCGCGCCGATTTCGCGCAACCCCATTTGCGTGATCGGATCAAACAGCCCGGGATAAATCTGCAGACCGGTCGCATCGATCACCTGCGCATCCTGCGGCACGTCCACCTGCGCGCCCACTGCCGCAATTTTCCCGTCGCGAATAATCACCGTGCCGTTCTCGATCGGCGTGCTCGCCACCGTAAAAATTTTCGCGTGTACCAGCGCGTACGCCTTCGGCGCCTGCGCCGGTGCCGCGCCTTGAGGTCCCGCGCCTTGCCCAGCCACAAAAATCGGCCCAGCCAGCGCCGCTATCACCGCCAGTCCGTTCCGTACCAATCCGCCGGCGCGCCTCACAGCGCACCTCCCGTTCGCCCGCTATCACCATCCGTAACCGCCGACTGCGGCGGCTTGGGCTTCTCTTCCGGCTTCTTGTCCGCTGCCTTCTTCTCATCCGGCTTTTTCTCCTCCGCTTTCTTTTCCTTTTCCATCAGCGCTTTCTTTTCTTTCTCCCGCTCCCCGCGTTCCGCGATATCCCGCGTCCGGTCGAAATACACTCGCCCATCGATCAGCGTCTTCTGCACCACCGCGTACGCGCTCAACGGGTCATGGTTATAAATCACCAGGTCCGCATCTTTCCCCACATCGATCGAGCCCACGCGATGATCGATCCCCAGTTGTATCGCCGGATTGATGGTCACCATCTTCAGCGCTTCCTCACGCGTCATCCCGCCATACTTGATGCTCTTCGCCGCTTCCTGATTCAGGTGTGTCGCTTCTTCCGCGTCGTCCGAATTGATCGATACCACCACGCCGCGCTGCGTCATGATCGCCGCGTTGTACGGAATCGCGTCATACGCCTCCACCTTATAAGCCCACCAATCCGAGAACGTGGATGCGCCCGTTCCCGCCGCCGCAATCTCATCCGCCACCTTGTATCCCTCCAGCACATGCTGCAGCGTCCGCACCTTGAACCCGAACTCCTTCGCCACTCGCAGCAGCATCAATATCTCGTCTTCCCGGTAACAGTGCGCGTGTACGTACCGTTTCCCTTCCAACACTTCCACCAGCGCCTCCAGCTTCAAATCCCGCCGCGGCGGAATCACATTCTTCTCGCCCCCCGAAACTTTCTTGTTGTACTCGTCCCACCTGCTTTTGTAATCCCGCGCTTCGCCGAAAGCTCCGCGAATCGTTTCTTCCACACCCATCCGCGTCGCTGGATAACGCTTCTCCGGCCCGCGAGAAAAGTTGGAACGCTTTGGATTTTCCCCCAGCGCAAACTTGATTCCCGGCACCGCGCCTTCAAACGGCAACTTCGCCGCCGGCGCTCCCCACCGCAGCTTGATCACAATCGTTTGTCCCCCGATGGAGTTTGCCGAACCGTGCAGAATATTCGCCGTCGTCACGCCCCCCGCCAGGTCCCTGTAAATCGAAATGTCGTCGGGATTCAGCACATCCGCAATGTTCACCATCGACGACACCGAAACGCTGCCTTCATTCACCGATCCGTCTATCGCTATGTGCGAGTGGCAATCGATAATTCCCGGCATCACGAATTGTCCGCCCGCATCCATCACCTGCGCCCCTTTTGGCGCGTTGATCGACGCCCCCACCTCCGCAATCTTCCCTTCTCGAATTAGAATCGATCCATGTTCAATGGTTCCATGCGAAACCGTCAGAATCGTCGCGTTTTGGATCAACAAAATCGCCGGCGCAGTCGTATCCCCGGCGGCATCCGCAGTCTCACCGGCAAAGGAATTCGCCGTCACCGCCAGCACTAACGCCACCAGCGCGAACGCCGCACCGCAAAGAGCGCCAACTGCCTTACGCCGGCTCATCGTGCACCTTCCACAACGCCATCCGCATTCGCACCGCGCAAAGTGTTCGCCTTCGGTTTTGTCCCCGTAAACTCCGTGGAAAATCCCGTCAGGCTCAAAGTCCCTTTCAGCGAAGTGGCGTCAAACGTCCCCGAAAAAGTGATATCCGTGGCGTTCCCCTCCACCGGTATATTGATCGTGAAACTGAACTTATCCACGCTCGCATACCCGCTCAGGATCGTTGCCGTCCCGCGCTTGCCCGTCACCGTCCCTGAAATCGTCCCATCCTTGTCCATCGTCAGATCCGCGGTCGGTTCTTCCGCCCCTTCCGGCGTGGTAAAAGCCAGCTTCCACTTACCGCTGATGTCGCCCTTCGGCGCTTCTCGCGGTTTTTCCGGTTCATGCGTCTCGAATTTCTGGCCGTCCACAAACACGAACTTGATCTTCGTCTTCTCTTCAAACAGGTCGCCGTCCGTCACCACCAGGTTCGCGATTTTCCCCACTTCAATCGATCCCAGCCGGTCCGCCACGCCAAAAATCTCTGCCGCCGACAACGTCAGCGCCCGCACCGCCGCATCCGCCGGCAAACCCGCGTCGATCGATTTCTTCACCGCCTTCAAAACATCTTTGGGCGTCGCCAATCCTCCGTCATAAAACGCAAACTTCACATTCGCTTTCGCCAGCGCCCCCGGAGCCGACGGCGCCCGATCGCGAAACTGTAGCGTGCGCAAAGTCGGCCGATCCTCCGGGTCCGCATCTTTCTCCGTTTCCGGCCATTTCGCATTCACCAACACTGGCAGCTTCTTGGCACTGATCTCCCCCGCTGTTTCGTAGCCCATCTGCCCGCCATAAATCACGCTCGGTACTTTCCACCGATCCGCCAACTCCAGCGACCTCCGGATCTCCACGCTGTTATTCGCTGGAATCAGCACCACCTCATGACCCCCCAGTGCTTCCTTTAACGTTGTCTCCGTCCGGTCAGTACGCGGTCGCGCCACCCGCAAATTTTTTTCATAGGCGCCTTCCGCGTGCGTGCTCCAGTCCGTATCCATCCATACCTGCCGCACGTACGCCAGCACGCCCATCAAGGAATCGGGAAATCCGCTGCCAAAGCCTCCCGCCGGATGCAGATTCAGCGGAATCGCCGCGCCGTAGCGCACCACGAAATCCCCCGATCGCTCCCCCGCCAGGTCGAGCACCGACGCCTGCCCGGGGAAAAATCCTCCCTTCGGCGCGGCGATCACCGTGGTGAACCCGCCATTGCGCCACGTCTCGATGCGTTTGTCGCCCAGGTTCAGTTCGTCCGCGCCCTTTCTCCACGGCGTCGTTCCCGGCCGGTCTTCCGGACCCTTCGCCGGCGCATCCGGCTTGTGCTGCGCCGCGTCGCCCGCAGGAGCCAGCCCGATGTCCGTAAACGCGTCGATCAGTCCGGGGTACACCGTCAATCCTTTTCCATCGATGATCCACGCCTCGTCCGGGATCTTTATGTCGCGCCCCACCGCGGCAATCATTCCCCGCGAAACAAGAATCGTTCCGTTCTCCGTGGGCGCTCCCGACACCGGCACAACCTTGGCCCCGCGAATCGCAAAGTACGGCGGCTCGCCTCCCTGCGCATAAACTTCCGGCGCCCCCAACACGCACGCAAATACCGTCGCCACGCCCACCCAACCCCACACCCGCCAACCATTCATGCGCATAACGCTCCTTGCCCTGACCACCGCAAAATCACCAAAACTTTGCACGCCGTCGCCACCTCAACCAAACGCACGAGGCTAACGGCAACTCCCCGCAGAGTCAAGAAAGCAGGAACCTTGTTTAGCCCCCTGCGACGGGCGCTAAGTCTGGTGACCGCGCAGAAAACGAAAGCCTCAGCATTTCCTCAAAAAACTACTTGACACTCTATACTGTGCGCCATACAGTGTACGTCATACACTATATGCCACACGGTACAAACCACGACCTCTTCGAAAACTTGCGACTCGAGCTTCGCCGCGGCTCTTTAATCCTCGCGGTCCTCGCCGCTCTCCGCAAAGAACAGTACGGCTACACCCTGCGCAAAACTCTGGCCGATCAGGGCATGGCCATCGACGAGGGCACCTTGTATCCACTCGTCCGCCGCCTCGAAACTCAGGGCCTGCTCGTCAGCGAGTGGCGCGAAGAAGATAAGCGCAACAAACGCTTTTACCGCCTCTCCTCCGAGGGCAAAGCCATTCTCAAACAACTCCTCGCGGAGTGGCACAGCATTAACTCTTCTCTGAACGGCATTCTCTAAGGAGCAACGCCAATGGAACTGCTCGATCGCTACCTGAAAGCTGTTGCAAAAGGCCTCCCTGAAGCTCAACGCGAAGACATCCTCCGCGAGCTTTCTGAGGACATTCGCTCGGAGATGGAGGACAAGCAAACCGAACTCGGTCGTTCCCTGACTTCCGCGGAGCAGGAAGCCATTCTCAGACAACACGGCAACCCGTTGCTTCTGGCCGCGCGCTTTCGCCAGGACCATCGCTCTGTTTCCTTCGGCCGGCAACTCATTGGCCCGGTGTTGTATCCGTTCTACATCAAAGTGCTTTCCTTCAACCTTGGCCTCACCTCTGCCGTCATCGCCATAATTTTCGCGGCTCTGGTAGTCAGTGGTCAGAAGCTTAGTTTTTCAAGCCTTGTTTCGACCGTCCTTCTTCAGCTCTTCATCCAGTTGGCCATCGTGACCTTCATCTTCTCCATGGTGCAAGGAAATCTGACCAGATTCCCCGACCGCTGGAATCTCGGCGGCCTGCCTCTTGATCTGAAAATCGAGGAGAACATTCACATGAAGCTCGCCAAAGAAGACCGCGACGTCCCGCGCTTTGAATCCATTTCCATGGTCGTCGCCTTGGCCGTCTCATTAATCTGGCTTCGAGAGGTGCAGCACCATCCCTTCCTGATTTTTGGCCCCGCGGCCATGTTCCTGAAGCTCGCACCCATCTGGGCGCAGGTATATCGCCTCATCGTGCTGCTCGCCTCGCTCGGAATCGTGCAGGCCATCATTAATCTGGTTCGCCCTAGTTGGACACGCTTTCGCTCCGTCGCACAGGTGGCTCTACAGGTTGGCAGTCTCGTCCTCATGTATCTCCTTCTGCGGGCCGGCGCTTGGGTCGCTCTTTCCGACAATATCTCCGCCAGTGACGCCGGTGGATTCAACCGCGCCGTGGAGTACGTCAATCGCGGCATCTTCTACGGCTTACTGATCGCTGCGTTAATTACGATTGTGCAGATCGTCCTGAAGATTGCCCACCTTCTCCGTGCCCCCCGCAACCCAGCCTCCTTGCCTGGGGTCAACGTGATCTGTTAACGGAGGGCTCTACTGTTACGGCGCAGGCGTCTGTTGTGTTCAAGATTGCCAGTTTGAGAGCGCAATTCGGATAGATGCCGACCGACTTCCTCTCTAAATTGCCTCTGGCTAGAGCGCCTTAGTTCTAGCGCTACAAATCAAGGAGACGAAAAAATGCATTGGAAAATCGCCTGGGTACTTACTTTGATCCTTGCCGTTAGCTTCCAAGTCGAACCGGCTAAAGTCCCTCAGGCCTGGAACGCCAAGAATATCGAGTGGCAGAAGACTGACCCCGATGGAACCAAGTGGGCCGTGCTCGAAGGACGAAGCGATGCTCCCGGCGAAGCCTTCACCTACGCCGCATTCATTCCCGCGGGATTCCATGAATTTCACTCCCACACCAGCGACGCTCGGGTTGCCGTCGTGCAGGGCGTACTGAAAGTCAGCTTCGGCGAGACCTCCGACCTGGAACACCTCAAGTCTTATCCGGTCGGCAGCTTCTTGTTCGTTCCCGCCAACGTGCCCCACACCATGGCCGCCGATGAAGACACCATCATCATTGGCACGGCTGTCGGCCCGTGGCACACCATCATCCCGCCGACCATCAGCACGACGATCATCAGCCCGAAGTTCATCAGCCGGACGACCATCAGCATCACTAGCAGCAATTACGCGCGCGAGTCCCGGCCACACTTCCGGTATGATTTGAGGCTGTGAATATTGTTCTCACTGAAGCGGAAGCCCGGGTACTCGGCGCGCTGCTGGAAAAAGAAATCACCACTCCGGATTATTATCCGCTTTCGCTCAACGCTCTGGTAAACGCCTGCAACCAGAAATCCAATCGAGACCCGGCCATGAATCTCGGCGAAGACTCCGTTCGCCAGGCCTTGCGTACCCTTCACGACAATTCTCTGGCTCGCTCCGTCAGCGCTGCGGATAGTCGTGTCACCAAGTACGAACACCGCCTTCAGGAGGCTTTCAATTTCGATCGCCGGGAAGCCGCCGTGTTCTGCGAGTTGCTGCTTCGCGGCCCTCAAACCCCCGGCGAATTGCGCACTCGCGCCGAGCGTATGCATCCCTTCGATGATTTGAGCGAAGCGCAGTCCGCTCTCCAGCGGCTGATGCACCGTGAGCCGCCGCTCGTCAAGGTCCTCCCCAGGCAGCCCGGCACCAAGGAGTCCCGCTACATTCATTTATTGTCAGCCGATACGACGCCCGCCGCCTCAACGCCCGCCCGTGAAGTTCCTGCTTCACCGGATCGGGAAAAAATAGTGCTGGAGAAATTGGAACGCGAAAAATCGGAATCCGCAAAATTGGACGAGCTTTCTCGCGTGTCCTCCGAAGTAGCCGAGCTTCGAAGTGACATCGCCGATCTAAAACAGCAATTCGCCGCCTTCCGAAAGCAATTCGAGTAGATTCGCTTTACCGCGCCGGCGCACTCGTGGCGCAGTCAGTTCTACTCCCGTGGCTATTCAAGAACTAGTTGCATGAACTACTGCATAACTCCCGTGCCTTGTTCGTACTGTCAGTAGTAATCAGGCAGCCTACAAGCTGCCGTGATTACCCGGCAACGTCACGCACTCACTCTCCCGGCCGCTGCAGCCTTCGAATCTGTTCCGCGTGATGCTTTCCATGTACCAGGTGCATCTTTCTCCACTGCGTCACCGTCAGCGGTCCCAGGATCGGGTGGTCCAGTATCTTGACATTGCCGCCCAAGCTCGCTTCACACCTGCTGAGGACCTCATCCATCTTCTGAATAGCCGGGATGATTTCCGCGCGCACTTGCTCGGCGGGCACTCCTCTCGGTCGCGAGACCGATGGCGCTTCCGCACCATCTGGCATGTAGCCGCATCCCACCACCACGAACGTCCGGAACCGTTGTGGCCACGTTGCCGAAGTAGCCAGCGACTCCCCCGCGGCGGCTACGCGCTCAAATCCTTTCGTCGTCGCCGTGTACGTCAGATACAGATGTTCCAGCACCTCCGCCGCGCCCCATTTTCCGGACGCAGGCGCACCTGTCTTCTCACTCACCGAGTCAGTCAGGCTTTCGCTGATCACTCGCTGCAATTTTTCAAGTCGAGAGTTCATCAACCGTCATCTCGCGTTTTTACGCCGAATCGCTGTATCTTCTGCACCAAAGACCAAAAGTAGTAGCCCTGCGAACTTTATTTCAAATTAAAAGCTCCGCGCAGCTTCCGCGGCCGTTCGATAGCAATTTACAATCTTGCTCAAGCTGGTGATCTCCAGCGTTTCGAGCACCATCCCTTGCGCTCCAGCTATATGCAGGGCCCCGCCAGCCTTCTTCAGCTTCGCATGACACATCATTAAAATGCCGATACCCGAGCTGTCCAGAAACGTCACCTGCGTCAAATCAAAGACCACCCGCTTATGATTTTCCCTGAGCAATTCCGCCAGCCTCCATTCAATGGTCTGGCTGTCGCTGCCCATGGCGATGCGGCCAGTCATCTCCAGAACCGCGATGCCCGGTTCGATGCTCTTGCGCTGCACGCTCAGAATCACAACAATTCACCTCTCATCGCCACCTCTTGCACCATGCATTTGCCGCCCGAAGCGTGCTCTCTTCTCTCGTTCGCTTAAAGCCAAGGACTTCCCAAAGCTATTTCAGAAATCTGAACGACTTTACAATCTCCATGAGCTCGTGGTCTTGTACTGAGGCGCGTGCTGCGACCTTCCGTGGCTCGGTAAAACCGGCACTGCCGCACTCCACAAAACGATCCAGCGAATGGCGAATCGTACAGTGGGTATTATCTGGTCGATTAACCGTCCAATACAACGTGGATAATAGAGGGGCTGCAATCGCTCATGCGGGAAAGAAAACAGCATTCGCGCAAAGAGATTCGTAGCTATAAATCGGACGTTAGGAGATTACTAAAGTACGGAACCGAACTGAGCTTATGCAGTTCTTACGCGAGATCGGGATATTTGACGAGGGCCCGCGTTTTGTGGAGGCCCTGAAGGCTTACCGCGATCTGAAGAAGGGGAAACGCTAATGGCCAAGTCGTGGAGCTTTTTTCGCTTTGCCCTGGCATCAGCAGGCGGCAATGCATCGATTTGCTCTTGAATGATCTTCGCTACAATATCCGTAGCTTTGTCCAGCTTTGATCTTTTGCCAGCCATTGGAATAAAGAATAACAGTTAGCTCCACGCCTATCAAGTTGGAGATTCCGTGAAATACATACATTGCAAGGTACTCGCACAGATTCCTGCTGCTCGAAACAAGGATTATCTCCGCTCCCAGGTGCTGCGTCGCGCGGGGAAGAGCGAGCGTATTACTCGGGCGTGGGACTCCGGTGCCTGGCAACCATCCACTCACTATCCGGGCTATCGAAGACCGTACCTACGACGTGTGTTTGACGGGACGATTCGCGTCCTTGAGCATCTTACGTTGCTCCTTGTCGTACTTCTTCGCCGCTTTTCGCTCCTTCTTGTCCGACGCTCGTTGCGCCTTTTCTTGCGCCTTCTCTTGTTTCTTCTGATACTGGTACAGCGCTTTCTGCTTTTTCTGATCCACTTTTTCCGTCTGGCGGCCGCTTTTTGAAGCGTCGGTCTCTTGAGCTTGAACTGACAGCGACCACCCAGCGGCCAACACCGCCAGCATCGTCAAGACAGCAACTCGTTTCATCCGGAATTTCCTTTTCAATTTCGAAAACGACGCCAGTTTATACCCACCTCACCCGTTAGTGACGCTATGTAGCGATTTGATAAGCACCACTCCGGCCAGCAGATCACTTCCGCCAATCGCGCCTGACTCGTCCTAGGTCATCAGTGCGCCTCTCGTAGTTATGCAGGCTATAATTGAAAAAAAGAGGATCCTCGCTGGATTACCATACGATTTTCGACATCTCTCAGGCCAGCGCGCGGGCGGCGATGGTCTGGGAAATAATCCCGCTGTTAACGATTATTCCCGGACTCATCGGGTGGGGCTTGAAAAGGGACTCCAGTGATATAAAGACAATCGCCAAGGCAAGTGCGTTCAAGTTGTTTTCTGGGTTTGCCTTCCTGGCTTCCCTGGTCGGTTTGGCTGGCAGTATTAAGGAACACCATCGACTGCAAAAGCAGCTGCAAGATGGAAGTTATCAGGTAGTTGAAGGGACTGTCCAAGATTTTGTTCCGGTGCCGCCCGAGGGCCACGCACTGGGAAGCTTCCAGGTTGGTGCAACGACATTTCATTACGGTTACGGAGGGTTGGGCAACATTGGTTTCGAGTCCGAGTTTGATCGCGGCGGCTACATCCGTGACGGAGTCCATGTCCGCATCACTTATGATAATCAGCGTATTCTGCGGGTCGAAGTCAGATAACGCGTAACGCGCCTAATCCTGATTAGCTGATTAATCCAACCAGTCTCTAGCAGCCACCCCTCTGTTCGACGCCCTACAGCGCTCTCCCCCTCACCTTCAGGGAAATCTGGATGGAAAGCCGGGCCCTTCCAAGGCACTTCCTGTAACCGCTCCACGCGGCTCTCATCAAATTTGTGTGGCCAGTGGCCAAGCAGCCCAGGAGATTATCGCCATGCGCCTTTCACACCTACGACCATGTCCATATCCTTCCCTTGGACTTCGCGCGTGAGCCCCAGACACGTCTTTGCTCTGGGCCTATTCTTCTTCTTCACCTTCGGTTTCGCCAAAGCCCAGAGTCCCTCGCAAAACTCCCCCGGGCCTTCGCGCCCCGTGCCTCCCCCTCTGTCCGGCCGTGATCCCCAAGCCACCGGAGTAGTCGTCACTCAAGGCACCACCAACACCGGCGGCGGCAACTCCGTCAACACCATCACCACTTCGGTCAACGTCACCGGCCCGTTCAAGCGCAAGCCGATCAGTCCGAGCTTAATCTCGAATACACCCGCATCTACGCGCCCGAAGACGGCGTCATCGGTGACAAGCAGGTTCAGCTCGGCACGCAGGTCGCGCCCGGCCAGGAATTATTCGCGCTCACCCAGACCAACGACGTGTGGGTCACCGTCAATTTCAAAGAAACCCAGATTCGCAGGATGCATCCCGGTCAGGGCGTCACCATTCACGTCGATGCCCTCGCGCAAAATTTCAACGGTTACATCGAAGCCCTTCCCGGAGCCAGCGGCGCCGTCTATAGCCTCCTGCCTCCGGAAAACGCCACCGGCAATTACGTCAAAGTAGTGCAGCGCTTGCCTGTTCGCATTCGTTTCAACGCCAATCAACAAGGCCTCGAACGCCTCGCCCCCGGCATGTCGGTAGAGCCCAAGGTCTGGCTCAAATGAAATTGCCGCTGACGCATCTGACTCACTCGCAGTCCGTTCGACTGACTCGCCTCACTTCCACGCAAATTTCAGGTCCGTTCTAAATGCCCGGCTCAGGCAGCGGCAACTGGAAGCCCAGCTTCAGCCCTTGGCTCATCGCCGTCTCCGTCATGATCGCCACCTTCATGGAGGTCATGGACACCAGCATCGCCAGCGTCGCCGTTCCCTATATCGCCGGCAGCACCGCCTCCACCAACGATCAGGCCGAATGGGTTTTAACCGTTTATCTCGTCGCCAACGCCGTCTTCCTTACCTCCAGCAACTGGTTTGCCCAGCGCTTCGGACGCAAACGCTTCTTTATTTTCTCCATCATCGTATTCACCGCCGCAAGTTTCGCGTGCGGCATCGCCCCTACGCTTCCTTTTATTCTCATCGCGCGCGCCGTACAGGGAGCCGGCGGCGGCGCGCTCCAGCCGCTCTCGCAAGCCATTCTCGTGGAAAGTTTCCCTCCCGAAAAACAAGGCCAGGCTCTCGGTCTTTTCGCCGTGGGAGTCGTTCTTGCCCCCGTCATTGGCCCCGCTTTCGGCGGCTATCTCACCGACGCCATTTCCTGGCGCTGGGCTTTTTACATCAACATTCCCATCGGCCTGCTTGCCATTCTCTTGCAAAGCAAATTTCTCGAAGACCCGCCGTACATCAAAAACGCCAAGCCCGGAAAATTTGACGGCGTCGGCCTTGGCTTACTCGCCTTGTGGATTTCCTGCTTCCAGTTCGTCCTCGACAAAGGTCAGGAAGACGACTGGTTCGGCAGCACTCCCATTCGCTGGGCTTTTTTAATCACGATCGTCGGCTTTTTCGTATTCATCATCTGGGAATTCAAACACCCCAAGCCTCTCATCGATCTCCACGCCCTCAGCAATCGCGATCTCGCCATCGGTTGCGCCCTGGTCATCGTCCTGGGCGGCGCCATCTACTCCCTCACCACCATCCTGCCCATCTTCTATCAAACGCTGCTCCGCTATGACGCCACTTCCGCGGGCCTATCCGTCAGTCCGCGCGGCCTCGGTTCCGTCGTTGCCGCCATAGGCGTAGGCGCCCTCATCGCCAAAATCGATCCGCGAAAAATTATCGCGGTAGGTTTCGGCGTGCTCAGTTTCTCCGCGCTGTGGATGGGCTCACTCACTCTCGATATTTCTCCCACCACGCTTTTCTGGCCCATCGTCATCAGCGGCCTGGGCATGAGCATGGTCTTCGTCCCGCTCGCCAACGTCGCTCTCGGCACCATCTCCAAGGAAGGAGTAGGCAACGCCAGCGCCATCTTTAATTTCCTCCGCAACATTGGCGGCAGCGTCGTCCGCCGCCAACACCATCGCGCAGCGCCATCTCCAGTCCCACCGCAACGAATCCGTCCATTCCCTCTCCGGCGCCAACTGGATTCTCCACCGCGAACTTGCCGCTCTCACCATGCGCATGCAGGCTCACGCCGGTCCGCGCATCGCCTCCCTGCGCGCCTACTCCCTCATCCAGTCCGGCATCAACGCCCAGTCCCAGCTCTGGGCTTATGTCGACGATTTCCGCTATCTCGCGCTCCTCTGCGCCATCTGCATCCCCTTCGCTTTCTTTCTCAAGCGCCCCCATCCCGGAGCCTCTAAAGGCGCCGGATAATTTTTCCCTCGCCGCAAATGAAATCTTTCATCTCATTCAAATTAAACTTGCCATGTCACCATGCATGACGTAACTTTCCCAATCGCAAATTCTGTGGCAACCTTTCCTTTCGGCCCGGCCGCCGCTTCTACTCCAAACAGGCATCTATGCATGAGGTGATCGCCCATGTCCCACGAATCAGAAAAAGACATATTGTCGCGCAGGGGATTTCTCGGAGTCAGTTCCGCCGCCCTGGCCGCCGCAGGCGTCTTCTCCATAAATCAATCCGGCCAGGATCCCAACCAGACTGCGCCGCAGCATGAAGCCGGCTACAAAGCCGGCGACCGCAGCACCAGCGATCCCGGCCCCACCAATCCCGCTCTCGACGCCGCCAACACCTCCTCCACCCTTCCTCCGCCCACTGATGCAGGCGGCGTGCAAACCTTCAAGTATCCGTTCTCTTTCTCCCACAAACGTCTTCAGGAAGGCGGCTGGTCCCGCGAAGTCACCCAGCGCGAGTTGGGCATCTCCAAAACCATCGCCGGGGTCGACATGCGCCTCACCGCCGGTGGCGTCCGCGAGCTTCACTGGCACACTGCCGCCGAATGGGCCTTCATGCTGTACGGCACCGCGCGTATCACCTGCGTTGACGCCGACGGCAAAAGCTTCGTCACCGACGTAAAAGAAAACGAGCTGTGGTTCTTTCCTCCCGGTATTCCCCACTCCATCCAAGGACTGGCCCCCGACGGCTGCGAATTTCTTCTCGTCTTCGATGACGGCAATTTCTCCGAATATGAAACCGTGCTGCTCACCGACTGGATGGCTCACACTCCTCCAGAAATCGTCGCCAAAAATTTCGGCGTGTCGCAAAAGGCCCTCGCCAACATGCCCAAAAAAGAGCGTTTCATTTTCCAGGCCGCGGTCCCCGGTTCTCTCGAAGACGATCGCCGCATCGCCGCAGGTAAACTCGGCCCTTCGCCCATCGATTTCGCCTTCCGCACCATGCAGATGCCGCCCACCAAAACCAACAAGAGCGGCGATGTCCGCGTCATCGACTCCAACAACTTTAAAATCTCCACGACCATCGCCGCCGCCATCGTCACCGTCAAGCCTGGCGGCCTTCGCGAGCTGCACTGGCATCCCAATGCCGACGAGTGGCAATACTATTTCGGCGGCAAAGGCCGCATGACTGTCTTCGCCACCGGCGGCCGCGCTCGCACCATGGACTTTGAAACCGGCGACGTCGGCTACATCCAGAAAACTCTTCCCCACTACATCGAAAACACCGGCAACACCGACCTCAAATTCCTCGAAATGTTCAAGAGCAGCTTCTACCAGGACCTCGCTCTCACCGAGTGGCTCACCCACACTCCCCCCGAGCTGGTCGCCGCCCATCTCCATCTCG
>Ga0182024_10016849_pt1 | contig 13803 bp, 10 predicted proteins | sample P32metaG_FD_120480 | JGI IMG/M metagenome (GOLD analysis project Ga0182024, IMG submission 120480) | Permafrost microbial communities from Stordalen Mire, Sweden - P3-2 metaG (Illumina Assembly) | ecosystem: Environmental > Terrestrial > Soil > Wetlands > Permafrost | place: Sweden: Stordalen... | reverse complement strand
GTTTGCCTACGCAGCCTGTCCTACGTCAATCAATACCAATAGGAGAATGACGATGAAAGCGCCAAAAACGCCATTGCGACGCGAGGCCGGCATCGCCCTGCTCACTACGATTCTCTTGATGCTACTCATGTCCAGCTTGCTTGTCGGTTTCGTGCTACTGATCACCGAAGGTCAGAAAATGAGCGGCATGAACAACGACTACGGCCGGGCCTTCTACGCCTCGGAAGCAGGCATGGAGAAAATCACCGCCGATCTGGGGACGCTCTTCGACAAGAACTATTCGCCGACGGCGGCGCAGTTGGCCGCCATCACGACGCAGCCTCCCTCCATCACGGGAATTCAGTATGTCCAGTTCGACGGCTCCTCGGGATATAGCTTGGCGTACCCCGGGCAACCAGGGCCTCCGGTTGCGAACGTGACCCAGATTAAGTCGGGCACCTCGCCGTACCAGGGCATGACCGCGCTGGCAACTCCTTATACGTTGACGGTGACGGCACGCACCAATCAGGGCACCGAAGTGAAGTTGCAACGCACCACCCAGACGGTAGGTATCCCGATGTTCCAGTTCGGGATTTTTTGCGACAACGATTGCAGCTTTTTCGCCGGACCCAACTTCAATTTTGGCGGACGCACTCATACAAACGGAAACCTGTTTCTGGCCTCGGGCTCTTCGCTGGAGCTATCCGATAAGGTCACGGTTGTAAAAGATATCGTGCGTACCAATCTGTCAAATGGATTTCCAACCACTACCGGTGCGTACCCCGGGTCCGTGAACGTTACAACTTCACCGGGAAGTGGCTCCTACCGGGCCTTGGCATACAACGAGGGAAGTCTGGTCGGAACATTAGGGTCTGCGGCGAACCCGAACTGGCCTACCATTTCTTCACTCGATTACAACAGCAACATTGTGAATAAAGCGAAAATCTTGAACCTCGGCATCGTGACCCTCGGAACCGGCACTCTTCCGATCGACATTATCCGCCGTCCGATTGCGGCCGATTCTCCGGTGGTGACCCAGCAGCGCTATTTCGCGGAAGCTAGCGTGCACGTCCTGTTGTCGGACAACCCTGCTGACATCATGGGCATACCTTGCGTTGATGGCACCACACCACCATTCGACTTGCGCAAACTGGCCCAGCCCGCAGCAGTATTGCAGGCTTCCGGTGACCCGCAGCTCGTCTATCTGAAGACCAAGCTTGGCGCCAATCTGGTGCCGCTCGCTGCATCTGGAGCAGGTGCAGCTTACTCTCCATCTTCGTCTACAGTACCGGCGGGTGACGGGTACTGGACTGCCAATGGCGAGCCCACTGAACCTGGATTTTTGAAGATTGAGGTGCAAACAAGCCAGAACACTCCATGCGGCAATTGGAAAGACGTTACGTTGGAAGTGCTTGGTTTGGGCTATGTGGGAAAGAACATTAACCCTATCGGGCCCCCAGGTGCATACGTACCTGACACCAGCCTTCCGTTGTTGCCAGGCGCCCAGCAAGTCGGCCAGGCCGCCGTGGGATGCCCTGAACCCTTTCCCAACGCCATCATCCGCCTGGAGCGCATCCGCGATAATCCGGGGAATGGCTCCGGCAATTCTTGCGGTGTAGTTGTCGTTGGAGCGGTAAACACCATCGTGAATACCGCCCCCAATGATTTTTGGCCGATGGTACTGTTCGACACTCGCGAAGGTACTTTACGCGACGTTAATCCGGGAGGCAGCGTCGGAGCCGCACCCGCGATCAATTACAGCCAGATGGTGACCCCTGGTGGCGTGATGCATTATGTGGAAGTGGACGCCGGAAACGTAGCTAAGTGGCTAGGAGGAACGATTCCTGGTTCTGGTCATTTGTCCTACGATCCCTTGACTGCTCCGAACGACTACACCGTGTATGTGTCCGATCGCCGCGGCAACTGGGTAAACGGCGCAACGCTGCCTGGACCCTGGCCTCCGCTATCCCCCAGCACGAATGAAACGGGGGAATATGGGTTCGAGGATTTCGTCAACAGTTCTACAGCCAGCGGCTGCCCAGATAAGTCGGTGGAAACTGCGGAAGATCTGGACCTCCTTGGACCCGGCGTCCTTTTTGTTTATGGTCAAGATCCGGGCCACGCGCTGCAAGCCGCCAGCCCTTTGCCCCCTTATCCACAGGGGGGAACACCGTGGGTTGGCGGCTATAGTCCGTTGCCGGGTGTTTCGAATCCGGGAACAGTTACCTCCGGTGCGGGAGCCAACGTCTTTACCGCCTATCCGGGCTGCAATGTCACCAACAACCCTTCGGGTTCCAGCCTTTGGCCCGGCGTGTACATCATCCACGCCAACGAAGCACGGGAAAATCCCACCTTCTTCTTCCGGCGCGCCGTCAAAATCGTAGATGGCGCCTTGTTGCAAACTGGGCCTTGCCCCGGCACCGCCGGCGCCGCAGTGGTGAACTGCGGCTTGACCATCGCTGCTGAAAATCCGATTTATCTGCAGGGCGATTTCAACGCCAACTCTGCGGGTAATGGATTTAACGATCCGCATGTCGCGACTTCCGTCGTTGGTGACGCTGTAACGGTGTTGTCTAACAACTGGAATGACGTCAACTCCTTTTCCTCGCCGTTCAGTCAGAATAACCGCGGAGCATCCAGCACCTGGTATCGGGCCGCCATCGTTGCAGGCAAGGGGTTCTCTTTCCAGCAGCCTGTCGGATACGGTACCGGCCAAGACTTTGGCACCGACGGAGGAGTTCACAATTTCTTGCGCTACATCGAAAATTGGGGTGGCCAGAATCTCAATTACCTGGGCTCACTGATCAGTCTGTATGAAAGCCGCCAGGCGATCGCCGTATTCAAGTGCTGCACGACGGTATACAGTCCTCCAAATCGCGCCTATACCTTCGACAACGAGTTTTTGCAGCCGCAACTTCTGCCGCCGCGAACACCGCTCTTCCGCGACGTCAACACCACCGGCTTTACGCAATTGCTTCTGCCCCAACAGTAGAAGCTGAAGCGAACAGGTCAAATAACAAAAGCCAACGCCGCGCGATACGGCGTTGGCTTTTGAATTTTTACAGCGACCAATCCGCGCTGTTATTCGGAGCATTGCAGCTGCAGCGGCTTCTGTTGTGAAATCTTCTCGGCCACGCTGAGCATCTCTTCGTGTATGTGGCCGTTCGTGGCAAGGATGAGCGGTCCGCCCAGTGAATAGGGTTGATTCGAAAAGTCAGACACTTTGCCGCCCGCTTCTTGCACCAGTAAAACTCCCGCAGCCGTATCCCAGGCTTTCAATCCAAACTCCCAAAAGCCTTCAAAACGGCCGGCGGCCACGCTGGCGAGATCGAGTGCTGCGGAGCCGTCTCTCCGCAGTCCGTGCGACCGCATGGTGAAATCGCCGTAGTACCGCAGGTTAGGGCTGCCTTTGCGATTGTGCACGGGAAAACCTGTGCAAAGGAGGCTCGTCGCGAGCGTGGGAATCTTCGATACCTGAATCTTCTTCCCGTTGAGTGTGGCGCCTTCGCCGCGAGCGGCAGCGAAGAGCTCCTCGTAAATCGGATTGTAGACAACTCCTGCCGCGAGGCTGTTGTTTTCTGTCAATGCCACAGACACACAGAAGCACGGATAACCGTGCGCGAAATTCGTAGTGCCATCGAGCGGATCAACATGCCAGCGGAAACCGGACCCTGAAGTCGCTTCATGGCCAGACCCTTCTTCGGCAGCGATGGCGTGATCCGGGAACAGCTTGGTCAGGCGAGCGACGATAGCGGATTCGGAACGCTTGTCAGCTTGAGTGACCAGATCGACTTCGTCGCCCTTGTAGGAAATGTCAGCGGGACGCGCAAATTCTTCGCGCAGGATTTGACCTGCTTCGCGGGCAATCTCGATGGCTGCTTGCAGATAATTTTTGGACATTCAGAGAATTGCAATCTCGTCGATAAAGTGCGTCGCTCTTACTTTACCATTTGCGGTTCGGTCGTGGTTGTCGAACCGGCCGCAAATAACGAGTTTGTTCGAGGCAAGAAAGGCGCGGGATATAAATTTACTGTGGGCCAGTGAGATACGTCTTACGATGTCGCGCTTTGTAATTATCGAGCACTTTGACTTCAATAGTGCGATAGGTGTTGGCTGGGCCGCGCGGATTGGGATAGTAGCCCAGTCGATATTGTGTGCGCAGCTCGCGGTCGATGCGATCGAAAATAATATCGAGATCCTGACCGGAATCCGGGAAGAAAATCGCTCCTCCAGTGGTGTCGGTGATGGTTTCGATGGCGTGTTCCCCTGCCGTGTTGCGGCCACTTTCATTTTTCACTGGGCGAACGATGATGGAATAAAGAAGTGTATTGGCACGTACGGCTTCTTTACGAGCGGCATCGAAGTCCGTGCGGCTGGTGGTTTCGCCCGCGTCAGTTACCAGAATGATGACCCGGCGGCGGTCTTCACCGCGGTGTTCAAGAGCTTTTGAGCCCAACAGTAAAGCATCGTATATGGATGTGCCCGCCCCCGCCGGAATCCGGTGCACCGCGTTCTGCAGTGAGGCCACGTTCTCGGAGAACGCTGCGATCTCGTGCACGGATTCGTCGAAGGAATACACCGCCAGGCGATCTTCGGGCCGCAAAACTTGGGCGATAAAGTGCGCGGCGGCTTGCTGCTCGAAGGATATTTCCTTGTGCGCGCTGAGACTGGCATCGATCATCAGGGCGATATCCAGTGGCTGCTTGGTTTCGGATTCGAAAACCTCGATCTTCTGTTTCACGCCTTCTTCAAAAATTTGAAAAGCTTCAACGGGCAAGTCCGGAGCGGGTCGGTTGTTATCGTCAAGCACGCTGACCAGTACATTCACGAGGTTGACGCTGACCTTAATTCTCGAACGTTGGGCAGGATCATCGGCGTTGGTTGTGCTGTCCACATTGTTTCTATTAACCATTACGCCGGGATTCGGGTCCGGCTGCGTTGAAGTTTTAGGGGAGCTGCTGGATTTGGGCTTCCTGGCCCAGGGCGGGCGATCGGAATCGTCCTGCGGCAACGCTATCGCCGCGGCGAATAACAACGTCGCAGCTACGAGGGCGACTTTGGGTGTACGAAATCGACGGATCCGCATCAAGTGTCTAAGATGCGGTTTCAGGCGCGGGAGTAGCCGAGGGCACCGGCGGCATCTCCCCATCCGCCCACACGGAACCGTCCTCGAAATACTCCTTCTTCCAGATGGGTACAATGCGCTTGAGGGTATCGATTGCATAGCGACAGGCGTCAAACGCTGCGGCTCGGTGAGGGGCGCTGATGGCGATGATCACGCTGGTTTCGCCGATTTCTAGCCGGCCCAGACGGTGAGCCATTGCCACCGCGTGAATAGAGAATTGCTCGTGGATATGGGCGGCGATCTCGTGCATCTTGGCGAGGGCCATCGGCTCATACGCCTCGTATTCCAGATAGAGTGTTCGGCGGTTTCTCGATTGGTCGCGGACGAAACCGTCGAAGACTACCATGGCACCGTCTCCGGAGCCACGAACGTGCTTCACAAAAGCCTCCGGATTTATAGCTTCGTGGACTAGTTGCACGAGGTCTGCAGCGTGCTGGGCCATGAACCGCTTCAGCCGCCGCTTACGGGCGGCAGGAAGGCCACCTCGTCACCACTGGACAGAGGACTCTGCCAGGGAACGAACTCCTGATTGCGAGAGACGACTGTTGAAGAGCGATATTGCTGGAGCAACGGGAAGCGGCTCACATATTGGGCGAACAGTGATTCGATATCCGCGGTTGCGGGGAAGTCCAGGTACTCGTCGGCGCAACTGGCGATCTCTTTGAGCCGGCCGAAGAATAAAACTTTGACGCGGATCGTTTGTGAAACAGAAGGCATCTGAAGATTGTAACCCGCACCAATCGCGGCGGCCAGTGGCAGTGGCGATGCAGCGATATCCTTGAGGACACGATGGACATTTTGATGACGGGCGCTAGCGGCTTAGTTGGCACGGCGCTGGTCACGGAGCTTGCGTGTCAAGGCCACACAATTTATCGCTTGATGCGACCAGGTGCCGCGAAACCAACGAAAAACCTACCAAACGTCCTGGACCTGCCATGGGATCCCAAGACCCTCGCCATCTCGGCCGGTGATGTGCAGCGAGAACGCGAATTTGAAAACGCAGAGGCGGTCATCAATCTGGCAGGTGCTTCTGTCGTCGAGGGGCGTTGGACGCCTGAACGCAAAGCGCTGTTGCGATCGAGTCGGGTGGACACCACGCGCGGGCTCGTGACTGTACTAGCGAAGTTGAGTAAACGTCCTCGCGTGATGATTTCGGCTTCAGCGATTGGCTATTACGGGAATCGTGGCGACGAACTTTTGACTGAGAGCAGCGCGGGCGGAACTGACTTTCTGGCTGATTTGGCAAAAGAATGGGAAGCCGAGGCCAAGCGGGCGGAAGAACTTGGCGCGCGCGTCGTCTTGATACGGCTGGGAATCGTGTTGGCGAAACATGGCGGAGCCCTGCCGGCCATGATGGCGCCTTTTAAAATGGGGATGGGTGGGAAGCTTGGGTCTGGACGGCAGTGGATGTCGTGGATCGCGCTGGATGACGTTGTGGGCATTATCTGCAGAGCGCTTGAAGATGAATCGTTTTCCGGTGCTGTAAATGTGGTAGCTCCGGAAGCGATTCGAAACTCGGACTTCACGAAAGCATTGGCTCACGCGATGCATCGACCGGCGATCTTCGCGGCGCCTGCGTTCGTGCTGCGATTGGCGCTTGGCGAAATGGCGGATAGTGCGCTGTTGGCAAGTGCGCGGGTCGTGCCGGAAAGATTGACCAAGCTGCGGTATAAATTTTTGCACCCGAAGCTCGATGAGACGCTGCAGCAGATCTTGAATTGAGTACCGCAGTTGTTGGCCTGGTCGGTTTAGGCATCCCTTCGCCATTCCAAATTGGAATATTTCATGCTCAGTGTTCCAAAGCGGGATGAATTGCGAGTGTTTCAACTCTTTCGAAAATCATCCCACTCCCTCTGCCCACGTGCCGTCATCGAACGCCTACGCATTCAATGAAATCGTGCCTGACGTGCGGCGGCCAGCTTCTATCTCGGGTGGCTCGGCTTGCCCGGTGCCTTCGCACATTCGCACCGGCGCCCCGTCTTACGTGTGGACTGGCGTCGCTGGCAGCACTCGCCAATACGTGCCGCCCTCGCTCACTTGCACGGCTACGCAGTATGCCTGCGGTTCCGACGGTGTGAATTCCATTTGTTTCGCCCAGGCGGATCTGGCATTTACACCCGGTGTGTTGGCATTTACGCGCGTAATAGCTGCGGATCAAATCGGCCTTCAGCTCGGAACCGGCGCACCTTCCACTGAGGTCGGCGAGATTCTCGACGCTGACATTTATTTCAACCCGAGCGATTCGAGTACAACCTACGCGACCCCTTCGGCTCTTGTGGCTGCGCCGGCGCCGTACGACTTGGAATCTTTGCTGATTCACGAGTTGGGGCACAGCTTGGGATTCAGTCACTCCGCCGTATGGAGCGCGATGATGTTTCCGTTCGCGCCGACTCCCGGCACCTTCACCGGCTCGCACCCTACACTCGCCCAGCCAGACGCACCGCTGGGAGAAGACGACCGCACCGGCCTGCGCGTTCTCTATCCGGATCCTTCCGATACCCTGAGAGTCGGCTCGATCGGAGGGCGCATTGTAAATGCTAACCCGCTGTCGCTGCCTATAACTCCTGCGGGAGTTACAGGAGTTTTTGGATCTCACGTTGTCGCGGTGGACGTCGACAGCGGTTAGGTAGTGGCCGGCACGGTTGGCTGGTGGAGTTGTACCAGCCCAGGCCCTGCCCATTTCGATGGCACGTAGATCGTCCGGCTGCCGACCGGTCACAACTATCAGGTTTATGCCGAACCGCTGAACGGCGCAGTTGATCCTTCGCAAATCAGCAACGCCACCGCGTAGCTGTGCCGCAACTCAATTACTGATCCGGGTTGGCCAACGCAACAAGCCTGCACCGTCCCGCCTGTAGATGTCACTTTCACTGTGCGTACGCGGCCCGGTCCATGAAACACTCGTCGTTACATCATTCCCATATTGTTATTTTGCTTTTACTCCTTCAGTAATGAGCGGTATTTCGGTCCTTTGCAGATCGGCCGCTACTTTTTCCATTTGACGCATGGCCCGAAGGTGATTTTGGCCAGCAATCTTAAGCACATCATCGTCCGAATATCCCCGGCGAAGGAGTTCAGCGAAAAGATAGGGATAGCGCGTGACGTTTTCCAGGCCAACTACCATGGAGCCTGGAGCGACGTCGTAAAAGTCCGCGCCGATGCCAATATGATCTATGCCCGCCACTTTCCGAATATGGTCGATGTGGTTGGCAACGTCGCCGATGGTGCCGCGCGGAGCGGCGTTGGTCTTTTCCCACTCAGCGATGGCCTCGGCGATTTCCTGATCCGTGTTCAATCGCGCGTGTAACTCATTTAGCGCCGCAGTCCGTTTTTCTTGCCATTCGGGGTACTTCGGCGAAATGAATTCCCAGATAAAGTTCACGTGAACTACCCCGCCATTAGCGGGTAGCAGGCGCAGTACATCGTCGGGGACGCAGCGCGGGTGCGGATCAATAGCGAAGGCGTTGGAATGCGAAAAAAGAACCGGAGCGCGTGAGACGTGCAAGGTATCGCGCATGGTATCCGCGCTGACATGAGAAATGTCCGCAAACATGCCCAGGCGATTCATCTCCCGTACTACGCGTTCCCCAAACTCCGTCAGCCCATAATGTTCGGGACGGTCCGTGGCGGCGTCAGCCCAGTCAATGTTGTCCCAGTGCGTTAGCGTCATGTAGCGCGCGCCTAGCTGGTAGAAAATGCGCAGCGCCGCGGGAGAATTTTCCATCATGTGGCCGCCCTCTACGCCAAACAGGCAAGCAATGCGGCCCGACTGGTGAATGCGCTGGATGTCGTCAGCCGTTCGCGCCTGCTCTAATTCAGGGCGGCTGCTGACGAAGCGCTGCGCCACATCAAACTCGCGTAGCGCTTCATGCAGCGCGGTATGTGTCTTCTGCGTGGCGGAGTCAACCCAGATCGACCAGTATTGCGCGCCAACACACCCTTCGCGTAAACGCGGAATGTCGGCGCAAAGGGTGGGCTGCACGGTACCCATGTCGAAAGAGCTCAAGTCGCCCGCCTTTGTTTCAAGAAACATAGACGGCAGGTCGTTATGGGTATCGATCAGCGGTGCCTTTTGTAGCAGGGTCTTGGCTCTGGCGAGCAGTTCAAGGTCTGCATCGACGGGAACCTCGCCCCCAAAGCTTTCGCTCGCGAGGGCCGACCCGGTGACCACGGTGGAGCCTGCTAATAGACTTGCCTGTTCGACAAAACGGCGGCGGGATAGCACATTAATCTCCTTGGGGACGGAAAATTACTCTAGCCAGGTATCGTCAGCCTTGAATGAGTAATACTTGTATACCCCCTAGGCGCCAAGCTTGCCAGTCGCATTTCAGGCAGGCGCCCGTGCACAAGACGGCTTAAAACCGACAGCACCCGGCTCATATGCAGCTGTCCCCAATCGGACAAAAAAGGAGCTCTGATTCTGTCTTTTTGGGCTTTCCAGCCATGTGGATTTGCAATCTTGGGAACTTGACCGCACCGTTCACACCAGAACATGCGAAATATACCGTAAAATTTACTACATTAGCTGAGGGAGAACTGACTCCCACCGCGTTGGTCGCATTTTTCTTAGGAGAAGTACGGGTATGCACAAGCTCAAGCTAGTTGCTCTTCTGGCACTGACGCTATTCTTAGCGCCTACCCTCAGTTCGCAAAACTCCGTCGACCCCTACGATCCCAACTACGTTCCTCCGGACCAGGACATGCAGCGCCAAGAAGTCGTTAATCTGGAGCGCGAAACAGCCCGGGCGATTCTGCTGAATAACGGCACATTCTTCAGGCGGGTCTATAGTGAAGACTTCAGCGGCACTCTGTCGCATGGGCAAACCGTAGACAAGAATCATTTGATCAATGAAGTGCAAAATACCGAAGTGAGATATCAGGCTTTCAACGCTTCGGATATCAAGGTGCGGCTTTTCCAGGAAACAGCCATTGCCACATGTTTGTGGACCTCTCGGGGGTTCTTTAGAGGGCAACAAATTGAGACCCAGATGCGCGTGATACACGTGTACATCAACGGCCCCCGAGGCTGGCACGTAGTAGCTGGGCAAACCACTCCACTACCCCCCTACACCCCTCACCCACTCTAAATTACGCAGACTGGCGGCGTCGGTGGGTATTTTGTTTCTACTTTGCTCAAACCGGACATTCTCACTTTGCAGCGACAGTTCTGTACTACGCGTTGACCCGCCAATGTCACGGTGTTACGCTCCCGCGACGAAATTTCCACTTGAAATCTCACTGCATACTCTAAACGATGCGTGCCGTTGACCTCATCCGAAAAAAACGTGACGCTGGCGAACACACTCGCGAAGAAATTAACTTTCTAATATCCGCCTACACCCGCGGTGAAGTCCCCGACTATCAGATGGCTGCATGGCTGATGGCCGCGTGGATCCGGGCGCTTTCGCGGTCGGAAACTGCAGCCCTAACTGAGGCCATGCTGCATTCCGGGGAGGTCCTGGACCTCTCGGATTTGCCTGGCAAAAAGGTCGACAAACATTCTACCGGCGGCGTAGGGGATAAGACCTCGTTGATTCTTGCGCCCATCGTGGCGGCTGGGGGACTCACTGTGCCGATGATCAGCGGCCGCGGGTTGGGCCACACCGGCGGGACACTCGATAAACTCGAGTCGATTCCCGGATTCAACACCAACTTATCACTGCATGAATTTCGGCGGGTGCTGGGCGAATGTGGCATGGGGCTGATCGGCCAGACTGCAGAGATCGCTCCCGCGGACAAAAAAATTTATGCCCTTCGTGATGCCACTTCGACGGTGGAAAACACCGGGCTGATCTGTGCCTCGATCATGAGCAAAAAGCTTGCGGAAGGACTGGACGCGCTGGTGCTGGATGTAAAAACAGGCTCCGGGGCTTTCATGAAGCGCGAAGAAGATGCGGTGCGGCTTGCCGAAGTCATGGTAGAGACTGGGTGGGGCATGGGAAAAAAGATGGTCGCCCTCATAACCGACATGGACCAGCCGTTGGGGCGCGCTGCGGGACATGCCAATGAAATCATCGAATGTATCGACGTGCTGAACGGAGAAGGTCCTGCCGACCTGCGTGAATTGAGCGTGGAACTTTCTGCGTGGATGTTTTATCTGGGGGAGAAGACCAACAGTGTGGCGGAGGGGCGCAAATTAGCCGAAGACCTGATAGGCAATGGAGCAGCACGGGATAAGCTCAAGGACAACATTCGCCTGCAAGGCGGGGATCAGCGGGTCATTGACGACCCCGCATTGCTGCCCACAGCAACTTCGCAAGACGTGGTGACTACCACTGCCAGGGGCTACCTCGAATCCACCAACTGCGAGCGCCTGGGTATCGCGCTGGCCATACTAGGCGGCGGGCGCGAAACTAAAGAAGATCGCATCGACCACGCCGTCGGGCTGATCTTTCACAAGCGTATCGGCGACCCCGTAGAAAAAGGCGAACCGCTGGTCACAATTCATTACAATAGCGGCGCTAAGCTGGCCGAAGCGAAGCGGTTGATTGGCGAGAGTTTTCTGATTTCAGAGGAACGGAGCACCGCGACCAAACCCGCGGCCAAACCATTGATACGCCGGGTCCTCGGTGTGTAGTCGCCCATTCATCGAGTTGCTTCTGCGTCCCGGTCGCAACCGCTTACAAAAGTTTCATACGTAGAGCTTGTAGCTCACTGCACGGGAAATGAGCCATCACGATGGGAAGATTGGTTGGAATTCTGGGTTTGGCCACCATGCTGGGGCTGGCCTACATATTTTCGACCGACCGCAAAGCCATCCGGCTCAAGACCGTACTCTGGGGGTTCGGCCTGCAGTTCGCTTTTGCTCTGTTCGTCCTGCGATTTTCGGCTGGACGTCGAATTTTTGAATTCGCCGGGTACTACGTCAATTTGCTTCTAAGCTACGCCTTCGTCGGCTCCCAGTTTGTGTTTGGCGAACTGGGGATGAAGGACTCGCCGGAACATTTTGTTTTTGCCTTTCAGGTTTTGCCTACGATTATTTTTATCGCTGCGTTTTTCGCGCTGCTATACCACATCGGCGTAATGCAAATTTTGATTCGCGGTGCGGCATGGCTTATGACGCGGATTATGGGCGCCAGCGGCGCTGAATCGCTGAACGTGGCGGCCAGCATCTTCATGGGCCAGACCGAAGCTCCGCTCACTATCCGCCCTTTTCTAAATCGTCTCACCAGATCGGAGCTGATGTGTGTGATGACCAGTGGCATGGCGCACGTCTCCGGCGGAATCATGGCCGCGTACATTGCCTTTGGCATCAAGCCGCAGCATTTACTGGAAGCCGTCATCATGACCGCGCCCGGTACTCTGCTGATGGCCAAGATGCTGGTGCCGGAAACGGAGGTTCCGCTGACCGCCGGCCGGGTGGAAATGCCGGAAATGCAGAAGGAAGCCAATTTTCTGGGAGCGCTTTCGCGCGGCACTGTGGACGGCCTGCACTTGGCGCTGAATGTCGGCGCGATGCTGATTTCGTTTCTTGCCATGCTCGCGCTGGTCAACGCCATCATGGGCGGCGCGCATAACTGGCTGGCGGCACACCACGTGGGATGGTTTCCGTCCAGCCTGCAGCAGTTATTTGGGTGGATTTTTGCTCCCGTGGCCTGGGTCATCGGAATTCCCTGGCGGGATTGCACGGTGATCGGCAACCTCTTGGGAACGCGCATGGTAATCAATGAAGTCGTCGCCTTTCAGCAACTGGGCGCCATGCAGGCCTCCATTGATCCGCGTTCCTTTACCATCGCTACTTTCGCGCTGTGCGGCTTTGCGAATTTCAGCTCCATCGGCATTCAGATCGGCGGAATTGGCGCGCTGGCCCCGGAGCAACGGAGCAACCTTGCGAAGTTAGGAATACGTGCGATGCTGGCGGGAACCATGGCCAATCTCATGTCGGCTTCGTTCGTCGGAATCCTCACATGAGGCCGGGTGGAACAAAATTGAAAGCGAAGCGCGCGTCCAATAAAACCAGTCCGCCTGCTGAATCATTGACGGCTGGCCCGGCGGATTCCGGCGAATACGAGCGTGCTGAAGCCGCGTCGCAATTTATTTTTTCGAGCACCCCGCTCCGTCCCAAAATTGCGCTGGTGCTTGGTTCCGGGCTCGGACCGTTTGCCGATGAGTTCAAGCAGGCGGTGAAAATTCCTTATGCCAGGATTCCCCATTTTCCGCAATCCACCGCCATCGGTCATGCTGGCCAGTTGGTCGTCGGCAAAGTAGAAAACATCGCCGTCGCAGGGATGCAAGGTCGCGTGCATCTCTACGAAGGCTATTCGGCAAAAGAAGTATCATTCCCCATCCGGGTATTCGCGCGCATGGGTGTGAAAGCGCTGATATTAACCAACGCCGCTGGCGGCATTAAATTCGTGCAGGGGCGTCTGGTAGTTATCCGCGACCACATTAATTTGCAAAGCGTGAATCCGCTGACAGGTTTTAACGACGAAAGATTCGGGCCGCGATTTCCGGACATGAGTTCGGCGTATGACAAAAGATTTCGCGAGATGGCCGTTGGGCAAGGAAATCGCTTGGGCATCGGCATCGATGAAGGTGTCTACGCGGCGTTGACAGGACCAAGTTACGAGACACCCGCCGAAATTCGCTATCTTCGAACGATCGGGGCCGATTTGGTCGGAATGTCCACCGTCCCGGAAGTAATCGCCGCGCGGCACAGCGATATGCGTGTTCTGGGAATTTCGTGCGTGACCAATGCC
>Ga0182024_10016848_pt1 | contig 13803 bp, 15 predicted proteins | sample P32metaG_FD_120480 | JGI IMG/M metagenome (GOLD analysis project Ga0182024, IMG submission 120480) | Permafrost microbial communities from Stordalen Mire, Sweden - P3-2 metaG (Illumina Assembly) | ecosystem: Environmental > Terrestrial > Soil > Wetlands > Permafrost | place: Sweden: Stordalen... | reverse complement strand
TTGGGCCTACGCTGCTGAAACGGGTTCAGATTTCCTACCGTCCCAAAGTTGTGGCTCTTTTAGGGCCAGAGTCTCAGGAACTGATTCCCGGTTTTCAGGCTGCTGGATGGAGTGACCGAGTGATTCTCGATGAAGGCAGGCCGTTTGTATGCCCAGAGCAGGGAGATGCGGCTGACGCTTCTCGATTTGCTAGTAAGTTTAATGAAAGCATACGCCAAGTGCTCGCCCGGGCCTCTTGAGATTGGCGTCATCAGGGGCCTCCCCCGAAGTGCTTGGCGGCATCAAACGTATGACGGGAACCAGGTTCGGCGATAGTCGTGTGGTTGTGCTAAAATTGTGAATCGTTCGAGGTCTCACCTGCACAGGAGTCCGCGCATGAAGGCACGCACCAAGTTTCTGGTCGGTTCCGGCATTATTGTGGCCACGCTATGCTCGCTCGCGTACGTAGGATTCACGCAGAGCAAGACGTATTACCACACCATTTCCGAGCTTCCTACGCTGCAAGCCGCCGCACTTCATCAGCGCATGCGCGTGTCGGGTAACGTTCGCGCCGGTTCGATTGCCCACCGCGACGGGCGCGTGGACTTCGTGCTAGAAGAGCAGAATAAGACCTTGCCAGTGAGCTACATCGGGCGCGATCCACTGCCCGATACCTTCAAGGACGGCGCGCAGGCGCTCGTCGAAGGCAACATCGATGCCGATGGCAGCTTCAAGGCCGAACAGGTGCAGGCAAAATGCGCGTCGAAGTATCAGGCGAGTCCGACCGGCGCGCCAGCAGCCGCCCAGCCTGGCCAGACGATGAACGGTTCAGGTTACTCGAATAAGAGCTGAAGACGGCGGGGGTGATCGGTGGACATATTCGGCTCCTTTGCACTGCTGCTTGCGCTGTTGGCTGCGGTGTATGCCTTCGTTGGTGGAATCGTAGGAATCGTCACCCGTCGGACTACACTCACTAAGAGCGCCCGCAACGCCGGAATGGCTGTTTTCGCCCTTGTCACGCTCGCGGTCGCCTCTCTTGAGTATTTTTTCTTCACCGACAATTTCACGATGGCGTATGTGGCAGAGCATAGCAACCATGCCCTGCCGCTTTTCTATAAATTTGCTGCGCTGTGGTCGGGGCAGGAAGGCTCGCTGCTATTCTGGAGCTGGCTGCTTTCGATTTATGCATTTTCCGCGCTTTTCTTGAACCGTAAGAAGCACCCAGAATTGATGCCGTATGTGGGCGTGGTGCTTGCGGGCGTGCAGACTTTCTTTCTGACGCTCAACAATTTTGTGGCGACGCCGTTTGCGGTTCTTGGAAGCGCGAACTCGAACGGGGTGTTTCATCTGGCCCGGCTCTCGGAAGGCAACGGTCTGAATCCGCTGTTGCAGTATCCGGAGATGGTGATTCACCCTCCCATGCTGTATCTCGGATATACCGGGTTCACGATTCCGTTTGCTTTTGCGCTGGCGGCGTTGCTTGGCCGCTATCCTGGCGAGAAATGGATTCACATTACGCGTCGATGGACGACGGTCGCCTGGTGTTTTCAGAGCATTGGGATTCTGCTGGGCGCGCATTGGGCTTATGCGGTGCTTGGGTGGGGTGGCTACTGGTCATGGGACCCGGTTGAAAATGCGTCGCTGCTGCCTTGGATTACCGGCACTGCTTTCCTGCACTCAGTGATGATGCAAGAAAAGCGCGGCATGATGAAGGTCTGGAACATCTGGCTGGTGTTCACCACGTTCATGCTGTCGATTCTCGGAACGCTGCTGACGCGCTCGGGCGTGATTAGCTCGGTGCATGCTTTTGCACAATCGGGAATTGGCACGTGGTTCGTCACTTTCCTAGGCATTATTCTGGTGGTTTGCTTCTGGGCTTGGTGGAATAATCGCGATTATCTGCGTAGCGACAATCAGCTCGATTCACTTGTCTCGCGAGAATCAAGCTTCCTCTTTAACAACCTGGTGCTTCTTGCCGCCTGCTTCGCCGTGCTTTGGGGAACGCTCTTCCCGGTGCTCTCGGAATGGTTTACGCGCAGCAAAATCAGCGTCGGGCCGCCATTTTTCAATAAGGTCAACGTACCGATTGCATTGTTCCTGCTGCTCTTGACAGGTGTTGGTCCTCTACTAGCTTGGCGAAAGACTTCGTTTGATGCGCTGCGGCGAAATTTTGCGTGGCCCCTGGCGGGTGGCATTGTTTCGGGAATTGTCGCGTTTATTTTTGGCTTCCGCGACGTTTATGCGCTGATTTGCCTGATCCTTTCGGTGTTCGTGACGCTGACGATCTTTGCGGAGTTCTTCCGGGGAGCGAGAGTGATTGCGGCTCGGGACAACACGAACATTATTTCGGCGGTTGGCGACCTTACTATGCGCAACACCCGGCGCTATGGTGGCTACGTGGTGCACTTCGGCATGGTGCTGATCTTCATTGGCATTGCGGGATCGGCGTTCAACAAGGACATTCAGATGGACATGGCGCCCGGACAATCGCTTTCGATTGGGCCGTACGCGATTCTTTGCCAGAATTTCGATCAGGTGGCCAACGACAATTATCAATCCGAACGCGCCACCCTGGAGGTTTTTCGCAACGGACATTCGGAAATGATGCTGTACCCGCAACGGCGTCTCTATCTGGCCAGCCAGGTCACCGAGACGATGGTCGCGGTGCAAAGTTCGCCGCTACGGGATCTCTATGTCGTTTATGCCGGGCGCAATCCGGATACGGGGAAGCCTGTAATTCACGCTTATCTGAATCCTTTGGTCAAGTGGATATGGTTTGGCGGAATTGTCGTGGTACTGGGAACGGGCCTCGCGATGCTGCCAAATCGTCGCGCGGCGCTTGTGCTGAAGCCGCTACGGGAAACATCCTGGGGTGACGCTGTTGCCAGTTCTTCGACCCCGTCGCCTGCGGTTGTTCGCCGAGTTGAATCGAATGATTAAAGTATCGCCATCGCGAGGTTTCAGAGCGACTGGATCGGTGTGCTTTTCAGTCTGCAAGCTTGTCACGATCTGGGCCCTTCTCGCGGCGCTTTTTCTGATCCCATCGGTTAACGCGCAGGAAACTGCTCGCGCGAAGGCGCTCGGCCAGAAATTGATGTGCGTGTGCGGATGCAATCAGATACTCACAGCCTGCAACCATGTGGGCTGCCAGTATTCGCACAAGATGTTGCAGGAATTGGACCAGCTTGTCGCCCGCAATGACTCGGATGATCTGATTTTGCAAGCGTTCGTGCAAAAATACGGCCCGACGGTGCTTGCCGAGCCCCCGATGAAGGGTTTTAATTGGGCGGCGTGGATTGTACCGATTGTCGTGCCCTTGGGGGCATTGTTCCTGGTATGGGATGTCGTGCGCCGTTGGCGCCAGCGCGCGGCTCTCGCGCCTGCGTCTGGTCCGGCAATTTCGCCGGAGTTACTCGCACGAGCCAAGCATGAGTCCGGCGAGGACTCCGATGATTAGCGTCGGGGTATATATCGGCGCGGCCTGCGTGCTGCTAGCGATTGCCACGCTCCTGTTTGTATTCAACGTCCATATGGATGCGTCGGACTTTACTCCGCACCGCACGAAGCTTGATCAGTTGCTTGAGCGGCGTGATGCTATCTATGACAATCTTCGCGATCTTCGATTCGAATACCGCGCCGGAAAATATTCCGAGAAGGATTACGAGGAGATCAAGCAGTCGCTCGAAATCGAGTCCGCCCGCGTGCTGGGGGATATGGATACTCTGACAGGCAGCACTCCCACACCTGCGACTCGCCAAGCCGCCAACGAACGGGTGCGCGGTACATGAAATTCCGGTTCTGCAAATCACGATTCTTGCGGCTGGTCGCAAGCGTTGCTGTGGGGATCCTAGCGACTGCAACGGCGCTGAGCGCTGGTACAGTAACAGGAACTGTCCGGAACGGCACCACCGGGAAACCTGCGGCGAATGTGGAAATGATTTTGATCCAGCTGCAAGGCGGCATGGAGCCGGTTGCAAACACGAAAACAGACGCCCAAGGGCAATACAAGTTTGACAACCCGCAACTGGGTACCGGGCCGATGCTTCTGCGCGCCGTCTACCGGGGCGTGAATTACCACGAACCAATCACCCCTGGCAAAACGTCGGTAGATGTCCAGGTTTTCGAGCCGACCAGCAAGCAGGACGCCGTGAGTGTTACCGCCCGCGCGATCATCCTGCAGCCGGATGGGTCGGACCTGGATGTCGGCGAGGAATACAATCTCACCAACAAAACGCAGCCACCCCTTGCTTACTACAAGTCGGAGGGCTCCTTTTTGTTTTCTCTTCCCGCGGGCGCGACGATGAATCAGGTCTCTGCTGTGAGTGCGGCCGGTATGCCCGTCATCCAGACCCCGATTGATAAGGGAAATAATAAGGAAGCTATTGCGTATGCTTTTCGCCCCGGCGAAAGCGGCGTGCGGATGTCCTACAAGCTGCCCTATGCCAATAATCAGGTCACGCTGACGTTTGTTTCTCCGTATGCGGCTGAACGGGTCGGTATTTTTGTTCCGCCAACCGTTCAGGTCTCGGGTGAAGGACTGTCTCCCGCCGGGACGGAGCAAGGATTCAGCGTCTACATGCGTCAGGCGGTGGCGGCGAACACGCCCTTCAGCGTTTCAGTTTCAGGAACGGCACCTCCTCCGCCTCAAGCGAGTGCGGGTGGGGGTGACGAGACGCAAGACCCATCGGTCAACTCACGAGCGGGCGAGGTACCAACGGCTGCTGCGACCACGCTGCCTGCTCGGCTCGACAGCCTGAAATGGACTATTGTCGCCGGCTTTGCCGCGATTTTTGCGTTGGGGCTGATTTTCCTGATGCGGCGGTCTGAGATGGTCACCGAGGCTGGCGTTGATTTCGTGCCAGCCAATGGTCCCCGGCAAAAACGCGGCCGGTCCAAGGACCTCGACGCGGTTGCTGAAGTGAATCAGAAAGTTCATGGCAGCCTGGATGAAATGAAGGAAAGCTTGTTTAAGCTCGAATTGCGGCGGCAAGCGGGCACGATCAGCGAAGAGGACTACAGCCGCGAGCACGCCCGCATGCAGAAGCTCCTGCGCGATCTGGTCAAAGGCTGAGCGACGCGCCTTGTTCGTTACTGGCACGACTTCCACTTCCTCTACCCAGCTCTGCGGCATACGCTTCGACAAGGTCGAGAAAAGATTCGGACCGCTGATCGCTCTGCGCGGCGTTTCTCTCGAAATACGTTCGGGCGAATTTGTGGCACTTCTCGGTCACAACGGGGCGGGGAAGACCACGCTGTTGCGCATCGCGGCGCTGCTGATGAATCCCACGAGCGGCAAGATCAGCTTTACCGGGGCTGGGCGATCGGATGGCGAGGTCGCTGCTTTGGAGGAGAACAAGCGCCTGATTGGGATGGTGGGGCACAGCATTTTGCTTTATGACGAATTGACGGCCCAGGAAAATCTCATGCTTTTCGGTCAGCTTTACCGAATTGAGCCACTTGCCCCGCGCGTGGCGGACGCGCTTGCAACCTGCGGATTGGCATCGCGGGCCGGAAGCTTGGTGCGAACGTTCTCTCGAGGGATGCGCCAACGGCTTGCGATTGCGCGGGCGCTGCTGCATGGCCCGAGGTTGCTGCTGCTGGATGAGCCAGCGGCAGGGCTCGACCGGCAGGGAATCGAATGGCTTGGCGCGACGCTGGCGAGGTTGCGGGACGACGGTTGCACGGTGCTGATGAGCACCCACGCTCGCAACGAATCGCTCGACCTTGCCACACGCGCCATTTCGTTGCGCAGTGGGTGGGTTGAGCACGACAGCGGCCCTGGGGGCAATCCTCGACCGTTGCTCACGGCACTGCGTGCGGAGGCTTGATGAGCAGCACGGCGCGCGCCGCCGCTATTCTGCTCGCGAAGGAGCTGCGGCTCGAATTTCGGACGCGCGAGATTCTTACCGCGACGGTTGTGTTCGCGTTGGTGGTTGTGGTGCTATTCAGCTTTGCGTTCGATCCCACGGCCGCGGAGTCGCGGCGCTATGGACCTGGCCTGCTGTGGATCGCTTTTCTGTTCGCCGGTTCGTTGATGCTGCACCCTTCGTTTGCGCGCGAGCAAACAAACGATACCCTGGATGCGCTCCGGATGGCTCCGGTATCGCCTTTCGCGATTCTGTTGGGAAAGCTGCTGGCGAATTTCGTATTTCTCTCGATTGCCGAAGTTATCCTGGTGCCGGTGTTTGCGGTGCTGTATAACATATCGCTCGCGGGAATTTTGGGGCGGCTGATCGTTGTTCTGATGCTGGGCACGTTCGGGCTGGTGGTTACCGGCACCGTCTTCTCAGCCATTTCCGCGCATGCACGGATGCGGGAGTTGCTTCTGCCGCTGTTGCTGCTCCCCATTCTTGCACCCATGCTGATTGCGGCCGTGGAAGCGACAGCAGCGCTGCTTGCCGAGCAACCGGCGCTGAACCGCACTTGGGTCACGCTCTTGGCTGGATTCGATATAGTCTTTTTCGTCGCTAGTTGGCTTCTGTGCGATTTTCTGGTAGAGGAATGAAAAGGGGACACAATTGAAAGGGCGTATCGCGCTAACGTTTGCTGTGGGGGCCCTGGTCTCTTTTGCGGGTTATGCGGCGCTCTTCATTGCGCCGGACGAATCCACGATGCACGAAGTACAGCGCATCTTCTATTTTCACCTCCCCGTTTGGATGACCTCGTTTACGGCGTTTGCCATTGTCTTCGTCTCGAATATTGCCTATCTCACCACCCGGCGGTTGAAATGGGACTGCCTCGGGGTCGCGGCCGCCGAGGTGGGGGTTACTTGCTGCACGATAGGACTCGTTACCGGACCCTTATGGGCCCGTCCGGTCTGGGGGATTTGGTGGACCTGGGACGCTCGGTTGACCACAACCTTCATTCTGTGGCTGCTCTACGTTTCCTACCTGTTACTGCGGGGACTGCTCGAAGATCCGCAGCGGCGTGCTTCGCTCTCCGCGGTTTTTGGCATCTTTGCATTTCTGGATGTGCCGCTGGTGTATGTTTCGAATCGGCTCTGGAGGACCCAGCACCCGCAGCCTGTTCTTGCCGGCGGCGAAGGCTCCGGGCTCGATCCAATCATGGGGAAGGTTTTGCTACTATGCGTGATTTCCATGTTCGCGGTGATGATTCCCGTGTTGATCGACCGCTACCGCCTCGAAGGTTTGCGGCACGAGTTTGACGACCTGCGTCTGGAGGTAGAAAATCGCAGCACGGATCCGCATTGGGTGTCTACAAAGGGTGGCGCATGAAAAATTTTCAGTTCTTATTTGCAGCTTGGATGGCAGTCTGGGCCATTTTTCTTGGATTTGAGTTGTCTGTCGCGCGCCGGATGTCGCAGTTGCGTGATGACGTGGAGCGGCTGAAACAACAACTCCGCGAAGGATCGTAATTAGGCCTTCTCCGCAGTCCCGCAGAAGGGGCCGGGGATACACATCGCCATATCCCTGTGATTTTATTCGGTGATCTTGGTGCCGCGTGTTTTTGGGTCTTTACTTAATACTTGAGAAGCGAGATTCTTTGTGGCAGGTGAATCATGGCAGCGCCAAGAAAATTTGCGGTAATCCTGTTTCAGCTCGGGGGCCCCGATTGTCAGGCAGCTGTTGAGCCCTTTCTTTACAATCTGTTTTGCGATCCGGACATCATCAATTTTCCCGGCTCCTTTCTCGCCAGAAAACCTCTCGCGAAATTGATATCCAGTACGCGATCGAAGCGAGTGCGCGAGCACTATGCCGAAATTGGTGGCGGTTCGCCCATTCGTCGTCTCACGGAGCGCCAGGCTAGGGCGCTCGAGGCTGCGCTGCGCGTACACATTGCCGCGCGCACGATTGTAGCGATGCGATATTGGCATCCGGACACGGAAGAAGCTATCGAGGCGCTTGAGAGCACTTCTTATGACGAGATTGTGTTGCTTCCCCTCTATCCGCATTATTCCTTCGCTACGACCAGCAGCAGCCTGAAGGAATGGAATCGCCTGTACAAGCCGAAGGGGCCGGTCCACGTAATTGATCACTTTTTCGATCACCCGGACTACATTGCTGGAATCGTCGAGCGGATCAATGGCGTCTTAAATCAGCTTCCGAATCCTGAAGAAGTGCATCTTGTCTTCAGCGCGCACGGACTTCCGATGGCGCTGGTGGAAAAGGGCGATCCGTATCCGCAGCACATTCAGTCAACCGTGCGGATGGTTTGCGAACTGGGTGCGTGGGAAAATCGCTATGTGCTTTGTTACCAGAGCAAGGTAGGACCTCAGAAATGGCTTCAGCCTTCGCTTATGGGAACGATCGAGAAGATGGCTCGCGGCGGCATTAGACGCATGCTGGTGATTCCGATTTCGTTTCTCACCGAACATATCGAAACGCTTCACGAGATCAATATCGAGGCGCGGGAACACGCGGAAGCCTTGGGTGTGTCCGATTTCCATATGATGCCGGCGCTTAATGACTCGCCCTTGCTGATCCGTGCGATGGCGGACCTTGTTCTGAGGGCCGTCGGGATGCGGGCTGGTGTTGCTTCAGTCGTTTCCTGATGCTCCCGCGTAGTCGCAGCCTCAGTCGCACAACTCGGTCCCGTCCGACCTGTGCGGTTTTCGATGAGTAATTGCCTCGCTCCTGTCGGCATAGACCGACTTCCCCTCGCGAATCGCTGTGGTATAAATGGAGTGCTGCCCCAGAAGTGCGTTTTCCCTGAGAGGTTTCGTGGAATTTTCCTTGACCAGCGAGCAGCAGCAGCTTCGAAAGACCGTCCGCGAGTTCGCCGAAGGTGAAATAGCCCCGCATGTGATGGAGTGGGATGAAGGCTCCATCTTCCCCTCGGAAATCGTTCCAAAACTGGCTGATATGGGCCTGTTGGGCGCCATCTTTCCCGAGGATTATGGCGGCGCGGGTATGGGCTACATCGAGTACGCCATCATCATCGAGGAACTTTCTCGCGTGGATGGCTCGGTGGGTATTATCGTTGCCGCGCACAATTCGCTGTGCACAAACCATGTTTTCAAGTTTGGCACCGAGGAGCAGAAACGGAAATACGTAATGCCCCTGGCGCAGGGTAAGAAACTCGGCTGCTGGTCGCTCACGGAACCTGAAGCGGGCTCCGATGCAGGCGGCACGCGCACGACCGCCAGTAAGGCTGACGGCGGATGGGTGCTCAACGGAGCGAAGACGTTCACGACAAACGGGCATTATGCCGATGTATGCGTCGCAATGGCGGTTACTGATGCGGAGAAGAAACAGCACGGGATCTCCGCGTTCATCGTAGAGAAGGGAACTCCCGGGTTTCGTCCCGGCAAGAAGGAAAACAAGCTCGGTTTGCGGGCAAGCGACACGAGCGAGGTGGTTTTCACTGATTGTCGGCTGCCCGCGGAAAATCTCCTTGGCAAGGAAGGGGAGGGCTTCGTCAATACCCTGCAGATTCTGGATGGCGGGCGCATTTCCATAGCATCACTCGCGGTGGGTATGGCACAAGGAGCTTATGAGGCTGCGCTGCGCTATGCGAAGCAGCGCAAACAGTTTGGCAAAGCGATTGCCGAATTTGAAGCGATCCAGTTCAAGCTCGCAGACATGGCCACGGAGATCGAAGCGGCGCGCTTGCTGACGTATCAAGCTGCGTGGCTCGCCGACCGGGCGCTTGCTTCGGGCACCACCGCAACGCGGTTTACGCGCGAGTCCAGCATGGCCAAGCTGTATGCCGGGGAAATGGCGGTGCGCGTGGCGAACGAAGCTGTGCAAATCCACGGCGGCTATGGATTCATCAAGGATTATCCGGCTGAAAAGTATTATCGCGACGTGAAGCTCTGCACGATCGGTGAAGGTACCAGCGAAATTCAGCGCTTGGTGATCGCGCGCCAGCTTCTTGGGAAATTATAGCTTGGCAATCTCGGTGGAAAACTGGGCGGAACAGGTTCGTCGTGGCGACATCCGCGCGCTTTCGCGCGCCGTGTCGGCCATTGAAAATCGTACCACCGAAGCCGAAGAGCTTGTGCGTCAGCTTTTTCCTTATACAGGGCACGCCTTTCGCATTGGGATTACGGGTGCCCCTGGAACAGGGAAGAGTACGCTCGTTGACCGCGTTGCCGCTCACTACCGAGGCCAAAAAAAGACCGTAGGGATTATCGCTGTGGATCCCTCGAGTCCATTTACGGGTGGCGCGATCCTCGGGGACCGCATTCGCATGCAGGGTCATGCGGGTGATACCGGCATTTTCGTTCGTTCGATGGCCACGCGCGGATATCTTGGCGGGCTCGCCCAGGCTACCGCAGACGCAGCGCTCCTGCTCGACGCGGCCGGTAAGACAATGGTGATTCTCGAGACGGTCGGAGTAGGACAGGGAGAAATCGAGATCGTGCGCCTTGCCGATTGCACGATTGTGGTTCTCGTGCCTGGCATGGGCGACGACATACAGAATTTGAAGGCCGGACTGATGGAGATCGGCGACATTTTCGTTCTCAATAAATCCGACCGTGAAGGTGCGCAGCGATTCGAACAACAACTTAGGGCGACGTTACAGATCGTGGGGGAACGAGAGGGTTGGAGGCCGCCCATCGTGCGCACCATAGCCAGCGAAGGCAAAGGCCTCGATGACCTCGGGCGCCAGATTGAGGCCTTTCGGGCGCACTTTGATAAGGTCGACCGGCGCCATGCCCGTGAGCTTACATATTGGAAAGAATGGCTTCTGCGCTTGCTGCAAACCCGTTTGATGGAGCGTGTTGTAGGCCAGCACCTGAGCGAAGAGCAATTTGAGACGCTCGCGGCGGAAGTTGCTGGCCGGAAGAAAGATCCTTATACGGCCGTGAACGATATTCTTGTACGCGCTGGATTAACAGAAAAAGTGGTGAACCGACCGGGAGAACCGTCGTGAAGCTTGGGGAACTTGAATTCCATATCATTTCTGACGGACGACTGCTTTTGGACGGCGGCGCGATGTTCGGAGTCATCCCGAAGCCGCTATGGGAAAAGAGATTCCCGGCGGACGCCCGCAATCGTATCGAACTTTCGATGAATTGCATCCTAATCCGCGCAGCCGGCAAGCTCATTTTGGTCGAAACGGGCGCCGGAGACAAAATGAACGCCAAGTTCCGCGACATTTATGGCCTCGACGGGCCGCATTTGGTTCGGCACTTGCGTGATTATGGCGTGGCTCCCGAGAACATCGACATCGTGATCGACACGCACCTCCATTTCGATCACTGCGGCGGAAACACGCGAATCGAGAGAGACACGGTGGTCGCTACGTTCCCGAATGCCCAATACATCACGCAAAAAGGTGAATTCGGGCATGCGACGAATCCCTCAGAAAGGGACCGCGCGAGCTATTTTGAATACAATTACGCCCCGCTGCTAAAGACCGGCCAGTTGCAGCTTATTGAAGGAGACCGCGAGATTGTTCCTGGCGTGGAAGTGATGCGTGTGCCGGGGCATACTGCCCACATGCAATGCCTGAGACTCACGGGCGGAGGGAAGACGGCGTTTCTGTTGGCTGATCTCGTGCCCACTTCGGCGCATCTCCCGCTTCCATGGATTATGGGTTACGATCTCTACCCGATGATCACCCTCGAAAATAAAAAACGATGGCTTCCGCAGGTCGTCCGCGAAGGGTGGCTCGTGTTTTTTGCTCACGATCCGCGAGTGCCTGCTGCCTATTTGCGCGAGCATGATGGGCAATGGGAAGCCGAGCCCGTAGAGGTGGACTAAGAATGGCGAAAGTTGCAAAGGCAAAAAATAAAAATGAGACCGTGAAGATTGGCATCATTGGAGGCAGCGGTCTCTATCACATGAACGGCCTAACGAATACGCGAGAGGTTCGCGTGAAGACTCCCTTTGGTGATCCGTCGGATGCAATTGTCATCGGAACGCTGGAGGGGCATCGTGCGGCGTTCCTCGCGCGTCACGGCCGTGGGCACGTGATTTCGCCAAGCGAAATAAACTACCGCGCCAATGTGTGCGCGATGAAAACGCTCGGGGTGGAGCGCATTATTTCCGTGAGCGCGGTGGGATCGTTGCGCGAAGATTTGCCGCCACTGGAATTCCTCATCCCCGATCAGTTTTTCGACCGCACGCACGGACGCATCGCGACTTTCTTTAGCGGTGGCATCGTTGCCCACATCGGATTCGACAAGCCAACCTGCGCCCATCTTTCCGCTCAGCTGGCCGACGCCTGCGACCGCATCGGTGTGAAAGCGCACCGCGGAGGCACATATGTCTGCATGGAAGGCCCGCAATTTTCCACCATGGCCGAATCGCACACGTATCGCCAGTTGCGTTTCGATGTGATCGGAATGACGAATTTGACGGAGGCGAAACTCGCTCGCGAGGCGGAAATTTGCTACGCCAGTTTTGCCATGATCACCGACTATGATTGCTGGCACCCGCAACACAGCGTCGTTACGCTGGAGGAGATCATCGGGAACCTCAATCGCAACACGGAAAACGCCCAGAAGGCCATTCACGAAGTGATTCGCGGATTAGTCAACGCAGACCGCGATTGCAAGTGCGGTAAGGCGCTCGCCCACGCTATCCTTACAGATCGCAAGGCGATACCGGCTGCCACGAAGAAGCGCCTTGCGGCCATCATCGGCAAATACATTTCCTGATCGGAGACTCGGAGAGCCTATGTCCCTTTTGGTCGTTGGTTCGATGGCGTTTGATGCGATTGAAACGCCGCACGGAAAGGTTGACCGCACGCTCGGTGGCGCGGCAAGTTACTTCGCTCTTGCCGCGAGCCAATTCACGCCAGTTCGCGTTGTGGCCATCGTAGGGAACGACTTCACGGATAAGGAAAAAGCTGTTTTCCTCGGGCGTAAGATCGACCTGTCGGGCGTCGAGCACGCGGATGGGAAGAGCTTTTTCTGGGCCGGCCGCTACAGCCAGAACATGAATGAGCGCACCACGCTTGCAACCGAACTCAACGTGTTCGCCAATTTCAAGCCGACCCTCCCCGATAGCTACCTTGATTCTTCTAGCATATTTCTTGGCAATATTGACCCTACTCTGCAGCGGTCCGTCCTAAAGCAGGTGAACGGAAAGCCAAAGTTGGTCGGTCTCGACACGATGAACTACTGGATCGAGGGCACCAACGCCGAACTGCGCGAGACGCTCAAGCACACGCACATCCTGATGATCAATGACGACGAAACGCGCCAGCTCACAGGGGAGCACAATTTACTGCGCGCCGCCAAGCACGTCTTCAAAATGGGACCCCGGACGCTCGTCATCAAGCGCGGCGAGCATGGCGCGTTAATGATCCATGACAAGTTCATGTTTTCAGTGCCCGCATTTCCGCTCGAAGAGGTTCACGACCCTACCGGTGCGGGTGACAGTTTCGCGGGTGGCTTCATGGGCTACCTGGCTGGCGTAGGTCGCCTCAACGAACAAACGCTTCGAAGCGCCATGGTTTACGGTTCTGTTCTGGGAAGCTTTGCCGTGGAGCGCTTCGGTGTGGAGCGCCTCACGAAGCTCAAGCGGGGCGAAATCACCGCGCGCGCTCGTCTCTTCGCCAAGCTTACTTCCTTTAAGCTCTGACGATTCGGAGCGCGGTATCAAGGAATCCGCCCTGGTGTGTTCCCGTAGCAGAATCCGCGGAACGGAAGGGCAGAAGTCACCATGGTGCATGATTTGAGCGCTTATGTTATGCGCCGTTTGCTTCTCGCCGCGGTCCTGGGCGGGATTGTCGGTCTGGAGCGCGAACTGAGCCACAAACCTGCGGGCATTCGGACAAATATGCTGATTTGTCTCGGTGCCGCTCTTTTCACGATTATTTCCTACGAAATGGCTGGAAACGTCGGCGGCGATCACACGCATATCGCCGCGCAGATCATTCCCGGCATCGGTTTTCTGGGCGCACGGG
>Ga0182024_10016847_pt1 | contig 13804 bp, 13 predicted proteins | sample P32metaG_FD_120480 | JGI IMG/M metagenome (GOLD analysis project Ga0182024, IMG submission 120480) | Permafrost microbial communities from Stordalen Mire, Sweden - P3-2 metaG (Illumina Assembly) | ecosystem: Environmental > Terrestrial > Soil > Wetlands > Permafrost | place: Sweden: Stordalen... | reverse complement strand
GCGATCGCTTCCCATTTGGCGGAGTTTACGCCGGCGATCAGCAGCCAAAGCGCGAGCGTTCCTTCGCCGACCAGAATCGGCAGGAAGATCCACGGAAACAAATACTCCGCGAAGCCCTTCGGCATGAGCGTGACGAACCTCCAACCCCAATTCTGCGATCAGCTGCGCCGCGGCACGGCAGCCGGCGCAGCACACCGGCACCTCGCGCCCCTGCAGCTGCGCCCACAGTACGCGGTCGCCGATCAAAGGCTCGGCGCAATGAAAGCAAATGCCCGCCTCGATAGCACGCCCATTCGGGGCCGGGGCCGGCTTGCTAAGGATCTGAGACATCAGGTCGATTGTGCAATTGCTTGAGCTTTTCGAGCTGCCGCTTGACGTTCTCATACGCTGAATGCAGTGCGTTTCGCGCCTCTTCGTGCCGGTCCCAGGAGGCGCTTTCAGCGTGAATTTGTGCGCCCGGCACACTTACATGAATCTTGACGTGATACGGGCCTTCGGCCGTCGGCTCGGCGGGGTTGCCTTCGAGGACAATATGACATGCCGTCATTCGGTGATAGAGCCTTTGCAACCGATTGCCGATGTCCCGCGCAGAGGATTCGAGGCCCCCCGATCGAGGCAAATGGCGGAAAGTCAAGGTGGTGACAGGCGCGATCATTGGCGGGTATCCGAACTTAAGCGAGTAACCCAGTATCGGTCACCGCGCCCGAGCGTTACATACGTGGATACCCGTGCACCATTGCGGTCGACTTAGGGTTCGCCGGAGATACTCATTCGTAGCTTGACCAGATGAGCCACGGAACGTGCGCCCATCCAGGCTTTGCCATGGCTACTCTCCTCAGGAAGTCACGACAGGCAAACGGAACCAGAAGCGACTCCCCACGGGAATGAGTTTTTCGAAGCCGATGGTACCCTCGTGGGCCTCGACCGTCGCACGGCTCGAGGCCAGCCCGAGCCCCGTTCCGCCCGATTTCGTGGTGAAAAACGGCCGAAACACCTTGTCGGCAAGCTCTTTAGAGATTCCCGGGCCCGAATCCACGATGTTGGTCTCGATTGTGTAGCGGTCGGCTCGCACCTCAATACGGACCTGAGATCCTGAATGCTGGGCGCTCGCCTCCAGGGCGTTTTGTACGAGCGAAAAAAGTACCAGCTGAATCCGCAATCGATCCACGCTGACCTCAGGCAAGGGCGATTGCACGTCGACTTCTAGTAGGATGTCTGTGGCCCGGGCCAAGGCTTGTAAGGCGGGCGCTAACTCCGAGACTAGATCAGCCATCTGGCACCTGCTGCGCTTCGGTTCCGCATGATCGAACAAACGCCGAATTCGACGGATCCCCTCCCCCGCATTCAAGGCCTCCGTATTGATCTGCTGAAATACATCTCTCGCCCGGGCAACCATTGGTTCGGGGCGGTTCAAGAGTCGATCGCCGGCCTGGCTGAACGTCGCGATCGCCGCAAGCGGCTGATTGAGCTCATGTGCAATGCCGCTGGCCATTTCAGCCAGCGCGGCGATCCGCGACAGCTCCATGAGCCGGTTAAGAATGGCCTCCGATCCCGCCGAGTCGCCTTTAAATTCGTTCAACTGCCACCTGCGAGGTCGTCCTCACGAGCCTGAAGTACGTTACGAAATCGGTCCCTAGAAGGACTCCCGCGGAGTGTGCCTCAAACGACGGCACCCTTCGACGGTGGTTTTCCGAAGAAAACTGCGCTTTGCCCCTAGTTCGATACTGCCGGATGAGGCAATAATAAGCTCGTGGTAGGCTTGGTGGTCGCTTCGCCTTGAACATTTAGTTCGCTTATATCGACGCAAATGGAAAAAATTGCCGCCATCACGCAGCAGCTGCTGCAATTCTCCCCAGATGCGCTCATCGTAGTCGATTTTCAGGGCATCATTCTCTTTGCGAACGCCACCTCCCGGGCACTTTTCGGCTATTCCCAAGAACAGCTGATAGGGCAGCCGATTGACATGCTGGTTCCGGAGCGCTTCCGGTTTCGACACGGCGCGCATGTGGGGGGATACCTGCGCGACCCCAGGGCGCGCGAGATGGGGGCCCGCATCATTGACCTATTCGCGCGACGCGCCGATGGGAGCGAGTTTCCCGCCGGCATCCGCCTGGCGCCCATTCAAGACGGCGAAAAGACCTTCGTCGCCGTCGCGATTCGGGATATGACGGAGCGACGCGCCATCAACGATGCTTTGGTGGCTGCGCGAGAGGAAGCCGATCGTGCCAACATGGCCAAAACCCGCTTCCTGGCGACCGCAAGTCACGATCTGCGCCAACCGCTGCAAACCATTCGACTGCTCAACGCGTCATTGTTGACGGTCACCCCGGAGACAGCGGAGCAATACGACCTATTGCGACGCCAGGAGTCGGCCATCGACAGTGCCAGTCGAATGCTCAATTCCTTGCTGGATATCACCCGGCTTGAGTCAGGTACCATCGAGCCACACTTGTCCCCAATGAACGTTGCTTCAATCTATGCCGATTTGCACCGTGAGTTTGAATCGTCGGTCCTCGCCAAAGGGTTGCACCTCGAATTTGCGTCCACTTCAACGGTCGTGACCAGCGATCGCATTTTGTTGAGCCAAATGCTGCAAAATCTCATCGGCAACGCGATTAAGTGCACGGAAAGAGGCTTCGTTAGGGTCTCCGAATCATTGGATACAGATGGATTAATGCTCAGCATCGAGGATTCCGGCTGTGGCATCCCCGATGATAAGGTGGAACGGATTTTCGACGAGTACTACCAAGTCGATCAAACTGGAGCGCAACGAACGGGCGTCGGCTTGGGTCTGGCTATCGTCCGTGAAGTGTCTCGCCTGCTGGGATATTCGGTTACGGTCACATCGGAGCTCGGTCGGGGCACGACGGTTCGTGTTCGAATCCCGCTTAAGCATATCGGCACCGCGTCGCTTCCCGCGGAGCCGCCGCCAGCGCCCGCCGCCGCCACGCACGCGAAAACCTCCTGTCGCATCGTGCTACTGGAGGACAATGATTCCGTTCGTGCAGCCACAGAGCTCTTCCTCACGCTCGAAGGCTATGAGACCCAGAGCGCAGCGAGCGTTGCGGATGCCGAAGCCTGGCTGACAAACCTGCGGCCGGGCGATTTGCTGATCTCCGACTATCATTTAGATGGCCCACTAACTGGCCTCGACGTGCTGCAGCAAGTACGCTTGCAACATAAGCGAGAAGTTCCGGCCATTCTCTTAAGCGGCGATTTGCAATCCATGATGCGAGTGGTGAAAACGTCGGTTCAGCGCTGTCGTTTTCTGAGCAAGCCCGTGGATACGAATGCGCTATTGGCGGCGGTTTCTGAGCTTTGTGGTACATAAGCTGCTGACCGGCTTCCAGTGGAAACCCCTTAGTCGTCGCACTCCACCGGCGATACGTCTTCGGTTATCAAGCAACCGCCGCGCGATCCCTGTCTGCGGATCACGAGCAAGCCCATCAAATCCGACGAGCTTCTGACCTTACTTCGAGCGCTCCTTGCTATCGGAGCGCATACCTTTACAGACGATGTCGGATTGGTCCCGCAAGCGCCGAATACGCTTTAGCAACTGGCGTTTATGTGCTTTCAACAGGGTCAGCATCTCGTTGGTGACGACGTAACACTTGTATTGCCCGCGAAGCCTTCGGCGCAGCTGCCACTCATCGTGAAGGTCACCGAGCGTCTTTTGCAGCCCACGCAATTGCACCATCTCCCCTTCCCACGGCGCGCCGAGGAAGGACCCATAGTCCTCCAGAAAATATCGCGCATCCTTGACCTTAAGACGAAGCCGATGGAGCTGTCGCCTCTTGCGCATGGCTTCGGGCAGGTAGCGTAATGGCCTTCGGCAACGCTCGCAGGCATTGCCAATCACCGCCAGCGGGAGGCCTTTCCCCTCGCTCCTGATCAGCGCCTGTTCGCCTTGTCTCAATTTCCACAAGCGCTTGTCCCATTTCGGTGCATGAATTCGATTCCGAAGCTCGCGCCGAGCTTCCGTACGTTCCCGTTCTGCCGTCTCCCGCAGCACTCGGGCCTGTTCATGGTCCTTAAGACCCGAGCGGATCAACCAATGGCGCACCAGTCGGCTGCGCACGTCCGCATCGCGCACCGCGCTGCATTCCTTCATGATCGCGGACAGCGCGACCATGCAACCTTTGCGCTCTCGGGAGGGAAATTGATGTTTCATGTTTCGAAGCGAGGCTTGCAACCGGCGAACGGCGATCCGCGCCTCATGCACTGCTACGGGTGCCGGGCGGCGGGCAAGAGTCGAAAGCGCGCCTTCCACGCCCGCGGTGAGGCGCGCTAGTCTCTCAAGCATGATCGAGCGACCAACGCAGCGTGCGACAGCCTTTGGTGCATCGAAGATCATACGCGAGAAGCCTGCCGCCGCTAGCTGCGCACGCGCGCAGCCGTGCCGTTGAAGTACTCGCGAACTTTGGCGGCGAGTTGCGGATCGGTCGTCTTATCCAAAGTTTCAATCGCGGCCACCCGGGCTCCCAACTTATGCCGATCGAGTCGCTTCTTGAATTCACCCTTGGCCTCTCCAGGACCTAAGATCAGCAGGCCATCCAAATTGGCAACCGCCTCGACCACTCGGTCGTAGTAGACGTTGAGCTCGCCCGAGAGGGCCATTTGACGCCGGTCGTCCCTCGGCACTTGCCGAGCTTCGAAGGAGCCCTTCAACGGGGAATCACCACCCCGCGATAGATGCTTGACCACGTGCGAGGCCATGTGGAGGGGAGGTTCCGAGTGTGTATCGAGAAATACCACGATCGCTTCGCGATGATCAATCCACACGCCGCCTTTGCCTGCCACTGTGTTCTCCTTACGTTTATTCGGATTGGCTGATTTACCGTCCCACCATCTAGGCGAGGATGCAGTTCCGGGTTCATGCTCTAGGCTCCTCTAGTGGGAACGCCGAGAGGATAGCGATGCACTGCCTCGGCTCACCATCGTGGATTGCCGCAACCGGTCTACTCTTTCCGCGACATCCGCATTCCTCTAAGGAGTTGCTCGTAGCGCTTGTATTGTGGATTGCGGGCATTATCGCTGAATGCCGATCCGGCGGATGTCTCAATAATGGATGTACCAAAAAGCCCAGCTTGGCGGCCTTCCGCATCGCCCTCCCATCGTCCCGTGAGGAGCATAGGCCCGGTGCACCCACGGCTCCCGAGTTGGCAAGATGTGATCGGTGTTGTGCTGGTGATGGGGCTGCTCGGCCTGATAGCAACGGCCGGCCATCAGTTGACCGCTTCCCTGTTGTTGAGCCGCCAGCCCGTAATCACGCTGTCCCCGACAGCGCTGCCCTTCTATGCGTTCCGCACGATGACGCGGATGCTCTTGGCTCTGCTCGCCTCTTTGCTGTTCACATTCACTTACTCGACGCTCGCGGCCAAGAGCCGGCGCGCCGAGGCCGTCCTCATTCCTCTGCTTGACGTCTTGCAGTCCGTGCCGATCCTTGGGTACCTCTCCTTTACGGTCGTTTTCTTCGTCTCCCTGTTTCCCGGCAACATGCTAGGCCTGGAAATGGCGGCGATCTTCACCATCTTCACCAGCCAAGCATGGAACATGGCGTTTAGCTTCTATCAATCCTTGAAGACCGTCCCCCGCGACCTTGACGAGGCAACCCGGTGCTTCCGGTCCTCAGGCTGGCAGCGGTTCTGGCGCCTCGAAGTACCGTTCGCCCTGCCTGGGCTCGTATGGAACATGATGATGTCAATGTCCGGCGGATGGTTTTTCGTGGTGGCGTCAGAGGCCATCTCAGTGGGTGACACGCAATACACGCTCCCGGGCATCGGTGCTTACGTGGCACGCGCCATCCAGGATCGAAACTTGGCGGCCGTGGGCTGGGCCATCAGCGCAATGACGGTGACGATTCTCCTCTACGACCAGCTGCTGTTTCGCCCCCTGGTTGCGTGGGCGGACAAATTTCGCTTCGAGCAGACCGCGGCCTCGATCACCCCGAGAAGCTGGGTCCTGGATCTGTTTGACCGTAGCCGGCTATTTCGATGGATGGTACGCCCGGTGGGCAACACGCTGCACGCGGCCGCCTACCTGCGTTTTCGCGTCCCTGCATTTTTTCCTGATTTTGCGGGCGGACGACCACTGCGCCGTTTAGGGGACGTCGCATGGTACGGTCTCGTGTTCGCCCTGTTGGCGTATGGCGCTAGGGCTCTCGTACGCCTCCTATTGCCCGCGCTTTCTTGGCATGATGTTGCCGTAGCTCTCGACGATGGCGCACTGACACTCGCTCGGGTGATCATTCTGATCATCATTGCGAGCGTCGTTTGGGTGCCGATCGGCGTTTACGTGGGCTTGCGGTCCAAGCTCGCGCAGAAGGTCCAGCCGATCGCGCAGTTTCTCGCAGCCTTTCCCGCGAACCTGTTTTTTCCTCTCGCGGTGTTTCTAATCGTTAGGTTCGCCTTAAGTCCCGGAATCTGGCTCAGCCCGCTCATGATTCTTGGCACGCAGTGGTACATCCTGTTCAATATCATCGCGGGTGCGAGCGCCTTCCCCAGCGACTTGCGCGAGGCCGCTGCGAGCTTTCGCATACGACCCCTGCGGTTGTGGTGCGACGTCTTGCTGCCCGGGGTGTTTCCTTACTATGTCACGGGCGCCATCACCGCCTCCGGCGGGGCCTGGAACGCCAGCATCGTCTCCGAGGCTGTCAATTGGGGACCGACCAAGCTCGATGGCTCCGGGCTCGGGGCGTACATTGCACGCACGACCGAGGCGGGGGATTACCCGCGCATCGCGCTCGGTATCGCCATCATGTCCGTCCTCGTCATCACCATGAACCGACTTTTATGGAGACCGCTATATGCCTTCGCCGAGCGAAGAATGCGGCTCGATTAGGCCCATGAAAACAAGACCCGAAAAAAACGCCGTCACTGAGTTCCGCGGGGTGAGCCATACGTTTGCGAAGCTGTCGGGGGAGCCTTTGATCGTGCTGGCCGATATCGATGCCGAGCTTCGTGAAGGTGAGATCTTGGGTCTTCTGGGCCGCTCGGGCTCCGGCAAGTCGACTTTCCTTCGCATTGCTGCCGGCCTCATCACGCCCACATCGGGGGACGTGCGCTATCGCGGCGCGCCGCTGCGCGGACCGGCAGCGGGGATTTCCGTGGTTTTCCAGAGCTTTGCGTTGTACCCCTGGCTCACCGTCGTCGAAAATGTGGAGGCCGGTCTCGATGCGCTGCGGCTGTCGCGTGCCGAGATGCGCCGGCGCGCCGAGGCGGCCATCGATCTGATCGGTCTCGATGGATTTCAGGATGCATACCCGCGCGAGCTCTCCGGCGGCATGCGACAGCGAGTGGGATTCGCACGCGCACTCGTTGCAGATCCGGTCGCGCTTCTCATGGATGAACCTTTCTCCGCACTCGATGTCCTGACCGCCGAGACATTGCGGACCGATTTTCTCGACCTCTGGATCGGCCATAAGCTTCCCTTGCAGACGGTGCTCTTGGTCACGCATAACATCGAGGAAGCAGTGTTGTTGTGCGATCGAATCCTTGTTCTGTCCTCGAACCCCGGCCGCATCTGCTCAGAGGTCCTCATCCCGCTGCCGCACCCGCGCGATCGGCTGAGTGCCGAATTTCGCGGCATCGTCGATGAAATATACTCGATATTGACGTTGCGCTCCCTCGAATCCATCCGCATGCACGGGCAAGCACCGGTGGGCGTGGCCCTCCCCCTGCCCCCCGCCTCGATCAATCAGATCTCGGGACTTCTCGAAACACTGCTCTCTCCTACCTATGCCGGGCACGCGGAGCTTGCGGACCTCGCGGGCAAGCTTGCGTTGGAGGTCGATGACCTGTTCCCAATCGCGGAGGCTATGCACATACTTGGCTTTGCGCAGCTCACCGGCCGCGCACTCAAATTGACCGCAGCGGGTCGGGCTTTCGCCGAGGGCAGCACCGAGGTGCGCAAACGGTTATGGAAGGAACATCTGCTGCGTTTCGTGCCCCTCGTGGCCCATATTCATCACGTGCTCGATGAACGGAGCGGACACTGGGCACCGCGGTCGAGGTTCGAGACCGAGCTGGAAGATCATCTCACGCACCGCGAAACGGAGCGGACGCTTCGGGCGGCGATCGGGTGGGGACGCTATGCGGAGCTATACTCCTACGATGCGAAACTCCGACGGTTCACCTCGCACATCGCGTAGATGCGTTGCGCCGACGCTGTCGAAAGCTGGAGCGCAGTGGTCGCGCGAACACGCGAGGTTTAGTCAAAAGGAAGCCAGGCATGATCACCGCGAGCTTGCTCGCGTTTGCTCATGCCTGGCGAGACGCAGTTTGGTCCGATTATTGAATGGCCAAATGGTTTTCTACCGTGTTGACGCCGGGGGCTGCCCATGCCGCAAATGTCGCATCCTCCCGCTCCTGCCAGGTATGCACATGACCGTTCAGGGTGACGGTCGCGTCATGAACGACAACTTGGATGTCCTTGGCATCGAGAACCGCGTGCCGCCCGAAGGCATCCTCTATTTTCTGCTTCACATCCGATGCCTTGACGCTCGGTTTCACGCTGATAGCGTTAGACACGCCTTTCACACCCATCAGGTTTCGCACGGTGGTCTCGGCAACGATTCTTTGGTACCCCCAGGTCACCTGACCGCTCAGTGACACCCAGCCGTCTTTGACCACGGGCGCCTTGATCTCCGTACCGGTCAACGACACATTCCAGCGCAGCGCGTTCGCCGCGGCCTCGGCGATGTCGGTGTCCGTCCGTGCACCCGATGCGGGAATCTTGATTTCGATGTCATTTGCTATAGCCCGAACTCCGCTGACACGCTTGGCACTCTGCTCCGCCGCCCAACGGGAGAAGAACTGAGGTACGTCCCCAGTGAGGGTAACCACCCCATTGCTGACGGCGACCCCAATTCGCTTGTCGTCAACGCTCGGGTCCCACTTCAATTCACTCTCTACATCTCGACGAATGTCTGCATCAGCTCTCATAAGCCCTCTCCTCGGTAATCTGCCGTCGAACACCATTATGATTGCTCATCGACAATCGCGAGACCATTCGTGGTTCCCGCTCTAAATTGCTGTATCTACCTAAGGTATGCATTTAGACCGCGCACACCCGACTCACGGCCCGTTTTACCGAGGGTCGGCGAAGCTCGCGGACTAGGACCCTCGCCGTTCAGCCCACCGCTTAGCCTGGACTATGGCGATGCGGATGGCCCGTCCTTCCTCATAGCCCTCAACCAGCAGCGCGTTGGCAATCTCGATCGCCTTTTCTCGTATGAGCGGCGGCAAGTTTGTCATGGAACGGGGGAAATGAGTTTCGTTCCAAGGCATCGCTCCCCCCGACCGCCGCGCTATCCTTCGGTGGGCCGTTGACTTGTCACAGCTCGGCGTCCGCCGCCCCCCCCGCCTTGCTAACGTGATGCGAATCGCATCCGCCAGCTGAGTGGCACCCCGCACAATCTTCTCGCGGGCTGCGGAGCGAAACAGCAACTGTTTATATGTCATGACGGATCCGATCCTCACCAGTACTGGCAGGAGTGTGGGTGTATCTGGAGCCATTCACCAGCTGGAGCGTCGGCATGCCCGCCGGGCCCGAGCATCCAAGGGCTTCGTCCACTTCGGGTCTCGATAACGGGGATTCATTTTTGAGCATCACCGCCGGCGCGAGCTCAATAGGTATTTCCCTTGATTGGCAACGCGAAACTCCGGGTGGTAGCGGACTCCGCGGGCCCTTATCGTGAAAAGATGCAGACCGCAGCAATTAAGGACATCGGCGGGGTGAATTCCGGGACACTGCGGAGATATGGGGTACGTGTCGGTTGGAGGTCAGTGCTCGCTCAACGGACCGGTTTGACTTTACGGCGGCAGACGTCGAGTGAGCGAAGTCTATTTGTCTCGCTCGTCGACGGTGTGGCCGCACCGGATGAATGTCGCCGATTTGCCAAGTGTCTTCCTATGATCGTTGCTTTGTATTGCATGATCTTGCCGCTCCGCTCTGCGGCCGACTCAATCATACTGAATTGTCATTTTACCGAGGTTCTTACGGGCACAAACGGTGACGTCCAAATTTATACGGTGCAACGAACAATTAAAGCGGGAAGTACTGTCTATCGAGCATGGTCTTCGAGACACGCGGAGTGGGGCGAGAACGAATGCAATATCGGACGCTGCACATCTAACAGCACGATCTTTTCATTTGAGATGAGGGACGTGAACACCCACGGTGGCTATGTATTGGAGAATATGGAGCAATTGACAATCGATCGTGCAACAGGCCATATGAGCGCAGAAAGGAAGACCAGCACAACCACGTCCATGACCGGTTATCAAGCGGAGACGACCTGGTACGATGACGGCACTTGCGTAACCGGCAAGGACCCCACCGTCTCCTTAAAAAAAGGCGACCCTGATACGCCACTTCATGGCCGCCGCCTTGCGCCGCGCCCAGCCTCAGGGTGTGGCCGCACAACCCCTTTTATGCACGTAGGAGATAGCCCGGAAAGTGCGAACTGCAGGCCATGACGTGGGTGATCGCCTCGCGAACGTATTCGCCGAAAGCGTCGGTCCACAGATAACGTAGTCCGTTCGGCCAGATCACCTGTGATCGCATCCATGCCAATTTGTCGATGACGTATCGGGTATCCTTGAGGGCCGTCATGGCGATCAAAGCCCAAAAGGATAGGTATCGGGCAACCCTTCGAGCTCCTCGCTTCGCAGCGGACTCACGGCACAGGTCTTGTCGAACCAGACGTACTCATCAAACTGGCGCGGGAGAACGGCCTCGAAATAATGACTTTGCAACTCGGTCTCGGGGCGATAGATCACGCCGATCGCGCGCTCGAGCTTCGGCTGCATCAAACCGGCGATCTGCGACGAGCGCGACAGTCCCCGCAGCGGCAGCAAGAAGCGCGCATCGCCGGTTTCGTGGCACAGCCGCTCGTAGCTACCGGCGAGCGAGGGGCGCACCGTCTTTACTTCCATCGGCTCATCCCAGTTCGAAGCCGCGGCAACCGTGCCGCTGTGCGTGCCGAAGCCGACCGAGTAGCAAGCCTTGCCATATTCTTCACGGCAGAGGTGACCTATGTTGTATTCGTCGCGGGCAGACATTTCGGTTGCGGCTGAATCGCCGACGTGCGAATTGTGCGCCCAGACGATCGCCTTGCTTTGCGGTCCGCGGTGGCTCAACAGGTTCTTCAGGGTTTCGAACATGTGGCTGTCGCGCAGATTCCAGGAGGCGCGCGAGCCGTAGTACATGATGCGATAGTAGTGTTCCGCGTTCGCCACCAGTCTCGCGTTCTGCACGGCGTCCATGAATCGCTCGCCGTCATGCTCCGAATAAGCGCCCCGCTTTCTCAACAGATCGGTCAGCATCAAGGTGACTTCCCCCTCGCAGGTGTGGTAATGGCCGGTGAGGGTCGCATGGCCGTAAACGGCGGGATCCGACTGCCAGGGAGTCAGGCAGCCGTATCGTCGACGCGCCACTTCGGCGGTTTTGGGATCGACGCTCTCGAGATAGTCCAGGACCACCTGGATCGAGTTGTACAGGCTGTAGAGATCGAGGCCGTGAAAGGCCACCCGGGCGGTGGGTTTTACTTCCGCATTGTGCTTGCGCAGCCAATCGACGAACTCGCGGACTTCGCGATTTCGCCACATCCACATCGGGAACCGCGCGAATGCGGTCCACTCGGCGCGCGGAACCTTGCTGTGCCGGACATAGTTGTCGATGCGCGCAGCATCCGGCCAATCGCCCTCAATCGCGACGAAGGAGAAATCCTTCTTCTCGATCAGTGCGCGCGTGATCCGTGAACGCATGCGATAGAACTCCGAAGTACCGTGTGACGCCTCGCCGAGGAGAACCACCCGCGAATCGCCGATCCGCTCGAGCATTGGCTCGAGAGCGGCCGCTTCAATCGAGGCAAATTTCTCGCTCGATCTGGAGATCGCTGCTGCCAGCGCCCCGTCCATCGGCTTGAGCGCGCGCTGACCCTGTGCGGACCACCCTTCAGCCCCCACCAGTGGCACGAAGCGCACGTCTGCAAGCTCCTCCGTACTGTACTCATGCTCGCTCACCCGCGTCACGCGCACGAGTTCCTGAAGGCGGCGATCCGCGCCCACCGGAATCACCAGCCGGCCACCGATCTTGAGCTGTGCCTTGAGCGATTCGGGGACTTGAGGGCCGCCCGCCGCGACTACGATCGCGTCATAGGGGGAATAAGCGGGCCAGCCAAGCGTTCCGTCGGCGTGCAGCACGTGCACATTGTGATAGTCAAGCGCGCTCAGTGCGGCTGACGCCTTCTCGGCGAGCTGGCCGATGCGCTCCACGGTATATACATCCTTGGCGATTCGCGACAGTACGGCCGCGGCGTAGCCGGAGCCCGTGCCGATCTCGAGCACCTTCTCGCCTCCCTCGAGCTCTAAAGCATCGGTCATCATCGCGACGATATATGGCTGCGAGATCGTTTGCCCCTCGGCGATGGGAAGCGGCGCATCCTCGTACGCAAACTCCTTCAGTTCCTGCGGCAGGAAGGCTTCGCGCGGCACGCTGCGCATAGCCCCGAGAACCCGCTCAGACTGGATGCCGCGATGCAAAATATGGCGTTCGACCATCTGGGCGCGTTGATTTCCAAAGTTGATGTCGTTCATGTGGGCCGGCCTCTCCAAGTCTGACTACCTGAGCATCCCAAGTCCGGAATATCCAGGCTTTTGATCCATGACGCATTGCGAATTGCCGCGAGCCGCTACGTATCGTCCCCCATTGAATCCGACCCAGAGAACATCAGCGTGCATTGGGCACATCTGGCAACCAGCCTCGAGCGGCAGTCCTGGGTTCGGCTGCCACCGATACCACTGGGGCGAGTCTCGGCGGCGGCTTGGTCATTCGCTGGATGGATTGGGCATTCACCCGCGGGGGCGGTTGAACGCTACGTAGAATCCACTGCTGCTACGCACGTGGGTGTAAATGCCGATCGAGGGGGTCTGACGGCGCGGATCGTTACGCGCCAGAAAGACTCGCTTGTTGGTTTCCAGGCTCATCATGTCGGCGGAGGCCAGATCCGCACGGCCCCAGGTAGCCGAAATCGAATACCGATGCATGAATGTAAGAACGGCCCCGCAGGCCTCGCTGAGTCGTCGCTCATCGCTCGCCCACTTCATGGCTTGACGCACCGAAGCCGGCGACAGTTGCGGGATTGGCAAGCTTGGGACCTTCCTCAAGAGCCGCGCGCGGCGTCAGATGCAGCTCGTCATCGACACGCAGTATACCCATACGCTCACCCGTCGGGCGATGACGTCCTTGGCATCGGGGCGCTGATGTCCACAAACATTCAGGTCGCCCGACCGGCGCCGCGTGTGAAAGCCCAGTCCATGAAATGACTGATCAATCCGCCGCCGAGACTGGCCGCTGTGACGCCGTCGAGTGTGTACTCATGGCCGGTCACGATGGCATGCGCGGCCTGCTGACCGCTACGGATGGCAGGACCGATTCCTTCGCACAGGTCGCGCGTGGCGAGGCCGGCGGAATCGCCAGTCAGAAATCCATTGCCGATGCGCATCGGCTCGCCGAAGGCGCGCACGTAGTAGCTGTAGCCGGCGGGATCGCCGGGCACGTTGATCCCGAACTGGCGCTGCAACTTGCGGGTCAAGTACGACCAGTGTTGCCGAATGTTCTCGCCGCGCCGCTTGAGCCGTGTCGCCATACCGCCCACGCCGACGTTCAGCCAGCCTGAGGCCTTGGGGACATACCAACTGTAGCCCGGCAGACCGTGCTCGAAGAACCACAAATGGCAATCCGCGTCCCGCCAGTCGCAGGGAAACTCGAGTTCGAGCGTGACCGTCTGCAGTGCCCGGGT
>Ga0182024_10016846_pt1 | contig 13805 bp, 13 predicted proteins | sample P32metaG_FD_120480 | JGI IMG/M metagenome (GOLD analysis project Ga0182024, IMG submission 120480) | Permafrost microbial communities from Stordalen Mire, Sweden - P3-2 metaG (Illumina Assembly) | ecosystem: Environmental > Terrestrial > Soil > Wetlands > Permafrost | place: Sweden: Stordalen... | reverse complement strand
GGCAGTGCCCACGGGATTGACCTGGTTCTGGCTGGCCAGCGCCGATTCGACATCGGTGGCCGAAAGCCCGTCCGCCTGCATGGCATGGGGATCGAGATCCACCTGTATCTCGCGGGTCTTGCCGCCATAGGGATAGGGAAGCGCGGCACCCTCGACGGTGGTGAGTTGCGGCCGGATGAAATTCTGCGAAAGATCGAGCACCTGCTGTTCCGACAGGACCTGGCTGGACATCGCCAGTTGCAGGATGGGGACCGTCGAGGCGTTGTAATTCAGGATCAAGGGCGGCTGGGTGCCCGTAGGCATCTGCCGGATAGCGGTCTGGGAAACCGCCGTAACCTGGGCGCTCGCCGTGCGGATATCGATGTCCGGCTGGAAATAGATCTTGACGATCCCCATCCCATACATCGATTCACTTTCGGTGTGTTCGATGTCGTTTACGGCGGTGGTCAGCGTCCGCTCGTAGGGCGCGATGATGCGGCTCGACATATCCTTGGGCGACAGGCCTGCGTATTGGAAAGCAACGCCGATCACCGGAATACCGATGTTCGGGAAAATGTCTACCGCCATCTTGCTGGCCGCCATGGGCCCAAAAATCAGGAGCAGCAGGGCCATCACGATAAAAGTGAGCGGCCGCTCCAGGGCGACCTTTACGATCCAAGTCATGGCCTAGCCACTCCGGTGGTTGTCGGTCAGTAATTGTTCGGGGGTCCACACCTGTATATTTCCTTCAAGGCAAGAAACACGCCATCCTCCACGCCCAGACCCGCCACTTCGGGATGCGCCCGAAGCCACGGAGGAACCGCCTCCGCATAGTTCACGTCCGGCAAGCAGAGATGCGAGGTAGGTGAAAATTCAATTCTTGCCATGAGGACATTGCCGACGACCGAAGCGCAGCCCGCGTCATCATGTTGGCAATCCCTGGCGAATTGTCCGGCTGTCGTCGCGGCGTATGGCGAACTTGCCTCTACGGTGGGTGCATATTTGGGCAATTCGGAGCCTGTCGCGGCGAATGACGGCATACCCGCCGCGAGAGAAAACAGTATTGGCAAAATCAAGAGTGTTGCTTTAGGCATGGGCGAAGTTCCTCTGGTTGCTACGGCGGATCAGGGCAGCGGCAAATCCGGTTCGAGATTCGGATCCTGCATCAGAGCCTGCGGATTCTGCGTCACGGGATTGTCGATGGGTTCGTTCTCCATGACATCGCGCTCGAACTCGAATTCCCGCTGCCTTTTGCGCAGAAAGGGAATCTCATAAGGATCGATTTCCCGCTGGAAGTCTTCGAATGCCCGCTCGTCCGCAGCGGTTCTTTGATCGCAGCGGGGCGGGGACAAATGCGCCTGTTCCTGGCACCACAGGTCGAAGTTCATGTCCTCGACTGGGTAGTTTGCAGATTGCGCTGTTGCCGGCCCTGCGAACACTCCCATCAGGATCACCAGACTAACGAACATCAACGAATACGCATGCGGCGTCTTGCCAACCGGCGCACCAATGCCGGAGCAGCGGAGAGCTGCCTGCGGGATGTCAGGGCCGCAACGATAATTGTTGTCGCCATCAAGAGGCCGGCAACTATTGCAAGGACGTCGTTCATCGTGATCCTCCTTGGTGGATTTCCCGAAATTTTTTTTTAGCGGGACCATCCCGAACTCCTCACTGGAAGCGGTGGGAAGTTAGGTGGCTCACCAGGCTTGCAGAATGGCTCCGGCGGCAAATGATTATTGCTGGAAGGGATAAGCTTTCCCTGTCGGATCGACATTGATGATCGCAACAGCAGAGAGATCCGGCAGGGAATCTGTCCATGCCAATACCGACGGTGTAAAAAATCGCGCCAAGATCGCGGTTGCTCGCAATTTACGTTACGGCAATTCCGCTCTCGACGGCGGCGGCGGCAAGCCACCGATCACTAGTAGGCTATTGAAAGCGCGAGTTATTCCGGATCGGGCGGTGATGGTCTGACCGCTCATGGCTGGGCCGCCAAAACGGAATGGCTCAAAGAGCAAATGTGTCTTGCGGAAAAGGGATATATTCTTGGCCGATGGATTACTTCGCGGCGATGCAGGCTTTTGTGCGCTCGGTGGAGCTCGGCAGCTTCTCGAAAGCAGCAAGCGAAGCAGGCATCAAAGTGTCGACCGTCTCTCGCTACATCGGCAGCCTGGAAGACGATCTGGGCGCGACGCTTTTTAATCGCTCGACCCGTCAAAGCCATCTTACCGAAGCGGGGCAGACCTTTTATGAGCGCGCCAGCATCATCCTGGTTGAGCTCGAGGCTGCGCGCGCCGAAACCTCGTCTCTCGATTCAAGGCCGCGGGGAGTGCTGCGGATCAACATTCCAACCACCTTCGGCCGCCGGCACGTCATGCCGCACATGAAGAAATTTCTCTCGATCTATCCCCAGATAAGCCTCGATGCGACTTTGTCGGAAGATACTGTGGACTTGATCAGCTCTGGCGCCGATCTGGCCATTCGCATCGGTGCATTGGGAGATTCCACGTTGATCGCAAAAAAACTCGCGCCCCATCGTCGCGCGCTGGTGGCAAGCGAGGAATATCTGGGCGCGCGCGCCAGCCCAAAGAGGCCGGAAGACCTTACGCAGCATGAATGCATGGCCATTGCGCTCCAACCCAGCTTCTCCTGGTTTTACCGGGAACCCGGCAAGACCGCGGAAGAGCCCCGCGAGATGCCGGTGAGCGGCCATCTGCGTACCAACGATGCGGAAGCTTTGCGCGATTGCGCCTTGGCCGGTTTGGGCATCGCGCTGCTTCCCACCTGGGTGGTGGGCGATGACCTGCGTGCGGGCCGCCTGGTTTCCCTTCTTGCAGAATTCGAATGGTTGATCGCCACCGGACCGGAGCGTGCGATTTGGGTGGTCTATCCACCCAAGAAAATCGTATCGCCCAAAGTCAAGGCCTTCATATCCTTCATGGAGCGGTGTTTCGGGCACCCGCCCTATTGGGACCTGACCCGCGAGCCTGCGTAGCCCTTTCCGCAACAATCATTTGCCGCTTCGGCTATTCAGAAAATCGCACCGATCCCTTACCTACCCTCCAGCCTTTGGAGGATACGAAGATGCGCGAGCCGAAAATTCCATCAGATAAATCAAGGCGGAATTCGGATTCCACAATTCGAGACGCGCAAAGAGAGCCGCAAGGCGATTCCAAGACAATCCCCCGGACAAATCGCGAAATTCCCGTCGGGGCAGCTCACGACGAGCAGACGGAACTTCAAATCCATATCGGGACCGCCATTTTGTGACGTTTTGGGATCCGTGGAGATGCCGTTGAAATCTGGAACCTTAGCGATGCCCTCCACACCCGGCCAAGTTCCGCTCGGGCTTGCAATGAAGCGCGGCTTCCTTGGGCGGTGCCCGAGTTGCGGACATGCTGCCTTGTTCAAGAGCTACCTGAAGCAAATTCCCCACTGCCCCGTGTGTGGCGCGGAATTTTGCCGCATCAGTGCCGATGACGGCGCGCCCTGGCTCACGATCATCATCGTCGGCCACCTGTTTCTTCCCCTCATCTTCTTTGTGAATCTCGCGGCTTTCATGCCCTTCTGGCTCGGCGTCACCTGTTGGGCCGCACTGCTCTCTGGCGTTGCGCTTGGGGTGCTGCCCCGCGCGAAGGGTCTCATCATCGCCGTGTTGTGGGTCACGCGCGCGCCAGGAGTCGAGAATGGTTAGGCAAGTCCAACATTCATCATGGCCATAGAAGGAGAGAAGAGATGGATCGTTTTTTCCCAACCGATGACATCGTGGCGGAACGCAGCCAGAACCCAACCCAGGGCTCCCCTTTTCCAGGGCGGCGCCACGAGATCTGGGCTTTTTCCAGGCTCCGTCTTCGTTTGCCGCGTCCCTTGCACCCTCGCCTGATCGGCGCCGGCGCGACGCTGCTGGTCGCCGTTGTGGCGACCGACCTGGCATATTCCAAATCCCTGCTTGTCCAGTGGGAGAATTTCTCGATCTGGCTTTTGACGGGCGGACTGTTGTTGGCGATGCTCGCCGGCATCGCGCTTGCCTTGGATTTGGCATTGCATCGCGTCCCGCGCATCGACTGGATGAGGTTCTTGGGTTTCGCGCTTGCGGTACTTTTGTCCGTGCTGAACGCCCTGGTCCATAGCCGCGACGCCTATACCGCCGTAGCACCCCAAGGTCTTGAATTATCCGTCATCGTCGCCGCGATCCTGGTGACTCTCGGCTGGCGCGGTTGGAGCGTCGGCGCGCGGCTTCATCCGTTCAACGCACAGGAGATTCAGTGATGATTAAATCCACATTTCGCGCGGGCTCGGCCATTGCCGTTCTTTTGGTGGTCGCAGCCTGCAGCCAGAAGATCGCCCCGCCCAGCACGCAATATGGGGCGAACCCGGTCCTGCCAAAGCCCCATCAATATCTCTTGCCACCCATGCAAGTCCCACCCGGCGTGGGCTGGAAGCAGGGTACGACACCGGCGGTGCCGGTGGGCTTCAAGATCCAGGCGTTCGCCAGCGGCTTCGAACATCCGCGCATGGTCTATGCGCTACCCAATGGTGATGTGCTGGTGGTCGAAACCAATGGCCCGGCAGCGCCGCTCTATCGCCCCAAGGATTACATAGAGGATAAGGTAAAGGCGTTGGCGGGATCGGACGCGCCTGGCGGCAATCGCATAACACTGCTCAGGGACACCAGGGGCGACGGCGTTCCGGAAGTCCGAACTGTCTTCATCGACCATCTGAATTCGCCGTTCGGCGTGGTTCTGGTCGGCAATGATCTTTATGTGGCGGACACTGATGCCATCGTGCGCTTTCCCTATGTGCCCGGCGAGACACGCATCACCTCGCCCGGAGTCAAGCTTACGGACCTGCCTGCTGGTCCGATCGACCACCATTGGACCAAGAGTTTGACCGCCAGTCCGGATGGCTCGAAGCTTTATGTCGGGGTCGGCTCCAACAGCAACATCACCGAAAACGGCATAGCGGCCGAAGCGGACCGCGCCGCCATTTGGGAGGTGGATCGCAGGACCGGCCTCAAGCGCATCTACGCTTCCGGCCTGCGCAACCCGACAGGCGTGGCCTTCGAGCCCAAGACCGGCAAGCTTTGGGCCGTCGTCAACGAGCGGGATGAGATCGGACCCAACCTGGTCCCCGACTATCTCACTTCGGTCCGTGATGGCGGCTTTTATGGATGGCCGTATAGCTATTTCGGTCAGCATGTGGACGTGCGCGCAGAACCCCAGCGGCCGGATCTGGTGGCAAAAGCGATTTCACCAGACTACGCGTTGAGCTCGCATGTTGCGCCGCTGGGCATGGTCTTCACCCAGGATTGCAGCCTGCCCGTGCGCTATCGAAGCGGTGTCTTCATCTCCGAGCATGGCAGTTGGGACCGAAGCCCGCTCAATGGCTACAAAGTAGTCTATGTGCCGTTTCAGAACGGGCGTCCCAGCGGCCCGCCGCAGGATGTCGTGACCGGCTTTCTCACGCGTGACCAGACAAAGTCCCTGGGTCGGCCTGTCGGGCTTGCGTTCGACCGCACGGGCGCGCTGCTGATCGCTGACGATGTCGGCAACACCGTGTGGCGGGTGAGCGCCGCGACAGCGCCTACTGGACCTGCCTCTTGAGCAACGTCCAGGCGACAAACAAGAAAAGGAGTATTCCAATGGATCGTCTCGTACCTGAAACCCACACCATGGAGTATGCCCAGGTATCGGGCACCAATGTACGCATTTCCCGCATCGGCCTGGGGACCTGGGCGATCGGCGGATGGATGTGGGGCGGCAGCGATGAAACCGACGCCGTCCGGACCATCCGGGCCGCCTTCGATCACGGCGTCACCTTGGTGGATACCGCCCCGGTTTACGGCTTCGGACGGTCCGAGGAGATCGTGGGAAAGGCCCTCGCGGGCGGCAAGCTGCGCGACCGCGCGGTGATCGCGACCAAGGTAGGGTTGGACTGGAAAGATGGAAAACCCTTCCGCAATGCAAGCCGCGCCCGCATTTTCCAGGAAATCGAAGCTTCGTTGAAACGTCTTCAGACCGATCATGTCGATATTTACCAAGTGCACTGGCCTGACCCGAACACGCCAATCGAAGAAACAGCGGAGGCCATGCTAAAGCTGTTCTTTCAGGGAAAAATCCGCGCCATTGGCGTGAGCAATTTTTCCGTCGCGCAGATGAATGCATTCCGCAAGATTGCCCCGCTTCATGTGGTTCAGCCCCCATACAATCTTTTTGAACGCGCCATCGAGAAGGACATCCTGCCCTATTGCCATGCGCGGGGAATCGCGACGCTTGGCTACGGAGCGCTTTGCCGCGGCCTTTTATCGGGCGGCATGCGTGTCGGCCAGAAATTCGAAGGCGATGACCTCAGGCGCACGGACCCGAAATTCCAGCCGCCGCGCTTCGCCCAATATCTTGCCGCCGTCTCCCGGCTGGATGCGCTCGCTCGGCAAAAGTACGGCAAGAAGGTCATCGATCTCGCCGTGCGCTGGAACCTGGACATCGGAATAACCTCCGCGCTTTGGGGCGCACGCCGGCCAAGTCAGCTCGCAGCAATTGACGGTGTGAGCGGATGGTCGGTTGACCCGGAAACCAGGATGGAAATCGAAAATATCTTGCACGAGGAAATCATCGATCCGGTCGGTCCTGAGTTCATGGCGCCGCCCGATCATGCGTGACGTGAATCACCGATGTTTGAGAGGAGAATGAGATGAAGATCGGCTTTATCGGACTTGGCCATATGGGCTCCGCCATCGCGGCAAACCTTCTCGCGGCAGGCCATGAGCTGACGGTGTGGAACCGTTCGCCCGGACCTGCCAAAAAGCTCGCCGAAAAAGGCGCACACATTGCAAGCAATCTCGAAGATACGCTGCAAGGCGATGTTCTGTTCTCGATGCTGGCCAATGACGATGCAGTCCGGCAAGTCGGTCTGGATGGGCCGCTATTGTCGCGCGCCAGGCCGGGCCTGGTGCATGTCAATCTCGCCACCATCTCGATCGACCTCGCGGACGAATTGTCGAATGCCCATGGGGCCCTCGCACTGGGATATGTCGCCGCGCCGGTGTTCGGCAGGCCGGACGTAGCCGCCGCGGGAAATCTCACTGTGGTGGCTGCGGGCTCACCGGTCGACATTGCCTTCGTGAAGCCCTTGCTCGAGGTCATCGGTGGCCGGGTGGTGGTCGCGGGTGACCGCCCGAAGCAGGCCAATCTGTTCAAGCTGGCCGGCAATTTCATGTTGTCGGCGGCGATCGAAAGCATGAGCGAGGCTTTTGCCCTGGTGCGCAAGGGCGGCATCGACGCCCATCTGTTCCATGACGCTCTCTCGGCATCGCTGTTCGCGTGTTCGGTCTATCAGGGTTATGGAGACGCCATCGTAAATGAGAGATTCGAGCCTGCGGGATTTCCGGTCAGGTTGGGCATGAAAGATGTCCGGCTCGCCCTCGAAGCTGCCCGCGAACTGTATGTACCCATACCGCTGGCAGGTCTGGTGCATGACCATTTCGTGGAAGCATCTGTGGCGGGATTTGCCGATAAGGATTGGGCTTCGCTTGGCAGCCTGCTGGCAAGCAAAGCTGGCTTATGATCGCGCCGTCGTCGTGTTTTCCGTTCCCGTGACGCGGGAATGGCGGCCATCTTTGGCATAGGAGTTGTCATGACGAATTCCGAAGAGGAACGGCGGTACAAAGCCGATCTGCAAGGAGAAATCGACAGCGCAAGCCTTTATCGCGCGTTGGCCGAGGCGGAGTCCGATTCCAAAACCAGTGCGGTATTCAAGAAACTGGCCGCCATTGAAGATGCCCATGCCGAGCTTTGGCGCAAGAACCTGGGCCGCATTGGCGCCGCCATCCCCGCTCTGAAACCCGGCTGGCGCAGCCGCATGCTGGCGTTCCTGGCGCGGCGGTTCGGGCCGGCCTTTGTGCTGCCTACCATCAACGCGCTCGAACATGCCGACAGCGGCGGTTACGACCGGCAACCCGAAGCCGTTGAACACGGGCTGCCGGCGGCGGAGCGCTCGCACGCGCGCGTGCTGGACGCGCTGGCCGGAAAATCCGGGCTTTCGGGGAGCGCCATAGCCGAACTGGAAGGCCGCCACCGCGCAATGGGCGGCAACTCGCTCCGCGCCGCGGTCCTCGGCGCCAACGACGGGTTGGTCTCGAATCTCTGCCTGGTCATGGGGATGACCGGCGCCACGAATTCCCAACATATCGTGCTCTTGTCGGGTTTCGCCGGGCTGATCGCTGGAGCCTGCTCCATGGCCATGCGGGAGTGGCTGTCCGTTAACAGCGCGCGCGAGCTCTATGCCCATCAGGTGGCGGGAGAAGCACGGGAACTTGAGCAGATGCCCGAGGAAGAGTTGGAAGAACTTGTCCTGATCTATCAGGCCAAGGGCCTCGATGAGGGCGAAGCACGCGCGCTTGCCGAAAGGTTGATGGCGGACAAGAACACGGCGCTCGACACGCTCGTCCGCGAAGAATTGGGCCTCGACCAGAACGAACTGGGTGGCTCGGCCTGGGCGGCCGCGACTTGGTCTTTTGGCCTCTTCGCCGGAGGCGCCGCCGTTCCGGTGTTGCCTTTTCTTCTCTTTTCCGGAGATACCGCCATAGCGGTTGCGATCATCGCCAGTGCGGCAGCGCTTTGCTTGGTGGGCGCAATCACATCCGTGTTCACGGGCCGTAACCTGGCATTCTCGGCGGCCCGCCAGATCCTGATTGGCGCCGCGGCGGCCGGGATCACCTATGGACTAGCGCGATTGGTTGGATCGTCATTTACGGGATAGGCCCGCCGGGCTGAATTTGCCGCCGGGGACGGGCATTTCGCAGGTCGGCGTTGGTGTGTCTTCATGGACAAAATTTCGGAAATCCGATTTCATCAAGTACAACGGCGGCATCGAAGGCCGCAGTCCCTGTTGACTGCCATTCTGCGCGAAAAACCGAATATCGAAATTCTAAATATCCTCAATTTGCTAATCGCGCGGGCGCATGGTAGCGCTCTGCATACCCCTTGATGTGAGCAATTCTGCACAGCTTTTTCCTCGGCGAGGGTGCAGCCTCGCCCATACGCCGAATCCCGAATGCAGCCGGGGGCTTGTCAATGCTCCACATGAGGCGGGACAAGAGCTTGGTTCCGATGGCGGATAGCGGAGCGGCGACGGTGGCGCCATGCTCAATCGGCAGCTGTATCGAGGCCATAACATTTAGGCATACCGGTCGAGGAAAATGACGGACAAGCGCTTTTTTCGACCTGAAGGACCATTCACGCTTGGACAGATTGCCGAATATCTCGGCGCGAGCTGGGCTTTATTTGAACAGACAAGCGCCAATATTCTGGTACACGATCTTGCAGAATTGGCGACTGCAGGCGATGGCGATCTGAGTCTTTTCAGCGATACACGCCATGCCGCAGCGCTCGCCAGCTGTCATGCCGGTGTCGTGGTCACAAGCGAGAGGCTCAGCGCTTATCCGCATAATGGCAGTGTCTTCCTTCCCAGCGAAAACCCACGTCTGACATTCGCGCGCATTGGCGCGATGTTCTATCCGCGCGGCCCGACCATTGGACGTATTCATCCCAGCGCGATCGTTTCCAGCAGCGCGCTCATCGGTGAGAGCGTGGATATCGCCGCCCGTGCCATAATCGGCGATGGCGCGGAGATTGGCGCGCGCTGTCGCATCGGCGCCAATTCGGTAATTGCGGAGGGCGTTGTGCTGGGCGAGGATTGTTGCATCGGCGCAAATACCAGCATTGGCCACGCCTTGATTGGCAATGGAGTCGTGATCGCCACCAACTGCAGTATCGGTGGCGAAGGATTTGGCTTCGTGAAAGGACCCATGGGGCCCATAAAAGTCCTGCAGATAGGCCGCGTTATTCTTGAAGATGGCGTCGAAATTGGCAGCAACTGCGCTGTCGATCGCGGCTCCCTGGGCGACACGGTGATTGGTGCCATGACCATGCTCGATAACTTCGTGCAGATCGGTCACAATGTGCGTATTGGCAGAGCCTGTATGATCGCAGGGCAGGCAGGCGTGGCCGGCTCAACCACCATAGGCGATTTCGTCATGGTGGGTGGCGCGGTGTCTATTAGTGACCACCTTACGATTGGCGCGGGCGCGAAAATCGCCGGGAAAAGCGGCGTGATGCGCAACGTTGAACCCGGTGAAACGGTGGCAGGTTATCCCGCTGTGCCTGTGCGCCAATGGCATCGGCAGACGGCGGCACTGGCGACACTCGTGAATTGCAAACCCGCCGACAGGCGTTGAAAGCCTATGCTCCTGTTCTCTCCGTGCAGATGAAATGGAACCTCATTTTAGCCGCCGCCTCGAGATGGCTGGTATCTGCCTGCGGCGGGGAAACCCGCCACCCTCCCGGCCGTGGACGGCCCGACAGTTCGGACAAGAAAATGCCGCTTTATGACCCGCATGCGTACACAGCCTTGAACCCTTCTGTGGAAGGACTTGCTGAAAATATCGACATCGACGCCAGAGTCCTGGCGCGGTTTGCCGCCCGCTACCGTGAGCCTACCCGGGTGCGCAGTTTGTTCGAATTGGCTGTCACCATCGGGGCGCTTGCCCTCTTATGGGTGGCAATGTGGGCTTCTCTCCATATTGGCTATTGGCTCACGCTGTTGCTTGCGGTACCAGCCGCCGGATTTGTCGTGCGCGTGTTCATGATTCAGCACGATTGCGGACACGGCGCTTTTTTCCACGAGCGATCGGTTAATGACTGGGTAGGACGGGTCCTGGGAATCATAACCTTGACTCCTTATGACGTCTGGCGGCGCGCGCACGCGTTTCATCATGCCACGAACGGCAATCTCGATCGGCGGGGCATAGGTGACATCGACACGGTTACCGTGCGCGAATATCGTGCACGGTCGTGGTTGGGTCGCCTCGCCTATCGGCTCTATCGCCATCCCGCGGTCATGTTTGGCGTGGGACCAGCATATCTTTTCTTCCTGAAGCATCGGCTGCCTTTCGGCATGATGCGTGACGGCTGGCGGCCCTGGGTCAGCTCGCTCGCGACAAACGCCGCCATCGCATTGGCCGTGACAGGAATGATGGCGCTGGTGGGGACCTTCCAATTCCTGCTCATCCAATTGCCGGTCACGTTGCTGGCCGCTTCGATCGGCGTCTGGCTGTTTTACGTCCAGCACCAGTTTGAAACTACGCTATGGACGCACGAAGGTGCGTGGAACCTCCAAGAAGCGGCCCTGCATGGCAGTTCGCACTATGATCTGCCCGGCGTGTTGCGTTGGTTCACGGCCAATATCGGCATCCATCACGTCCATCACCTGTGCAGCCGAATTCCCTATTACCGATTGCCACAGGTGCTACGCGATCAGCCGCATCTCGTCGGCATCGGACGCGTCACCTTCATTCAAAGTCTGCGAAGCGTCCGCCTGACCCTTTGGGACGAAGCGCGGGGGCAATTGGTTTCATTTCGCCAAGTTCGCAGCTCCAAAGTGCTGTGATCGTGCCGCAGGCACCTCTCCGCGACGGCGCAAACGGGGGTCTATGCTGTCGCCAATTCCTTTTCCACCACATCCGCGAACGTGTCCACGTCGCGCAAGGTTGAATAGATGTGTGGGGTGATGCGCAGGCCATCATATTGGCCCGGCAACTCCACACGGGCGGTGACGATGTTGTGCTTGGTGTAAAGCGTCTCGTACATCTTGCCCGCATCGACGCCATTGAAGCCGACAAAGCCGATACCGCAGGATAACTCCGGACTCTCGCTGTGAAGGATCTTGACCTTGGGATTCTCCCGCAGGCGATGCGCCCAGCGGTCGCGCAGATAGCGTAGCCGCGCCGCCTTGCGGGGGATGCCGATATTCTCGTTGAAGACCAGGGCCTCGCTGATCGCGTTGGGATTGGCGGCGGGATGCGTGCCGATCTCCTCGAACTTCCTGATATCGTTCGCCTGCTTGGTGTCCGACGACATCAAGGACCAGGTCTGGGCGATGCGCTCCTTGCGCACATAAAGAAACCCCGTGCCGATCGGCGCGCACGTCCATTTGTGCAGACTGACGCCGTAATAGTCGCAATTGAGGTCCGAAAGCTTGAACGGGAAATGGTTGAAGGCATGCGCGCCATCCACCATCAGCGGAATGCCCTTGGCGTGAGCCATGTCGGCGATGCGGCGTACTGGGAAAATCACGCCGGTGCGATTGGTGATGTGGCAAATCAGGATCAGCTTGGTCCGGGGGGTTACCGCGCGCTCGATGCGGTTATAGAGATCGTCCGCGCTGGTCACAGGCACCGGGAATGAGACCGTCACCAGCTTGATGCCGTCGCGGCGCTCCCGCTGGCGGAAGGTCATCAGCATGCGCGGATAATCCTGATCGGTGGTCAGGACCTCGTCGCCGGGCTTGAGGTCGATGCCGTTCTGCACGATCTCGTTGGACTCGCTGGCGTTGCGCGTGATCGCCATTTCCTCCGGATCGCAGCCCGCAACGCGCGCCAGATTCTCGCGCACCCGCTCGATCTGCGGATAGAGCACATTGACCATGGTTTGGATCGGGCCCATGTCGGAATAGGAGAGATAACGGCGCATCGCGTCCTGCACCGGGATCGGCGCGGGGCTGGCATAGCCATTGTTGAAATTGATGACATTGCGGTCGATGGTGAAGGCGTTGCGGATATCCATCCAGTAATCTTCGTCGCGCGCCACATCTTCGGGCGTCCGGCCCGCCACCGCAGCGGAAGCGGTTGCGGATCTTTCCGCGGCGTCAGCCTGAAAGGCGACGAGAGAGACGGCGCCCGTCGCGATCTGCAATGCTTGTCTGCGGTCCATAAATCCCCCTCTGAATTCAACTCCTCGGTGGACCGTACCACGGTACCCGGACGGCTGAATACCTTCATCGGGTACCGGCTTTGGACCAGCGGCTGCCGCAGTGCGACATAGCCCGGCCGATGTCGGCTTTCAATCACACTGCCGCATTGCAACGCCGGCTCCGTTGCTTCGTGCTTTGCGAAAAATTACAGGCGCAGAACGCGCCAGTGCTGGGGAGCGGCCTGGTTGGCAACGGGCCTGGCCGATTGACGTACAAGCCCCCGTATGAAAACATCGCTTCAGGCTCCGGGCTGCGAGCCGAACAGGGGAAGGGATCCATGAAAATGCGCAAGATCGTGACTGTCGTCGCGTTGTTGCTTGCTGGCACCGCCGCAGGCCAATCCCAGGGGCTTAACGGCTCGGCGGAGTTTCAGGCCCAACAGGCGGCGCTGGAGAAAACCTATCCGCAACTGAACGTGGTCAGCGACCAATATATGCATCTCAGCATCCCCGGATACTCGATGGGTGAAACCATGGGTGTCGCCACCAATTCCAAGGGGCATCTGTTCGTCTATTCCCGCACCAATCCGCAAGGCGTTGCGCGCGGCGGCGCGGCGGCCATGCTGTGGGAATTCGACCCGACCGGGAAGTTCGTGAAGGAATGGGCCCCCCACAATTACGCCGCATCATTCGCGCACGCGGTCCGCGTCGACCGCAACGACAATGTGTGGCAGGTCGATGAAGGCTCGGGCATGATCGTCAAGTACAATCCGCGGGGCCAGCAGGAATTGTGGCTTGGCCGCACGCCCGAGGCGATCGATTACCTCGAGGCGAATCTGGAAGTCTTGAAATACACCAGGCCCAACGCCAGGGCCTTGCCGGAGAAACCGGTCGGCCGCAAGGGCGAATTCGACCGTGAAACCGACATTGCCTGGGATTCGCAGGGCAACAGCTTCATCTCCGACGGTTATGGCAACTCGCGCGTGGTCAATATTTCGCCCGACGGCCATTGGCTGAAGAGTCTGGGCACACACGGCACTGGCCATGCCCAGTTCAGTACCCCGCATCCCATAGCGGTTG
>Ga0182024_10016845_pt1 | contig 13806 bp, 13 predicted proteins | sample P32metaG_FD_120480 | JGI IMG/M metagenome (GOLD analysis project Ga0182024, IMG submission 120480) | Permafrost microbial communities from Stordalen Mire, Sweden - P3-2 metaG (Illumina Assembly) | ecosystem: Environmental > Terrestrial > Soil > Wetlands > Permafrost | place: Sweden: Stordalen... | reverse complement strand
ATCCAGGTCGGCAGCATCCAGGTGGAGCCCTCCGAGATAGTCAAGGTGAGCCTGATCCTGTCCCTCGCCGCGCTCCTGGCGAGCCGCAAGGGAGACCTGTCGGGGCGGGTCCTCGTCGTCGTGCTGGCCCTTTCGGTGCTCCCGTTCGCTCTCATCTATAAGCAGGACGCCCTGGGCAGTGCCATGGTGCTTGCTGTCGTGATGATCGGGATGCTCCTGATGGGCGGCACCAAGGGCAGGCACATGATCGCCCTGGCCCTTTTGGCGGCGATCGCCATAGGCGGGATCCTCCAGCTCGGGGTACTCAAGCAGTACCAAAAGGACCGGCTCATCACCTTCTTGGTGGCGCCCAGCGGGGTCGGCACCTCGAGTAGCTCTGCCAGCCCTTACGCGGAAAACATCGAGTACCAGCTGGGTGAGTCGAAGGCGGCGATCGCAGACGGCGGCTTGGGGGGAAAGGGCCTGTTCAAAGGGACAGAGACCAACCTGTCCTACGTGCCCAACCAGTCGACCGACTTCATCTTCACCGCCGTGGCAGAGCAGTTCGGCTTCGCCGGGTCGGCGCTCCTGCTGGCCCTGTTCGTGCTTATGATCTGGCGCTCCTGGCGAGCGGCCGTGCTCTCGCGGGATCTCGCGGGGACCCTTATCTGCGCGGGGGTGCTCAGCATGCTCACGTTCCAGGTCTTCGAGAACATCGGTATGACGATGGGCATCATGCCCGTCGCGGGCATCACGCTGCCGTTCATGAGCGCCGGCGGCTCCTCGATGGTTATCGACTGGATAGCGATCGGGCTGGTCGTGAACGTATCGATGCGCCGTCTCAGCTAAGGCTTAGCCTCGAATTAACCCTCCCTTAGCAAGTCCGTCAGTTTCGGGGTGCTTGGTCGCTAGACTTCTTTACTCAGATGACCTCGTTCGGGACCGCCAGGCCAACTGCGTTGGCGAGCGCACCAGCGCTCGGAGCGATCAGATGAACTGGCTGTGGTGCCGCCTCTGTAGGTTTGCCGGAGGACGACAGACACGAGGCGCCGTCTTGGCTAGCGGTGTGGGGACGCCGGCGCGGTCGGCCCCAAGCGGTGAAGTCCAGGTAAGCGCAGCCCAGCCGGTGCTTTCGCCCGGCGCAGGAGCGGTCAAAGGCGTGAACCCGCAGGTTTATTCGATGATGGCGCGCGACGGCGCGCGGCATGGGCCTCAGAAACCCAGCCGGGGACGTCACCTGACGTCTTGGTCGCGACGTGCGCAAGGCACGCTGCCCAGCGTGCCTGCTTGGAAGGGAAATCCTAAATGTCGGACCCACTGCTTGGCGAAGCAGGTAACGCCAACCCTGAGCCGGCCGCCCTGGGCGGCACCGGCGGGGACGAATTTACTAACCTCGACGGGACGCCTGGCTCTGTAGCAAAGGCCCCCCGGCGGCGCCGGCGGGGATCACGGGGCGGCCGGAGCCGGCACGGTGCCGGAGTGCCGTTCGCCTCCTCGTCGGACGACGAAGGGCCGGAAGAGGAGACGGAGCCGCCCCGCGCGGCGCCCGCGGCGGCACTGCTTGAAATCGACGAGCAGCCGCCTGCCGCACCGGTCGCCAAACCCAAGATCGGCGACACCCGCCCCGGTTCACCGCCGGCCCCCAAGCGCCGGGTGCGCAAGGACGCTGGTACCGCCCCCGCAAAGGTGCTCGCTAAGGATGCTGGTGCCGACGGTCTCGATGAGACCGATGACGCGGGAGGGGCGGGCGGGGCGGCTCGTCGGCCGCGCCGCCGCAAGCCCCTGCCGGGTGCCCCCGGGCCCGGTCCGGGCGGTCCGGTGGAGGCCGAACGAGCCAGCGGTGCCGAGCTCGCCGCGCCGGCTGTAAAGGCTCGCCCGGCGCCCAGGAGCAGGGGGGGCGCAGCCGCTGTCGCAGTGGCCGCACCCGACCGGTCGGGTGCGGCGAGACGGGCAAGCGGCGACAGGACCGGTGCCGCCGACAGGACAAGTGCTGCGGACAAGGCCAACCTGGAACGCCGCAACCGGCCGCTCGGGCGCTATCTCATGGCGGTCCATGTAGGCCCGACCGCAACCCAGATCGCGGTCCTCGAAGGCCGCACCCTGATCGAGCACTACGTTTCGCGCCCCGCCGACGACGCCACACAGATCGACGGCAACATCTACCTGGGCCGTGTGCAAAACGTGCTGCCCGGTATGGAGGCAGCCTTTGTCGATATCGGCACTCCGAAGAACGCCGTGCTGTACCGGGGAGACCTCCACTACGACGCTGACGAGGTCGACCCGCCCACCTCCGACGACGAGGGCAAGCCGACCCGGGGCCGCCTCGGGGGGGCGGCCCGAGACGCCCGGATCGAACAGCTGCTACGTACGGGCCAGAGCATCATCTGCCAGGTCACCAAGAACCCGATCGGCACCAAGGGGGCACGTCTCACCCAGGAGGTCTCCTTGCCCGGGCGTTTCGTCGTGCTCATCCCCGACAGCGACACCTACGGCATCTCCAAGCGCCTCGGGGACGACGAGCGGCGCCGCCTGCGCAAGATCCTGGACGACATCCGCCCCGCCGGCCATGGCCTTATCGTGCGCACCGCGGCCGAGGGTGCCAGCGCGGACGAACTGGGCCGTGACGTCGGCCGGTTGATGCGCCAGTGGGAGAGCGTCCAGCAGATCGCCAAGACTTCGAGAGCGCCGCAACTGCTCTACCGCGAACCGGACCTCGCGGTGCGCGTGATCCGGGAGGAGTTCAACCGCGACTACCGGGGCGTCGTGATCGACGACCAGCGGCTTTACGACCAGGTGAAGGAGTACGTCACCAGCATCACGCCCGAGCTCGCCGACCGCGTCGAGCTGGTCGACCCGACCGATGAGGCCTTGCCGCTGTTCGAGCGCTTCCGGGTGCACGAGCAGGTCCACAAGGCTCTCGACCGCAAGGTCTGGTTGCCTTCAGGGGGGTCCATCATCATCGAGCGCACCGAGGCGCTCACGGTTATCGACGTGAACACGGGCAAAAACGTGGGCACTTCGAACCTCGAAGAGACGGTGTTCCGCAACAACCTTGAAGCTGCCGAAGAAATAGCCCGCCAGCTCCGCCTGCGCGATATCGGCGGGATAATCGTGATCGACTTCATCGACATGGAGATCATGGCGAACCGTGCCGAGGTTATCCGCACCTTCCGTGAGGCTCTTGCAAGGGACAAGACCCGCTCGCAGGTCTTCGACATTTCCGAGCTGGGCCTGGTCGAAATGACCCGCAAGCGTATTTCCGAGGGCCTGGTTGAGTCCTACTCGGAAACGTGCCCGACCTGCGGCGGCCGGGGCATCATATTCGACGAATCCCTGTTGTAGACCTGAGGCCTCTGCGGTAGGGCTAGCTGGCCCGGGCGGGCACGCGCCGCTCGCCGTGGCCCGTGTAAATCTGTGTCGGCCTGCCGATGCGGTTGGCCGGTGAGCTTGTGAGCTCGAGCCAGTGGGCGACCCAGCCGGCGGTGCGCCCGGCGACGAAGAGGGGCGTGAACATCTCGTCGGGGAAGCCGATCGCCCGGTAGATGATCCCGGAATAGAAATCGACGTTCGGGTAAAGCCGCCTGGAAATGAAGAAATCGTCAGCCAGCGCTACTTCTTCGAGGCGCAGCGCGATATCCAGCAGGGGGTCGTTCGAGGCACGTTTTTCCACGAGATCCAGCGCTATCTGGCGGATCACCTTGGCCCTCGCGTCAGTCGTCTTGTAAACGCGGTGGCCGAACCCCATGAGCCGGAACGAGTCGTTGCGGTCCTTGGCCTTGTCGACGAAATGGCTGAGGGGTTGGCCGGAGTCCTTTATTTCCTGGAGCATCTTTATGACTTCCTGGTTGGCCCCTCCATGCAGCGGCCCCCACAGGGCGTTTATGGCAGCGGACACGCCTGCATAAAAGCCGGCTCCCGAGGATGCCACCATGCGCAGAGTGGCCGTCGAGCAATTGAGCTCATGGTCTGCGTGGAGGATTAGCAGCGTGTTGAGCGCCCTTGCTGTCGCATCGTCCGGCAGGTGGTCGCTTCCTGGGATGGCGAAACAGAGCTGGAGCAGGTCCTCGGCGTAATCGAGCGACCGGTTGCTCTTGGCCCGCGGAAGGCCGCGGAGCGTCGAGAGGGCATAACCGGTGAATATCGGCATCGCAGATAGGAGCCGCACCCCTGCCTGCTCCACGAGGGCGTGGTTGTCGGACTTGGGGCCGTCGTCAGAATACGCGGAGAGCGCCTCGGTGGCGATAGCCAACATGGCCATCGGGTGCATCGATTGCGGGAACGAGTCGAAAAGCCGCTCGATACCTACGTGCAGAACGAGCTTGGGGCCCCGCACCCGTGCGACGAACTCCTCCGACGCCTGCGGGCTGGGCAGCTCGCCGTAGATGAGCAGGTAAGCGATGTCCAGGAAGGAGAACGACGTAGCGAGCTGTTCTACGGGGTAGCCCCGGTAGAAGAGGCGCCCGGCTTCCCCGTCGACGAAAGTGATCGCCGAGTGGTAAGCGGCCGTGTCCGCATAACCCGGGTCGAACACGGCAAGGCCGTGCTGGGAAAGGCTGGAGACGTCGAGGGCGGTGCGGCCGAGCGTCGGTTCCTCTGCCGGTAGTTCGATCTCCGCGCCATCAAAGGTCAAGGTCGCGGGCCCTCTGGCCGCTTCAGCGCTGGGCATCGGAAGTGCCTCCTCGTTATGTGCTGGGATGTCTACCGAGCTTCCCGGTCAGCCTACTTGCGCCCTGCCGCTGAACGCAGGCGGGGCATTGCCGTTATACTGCCTCTCCTGTGTATGCAGTGATAAAAACAGGCGGCAAACAAGAGCGCGTCGAACAAGGCCAGCGCGTGGCGATCGAGCTTCTCCGCGCGGCTGAGGGTGACCAGGTTTCCTTCGAGCCGGTACTGGTCGTGGACGGCACGACCGTGCTCTCGACGCCCGCAGAGCTCTCTGGGGCGAACGTGAGCGCCAGGGTCGTAGGCGAGCAAAAGGGGCCCAAAGTAAGGGGCTTCACCTACAAGAACAAGACCCGTGGACGCCGTTCTTGGGGGCACCGCCAGCGGTACACCACCATTGAGGTGACCGCGATCACCAGGGAGGCTTGAGCAAGTGTCCAAGACCAAGGGTGGCGGCAGCACTCGCAACGGCCGTGACAGCAACGCGCAGCGACTTGGCGTAAAGGTGTTCGACGGCGGCCTCGTCACGGCGGGGTCGATCATCGTGCGCCAACGTGGCACTCGCTTTCATCCGGCGACGGGCGTCGGCAAGGGCAACGACGACACCCTATTCGCGCTTATGGACGGGCATGTTCGCTTCGCCCATCGCAACGGCCGGCGCGTGGTGGGCGTCGTCCCGCTCGACGCGGCGAACAACTGACATCACCCGGGCCCGTCCTGGGCTCGGTCCCTGGGGCCTAATAACCTCTCACTTGCGCCCGAGGTCCGTTCGTGTTCGTTGACGAGTGCCAGCTCCATGTAAAGGCCGGTGACGGCGGCGCGGGCGCCGTTTCGTTCCGCCGTGAGGCGCACGTCGCTGAAGGCGGCCCGGACGGGGGCGACGGCGGCAAGGGCGGGGACGTGTGGCTGGTCGCGGACCACAACGTCGCTTCGTTGCTCTCCTTCAAGGACCACCCCCACCGCAGCGCCACCTCTGGCGCTCACGGCTCCGGCAAAGGCAAGCATGGGCGGGCCGGGACCGACGTCGAGGTACCCGTCCCAGAGGGGACGATCGTGCGCGACCTCGAGGGCGAGGTGGTGGCCGAGATCAACGAGGGCGGCTCGCGCTGGCTGGCCGCCGCTGGAGGACAGGGCGGCAAGGGCAACGCCCGGTTCCTCTCCAACCGCCGGCGAGCACCCGCTTTTGCAGAACAAGGTGAGATCGGCGAGGAAGCCTGGTACAACCTCGAGATCAAGCTCATGGCCGACGTGGCGCTCGTCGGGTTCCCCAATGCTGGGAAGTCGACCCTCATCTCGCGCATTTCGGCGGCCAAGCCCAAGGTCGCCGGCTACCCCTTCACAACGCTGGAGCCACACCTCGGTGTCGTGCGCTTCGACGAGCACGAGTTCGTGGTCGCCGACATCCCGGGCCTCGTGGAAGGTGCGAGCGAGGGCAAGGGCCTGGGGCACCAGTTCCTGCGCCACATCGAAAGGGCGAGGGTGTTGCTGATCATGTTGGACCTCGCACCCGACGACGGGCGCGAGCCGGCCCTGCAGGAGCGCATCCTGCTCACAGAGCTCGAGCAGCACGAACCAGAGCTCATGGAGCGGCCCCGCCTCGTAGTCGGTTCTCGGGCCGACCTCGCCTCGGAGCCCTGGCGCTCGCATTCAGGTTTCCCTGCGACCTCAGCCGTTACCGGCGAGGGGATCCCGTGGCTGATGGGCCAGCTGGCGCAGCTGGTCGAGGGAGCCCGTGCCCTCCAGCCCCGCCCACGCCGGGTGATGCTGCACAGGCCTGTGCCCACGGGCGTGCTCGTGGAACGCGGGCCGGACGGGTCGCTGGTCGTGACGGGCCGTCAAGCCGAACGAGCGGTCGCTATTTCCGACCTCACGGACGCGGGGGCGCTCGCCTACGTGCAGGGGCGCTTGAAGCGGCTCGGTGTGGACCGGGCTCTCACCCGGGCCGGTGCCAAGGAGGGGGACCGGGTCCGCATCGGCCGTTTCGAGTTCGACTGGGAGCCTTGATGGGCCAAGCTTGATGGGCGCGCGTTGATGGCTACCGTCATCGTAAAGGTCGGGACCTCGTCGATCACCGACGAGCACGGCCACGTAGTCGAAGAGACGATGGCCAAGCTCTGTTCCGAAGTGGCCGAGCTCCACGAGGCTGGCAACCGGGTCGTCGTGGTCACGAGCGGGGCAATCGCCGCCGGCCTACCTGTGCTTGGGCTCTACCCCCGGCCCACCGACCTGGCGCTGCTTCAGGCAGTCGCGGCCGTGGGCCAGAGCCGCCTCATGGGCCACTACGAGCGCGCGCTCGAGGCCGTGGGGCTCATAGGCGGCCAGGTGCTGCTGGCCCCCCTCGATTTCATGCACCGCGCCCAGTACCTGCATGCGCGTGAGACACTCCGCATCCTGCTCGACCTGGGCGTTGTCCCGGTCGTCAACGAGAACGACGCCGTCGCCGACGACGAAATCCGCTTCGGCGACAACGACCGGTTGGCCGCCCTCGTGGCGAACCTGCTCCAGGCCGACCTGCTGGTGCTACTCACCGATGCGGCCGGCTTGTTTACTGCGGACCCGCGCCGCGACGAGCAGGCGTCGCTCGTCGAAGAGGTGCGTGAGGTCGACCAGGTTCTCGCCCTGGCCGGAGGCGCGGGCACGAACCGGGGGAGCGGAGGTATGGCCTCCAAGCTGGCGGCTGCGAAGATCGCAGCTTGGTCGGGGGTCCGGGTAGTCATCGCCTCGGCCGAGCGGGCCGACGTGCTGCGGGACGCATTGGCGGGCGCGCCCGGCGTCGGCACCGTCGTCAAGCCCCGCCTCGCGCGCCTGTCCGCCCGAAAGCTCTGGATCGCCTTCGCGCTCGCCCCAGCGGGGACCGTCGTCGTCGACGCCGGTGCCAAGCAAGCCCTCATGGACAAGGGCGTCTCGCTGTTGCCGGCCGGAGTGCGCGAGGTGCGCGGGGAGTTCAACGCTGGGGACGCAGTCGCCGTGACAGGCCCCGACGGCGAAGTCTTCGCCAAGGGCCTGGTGCGCCACACGGCCAAGGCGCTCTCCGAATGGGCAGGCCGGCGGACCTCCGAACTACCCCCCGAGGTCCCCAAGGAGGTCGTCCACCGCGACGACCTGGTGATCCTGCCTTAGGAAGTGCGGGTTACCCTCGACGGGCTGACAGGTAGGCCGCCGGCAGGTAGCCGGTCGGAAGGTGGGCCGGCGATGTCGGGCGTGTAGATCCCCGGAGCGGCACGCCGCTGGGCCTTCACTGCATACATGGCGCGGTCGGCGAGGGCCATCAGCGCTTCGGGAGTAACCCCCTCTGTGACGTGGGCCCATCCGACGCTGGCGCTGATCGTGACGATATGAGCGTCGAGCTCGAACGGCACCGAGAGCTCGTGCTCGATGCGCTCAGCAAGCTGAGCGGACGAAACGTCCGTGCTGGGGCACGCGACGATGAACTCGTCCCCCCCGAAGCGAGCGACGACGTCCCCTGCGCGCGTCACACGCTCGAGGCGTTGTGCCACTTGGACCAGGAGCCGGTCGCCATAGCCGTGGCCGAGGCTGTCGTTGACCGCTTTGAAACCGTCGAGGTCGACGAAGAGCACCACGCCGCCCAGCCCAGGCCTCGCCGCGTCGGCAAGGGTCGGGCCGAGGTTCTGGGACAGGAAGAAGCGGTTGGGTAGCCCGGTCAGCTCGTCGTGGGTAGCGAGGTGCATAAGGGCTTCCTCGGCCTTGCGACGCTCCGTAATGTCCCGCGCAGTGGAAATGGTCTCAAAAGTGCCGGGCTGAGCACCCTCCACCAATTGCGCGAGCACCTCGACCCAGACGTATGTGCCATCGGCACGCAGGAGCCGGCGGGTGACCCTGACGACCTCTCCGGGGGCTCGTTCCTTCAGTGAGAGTAGCGGGGCGACGTCGTCAGGGTGGCACATTTCGCTGGCTGTACGACCGACCAGGTCCTTCGGGCTCATGCCGAGCAGGCGCTGCGCAGACGGGGAGGCGTACAGCACCACCCCGTCAAGGCTGCACCGCACCACCAGGTCGCTCGTGTTGTCAGCCAGGAAACGCAGCTCCCTTTCTGAGCCGCGCCGTTGCTCGGCGATGTGCGCTATCAGTTCGGCCACCAAGATGCACCCCACGATCATGAGCAGCACGCTCAAAAAGCCGAGCGGCGTGGATTTGCCGCTCACCGCCATGGGCACCGTGTAGGCGACGGCGGCCAAAGGGGCCAGCCAGAAGGAACTACGGCGCGGCTGATGGGCACCCACCCAGGCAAACAGCAGGAACAGAAGGACGGTACTGGTGCGGGCCGGCACCCCGGCGAACTCGGTCAGGTCGACCAGGGCAAGTAACGGGAACGTCAGTACCAGCGTCGCCGAGTCCTCCCAGCGCCCCCAGGGCATTAGCCAGATCACGACGGCCAAGGCCAGGCAACCTGTCCCGATCGCAGCGACGGCCACACGGTGGACCGGGCCCGGCATCGGTGACCCGGCCAGGGCGACGACGCCGCAGATAGCAAATAGGAGGGCCGCTTCTCGGGCCGGACCGGCAAAGGGGGCCTTCTTCACCCTCTAGGGATCGGCAGCTCAGAGCCTTCTCTGATGCCAATTCTGCGAACAAGGCGCTCAGGGCCCGCGGGGGCCCTCAGGAACCTACGGTGCAGAGCCCCCAAGCAGTAAATACCGGGACCGGCAGGTCTCCTGGGCACGTACCCGTGTTGAACGACCCGACATAGGCCCAATGGTGCGCGGGTACCTTTTCGAACACCGCAGTGCCGTGGAACTCTGCCAGGACGGCTGCCCCTGCCGGAGTGCCGCTGCGGGACTCGGCCAGAGCTGATGGGACGAACCGCGATATGGCCCAGTAGGTGTGCACTGCGGGCTGCTCAGCGTAAAAAACCGAGCCGACCGCGGTCGACACGATGTCGGAGGCCTTGATAGCGGCGCCCCCAGGGTCGGCACGGGCCCAGGTCGTTCTCAGCAACGGCCCGAAGTGGGCCGGGACGGGCAGGTTGACTGCCGGGCTCAGAGCCGACGCCGGGTTGATGGAAGAGCTTGCCGCACCGGGCCCTGCGCCCGAGCCGCCACTGCTCGAGGTTGCATTGCCAGCGGCCCGTGTCGAGACGCCGGCATTTCCCTTGTGGCTAGCGAGCGAACTGGAGGACGTCCCGGCCCTCGTGGTCCCGTGGCTGCCATTTGCGGCCGCGCCGGCGCCCGGGTTCGTGGTGCTCGAGTCAGGGACCTGCTTGGACGAAGAGGCCACCGGGTTACCCTGCTGCGTGTTGTGGTCAATGACCACCACGGCGAGCACGGCCGCTCCTGCTATGAGCAGCACTATGCCCCCAACCCGAGCAACAAGAACACGTCGGCGCGGGCCAATCCTTTCGGTGGCGAGCTCGGGGAAGACATGTCTGGCGCGATAACCCACATTGGTATTTTCGTCCTTTTGGTGCCGCCGGACGCGGATGGTCGGCTTTTGGCGGCGATAAGCACTGCGGCCGAGCTCAGCTAACGCGGGTAAGGGCGGCGTTCAGGTGCTGCTGGGCGGGCCGGCCGAACGGCGCCGCCGGCTGCCCCTTGTGGTGTTGAAGTGCGAGAAGCATTAGGTGGCAATGAGACACTAGGTTGCCAGCAGAAGGTGAGGCTGCCGGCGCCACCGGCGGTTTCGCAGTGCTCGGGACAAAACTTAGGAGGCAGCCATGCAACTCGGGATGGTCGGGCTTGGGCGCATGGGCGCCAATATCGTGCGCCGGTTGATGCGCGCCGGTCACACCTGCGTCGTCTACGACGTCAATGCTGACGCAGTGAAGGGCCTGGAAGGACAAGGCGCGACGGGTGCGGAAAGCCTCGAAGACTTCGTTGCAAAGCTCGTCGCCCCGAAAGCGGTGTGGGTCATGGTGCCGGCCGGTTACGCCGGGGAAACGGTGACCAAAATTGCCGCTCTCATGTCCCCGGGCGACATAATAATCGACGGCGGTAATTCCTATTACCACGACGATATTGCTCGTGCAGCCAAGTTGAAAGAGCAAGGTATCCACTTCGTGGACGTGGGCACCAGCGGCGGGGTGTTCGGCCTCGAGAGGGGATATTGCCTTATGATCGGCGGGGAAACCGAGGTGGTCGATCATCTCGATCCCCTCTTCGCCTCTATCGCCCCCGGGCTCGATGCCGCGCCGCGCACTCCGGGCCGTAGCGGCCGCCCTTCCCGCGCCGAACAGGGTTACCTCCATTGCGGGCAAGCAGGTGCCGGCCATTTCGTGAAAATGGTCCACAATGGCATCGAGTACGGGATGATGGCTGCCTACGCCGAGGGCCTCGGGATCCTCAACAAGGCAAATATCGGCAAATCGGCGGCGGCCACCGTCGATGCCGAGAACACCCCTCTCACCGACCCGGAGCACTACCAGTACGACCTGGACGTGCCTGAGATCGCCGAGGTCTGGCGGCGGGGGAGCGTCGTCGCCTCGTGGCTGCTCGACCTGACCGCCCACGCCCTCCACGAGGACCCCAAGCTCGCCGGCTTCGAGGGCCGCGTCTCCGACTCAGGCGAGGGCCGCTGGACGATAAAGGCGGCCATCGACGAGGCGGTGCCGGCCCATGTGCTGACCGCCGCGCTCTACGAGCGCTTCAGCTCCCGCGGCGAGGCCGACTTCGCCGACAAGATCCTCTCCGCCATGCGCAAAGAGTTCGGCGGCCACGCCGAGCAGGCCAACCACACGACCTGACGCATCCGGCCTCCTCAGGGCCAGCACCAGCTGTGCACGGCCATCCTCAACGCGTTCATCGCCTGGGACGGCGGGCCGCAGGGGCCGGAAAGCTAGCACGCCTGAAGCACTTCCAGCATTGCCAGCTTCATGACGAGGTTCACTCGCTCTCGGAGAGGTGCCGGTGAACGGCGGCAGTGGTGCGGTCGAGGTCGTCGGTGGCGAGAAGGTCGAGCAGCGAACCTCTGAGTACCGCAAGTGCCAGGCTGCACTCGGCGGCTCCAGCGGCGGTCCGTCGGCGGTTCGGGGGTTGGCCTGTGGCGAGGACACCGAGCCAGTCCTCGACCGTCTGGCGAGCGAAACCGGCCCAAGGCCCGTCGGGTTCTGTGAGCGAACGAGCGTAGGCTTGGGCCCAAAGGACCAGCAGCGCTCGGTGTTCCCTGGCGGCCAGCCAACTCCATGTTGTCCTGACTATGTCGGCCAAGCCACCAGGCCTCCTGTCGCGGCGGGCACGGTCCAACAAGGCAAGCTCGTCAGTACGAGCGCGCGCGAGCAGGGCACGCACGAGCCCGTCTTTGGAGCCGAACAGGAACAACAGCACGCGCGGGCTCGAGCCGATCGACCCAGCTAGAGGCCGGAGCGACAGGTCGGCGAGGCCGTGTTGGAGAACGTACTGGTATGCGAGCTCGAGGAGCTCGTTCTGGCGGGGAGAGGGGGCTCGTGCTGGCTCGTTCACAGCGCTAGTCTGTCACTGAAACAACTGTGGCAGTAGAGGAGGCGTGATGGGCCAAGCGCTCGTACGGCCCTTGGGACGGCCTGGCGACCTGGGCTGGGTGGTCATGGCACATGGGGAGCTGTACGACGAGGAGTTCGGTTGGGACGGCAGTTTCGAGGCCCTCGTGGCCAGGATCGTCGCCGACTATGCCAACAACCACGACCCCGTCCGCGAGGCGGCTTGGATCGCTGAACTGGACGGGGCCCGCGTCGGGTGCGTGTTTTGCGTCGCCGCGGATGACACGACCGCCCAGTTGCGGATCTTGCTTGTCCAGCCCTCCGCCCGAGGTCATCAGCTCGGAGGTCGGCTGGTGGACGAATGCGTGGCTTTCGCCCGCCATGCCGGCTACAGGCGCATGAAGCTGTGGACCAACCACCCGCTCGTCGCCGCCCGGAGGGTTTACCTGCCGCGCGGTTTTGTCTTGGAGGCTGAGGAGCCACACCACAGTTTCGGCGTCGACCTCATTGGACAGGTCTACGGGCTCGAACTGGAATAGGAGGCCATCCTGCGTGCGGGGGTAGACCAGCCCTCTTCAGACAGTCGGCCCGCTGGGCCCGGCGAACCCGGACCGGCAACCCCATGGGCCCCATGGCCCACGCTGTCCCCACCCGGGGCCAGGACCGGCTGCCCGCCAGGCGGAGCGCCAGATCAGCGGTCGCAGCACGAAGAAGAAGAACAGCGGGAACGCCAGCCACAGCCAGACGTGGCCACCGACGGCGAGCGCCAAGAACAGGATCACCCAGGCGAACACGGGTACCCGCCACAGGCGCCGCCCCGCGCGCCACCTTCTGGTCACCCACGCACCATCAGCCCAAGCGGCCGGACCGGGCTGGTAAGCCGCCCGGCCGTCGAAGGGGAGATCGGTGATCAGGCCGTCGAGCTGGGCATAGGTCTTGGCCTCGAGGCAGCGCCCGTAGCGGTCGGCGTACTCGTCGGCGTCGAGGCGGCCCGCCACGTGCTGGCGGCGAAGGAAGTCGCCGATGGCCTCCCGATCATGGTCCGAAGCTCGCAGGCTCCGGTCCTGCGGGGAGTACGTCGAGTAACGGTTGGTGTTGTCGGCCATCTCGCTCCTTTAGGGGTTCAACCAGCTACACTATAACTCAAGGATTTTTAACTATCAAAATCTCTTGAAGAAAAATCACCACCATCACATCGCCCGCCTGGCGCCCCTTCTTCCGCAGCTGGCGTTCGCCCTGAGACGGCGGGCGGGCGAGGTGCCGGCCATCCTGAAGGTGGGCGGGAGCCACCGCGAGCGTCACATTGCCGCCCTCGTGTCGCTCGGAGTGGGGGGGCCCGCCACCGTCTCGGAGCTGGCCCGGCGCATCGACATGAGCATCGCCCACGCCAGCATGGTCGTCGGTGACCTCGCACGAGCTGGGCTGGTGGTGCGCGAGCACGACGAAAATGACCGGCGCCGCGTCGTCGTCTCGCTATCTGAAGCGGCCAAGCCGGCGCTTGCCCAAATGCGGGACCGCCACGCACACGCCCTCACACGGTTCCTGACGGACCTGGAGGATGAGGAAGCCGGGCGCTTCATCACGCACTTGGCAAACCTTGTCGCGCACCTGAACGCCCGGGACGACAATTACCCCGGGGGCAACCCTTGGTGCCCCCGTTAGCTACGGTGCCTTGACAGGTCTAGCCGGGCGAGATGTCGCTTCCACCTTGCAGGTCCTCCACCTTGCAGGTCCTCCACCTTGCAGGTCCTCCACCT
>Ga0182024_10016844_pt1 | contig 13807 bp, 32 predicted proteins | sample P32metaG_FD_120480 | JGI IMG/M metagenome (GOLD analysis project Ga0182024, IMG submission 120480) | Permafrost microbial communities from Stordalen Mire, Sweden - P3-2 metaG (Illumina Assembly) | ecosystem: Environmental > Terrestrial > Soil > Wetlands > Permafrost | place: Sweden: Stordalen... | reverse complement strand
TCGCTTTCGCAGATCGCGCAATCATCAAACTGGGTGCCGGGATAGAGAGGGACGTGCTGGTGCATCCGCCTTTCGACCTCGACGGCGCGACGTTCGCCACTGACTAAACCTCGGAATCACCATCACTTGAATATTTTCGCGAATTGACTTTTGGCTCATTTTAACTCCTCTATTAGATTTGCAGTGAGAGGTCATAAAAAAAATACAGCTATCACACAAGATATACCCACCTCAGAAGTATCGTGAGACATACCTCTGGGGTATTGGAAGTCAATATATCTCTCAGGCCATTTTATGACCTCTCACTATTACTTAGTATACTAACGATTGGTTAGGGTGTCAAGCCTTTAGTCAGTATTAATGTTACAACTATATTACGTTATATTCCAAATGCCCCAACATATTAAGGCTAGTATAGATAACAGCATCAACGAAAGAATACCGCCATAGGCTCCTAAGACAAATGGGCTATTGTCTTTTTCTGGACTATCTTCTCTATAGGCAAAATAAATCCATAGAGTTTCCCAGCCAATGAAACCGAATATAGTTCCAAGAAATTTAAGTAGATGCATATTACTTTTCCTTTATTGGCTTTACTCTAAGTTTTAATAGCGTCCAATGGTTATCTTCCCACTTTACTTTACAACGGGTTACTCTTGATCTAATGCCATCAACTAGAAGAATGTCTCCTCGATATGGAGGACTAGAGGGCCAAAACTTAATGACCTCGTGTTCGGGTGGCATTGCATCATATGATTTCTTTAATCTCTTTGGCATATCTATATAATAGCACATATGGGGATCATGGGCTCGTACAGGAAGAAATTACTTTATTACAATTTGGTTAAGATTTGATTTAGTTACAAAAAAAAATAGTACCCATAATTTACTAATTAAAGTAAACTACAGATACTACCTTTTATTTAATTTATTATCTTACTATCAAAATGATCACTACAATAACAATGATCAAAAGCAAGAGTCCGCCGCCTATAAACATAGACTTCTCCTTTCAGCTATTTAATATTTAGCCAATTGGATTAGCCTACAGCAGGAGGAGGAGGTCCAACTCTCCAACCACCGGTAGTTCCACCGGTAAGTTCATTAAGTAGGAAACCAATCCAGCTAGCAATAAACCAGCCTAATGCTGCCATACCGAAAACTGCAGTTGGAATTATGACGCAAATAATTGCAATAGCTGCACATATTAGGGCTGCTATTAAAAATACTCTCATATTTCTCCTTAATTGTTTAGTTGTTAGTTATTAGTGTTAGTTATTAACTGGAGTACCAGCAATAAGGTTAATGGTTGTAGCTGTTGAAGTGTCTTCATCGAAGGCAAGAGTACCAGGGGTAAGAGCAACACCGTTAAGTGAGCCAGTTACAGTTAGTACGTCATCAATAGTTAATGCACCAGTTGCCGTCACGAGGACCGTAGTTTGGTCAGCAGAAGGTACTGCTGTAAACTCTGAGCCATCCGCAAATGTAGATGTGACTGATCCAGCATCCAATTGGTCACCAGTAACTACATTTCCAGCGACGTCAGTTAGTGCTAGAGTTACGGTAACATTTTGATTGTCATTTAAGATAAAATCTGCCATGTTATTTATTTCCTTTTTTTCTTTATTTGTTTTTATATATAATATCGATTATTATATATTTGTTTTAGGAACACCAGGGTCTAGAGTGATGTTTCTTGGTATAAATTCATTAATAATCTCTACTTTAATTGAATCTTTCAAAGATTTAATTAGCTCTAAGACTAATTCTTCTATATTAGAATCAAAATGATGATAGACATCAATTATTTTGTACTCTTTTTCATAGTGATCTGAATTTAGAGGTGTTTCATCCTGGCTATTTTTTTCATTATTGTCCACTGTTGACACTCCTATACCACTTACTAGTTCGCCTACTATCAATAGTTATTTAATATTTTTATGATAATTGAATGACAATTAAATTTATTAGTTTATTGTTTTATTAGAATTATTGGGTTTATTTTCTAAAAGATCAGTAATATGTTGTTTGAGAGATTCGTGGTGATCTTGAGCTTGTTGCATTTTTTCGTCGTGATGCTGTTGAGCCTGATTAATTACTGCTTTGTGGTTACCATCTAGTTTATCGTGAACACTCTTAAAGTGATTATCTACCCAGTTACGGAATTTGGGAACAAAGAAATAAGAGAATATACCAACTATACAGGCTTGCCAAGGCCAGGTAGCACCAATATTAGTTTTAACTGCTTCCCAAGCAATAGTGGAAATTATCTCATGTCTAAACAGATCCAAATAATGGACTATTAGATGTAATTGCCAATGCATAATTAATTTATTAGTTATTAATTAATTATTGAGTTAGTGAACAAAATGGACGAGAACATCGACTATACCTAAGAGTATAATACCCCCATAATAATAACCCAATTGAGTCCTAGTAGAACCTACTTTTTGACCTTGCTGAGAGGACATAAAATCATTAATGACTTTAAAGTTAGAGTCAACCTTATCATTTAGTGCTTTGAGTCCATTATCAATTTTATCGTCTAATGACTTAGCTGATGCATCAACTTTTTCGTTTAGTGACCCATGCTGAATATTGTATTCTTCTCTACCAATATAGTGACCTCTTTCACTAGAGATTTGTTCGCGCAATTCATTAGCCTTTTCGTCCTTATACGTTTGTTGGTTGCGAGCCAAATTAAGGGCTTCTTCATCAGCCTTTTGCTTAATTTCAAGTGCTCGTTGATCATCTTCACGCATTGCTTCAGCGTGTTGTATCCAGGCTTCAAGAGTCCATACAGGACCAGGGGGTTGCATTAACGAAGCATTATCGTTATTATATTTATTGTTATATCTATTGTTATCGTTTTTATTCTTTTTTGTCATTTTTAATTCCTGATTTTTAATACTATTTCCTATAATTACCTTATAATTCTTTTACAAACACTAGTTGGAGTTTGTGGAACAATTAAAAAATGGGCAAAACAAAGGGGCCTGGGGATGAAAATAGAGACGGAAATTATTTTTCTGTATTTATAAGAGATTTCCTATACTATTTAGCGAAATTATTTTTCTGTACTCTGTCAATATCTTAGATAGGAATCATGTTAATAGTAATAAATTAGGGAATTAGATGGGTACTTAGTAAATTGGGATTTTCACTCTACATAAAAAACGCCTTTTAGATATTATCCTATAGATAAGCATTCTTTTAGCATTTATTAGTATATACAGTTAGGTACTTATAATATATAGACCCCCCCTTTGGTTTTCTAATATGTACATAGTAAATAGGGATTTTCAGTTCATATAAAAGGAGAGGTAGCTCTTTAATGCCAATAAATCCTGGGACTCCAATGGCTTTTGATCTTTTCACAGAAAAATCTAATGGTAAAATTTTGCTACATTTGCAATCGTCTAATGGACCTGTTATAATGCCATTATCGCACCCCTCAATGGCTAATGCACCTTACATGCTAATGCTAATGCAATACCGATGGGATTATGTGATATCCAATAGAAAATATCTAATGGGATGGGCTATGCCCAAAGATAATAAAAAGAAAGTGAGTTAAATGACAATGTCAAATATGTCAAATGACTTTACTGTTGTTGACGACAACGACGACGATTTCCAAGAACTACTGAATGGCATTGAAATTGCCCCAGTTGTTCCTGGTAAGAGTGGTGGTGGACGTTCAGCCAATAACATTGGAGCAGAAGTGCTGGGCAGAGTAATGCTCGCAGAACTTCGAACGAATCACCATGTCAACCTGTCAACCGACCTTGCAAGTAATACTTTGTGGGGTGTAATCGACCAAAAGTCTTTTGACAGGGCTCAACGAATCGCCAGAAAGGTCGAGGATAAGAAATACTCTCAGACCGGCATTTTGGCTGTTTCATTGGTCAAAGCACCCGAAGGCGAATTCGGAATCGGTGTTATGCAGTGGTGGAAGGCAACTCTTGTGAATGGTGTTTTGGCATTCCAAAAGGCCTATCGCAAGGGAGCAGATTACCAACTCTGTGTCAACCCTCAGGGAGGTAATGGTATCTACAAGATTGATGCCAAGACTTCTAAGCCATCGTTCACAACGGACAAGAATGGAAATAAGTACTACATTCCATTCCCATACGCTGAATTGGTGTCTTTTGAGGACTACCTCAATGCTGTTGTCACCACAACGGAAGCACCTGTTTCATTCCCTGAAGAGGAAGTTTCAAACCTGCAAGGCCTCTCAGAGATTCTTGCCAATGTCAATCTCAATTCAACTGTTATCACAAATGTTGAAGTTGAGACCAACTCAACTCAAGATGCCAATGACATCGACGAAGATGAGGACGAGTTTGAGGAAGAGGAGGTTTAATACCTCTTCTTTCCTAACTCAAAGTTAGTAAGTAACTGTAGGCTAGATTCTAACTAATAATAAGTGCCAGCGAGCGCTATTAGTTAGTATTGATAGTCGGATCAAATCCACCTACAGTACTATTGCGAATGCAATAATAATCTCAAATTGAGACAAGCAATAACAATACATAAGAAAAGAGCAATTTATTATGGCTGCAACTATCCGTGACTTGATGGACTTCTTCGGTTTCAAGACCACTTCTGAGTTCACTCCCGAATGGAAGAATCTCACCGAAAAGGACAAGGAACAGCTCAAGGAAGGTATCGGTAACGCTAGTTTTAACTACTAGAAATAGTAGACCTAATGTTTTAACTACTAATTTAATTGATAGTAATATCAACTAGTTAGTAGAGTAACTACAGACTACGAAGTTGGTAGTATAGTCAAACTAATCTGTAGTGCGATTACAAGCAGTAAGAGTAATCCCGATTGGATAGGCGGCTAAATCTATCTCCCAAGGGGTAATGGGTAAAATATCCTTAATGTAACATATATGAAGAAGTACCCCTAAATATAACTAGTTTCCGCCAGTTCTAGATCAAAAACTGGCCACTTCTCTAAGTCCTGGTACTAGTAGTTATTGTGATAGTAGTACTAGTAGTTATTATGGTCATCACGGAATGTTTCCATACCATTGAGTCTAGTATACTAATATCTGTTTGTCAAATGACCTGATCAACTAGTGTATTTATGGGGCTATCGACGAAATTTTGAATAGTCTTAATTTGTAGGGCCTCTGACCAGGCCTAATACATCACTCTAGTTAATTATGACCAGATTGGTCAAGAATTAAATCACTAACAAATATTAACAAATTTGGTTCCGGCCCCCAGGCCCCCAATAATAAAGAAAGGAGAAACATGATTGATGTAAATGTATGTTTCTACGGCTGTGGTAAACAACGTACTGGAGTTGATGATCCATTATTTAATGGTGAAGATGACTTTGTATGTAATGATTGTCGAGAAATTGAACGCCGAGCGAAAAATATGGATATTCCATTCACTCGTGAAGAATTTGAACAAATGGATAAATTAGAAAATGAATTTGCTGAAGAATTTATAAAGAATCATCCCTGGATTGTTCCAGATCAACAATAAATAAGGAGAATAAATGAAACCAGGAACAAAAATAGTTAAGGATACTACTCGTAAAATTGATCACGATATTACGGTCACTGGTGTTGGTAAAGAATCAAGTGCATCTTGTTTTACTTGTGGTGATCAAAATCAAGTTCCATTTCCTTCATTTGCTAGGGGTTCACGTAATCATGTGAATCGTCAAGTTCGACTTCATAGAAGTAAGAAACAATTGATGTACAATTAGAGCGCGTTAGGCGCTCGGGGTAGTGAATCCATCTATAATGGACTCGTAGATATTGGTAATGGAGTGAGTCTTTCATCTCCCGCTTATCGGTTCACTACTCCGAAGGCTTAATGCTCAAAAATCTTATATGTGATTATATAAACACAAATGAACTGCATAGAAGTAAGAAACAATTGATGTACAAAGAACTGACTAGACTACAACATTAGGTCTGATGGGGAGTAGTGACGTTGACTACTATTTATTTGCGGTAAGTAACCGTTCATAAGGTAAGTATTAGCGAAACCCACAGGTAGTGGAAACGGACACCACTTTAATAAAATGCCGTACCAACCTGGGTATTGTTGGGTTAAAAACTGCCCCTTATCTAATGTATGAATTTAAGACATAGTAGCAAGTCTGAAAAATGGCTATGAAAGGTTGCTATGGTTCATACGTAGAAGTGAAGCTCAAACACTTATAAAATGGGGGTTGTACCGTGGACGGTACATTAAATAATATCCAGTGTAATCCAACGGTGCGAGGAAAGCACTTAGTAGATACATAATAACAGAGCAGTTAGCCAGTTGTTGGTCTGGCGAATCTTATCAAAATCAATATAGATGCAGTAAACAAATAGAAATTAGATAATCTAGCTAAATTGATCAATGGTTATTATAATTAATTGTCGGTCCTGGGTATGACTGGGGGTTGTAAAACCCTATCGATAACTGCCCACTTAATAATGCTAAACTTAGCAATAGTAATAATGGTCCTGGGTATGACTAACATGTAATGGTCTTTGAACGACTAAATATATGGTTAAACTGCCCCTTTTCTTAACATAAATGTAACATCTTAACCTAATCTCTGATTATATGATATAATAGAATATATGATCAATAAATATGTAGAACGCGGAAGTAAACATATACGCGAACAAAAAAACAAACCGTGTACAGATTGTGGGGTTCAATACCCATACTATGTTATGCATTTTGATCACGTTCCCGAACGTGGTCTTAAACTATTTTCTCTCACTAAAAATCAATGTAATCGCTCCATTAAATCCATCGATGCTGAAATTGCTAAATGCGATTTAGTATGTGGTAATTGTCATTCTGAAAGAACTCATCAACGTGGTCAATTAGTCGATATGGATAAACATAAACGTAATCTAAATCAATCAATAAATAAAAAAGAAAATTTAAAAGAAATCAATCAATATTTATCAAATTCATATAAAATGTGTCTTAAATGTGGTGTAAGAGTAACTGATGTCATATCTCATGAAGAATGGCATCAAAAAATAGAACGAATAAAGCAAATAAAAGAAAATTATATTTTAGAATAATTAATAAATTTCAAATTAAATTGTAACCTAATCGTAATAAAAGAAAAGGAGAAATGAATGAAAAGAATAACAACATGGATAGAAGCCTTAGTATTAACAGGAGTATTAATGTATACTGGTTTCCTTATTGGAAGAATCAATAAAGTTCCAGTACAACATATATCCACAAAAGCACCATTAATAGTAAAAGAAGAAATATGTATGGCTAATCTCAATAGAGGCCAGAAGTCAGCAGTAATGGCATATCATAACTGTATAATTGGTGTTGATGGTGCTTGAAGTATTCTAGCACAGAAGGTCAATGGATGACTTATACAAATATATTAGTTATAATATCAATAATTATTAATAGTCTTGCATTGATTGCTGTAGGATATGCTTTAATATCTTTGTACAAAGATCGTAATAAACTCAAGGAGAATGGATGAGAACAATAACCAAATTCAAGATACTCGTATTAGTGTGGGTATTCTTAGCATTTATGTGGATGCATTATGGTGGTAATGATTGGCACTTTGAAACTAAATGGTGGATACAACGTTTTATTATTATACTAATCTGGCTACCTTGTAGTACGTATTTGGGTAGATATTATGCAATATGGAGACAAGAACAAAAATAACAAAAGATCCCACATGGTGCAGAGTACAAGTTCGAATCTTGTATGGGACACTGCTTTAATTAAAGAAAGGAAACAAAAATGGAAGTTAGTACAAAGTTTAATGAAGGTGATATGGTCTTATACAATTATAAAGATGAACTTAATAACATCTTCATTAAAGTTCAAATAACAAGAGTTGAAGTTAAATCAGGATGGGGTAGTCAACCACCATATATTCATTATAGTATACTCTTTAATAGTAATTGGATGGACCGAGTATCTGAAGATCAACTCTCTTCTTTATCAAAGAAAGAAATCAAAAAGTTGAGAAAGAAGATAAATGCAACCCAAGAACTTATATGAGGGTATTGTAAAACATACACCTGAAGGAACTGTTATTGTATTTAATAACGAAGAAGAAGCAGCAAGTATTATGAGTATACTTAGTTATTTAAGAACTAATAAACAGAAATTGGAGAATTTAATAAATGAAAAATAATAAAATTATGAAGATTCATACAATTGATCGTGAATTTTGTAAATGTAAACATCATTCATGGAGATTAAATCATAATTTGAAGAAAATGCAAAAAAAATTTAACAAAGCATTAGATAAGATGTAAGTTAGTAAATTCACTATTGGTATAGTGAATAGGTAATATAGAATAATTAGTCCCCCTGGTTATTCTATATTACCTATTGTCTATATCAGTAAAGAAAGGAGTAACAATGATACTGGTCATTGATGATGTGAAAACATTTCCATTTCCAGATGATGTTGAAGTTATTTATGCCAGAACATTATCTGATGGATACAGATTACTTACAGAAAATCTTGATCAATTGTGGTTAGACCATGATTTGGGTGGTGATGATACCATTAGACCACTAGTATTAATGCTTGCAGAAGCAGCATACAATGGACAACCATGGAGTATTGGACGTATTATTATTTGTTCACTTAATCCTGTTGGTATTGATTGGATATTTTCAACACTAAGTCCATACTATGATCTAGTGATTTGTAATGATCCAGAATCAGTCTTTGATCTATTGGGTAGTACTAAAGCAAAGTGGTATTAAATTATCATAATAAAGGAGAAATAATGGGAGCACATGCATACCATGATGAATTAGAAGGATTTGACTCACGTCAAATTTGGCATGATAATTGTGAAGAATGTGAATTTCGTTCACAGCATCTACCATCAAGTATTGGTTATTTAGATAATAATAATCTTTATAGAGCAATCCAAAGAACTAAAGATTGGATGAACAATAAATTTGATATTATTGGAATACCATCTCAAACAGAATTACCACTTTTACGTTTATTAGAAGTATTTATTCTTCTACAAGAATGTTTAAGTTATATATCACAAACATCTATCACTGGTAAAGAATTAAGTGAAATGGGTGGTATTCCTGGAGTAACTGTAGAAGATGTAGAAGATTTTCTTAAAGAAATTAGGAGATAAATGAAAATATTTAAGAATTTACTTATAGCATTTGGAGCATTCTTTGGAACATTAATTGTAGTTGGTACATATGTATTTGGATGTGTCAAATTAGCAATTTGGGCATTCTTTCATTGGCCAATATGGTACCAAAGTGCATGGATTTGTAATAGTAACAATATTACTAAACATACCATCTACTGTCACCCAACATTCTGGAGTAGTAAACTCCATTATGGAATGATCTTAATGATAGTTATTATGATTATATTTACAATTATTATTGGATCTATATTTAATTTTGTAATTGAAGAATCATAATTAAGCGTCGTATGACGCTATGAGTAGTAGTACAGCGTTTAGGTTGATGACCTCTATGACGGACAGTCTCTTATCTAATCAATAAGGTGTACTACTACTCATAAGGTTATACGAATCATAATAATCGAAGTAAAATAAGAAAAAGGAGAAATAATGAGTCAAAAGGCTTTTATTGAAAAGACTGCCCAAATTGGATCAGTAACTGTTATCAGGGATTGGTCCATGGGTAAATATGGTGTAAGTGCCAGTTGTGAAGGTGATGAAGATAAAGTTCCCTGGACAACTGATATTTATGAGTTTACTGATTTAGACATAGCTAATAGTGTTTTTGGTTTATTAGTATCTGTAATAGTTGAAATGAGTCCGGAAGTCATTGCTGCACAAATTCGATTAATGCCCGAAGAAGAGCAATAATGGGTTTAGATCAATATTTATTTGGTAAAAACAGTGATGGTTCACTTACTGAAGTTGCTTACTGGCGTAAAGCCAATGCTATTCATGGATGGTTTGTTAATAATGTCCAAAATGGTATTGATGACTGCCAAGAGAGTATAGTAACTCGTGAACAATTAAATGAGTTATTATCAGTATGCCATGAAGTAATTAAAGTAACTGATCTAATTGATGGTCATGTTTATAATGGTGCACATGCAAATGCAGAGACTAACTTTAAGATGGTTGATGATTACATTGAAGGTAGAGTCATTGAAAAACCAGAATTAGCAGAAAAGTTATTGCCTACTCAAGAAGGATTCTTTTTTGGTAATACTGCTTATGATGAGTACTATTTTCAAGATGTTAAGGATACTGTTAACCAATTACAGAAAGCTTTAGTGCTGGAATTTCCAGAATTTGTGTATCAATCAAGTTGGTAGTATAATGTAATATAGCGCAGTCGTATGGCGCTAAGAGTAGTAGAGCCAGAGAAAAGAAACCGACCTTGTAGGCTGTTAGTCGTCATTGCAACTCTACTACTCTTAGGACTATGCGAATAGTTCTGGTAACCCCAGGCGAATACCAACACTGAATTCTTTTGGTGCAGTGAGTTTGACTCTCATATGGGGTGCGATGTAGTAAGTTAGATGTTCTTGCCCTAAGCCACTGGCTTAATAGGTGAATCATCGGTGAAGAAGAACTCCGCGACATTTAGTTGTGCGGTTAGTAGCTTACTTACTATATCAAGTGGAAGCACCATATTTTTATTTGCGTTACAAATAGAAATAGTAGTTTAGCTGGGTGTATTGCTACACTCTGGGTTGGGTGTATGCGCTGTATTGGTACGTGGATAGTAGACCCTATATTAATTTATTAAAAACGTGAGAATTCGAAAAGTGATAAGAGTAATTGTCCTGAACGAGCTAAAAGTAAAGATCTTTTGCGGTTTGTTTTCATATCACTGATATTACCGTATCAAGGGAACAGATTCTGTCAGATAACGAAAACACTTTCGAATTAAATTGGAGAATTCTGTGGTGCCAACCTCCTCCAATTTTCTTGCTAATAATTAATGTAGGGTCTGCTATCGGCTGACCAATAAGGGTTAGTCTTTAGTCTTCCTAATAATGATACTGTATCTTAGGCTTTTTATATTTTTTCACCTTTGATATACTATCGAAATAATGTTCATCTGGATGATAACATTATTTGTTAGGAAGGAAGTAACCACCTCGGACATGTGGCTAAACTGTCCCATTTCTTAATCAAAATAAAATGAAAGGAAAAAAATGGATGAAAATAAAAATGTAATAGAAAATATTGATGATTGGGAGGATGCAACCATTACTATTAAGATTAAAGGAAAAGAATATGAAGTTCCTTGGTTTGAGTTTATTGATATACTTCCAATGTATGGAATACACTAATGAAAATAAAATTACCTAACACGGACAAAGTACATCGTTGTCCTGGATGTCATAGTATATTTAATATCTATTATACAAATTTTGGAAGTTATAATATTGGTAATAAGACCTATCATTTACGAACAAGATTGATTGAACTACTTCCTTTGTATCATAAGGAATGCGGAACTCTAAAGCTTCCAATGATCTGGAGTATTAGTGTTTGGAAATCACACAGACAAATCAAAAAATGGAATAGGGAGATAGAAAATGACTAGACATTCAAGACATAAAGTAGTAAGTAATCAAGGACCAATGGGCTATTGTGATAATAACCAAGATGTTCCCCATCGTATCATCATTACGCATACAGATGGATTATTTAATCAAGAAAAATCATGTAAAAACTGGAGACTCAGTAATCGAATGGCATAAAGGAGAATAAATGAAAAAAAGTATGTTCTGGATATATTGGTGTTTAGGCTTTATTGTTTGGGATGCTTATTGGGCTAGTCAACATCCAATAGGATCGGGATGGTGGTGGTTTTTCGCTATCTTCTGTATCATAATGATATTGTTCCTAAACGTTTGGATAAATAGATGGCAGAAAGAAAGGAAATAAATGTTTTTTTTATTAACATTTATATTTTTAGGATTTTTAGTACTTGTAAATGTTTATGGACACAAGAAGCCAATATTATATCTAATTAATACAATATTATTAGTGATTATAGCAGCTTTAGATTTTACACAACCTGGAAAGGATTGGATAAATACTTTTTGGGGAGTTTTAATGCTAGTACTTGCTATGTATTGGGGAAATTTATATCTTAAACTTAGATAATAAGTATTACTAACTTCTGGCTACGAAAATGGTAGTAGGATCAAACCCACCAGAAGTACTATATATATTCGTAATAATAAAAATAAAAGGAGAAAATAAATGGAAATAAGATCAGCTAAAGATATTCTACAAGAAGTTGAAGAAACTCGTAAACAAATTGGAACAGTATCAATGATAATTGATGGAGCACAAGTTCATGTTATAGTTGAATCACTTATTGAAGCTCTTAAAGTTATTGCAGAACTATTAATAGTATCTAAAAATACGGAATCTAATGAGTGGCCTGCTGAGTTTGGTTCTCAAGAAGATAGTGTTAAGAGTGCTCATGAATTAGGCTTTACGACTATTTCAACTATTAGAACATTTATGGAAGCACTTCCTGATAATTTAAGAGATTTTGATAAGAAAATTACACCAGAAACACTGGATCTAATTGAGAATTTCTTTAGGAGAAATTAATGTCTGATAATAATAATGAAATAAATTCTGAAGATAATATATCAAAATTAATGAATTTACTTACAAAATGTAAAGAAGTTATGAATATACAGAAAACAACTATTAAAACTTTAAACGAAACTATTGATATTTTTAATCAAATTATAGAATTAAAAGATGACACAATCGATAGACAGTTACAAATGTTACAATTAATGGAATTAAAGTTAAAAGAATTTGGAGTCGAGTTAGGTTCAACGATTTAACCCCATATGGTACAGTGTGAAAGTTCAATTCTTTCATGGGGTACTCCTCTAAATGAGGTAAAAAGTAAAAGGAGAAAAATGATTAAAGTAACAACAAGTAGTGGAACTGTGTATATCATTGACGAAAATAATCAACAAATCAAGCGTATACCTCGTCCTGGAACTTCTTTTGATTCAATATTAAGAGGTTTTGTTAATGTTGGAGAGTTTCAACCATATACTGAATTTGAAAGAGATAGTCTTAAAATAGGTGGTGGTCTATACGTTAAATATCCCAATGAACAACATTGGAGTTATTCTACCCCTATAGTAGAAATTGAATATGAATTTGAGGAGGAAGATAATGCCAAAACTGGAGAATTGGCCAACTAAACCATGTCCAACTTGCGATGATGAATATGCATACTTTGCAGGAGAGTGGTTACACTGTGGTACTATGTTTGATGAAAGATGTCCAGCGATAACTCCTGGACTTAATTATGAAACTCCAGAAGAAAGAAAAGCTTCTTATATTGCCAAGTATGGAGAAGAAGATTGGAAAGCAAATCATAGTAGTTAAGTAGTAATCCCCTTGTGGCGCAATTGGATAGCGCAGACGGTTTCTACCCGTAAGGTTTTTGCAGGTTCGAGTCCTGTCAAGGGGACTTAGTAGTACCAGATCTCAAAACATGAGAAAAAAATAGTAGTTAGAAAGGAATTAGACTGTATGCAAAAATCCTTTGAAGTAGAAACTGTACCTGTTGGTACAATTAGTGCTGGAAATTCAGAAGTTAAAAGTTACTTTTCGTTTAGACCAACACCAGTAACAACAAAGAAGGTAAAAGGAATTCCAGGAATGGATCTAACCATTAGAGCGACGGTGAACTCTCCAAGAACAAGTAGAGCAATTCGTCGTGCTATGAATGGTTCATTTGGTAAGAATGAATTGCTGGCATCAGAGTTTAATCTATAGGGAGCACATATGGAAGTATA
>Ga0182024_10016843_pt1 | contig 13807 bp, 9 predicted proteins | sample P32metaG_FD_120480 | JGI IMG/M metagenome (GOLD analysis project Ga0182024, IMG submission 120480) | Permafrost microbial communities from Stordalen Mire, Sweden - P3-2 metaG (Illumina Assembly) | ecosystem: Environmental > Terrestrial > Soil > Wetlands > Permafrost | place: Sweden: Stordalen... | reverse complement strand
GGGGTGCTGTCAACGGTGACGGTGGCGGCGCCGCGGGAGGACTGTCGTAACCCAGTGGCAGACCTGGCGGCTCGTCATAAATGGGCGGCGGAACTGGCGGTGGCGGTGTCAACGGTGGGATTGGTTGCAACGTGGGCGGGTTCCCGTTGCCCGGCGGTCCCGAAGGTTGTGTCAACGATGGCAGAGGTGGCGGCGGCGGCGGCGCGGAAGAGCTGGTGTAACCCTGAGGAGGAGGAGGAATGGCACCCAAGGGCTCTCCAGACGGAGCAGAAGGAGTTGTTTTAGGCACTACGCGGTTCCCGGGCGCTGCGCCGGCGCCGCTCCCTCCGCAGTAGCCGCTCCAACCGGCGACCGAGGAGGTTCGGGGTGGTGAGAAGCGATTGCATCGGCGCCCAGGTAGGCGGCGACGACCACTGGATCGGTAAGCACGTCGGTGGTATCGCCTTCGGCGATAATCTGTCCAAGATGCATGCAGATCATCCGGTCGGCGAGGGACGACACCAACGGAACGTCGTGTTCGATAATTATAAATGCCGCGCCCGTTTGCTCACGAAGGCCGAGGAGCAGTTCACCGAGTGCTTCACCCTCACGCTGGGCAATCCCTGACGTCGGCTCGTCGAGAAGCAGGACCATCGGATCGTTAGCAACGGCACAAGAAAGTTCCACCACGCGTCGGGTACCGGTCGACAGGTCCGAGACGAACGCATCGCGGAATCGCCCGAGTCCGAACTCCTCGATCAGCTCCTCCGCCCGGACCTGCACTTGCTCTTCGGACCGCTCGGCCTGGGCCAGGGCGAGAGCTGACGCGAGTGGATCGCGGACCGGCACAAACTGCTCGAGGGCAGTGGCAATTGCGTCGTGCACCGTCATCGATGGCCACAGCCGGGCATCCTGGAAGACCCGACCAAGCCCTCGATTCGCACGCTGCGCCGGCGAGAGTCTGGTGATGTTGACGCCATCCATGGTCACATGGCCTTCGTCGGGCGTCACAAACCCTGACGCGACGTCAAATAGGGTCGTTTTGCCGGCGCCGTTGGAACCGATGATTCCCAAGATCTCTCCGGGGGCGACCTGCAGGCTTATGTTGCTCAAGGCGGACACACCGCCGTAATTCTTGGTCACCCCAACGAACGCACAGGCTGGCTCGACCAACGGGCCCCTCCCGGCGCCCTGCGCCGGCGGAGCGACCCCGGTCGGAAGTGGCGGAGGCGTAGGGGTGACCACTCCGCCCAGCAGCGCGGATATCACGGCGTCGGAGGTCGCCTTGCGCGTCGGAGATCCCACCGCGTCCAGCCTGCGTTTGCGCGCCCGCTCGGCCGCATGAAGGAAAACCGATCGTAACAACTCCGGTTGCTTGGAAATGTCCGGAGTCGGTCCGCTGAATCGAACGCGCCCGCGCTCCAAGAAGATCGCCCGGTTGGAAATCGCTGTTGCAACATTCACTGACTGCTCGACGATTACCACCGTAACGCCGCTAGCCGCGAGGGCTCGGATAACCTCCAGCAGCTCCGTTACCAGCGAGGGTGCCAGTCCAAGGGACAACTCATCGATGAGCAGCAACTTGGGCCGACACAACAACGATTGCCCGAGCGCCAACATCTGCTGTTCGCCGCCGGACAGGAGCCCGGCGCGTTGATGCTGTCGGGCGCGCAACACCGGGAAAAATGAGAGCACCCGATCGGTAGCCGCCGTAGCGAAGTGTTTGTCCTTCTGATACCTGCGGGCCGTCCAGGCGGCAAGTCGGAGATTCTCTTCGACGGTCAGGGATGGGAAAATGCCACGCCCACCGAGCACGGTCACCAGCCCGGCCCGAACTCGCAGGACTGGAGCGAGGCTTGTGATGTCCTCGCCCATGAACTCGATGCGGCCCTTCTTCGGGCGCATCAAACCCGACATGATCCGCAGAACTGTGGTCTTGCCAGCGCCGTTGGTTCCGAGGAGGGCCACCACCTCACGCTGCGCCACCCCGAGACCGACCCCGAAGAGAATCTGCGAGTTTCCGTAGGCGGCATCGACGTCGGAAACCGCCACCAGGGACCGGCGTCCGTCAGGTGGGGTGGCATCGGGGGTCGTGTTGGCGGTGATCGCTCCGCCCCCGTGCAGCTCCAGGTCCTCGAGCGCGCCGAGGCGCAGCGCCGCGGTATGGATGAGCCTCTTGGCGCCGTCGTCGGGGCCCGATGGCGAAGGTGGCACCAGCCTGGGGGGACTCGCACTTTGTGGGAACACGAGTTCTCCGGTCCCGGTCAGTCCCTTGGACTTGGCCACCTGGGCGACCACGAAGTCGCGCCCTAAGAAGACGAGGCCGCCCAGGCCTTCGGGAAAAATGCTCAGCACAACGAGAACACCGGCTCCGGTGCCAAGCAGTTGCCATGTGGGATCGCCAGCCGTCGAGACGACGGTGAGGTACAACGCCCCGATGACACCGCCGGTGATGGATCCGAGACCACCGATCACTACCATGATGAAGGCGTTGATCGAATCGTCCGCCGAGAATCCCATCGACGATATTCCCGATTGGGAGACGATATACACCGCACCGGCGATGCCGGCAATGAACCCCGAGACCCCGAACGCGAGCAGTTTCGACTTGAGAGGGCTCACACCGTAGGCCGAAGCGGCCCGCGAGTTGTCCCGAACGGCCACAATGGCTCGAGCCGAGCGCGATCGTCGCAGATTGTGTGCGATCACGATACCGACTAGCAGCACGACGAGGGACAACTCGTAGAGCCAGTTGGGATTCAAGATGTCGAGGTTGATGCGCTCGAAAATGTTCTGTGGCCCTACCTGGTCCGGGTCAAGCCATGGGAAGTATTGGGAACTCAGTACGTAGTCCGACATCACGACTGCGAACGCGAGGGTCACCACAGCGAGTGCGGTGCCCTCCAGGCGCAATGCAGGAACTCCGATCAATATCGCTAGGACCGCCCCGGCCAACCCCCCGAGTAGCAGCGCCAGGATGAACGGGACGTGGACATGGACCATCAATGAGCCAGACACGCACGCGCCCATCCCGGCGATGGCCACCTGACCAAGGCTTATCTGTCCGGCCCAGCCGGTAAGGATCACCAAGGAAACCGCAATGGTTGCGTAGACGGCGCAATAGATTCCGTCGGCGACCAGAGACTGAGAGGCGAAGAAGGGAAGAGCAACGGCTGCTCCGACGACGATCGTCAGCAGGAGTGCCCGACCCGAGATGATCTCCCTCTGGCGGCGCAAGGCGTCAGGGATCGGTGTCACCTCACGCACAGCGATGAAGTCCCCGAGCCCAGAATCGGTGACTCGGACCGAATCGTCCCGCCCGGTGTACCGGCGCACGAAGGGCATGCCCACCAGACCAATGATGATGAGGAAGAACAACACGACTTCGGAGTACACGTTGGTGTGGAAGCTATAGAAGACCGCTTGCTGCACGATGCCGATGATCAGCGACCAGAACACCGCGGCGGGCAGCGACTCCATCCCAGCGAGGACGAATGCAGCCAGCGGAACGAGCATCGAGTCGGCGAGGGTGAACGTGCCAAGACTGCTGCTGATACCGCCGATGGGTTGGGCCAGAATGGAACCCACGCCTGAGAGCCCGGCGGCCACCATCCAGGTGATCCGGCTCAAGTTGCGTACCGGGATCCCCAGGAGCTGAGCGCGCTCGCTGGAATCAGCGGCGCCGCGGATCGCCATCCCGGTATCGGTCTTGATGAGGAACCAATAGAGCCCGATCAACGCCACCGGTACGACGATGATGGCGATCAGGTCGTCGCCGGTGAAGGTCAGTGGGTTCACATGGAAAGTGAAGGTGAAGGGCGTTTTGAACGTCGAGATCGGTGAGAGGTTGCCCCTGAACAGTTGGGGCATCACAATGGCGAGTGCCCCCAGGACCTGCGCGATGCCGATGGTCACCACGGTCACGATCAGACGAGGTGACCGCTCGAAACGCCAATGGATGAACATGTCGACCACGAACCCGGTCGCGATGGCCAAGATGATGCCCAGAGGAACCGCTGCCCAGTAGCTCGACAGCACTGGAAGGTGTGAACCGGTCACCAATAAGATTGCCACCGCACTGGCGAGGCCTCCGAGGGCCGCCTGGGCGAAATTGATGACCCGGATGGCTCGGTAGATGAGGATGAGCCCCATCGCGATAAGCGAGTTCAGACCGCCCAGAACGACGCCTAGAACGACGATGCCCGGGGGAACACCTCCGGGCATCCAGCGGTTGCCAACGATCCAGGCCACCGCAAGCAACATCGTGGTGAGGACAGCGACGACGACTCGACGTTGGATCTTGTTCTTCTCGAACCTGTCCGGCGCCGCTGCCACTCCCCCACTTATTCCGGTTTCGGTGGTCATGGACCGGCCGCCCCTGAAGAACACGACAGTTGCTGATGTCGTGGCACGTCACTCCCGTGCGCGTCATAGCTGTACTCCTTGCCGCCATCGCAACTAACGAAAGCACCCCGCAACCCGTCGAGCCCGCTTATCGACGAATTGTCGTACTTGACCACCTTGTAACCCGACGACGCGTCGAATGGGCCATCCTTGCCGTTCCAACCGCCGAGCATCCCTCCGGGTACCGACCGGGGGATCAGGCGCATCGCCGCCTGGAAGTTCTGAGGGGTGAGGTCCGGGCCCGCCAGCTGGAGAGCGTCGAAGAGCTGCAGGATTGATTGATACGTGAAGATGAACGACGGAATTGGCTTTACGCCGGGGGTTTGATTCCCGATGTTGTATGCCCGCACGGCCTCTTGCTGGGCGAGTGGCATTGCCTGATTCCCCGTCGAGATGATGTGGTCCCGTTGATCGGCAGGAAAGAGACGGGTCAGTGCGTCGGTGTCGGTCTCGCCTCCGGCGAAGTAGGACTGGAACCACCACTCGGGGTAGTAGCCCTGCTTGTCGGCCGCCTGCATCATGAAGGTCGGGGTGATCGGGTCGGCCGACGAGACGATGATCGTCGTCACCCCGGCCGCCTTCATCTGGGCAACCGCGTTCTCGGATTGCTGGACAAGTTGGGCCAGGCTGAACTCCACCCCGACGGACCTCACGACTTTCTGGTGGTACCGCTCCAAAGCGCTGACGTCGCTTTTGGCGCAGGCGGCGGCTTGGGGGTTCTGGGGGTATACCAGCCCGTACACCCGTGGACCGGTCTTCAGGGCCGGGTCACCCGACTCCGAAGCGGGAAGACCGCCGAGCTGTTTGCCCAAGATCGCGGCGGTGCCAATCGCCGCCTTCGTGCAGTTCGGCCCCGGGGTGTACTCCCAGGGCGCGTACTGCTGGCTCCAACTGAGCTCGTTCTCGTACAGGCTCGAGGCAATAACATGCTGGGCAGCCAAGTCGGTGGAGTACACCGCACTCGAATCGACGAGGGACATGTCGGCGAACGCCTTTACGCTGCTGGCGACGGTGACCGCGTCCTCCTGGGCCTGGGCCTGATCCTCACCCAGATCCTCGTCGATGAAGTCACCCTTTCCCGCGAATGGCACCAGTACGACGTGGCGGCCGTAGAGCTCGAAGTTCTTGTTGAAGGCGTTGATGTAGGCCCGCAGAGTGGCGATCTCCTCGGCGTTGGTCCCGATCACCGCCGGTGGGACGAGGGCGTAAAGCTCGGCCAGTTGTGAGGTGGAGGCCTCCCGGTACGAGATCGTGATCGTGGTGCCGGTCACGCCCCGGGTGGTGGTCCCGCCGTTGTTCCCGTGCCAGGCCGGTTCACACGGTGGGGCGTACGCCGACCAAGGGACCTGGCGAACGTTTGTTCCGCACTTGACGCCATTGATAGCGGTCCCGTGGGCATAGCTGGGATTGGGCGGAGTAATCCCGCCGGCAACGTGGATCGTCGTGGTGCTCTGCGAGATCCCCGGCGGCGAACTCTTGGGCACAAAGAGCAGCAACGCCAGTAGGGCCGCCAACACCACGACCAGGTACACCCGGTGACGCCGGATCGCCACAGTGGTCCGTCGACGGATCGCCGTGATTGGATCGCCATCCCCCGTCCCGGTGGCTCCAGCCAACACATCTCCCTCACGGCCTACCGGCGCCGCCGCGCATTTGCCGTCCGGGGCCGGACAGCAAAGCCGGTCTCATTGGAGAAAGCCCAGACCAGCCGCTTCTCCACGATAGTGCGCACCCCCTCCGAAAACGGGGAGTCCGGCTCAGTCGGCCTCGAAGACCGACCGATCGCCGCGGGCCAGGGCCTCGACCAGCCGCCGATAGGCGCCGGCCGAATCCCTCCCGTCGGCATCAGTGTCCATCCACCGCACACCGCGGGGCCCACTCCCGCGGTCCATGCCAAAAATGCCCAGACGGGGCTCATACGAACCCCACTCGTAGTTATCCACGAGCGACCAGTGAAGGTAAGCGGCGACCGGTACCCCGCGGTCCAACGCGTCGAGCAGCGCGCCGAGGTGGGTACGCAAATATCGGGGTCGGTCCAAACCATCGAGACGCGGATAGGCGCGACCGTTGCGCACGAGGGTGGCCATGCCGTTCTCGACCACCCACAGGGGCACGCCCGGGGTCAAGGCGCCCTGATCCGAGCACCACGCCTCGAGTCCGGCCGGGTTGGCGGGGACATCCCATATGGCCCGGGAGGGTTCCCAGCTCCGCCCCCCCGAAGTCTTGTGACCGGGCCAACGGGTGGCACGACTGGCGACCGGGTCGTACCAATCGAAGCCCACTGAATCGAGCGGTCGCGGGTGCTGGCTGTTGTAGACCGCGTCGACCACGCGACGTGGCGAAGGCCTGCGCAGCCGGGACCGCACCAGCTTGCCCGCCCGGCCGTTGGCCGACCCGCCGTAGGGGGAGACCGCTGCGAACAGGGCCCGCAGCGACAGCTCGCCCGCATTGTGCGGAGGGAAGGCGAAATTGTGGAGTGCCCGGCGCTCGTCCACCCAGGCATCGAGCTCGTCTCGCCCGATGCCGAGGCTGCGCGCGCAGAGCAGGTCGACCAACAGGCGGTCATAGTCGTATAGGGACGAGGCACTGGTGTTGGTGGTCACTGTGGCCTCGGGCTGATAATCCTTGATCGCCTCATAGGCCAACACATGCGCGGTGAGCAGGTTGTCGGCTACCGCCCAGGCGTCGGCCGCGGCCACCCTGCGGCCGGGTGGTGTCGCACCCTCGATCCAACCCATGAGCGCCAGGATGTTGGGTTCGTTGATCGTCACCCAATGACGACAGACCCGAGCGAGTCGGGGTACGACCTTGGCCACATGTTCGGCGAAGCGGTCCGGAGAACCCGGGGTAAGCCAGAACTCCTCGCCGAGGAACCAAGGATGGGTGAAGTGGTGGAGCGTGACCACCGGGGCGAGCCCGCGCTCCGCACACATGTCCAGTATCTCGGCATAGCGATCGAGTGCACTGGTGTCGAACTCGCCGTCGGCAGGCTCGAGGCGGGACCACTCCACCGATAGCCGGAAAGTGTTGCACCCGAGGGACGCCGCCCGGTCAAGCGCCTCTTCGGGTTGGCGCCAAAAGTCACAGGCGACCCCGGAAGGTTCGACCCGACCACTGCGTTCCCAACCAACCCAATTGTTGGCCGGTTCACCCGGTCCGTTGTACCCCCCTTCGACTTGGAAGCCGGCCGTCGCCACCCCGAGGAGGAACCCCTCGGGCAGCAGTCCACCGGAGGCGGCATCGAGCATTGCGACAGCATGGCACTCCCGGGCTTCTCGCCCCATCCCCGGCGCGGCGCGGTAGCGTCGGGCCGCCCGAACAGCCCTGTGGGCCAGAGCCAGCGGTCTCCGCTCGGCGACGACACGAGAGGAGCACAGCGATGGCAGACGAGGTCCTCCGCGAACGTCGCGGGCACATTGAGATCCTCACCATCAACCGACCCGAGGCCCGAAACGCCATCAACGGTGCGGTGAGCCAAGCCATGTCGACAGCCTTCGACGAGCTGGGCGCAGATCCCGACGTCTGGGTGGTCGTCCTCACCGCCACCGGGGAAAAGGCATTCTCCGCGGGCATGGACCTGAAGGCCTTCACCAGCGGCGAAGGCGCATCGATCATCGGCGCCACCGGCGGCTTCGCCGGCATCGCCAAACGGGACTTCCCAAAACCGCTCATTGCCGCGGTCAACGGCTCGGCCCTGGCCGGAGGCTGCGAGATAATGCTGTCGTGTGACTTGGTGGTGGCCGTCGAACACGCCACCTTCGGGATCCCCGAGGTCAAGCGCGGGCTGATCGCCGGTGCGGGCGGCCTGCTCCGGCTGCCCAAGCGCCTCCCGATGGCCATCGCCCTCGAGCTGGCACTAACGGGTGACCCGATCGACGCAAAACGGGCGCTTTCGCTTGGGTTGATCAATCGGGTCGTCCCCGCCGAGCGATTGCTCGACGAGGCGTTGGCCCTCGCCGAGCGGATCGCCGAGAACGCCCCGCTCGCGGTGCGTCATTCCAAGGCGGTCATTACTCAGGGCGCCGAAGTACCCGAATCAGAAGGCTGGGCGATCAACGACGCCGCAGTCGGCGTCGTCTTCTCCTCGGCCGACGCAATGGAGGGGCCGATTGCCTTCGCGGAAAAACGGGCGCCGAACTGGCAGGGGAAGTAGGGCCCGCCGGCTGCCCTCGGCGCGGTCGCCTCGAGCGCACGATCGGGCCCGGCCCCGGGGGTCGACGCCCCGGATGTGGTCCTCGCCGTGCAGCTCGGGTCGTACCCTGCGGGGTTGGCGACCGTTCTCCACCGTCGATCGACCTCTAGAGGGCCAATGCCGTCTGGGCGGCCACGCCGGGAGCTCGGCCTTGGCGGCTGGTCCTGGGAATCTCGTTCAGCGGGCCCTGACCGTCATCCAGCGCCCGGCAGGCGCCGAATATCCGGTGCCCCCTGGCGGTAGTCCATTCCGCTGGGGAACGGTCTAGCCTGGGGACCGGTAGCCCCCGCCTGGAGGCCACCGTGCAAGGAGACAGCGATGCTGGCAGAGATATTCGGCGTGGACGGGATCGTCGTCCTGATCGTCGTCCTGGTCGTCCTCTTCGGCGGCGCGGCCATCCCCAAGCTCGCTCGGAACCTCGGTTCGGCCAAGAACGAGTTCGAGAAGGGCCTGAAGGAGACCAAGCCCGAGGGTGACGTCGCCGGGGCGAACCCGGCCACCAACGGCGCGGTCCCCAAGGACGCCCCCGCCAAAGCGGCCGACGAGGCGGGGCCGAGCAACCCCACGTAGTGTCGTTCCATCACCGCGGCCTGCTCGCCCGGTGAGGTTGATCATCGGGGTCCGCCACCCGCCCGGGTCGCGCCGTCGCTTCGCGGAGAGGGGGATCGCATGGCTCACGACGTTCTCGAGCTGGCCGACCGGCTGTGGCGGGGCGAGGTTGGGACCGCCGAATACCACCCGGTCGGACATCTCGGAGGTATGGCCGAAGTGTGCGAAGGAGTGGCCTTCGTGCCGTCCTTCGCCAACGTCTCGGCCTTCACCACCGACGACGGCCTGGTGCTGGTCGACACCGGGAGCGCCCCGGTTGCTCCGAGCATCCACGCCGAGTTGCGTCGATGGACCGACGCTCGACTCAACACCGCGGTCTACTCCCACGGTCATATCGATCACGTCTTCGGGATGCCGGTATGGGAAGAGGAGTCGGCGTCCAAGGGTTGGCCAGCCCCCCAGGTAGTCGCCCACGAGGCACTGCCCCGCCGCTTCGACCGTTACATCCTCACCGCTGGCTACAACCAGGTGATCAACCGGCGCCAGTTTGGTTTCACCGACCTCGTCTGGCCGACCGAATACCGCTACCCGGACCGCACCTACAGCGACCACCTGGTCGTCGAAGTCGGCGGCACCCGATTCGCCCTCCGCCACGAGAAGGGCGAGACCGACGACCACACCGTGACGTGGCTGGCCGACCGGCGGGTGTTGTGTTGTGGTGATCTGTTCATTTGGGCCTCCCCCAACGCCGGAAACCCCCAGAAGGTGCAGCGATACCCCCGGGAGTGGGCCATGGCGCTACGCCGCATGCTCGAACTCAACCCCGAGTTCCTACTGCCCGGCCACGGCTTACCCGTTGTCGGAGCCGACCGGGTCCGCCAAGCCCTGAGCGACACGGCCGAGCTGCTCGAATCCTTGGTGGACCAGACCCTCGAGCTGATGAATGGCGGAGCCCGCCTCGATGAGGCCATCCAGACCGTCCGACCGCCCGCTCACCTCGAACACCGCCCCTACCTTCAGCCGGTCTACGACGAACCCGAGTTCATCGTCCGCAACATCTGGCGTCTCTACGGCGGATGGTGGGACGGCAACCCCGCCACCTTGAAGCCGGGGGCCGAGGGAGCGGTCGCCAAGGAACTGGCCGCGCTGGTCGGTGGGGCGAACACCCTGGCCGACCGGGCCCTCGCCCTGTTGGAGGAAGCCGAGGCCGGCAGCGAGGTCGGCGCCGACGCACCCCTGCGGTTGGCGGGTCATCTGGCCGAACTGGCTTGGCTGGCATCGCCAGGCGATCGGGGAATTCAGGCCACGAGGCGCCGGGTGTTTTCCGCCCGGGCCGAGCGGGCGACCTCGACGATGGCCCGCGGGGTCTTTCGATGGGCCGCCGCGGAGTCCGAACAGACCGACGGGAACCGGGCCGCGGGCGGGAGGCACTGAGAAGGGGACCGGGGACACGGGCGCTTTGGAGCGCACGAAGCAAAGCCCGCAGAACAGGGGCCGGTCGAGCAGCTGAATTTCCTGTTCGCACGCCGTGGGCAAGGTCCCAACCAGGAACTTCGAATTCCCCCGCGCTGTTCGATAGTGTCAGCGCCGTGGACTCGCCGCCGACCGGCTCTTCGCCGGCCCGTCGACTACCGAGACTCAGGTCGCGCCGCTGGGCTCTCGCGGGCGCAGTGTTGGTCCCCGTGGTGCTGGGCGGTTGTCAGATCCCGAGTTTCGGTGCCTACCGCGGGTCTACGACCCAGGGTCAGACGGCATTCAAGCTCTGGCAGGGTTTCTTCATCGCTGGGCTCGTCATCGGAGGCATCGTCGGGCTCCTCATTTTGTGGGCCGTCCTCCGATATCGCAAGAAGTCCGACACGATCCCCCCCCAGACTCAGTACCACAGGGTCATTGAAATCGCCTACACGGTGATCCCCATCCTCATCGTCGCCGTCCTCTTCGCCTTCACCTTCGTGGCCGAGAACAAGGTCACCGCCATCTCTGAGGGCGAGCAAGTCACGGTCAACGTGACGGCGTTCCAGTGGGGCTGGGAGTTCCAGTACCCCCAGTACTCGGGGGTCAAGGTGATCGGCATCGAGACCCAGGCGCCCCAGATGGTCGTACCCGCCGGTGAGACCATCCGGATCTTCCTGCGCTCGAACGATGTGATCCACGGCTTCTACGTTCCCCAGTTCAACTACAGCGAGTACGCCCAACCCGGCCGGACGAACCAGTTCGACCTCAACATCGTCCACACTGGCGTGTACCGGGGTCAGTGCACCCAGTTCTGCGGCCTCTACCATTCCCTCATGCTGTTCAGCGTGAGAGCAGTCACGCCCTCCCAGTTCCAGTCCTGGACGCAACAACAATCGGCATCGAACAGCGCGTCCATCTCCGCTCTGAAGAAGCAAGCAGCCAAAGGGGACTCCTGATGACTGATGTCATCGATCCGCCGATCATCGGCGGTGGCGCAGGCACACTCGTCCACGACGACCACGCCGCCGATGCACACGCGGAACACGGTCCCTCCGGCGTCCTCAAGTGGCTGACCAGCACCGATCACAAGGTCATCGGAATGAGCTACATGATCACCTCGCTGGTCATGTTCTACCTGGCCGGGATAATGGCGCTCATCATGCGGGTCCAGCTGTGGGATCCCCACGGAGCCATCGTGAGCCCCCAACAGTTCAACGAGCTGTTCACCATGCACGGGAGCTTGATGCTCTACCTGTTCGCCGGACCCTTCGCCTTCGGCGGCCTGGCCAACTACATAGTCCCGTTGCAGATCGGCGCCCCCGACATGGCGTTCCCCCGACTGAACGCGCTCTCCTACTGGCTCTACCTGACCGGCTCGATCACCATGCTGCTGGGCTTCTTCGTGGCCGGCGGGGCCGCCGCCTTCGGCTGGGTCGCCTACGCCCCGCTGTCGGCTGCGGTGAACTCCCCGGGAGCGGGGCCCGACGTCTGGCTCATGGCCCTCGCCCTGACCGGCTTCTCGGCCATCTTCACCGGGGTCAACTTGTGCGGGACCATTTTCTATCTGCGCGCCCCGGGCATGACCATGTTCCGGATGCCGATATTCACCTGGAACATGCTGGTGACCGGCATCCTGATCCTTATCGCTTTCCCGGTGCTCACGAGCGCAGTCATCATGCTCTTTTGCGACCGGCACTTCGGCACCCACATATACGACGTGATCGGGTGTCACACACTGATCCATCCGAATGTCCCGGCACCCCAAGCCTGCGGTTCACCGGTGTTGTGGCAGAACCTCTTCTGGTTCTTCGGGCATCCCGAGGTCTACATCCTGGCGCTGCCCTACTTCGGCATCGTGACCGAAATTTTCCCGGTCTTCTCGGGCAAGCCGGTGTTCGGCTACAAGGGAATGGTCTTTGCCACCATGGCGATCGCCGCCCTGTCGACCGGGGTGTGGGCCCACCACATGTTCACCACCGGCACCGTGCTCCTGCCGTTCTTCTCCCTGCTCAGTCTGGCGATCGCCGTACCCACGGGGATCAAATTCTTCAACTGGATCGGCACCATGTGGCGGGGCCAGCTCCGATTCACCACCCCGATGGTGTTCTCGATCGGGTTTTTGTTCGCCTTCTTGATGGGTGGGGTGACCGGCGTCATGCTGGCTGCACCCCCTATCGACTTCTTCGTCCACGACACCTACTTCGTGGTAGCCCACTTCCACCAGGTGCTCTTCGGCACCGCCGTCTTCGCGGGATTCGCCGGGCTTTACTACTGGTATCCGAAGATGTTCGGCCGGATGCTCAATGAGAAACTCGGTCACCTCCACTTCTGGTTCACGTTCGTCGGGTTCTGGCTGACCTTCATGCCCCAGTACGGGGTCGGACTGAAGGGCATGCCCCGCCGGGTCGCTTATTACCCGTCGGGTCTCGGGTGGCAGATCTACAACCAGCTGTCGACGATCGGGGCCTTCCTCATCGCCTTCGGGTTCCTTCTTCTGCTCATCAACCTGGTCAGATCGTGGCGAAACCCCGTTCTGGCGGGGGACAACCCCTGGGACGCCCAGACCCTCGAGTGGTTCACCTCATCGCCCCCACCCCACCACAACTACACCCACCTGCCCCCGATCCGTTCGGAACGGCCCACCTGGGACTACAACCACCCTGACGCGCTCGCCCTCAGGCACGGCAAGGTCCCCGTGCCCGCCGGGTCCCGATCGACCAACGGCTCGGGCCCTCACAACAACGGTGACGGCGGCGCGAAGGAGAAGGTGCCCGTATGAAAATCGAGGGCATATTCCTGATCGGCGTCGGGATCTTCTTCGGCCTGGTGGGCACCGCCTACTGGTTCCTCAGCTACGAACAGGGTGGGACGATGATGCTCGTCGGGACCTGCCTGCTCGGCCTCCTTCCCGGCAGCTACTACTTCTACTGGTACCGCCGGATGCAGGGATCGAAGTTCTTCTACTGGGGCACGCTCGAGAACAAGCGCGGAATCCGCCACGAGGACCGTCCCGACGCCACCATCGCCGAAGGGGCCGGCACCATCAACTCGTTCCCCGGCTCGAGCATCTGGCCCTTCGTCATGGGCATGGGCGCCTTCCTATTGCTGCTCGGCCTGGTCTTCGGTGTCTGGATCGCCATTCCCGGGGTCTCCTTGATGCTCACGGCCCTGATCGGGGTGACCGCCGAGAGCCGGCGCGGCGGCCACATCTAGAGCCCTTCGAGCGGC